>Ga0206878_10118_pt1 | contig 34390 bp, 22 predicted proteins | sample Alteio_BWOrgCont_8_FD_152621 | JGI IMG/M metagenome (GOLD analysis project Ga0206878, IMG submission 152621) | Enriched cells from forest soil in Barre Woods Harvard Forest LTER site, Petersham, Massachusetts, United States -... | ecosystem: Environmental > Terrestrial > Soil > Temperate forest >... | reverse complement strand
AAAAGTTCTTGTTGCAGTTAATAACAAAAAGTATTTTTCACGCTCAATCATCTTTACAACGTATTGCCAGTTACTGGAGGTACTCACAGTATCACCTTTAACTTCAATTTTGTCTTCATTTAAAGTAATCAGCAAAGGCTCATTGAGAAGAGCAGATTGTTTTGTTCGTTTTTTAGCTGCCAAAAATATCATCAGCAACATAAGGCAGACATAGAATAAATATATTGCCATAGCAATCAGCAACTTTAACCATAATTGCATGGAAGAATCGCTCATTGTTAAATACGAAACTGCTATTACCACGGCAAGCAGTATCAGCACTGTTCTCAACCTGAAACCGACCAAAACGCTGAGATTAAAATAGGTTTTGGCATCTATGGCGCTGTTAACTTTTATATCGTCCATCATCATTTTTTATTGCAGCAATAGTTTCAGGTTAATACCAAAATTGGTAAACGCTGTATTGAACGTTTGGGAAGTATAAGGGCGGGTAATGTTCGAGTCGTAAAACAGGTTAAGGTTAAACCGGTTATTGATCACATAGTCGATTGATGGCCGCACGGTGATATTTTGCGCTCCCGATGATACCTGCGCCTCAACAACGTCGGCCTGGTAAATAAGGGTTTTGGTATCCTGCAGCGAAAAATCGATCTTGAAATTCACATCGTTGTTTTGTTTGCGGCCGCTGAACCAGCCGAATGGGAACTTAAAATTCTTGTCGTGGTAACCCCACCCGAGCACCAGCACATTTTGATTTTCCTGCGATAACTGGCTGTTTAAAACGCTCAGGCTTAATGAGCGGCTTTGGCGGTACTCGACCGATGCAGTCATGCTGTTTTTAAAGCGGGCATTAACACCCAGCAAGGGCACAAACTGCTCGAAAATAGTTACCGACGAGAACTGGTAATAGGGCAGGAAATCGTTATTGGCATCCCTCGACGTTACGGCGCCGTTTGCGGCCTGGTATTGCAGCAAGGTGCTGTAACCGCTTACGTTGTACGACGACTGGTAGCCATGCGTAACATCAAACGACTCAAACATTTCGCTAAAGAACGGTATTTTACTAAGCCCGTTATAGGTTACCTGCCAGTTAGGGATAGGTATATTGGGGAATTGGCTCAAATTTGAGCTTGCCGCATTTTTCCCGCTATAGGCTGCAAGGAATGCCGGCACCAGTACGTTTTGCGAATTAGGGCCATAACCATCGGCGTAGCCGTTTGTCGGCGGCCCGGTTGAATTTGGGTTGAGGGCGCCTAACCTTTGCGAAATAGTGGTACGGTCGTCCTCGAATTTCTGGAAAGTGGGCGAAGTGTTATTTGCACCGCTTATTTTTGAGAAAGCCGTTGCCAGTGTTAAATACGATACACTGTAATCGCCGGACGTTACCGGGTTGTAGCTCTGGACGTCGTTCGATCCGTCAATCGATTTAAAATTGGTTTGGTAAGTATGGTCCTGTGTTTTAAATGCGCTTAACTGTATCCTTAAGCCGGGCAGCGGTTCAATAGTGCTCTTCAGGTGCAGGTCTTCGTTAAATGTAGTTACATATAACTGGTTTTGCAGGGTATCGGTACTTATCCAGCCGTGCGCCAGTGCGGTTGCCCTTAGGTCGCTTTGGCTGCCCAATAAAAATCCGAGGCCCGGCGCACCATAGTTCAGGTCTTCACCCAAAAAGTTAGTCTGCGGCAGGTAACCTGGTATAAAGGTACCATCGGTACGGGTATAGCTGCCACTTATATTTTTTATACTTGTAACCAAGCCAACCAATAATTTGTTAAGCCCGTTGTCGTTGTCCTTACTTTTCGACCGTTTTACAAATCCAAACTTATTGTACAGCGTTTCGAAGTTAAGCGTTGGGGTTAGCTGGATGGTGCGCGAGTTTGAAATACTGTTACCCACATCGTATTGCGGGTCGTCAATCGCAAACAGCGGTTGCCCCTGCCAGTTAAAGTGGGTGCTATAGTGCGTGGTTAACGTTACCCAATCCATACCCGGTATCTTACTTATCGGCGGCGTATAGTTAAAGTTTAAGGTATGGTTGTAGTTGGTTGTGCGCCCAAAATTTAAAATATTATGCCACAGCGAGTCTATTTTGATGCCATTCAAACGCCCGTAAGGTTCATCCACAGTAGACAGGTTGGTAGCATCAAGGTCCATCGAGAACGACTTGGTGAGGTTCCATCCTATGCCATAAACCCGGGTAATGGTAAATGTTTTGTTAAACGTGGTTTGTATCGGCACAATATCCGTCGGGTCGTTATTACGTGGCGTATTTTCCGAATAAAACCTATCGTAACTGATGCTGAAGTTTAACCGCGACGGCCAAAGGCTGTAATTGATATCGCGCAGCAAAGCCAACGAATTCTTTTTAATGACCTTGGCAAATGGGTTATAATATTTAGGCGTATTGGTAAAATTATAAGCAAAGGCCACCTTATACGTTTTTTCGAGATCGTTTAATGTGGTAAAGTCATGATGCTCGTATTCGCTGTAGGCAATCGTCGCGTTAAAGTTTTCCAGGTCGTAAAAATGCGATTTGGCTTTGGGGTCGGTTTTCGCCTTGTGCACATTTGTAAAGTTGATGCTCTTACGCGTGGTATAGTCTTCAGCAGCTGTTTTTATGGAATCGCGTGCATGCGCGCTTGGTGCAGCGGCGAGGGATTGCTTTAACAGTATATCCGGCGAGGCAGGGTCATATTCCGGCGTGCTTACCTGGGTGGAAACATTTACATAAGCAGGGATATGCACACCGCTTTTATCGGGGAAGAACTTTCCAAGCTCCACGTTAGCGGCCACGTTATACCCGATAACATCGTTCAGGCTGCGGTCTTCCATTCTTGAATCCAGGGCACCGAAGCCTGCGGTAGTTCTGTTACCGGCCACGGTTATATCCGCAAAATCAGCTAATTTGGCGTTCACTTTTCCTATTGCCGACCAACCGCCTTTTTCGTTAAAATCTGTTAGCCGCAATTCATCAAACCAAACCGTTCCTGTTTTATCCAGGCCGTCGTCGGTACTGGTGGTTGAAGCTGTTTTTAATGGATTTCGCACGCCCAGCATCACCGTGGTCACCTGGCTTAAGTCAGGCTCACCCACAATGGTTATTTTATTTTGTCCGTCGCTAACCGTAAACGGCAATGTTAATGGCCACGGCTGTCCGTTCAGTCGTGCGCTGTTTCGTAATAGTTTGGCGTTGGTCAATAAGGCCAACTCCAGGTTGAGCTGGTTGGCTGCCGGCCAAATCGAATTAGGATCTGCCGTTCCAGGCTGGGTTATCAGCAGCGGTATTTCGTATTCATAATAATTATTCACATAGTCGGCACCGAGGCGGATAAACGCGCTGATATCATAATTCCTTAAACTGGTGCCTTCCGCGTGGATAAACATCTGTATCTGTTTGTACTGGCGCAAATCGTTACTGAACAACCGGAAAGCCGCCCGCGAATAACCGTCGCGAAGGTTGGTTACCAAAACGGATAAGGATTGCTCGTTCAGTTTGGTGTTAGCCTGCAGGTTGCTGTAATCTGTCTGGCGTTGTATGCCCGGCGGAACCACGTAAGGTATTGGGCTGCGGTTGCCGTTTTCTTCAATATTTACCGTTTCAACGTCAATGGTCGAGTTATCGAGCGGAGGATTAACGATAGAAGGATCGGCAATTACGTTTGCGGGGTTTTGCTCGTTATTAAACGCCCGCCATTCGCCGCGCACCAGTTGCATAGTTGCAAACCTAAGTATGGCGGTATCGGCAAAGTTGGTAAGGAAAGTACGCATGTAACGGATGGATTTAAAATCCTGTATGCCGCCATAAGTTGTAGTGTACGAGGTAATAGGCACCCTGAACTGGTACCAGGTAACCGTGGTGTTGGTGCCGTTTGGCAATTTTACCTGCGATGTTACCTTATCGGTTATAAAGTTTTGGCCAATCACCATGCCGTTTGGATGCAGCGGAACCCGGTATTCGAAATATTCATCGTCCTGGTCCATGTTGTTATCATGGTTTATGTCTTCACCGTCGGGTATGGCTGTTGCCGCCGAGGTTTGCAGACCGAGTAGGGCCTGGGATTGCTGTGTTGTGGGCGAGTTGCCTTCGGTACCGTTATACCTGCTATAACGTTGCAAAATGCCTGCACCTGCTTTATCAAGCGCCGGGCCCTGGTAGTACTGGTAATCATCCGAAGCCGGGTCGGCCGCAAAATCTGTCCCTGCCTGGGCGGTTACCTGCCCTTTTACCTGCTGTACCACGCTGGAGAATTTTACCCGTTCGTCGGCATCGCCTATACCATCTAAACCAACATCCTGTAATGCACGCGAAGCCGGGTCGCTGTCGAATGAGTTTACTACCGGTTGTATGGTCGGCACCCTGCCCCACACCGTTTCGGTGGTGTTGTTGGTGGTACCATCAACAGGTAGTCCGTTTTCCAAACCCTTCTGCCCGTCTTTCAATATATCTTCCGAAATATTACCGAGGTTGAAATAAAGGTCGCCGCCCGCAGAGTTCGGTTTATTGATAAAGGGGTCGAGCAGCCAGAATTCAATGTACTGCACATTGAGATCTTCGAAATCGCTGGAATTGATACCCCTGAACATGCCACCCCAACGCGATTGCGGGTTTTGCAGCGTTCCATCGGGATTGAGGCCTGTTGTGGAAAAGTTATAAGGGCCACGCACCATTGGGTAATAAGCAAGGTCCAACGTAGCAATGGGCAAAGGCTGGCCTGTAGGCGATTGTTTATACGGGAAAACCTCCGTTTCGAGCACCTGCCGCACATAATTGTTCGACAATTCGTTCCTGCTCACCGGGATCGAGGTACTTGTATAAAATATCGGGTCGATGTTATAAAATGCCAGGCGCGCTCGGTGATAGCCATAGCTTAGGTCGTTAAAGGCGTTATAATCTGCGGTAAAAAGTTCGGGAGTGCCCGAAATTTGCCAGGTGCTGGCGCTGCTCACATCGATAACCGACTGGCTGTTTTCAAAGTCATCCAGGTAAGCGGTGCCATTTTTTGAACCTGCAAAATTCAGCGCCGATGGGCTTCCGGGCAGCAACTGGGCAAACTCGCCATTAAAGTTGATGGACGAGGGTACTTTGGTGTGAATGAGCGGTATTTTATCTACCAGCCGCGTTAGAAACCTTGATGGGGAACTATAATTGGCATCAAAGCCGTAAATGGTATTTGATATAGACTCCTGGCCAATTATTTCGTTTTGCGTGATGGGTTGCTCCGTAAGGTGCATAATGGTGGCGCCCAAACTCAGTTTGTCATCTACCTTATAATCAAACCGTGTTCCAAAAAGTGATTTTTGCTGAACGCCGAACAGCTCGTTATTTTCAACCTTAACGGTAATGGGCTGGCCCGAAGTAAGCAACGCCTGGTTCAATATGGTGATACGGCCGGCGTTATAATCAATGGTATAATCGGTACCCTCAACCAAGGTTTGCGCCCCGGAATTTACAATCACCGAGCCCTGGGGAATATTTACCGCGTTCAATTGGTACGAGGAGCCGCTGGTTGCCGAATACGTACCCGAAATGGTGTACCGGTTGAGCGAAGGATACAATTGCGTGGCCGTCGTCTGCGTCGAGTCGTACAATGGTTGGTAAACATACCGGTTCGCCAAGTCCGTTTCACTCGGTGTAAACTGCTTCGCCAGGTCGGCGCCGAAGGGTTCCAGTTCCGGGAAGATCAGGATACCATTATTTGAATCGATCGTTATGCCCTCCAGGTAATCGAAATAGCCATCCGGGACTTTATTTTGCTGTGCATCCAGGTTATCCAGGTCGGTTACCTGCAGCCAAAGCTTGCCCTTGGTATTCTGCCCCTCCTCCATCAGCGACTTGGTAATACCCGATTTATCGTCGAGCCTGGTGATGGACATTTTAAAATTTGTCGGGCTTATCTGGAGCGCGTTTAATGAATAAATATTCTTCATCATCAATTTCCAGGTAGGCAAATTGGTTTTTAACAGCTGGTTTTTCAGCAACTTCACATACAGCACCTTATGGGTGGTAGCATTCACCGGTTGATCGCTGGAGAATTCACCTACCTGGTATTGCTGACCGTTGTAGGTATATTGATAGGCCACTGCCAGTACTTCGTCGTTATTTAATGGCGAGGCCAGGGTAATATACCCCAATTGTGGGTGAAGCGTAAATTCCTTTGTAGTTAACTGGCGGGCGTAAGTCAGCTTGGCGTAGTTGTCGGACCCGCCGCTGGTAGCGAAATAGGAAGCAACACTATTTTGAGGATCGTAAGTTAAACGGGCATTAGCGGGCAGGTTGCGCAACAGTGAGTTTGACTGCTGAGAGAAACCCGGAGCGGTTGTACCAGCAGGTAAAGGCGAAAATCCCGGGCCGCCACGTACGAGGGTAGTGTTATAAGGCGTGTTTTCGCCAAGATCCATAAACGCAAGTATATCCCTCGCATTGGTGGTGCTGTTTACCCTGTTGGTTATCCACACCTCTATTTTGGTGATATTTAGATTTGAGCTGATGATAGGGATATTCGACAGCGCGTTATTATAATTATTCCGGAAAGCCTGCGACAAAAAGAAATGCCGGTTAGCATCGTACTGCGCGGAGGTTAACTTAAATGTGCCCTGCTGCGAACCATTGGTAATGGTAATGGTTTGTGGCTGCGAGCGCTGCTGCGAAAAAATGCTCGATACTTCCAGTTTGCCAAATTTTAACTTGGTTTTTACGCCAAATAAGGCCTGGCTCCCGGTGATAAGTGTGGTAGGCAGCGGGAAACTTACTGTTCCCAATTCAATTTTTTGTATGATTTCATCCGGGTGGCCGGTGTAATCCAGCTTTATCTGGTTTTCAAATTGAAACTGCGCATCGGTATTGTAATTGGTGGTTATCTTTAATTTATCGCCTACCGTACCTGTAACGTTCAGTTGTATTTTTTGATCGAGATTAAAATTGAACTGGCTGCGTTGGGCGGTGTTAAAAAGCGGGTTATCGTTGTTATTGATCTGTCCTGATATAATGGCCTCGGCAGAGCCCTGCGGCCTGATGTTAATGTTGGGGCCGCCAAAAATTTGTTCGAACGTTTGACTGCGTATTTTTATTTGCGGTATGAAGCCAGGCTGCTGCGATTGATAAGCATAACTATCGGATAGTTTTTGAAAATACTCGCGTTCGTTTTCCCGCTCTTTTAATGCCAAATAATCGGCAAAGGTTAAATAAATAGGGGGCCTGTATAAAAGGTTTCCTACGCGTTCGTACAGTACGTAGCGATTAGTGATAGGGTCATATTCAATGGTGCGCACGATGTTTGGCGGGCCTACGTCAAATATCCCCTGGCTTAGCCGGAAAAAATTTGATTGCGGAAGTGTGACAGGCTGGGTAACAATGGCTGTATCTTTTTTTGAAACCGTAGGAGACTGCTGGGCACGCGCAATTCCGAGTCCGCAAAAAGCAGAAATTACACTGATGAGTACAAGCCTAGGGGTAAAAAATCTAATCAAGTTCCAGCAAAAAAATTGTACGTAATTATAAAGCTTTTAAAGCAAATTTTATCAATTGTTCAACCGTAATATCGGCATTATTTCTATTTATTTCCTGCTCCAGCACCTTTTCGGCAGCCTGGCGGGCAAAGCCCAGCATCACCAGCGCGGAAAGCGCCTCTTCTTTAATCGTTTTGTTCATCGGCACAGTACTCAGCGTTTCCGGCCCTTCCTTGCGCAGCTTATCCTGCAGTTCGAGAATTATCCGCTGGGCTGATTTTGGCCCTATTCCCTTAATCCGCTGAATCAAAGTTACGTTCCCGGATATGATGGCGTTTTGTATCTCTTCGGGCGTAATGGACGACAGCATCATGCGGCCCGTGTTGGGGCCGATGCCCGAAATAGAGATCAGGTGCAAAAACAACCGTCGTTCGCCCTCGTCTGCAAAGCCATATAAGGTATGCGCATCCTCTTTTACGTGCAGCCAGGTAAACAGTTTACAGCGCTCTGAAACACCCAGCCGCGAAAAAGTATTCAGCGAAATATTGATGTGATACCCCACCCCACCGGCATCTATTACTACATAAGCCGGACTTTTAAACACTAATTTTCCATCAATATACGCGTACATAGTTCTTTCTTTTTAGATGTGAGATAAAACAGTCCATCTCTGCTCACCATTCACTACTCACCACTCACCCTTTAGCTTCCCGTTCTTTCTCCTGGGCATCAACAACCGCTATGGTTATCATATTTACAATTTCCCTTACCGAACTGCCTAATTGCAACACATGCACCGGCTTTTTTAAACCCAGTAATATAGGGCCTACGGCTTCAGCGCCGCCCATTTCCTGCAATAGTTTATAAGCTATATTACCCGACTCCAGGTTCGGGAATATCAGGGTATTCGCAGGCTTTCCTTTTAAGGTTGAAAAAGGGAAATTATCGGCCAGCAGGTCGGCATTTAAAGCAAAGTTTGCCTGCATATCGCCGTCGACCACCATATCAGGATATTTTTCGTGCAAAATACCTACGGCTTCCCTTGTTTTTTCGGGCACCGGTCCCTCGTTCGATCCAAAGTTTGAATAAGACAGAATAGCCACCCGCGGGCTTACATTGAACTGCCGCACCGAGTGCTCGATTAAAACTGTCAGGTCAACCAGTTCCTGTACCGAAGGGTTAATATTTACGGTGGTGTCGCCAAAAAAAACAGGGCCTTTTTTGGTGATCATCATATACATACCCGCTACCCTCTTTACACCTTCCTGGGTGCCAATGATCTGCAGCGCCGGCCTTATGGTAGTCGCATAGTCTTTCGTTAAGCCAGAGATCAGCGCATCGGCTTCGCCAAACTGAACCATGCAGGCGCCGTAATAGTTGCGGTCGGTCAGCAGTTTTTTCGACTCATACAGCGTTACTCCCCTACGCTGCCGTTTGGTATATAAATAATTGGCGTATTCTTCAAGATGTTCGCATTGCTCTTTATTATCAATAATATGCACATCGCCCAGTTCTATCTCGTTGTCGCGCATTATTTGCTTTATCTTTTTGATATTTCCCAGCAATATCGGCGTGGCTATACCTTCTTCTTTTACAATTTGTGCCGCCCTTAAAATTTTGTAAGTATCGGCTTCCGCAAAAACTATCCGTTTGGGGTTTTGCTTTGCCTTGTTGGTTAAATTACGCAATAACTTATCGTTCATTCCCACCCGTACCCTTAGCTCTTCGGTATAGGCGTCCCAGTCGGTAATTATTTTACGGGCTACACCAGAGTCGATAGCTGCACGCGCAACCGCAGAAGATACTTCGGTGATCAAACGGGGATCCATCGGTTTGGGGATAATATAATCGCGGCCAAATTTCAGGTTGGTGGTATTATAGGCAAGATTAACCGCTTCGGGTATCGGCTTCTTAGCCATTTCGGCTATGGCTTTTACGGCGGCAATTTTCATTTCCTCGTTGATGGCGGTCGCGCGCACATCCAGTGCGCCCCTGAAAATATACGGGAAACCCAAAACGTTATTTACCTGGTTTGGGAAGTCGGACCGGCCGGTGGCCATCAATATGTCTTTGCGCGCGTGTACCGCCAGTTCGTAATCAATTTCAGGATCGGGGTTGGCCATGGCAAATACAATGGGGTTTTTCGCCATTACCTGCAGCATCTCCGTTGTAACCACGTTACCTGCCGAAAGGCCCACAAAAACGTCGGCATTTTTCATTGCTTCGATAAGCGTAGTTGCATCTTTCCTGGTGGTAGCAAAAGCCAGCCGAAGCTCGTCAAGGTCGGTTCGTTCGGGTGTTATCAGGCCGTTAATGTCAAACATGACCAGGTTCTCTTTTTTAACGCCCAGGGCCAGGTACATTTTTGAACAGGATACCGCTGCGGCCCCGGCGCCGTTAACCACCATTTTTATTTTATCGAGTTTTTTGCCCTGTATCTCGCAGGCATTAAGCAATGCCGCGCCCGAAATGATGGCCGTACCATGCTGGTCGTCGTGCATTACCGGGATTTTCATTTCGGCTTTAAGCCTGCGCTCTATTTCGAAGCAGGTAGGCGCTGAAATATCTTCCAGGTTAATGCCGCCAAAAGTGGGCTCCAACGCCTTCACAATATTTACAAACTCATCGACGGTTTTGGCATTTATTTCCAAATCAAAAACGTCGATATCAGCATAAATTTTAAACAGCAGGCCCTTCCCCTCCATCACCGGCTTGCTTGCCTCGGGGCCGATGTTGCCCAGCCCCAAAACGGCTGTGCCATTGGTTATTACCCCTACAAGGTTGCCCTTAGCGGTATATTTGTACACATCTTCGGTGTTGTCGGCTATCTGTAGGCATGGCTCCGCAACCCCGGGCGAATAGGCCATGGACAGATCGCGCTGCGAATTGGTTGGTTTTGTTGGTACTACCTGTATTTTGCCCGGGCGCCCTTTCGAATGGTAATTTAAAGCGTCCTGGTTGCGGCTAGGTCTATTCATCTTCTCGTTTTCAAGTGCCTAAATTACAATTCTTTTTTTTAGTAGCATGAAAGGCGAAGGGTAAAAGATGAAAGGTTAGCATGAAATTAATATTCACCGGCCTTCAGCCCGCACAGCATTCCCGATTGGTAAAGATTTCTTAACAATCAAAAAATAAATGGATCGGGCTAAAAATTACCCTTTGGTAATCTTTATCGTCATTCCGGGTTGCAACTGGTCTCTTTTCAAACCATTTACCGATCTGATCTTTTCAACAGATGCCCCGTCAAACCTTGATGCTATCCCGCTCAGCGTATCGCCTTTTTTAACTTTATAGGTAATATAATTATGGTTATGTTTTGGTGCCGCGTCAACTTCGGGTTCGTCAGACGCTTCGCTCAGCTTTAGTCTTTCGCCCACAGGCGCTTTATTGCTGTGGAGGTGATTCCATGCCTTAAGGTCCTGTACTTCTATACCATAGGTATCGGCAATGTCGGCCAGGGTTTCGCCCCTCCTCACTTTATGGAATTGCGGATTGTGTTCGGGTTTGTTTTCAACGTAGGCAGCATGCATGGCTACGGGCGCGGGCGCGGCCATATTTGCATTGTTCAGCGCTTCGTACAATGCGCCGTATTTGCCTTTTTCTATCTGTGGTATTACCAGCCTGCGCGGCGCCTGGGTGGTGCCGTTAATGATCTGTCTTTTGTAAGCCGGGTTTAAATTGGCCAAAACTTTTACATCAATATCCAATGCGTTAGCAACAGCGCCCAGCGAAACATATTTATTCACCATTACGGTGTCGGTTTTTAAAGCGAAATCGCAAGTTTGCGGAATAATGCCATGCTGGTTGTAATAATTCATCAGGTAGGTAACCGCAATAAAAGCGGGCACATAACCGCGGGTTTCGTAAGGCAAATACTGGCGTATCGACCAAAAATCGCTGGCTCCGGCTTTGTCAATGGCGTGTTCCACATTGCTTTTTCCGCAATTGTACGATGCGATGGCTAAAAGCCAATCGCCAAATTCTTCGTAAGCATCTTTTAAATATGCGGCAGCAGCATAGCTGGCCTGTATAGGGTCGCGGCGGTCATCCACATAATCGTCCATATTTAAACCGTACAGCTTTGCAGTGGTGTACATAAACTGCCACGGCCCTGTAGCGCCAACCCTCGATACCGCATAAGGATCGAGCTTTGATTCAACAATTGATAAATATTTTATTTCGTCGGGTATGCCGGCGTCCCGGAAGGCTTTTTCGTAAATTGGGAAGTAATATTTGGCCCGGCCCAGCACATGACCCATTTCTTCGCGGTTGTGAGCGTAAATGTCGATATAGCTTTGAACGTACTCGTTATAATCAAGCGGAACATCTTTTTTTATAGAATCCAGACGGCGTTTGAATACGTTATTGTGATCGGCAAGCGGTGGTGGCTGGTTGATCACCGGCAGAATAACCGTATCCTGCGGGTCATAGCCATTTCTTAGCGAAATTTTTACAAAACCTTTTTTATTGGAACTTGTTGCAACAGAGGGAAAGTGCGCAGCAGCGGTGGCAACCTGAAGTGATATTAAACCAATAACTAAAGTAAATAATCTCTTCATACTTTAAAGTTTTAACCAGGGGACTTGCTATTTAAATCAATATTTTTACTAATCTATTAATTTTTCTATAGTTCAAGGAAATATTTAGAAAAATTTAACAGCTCCTGCTCGCCGAAATGCCGCGTAAGCAGTTGTAACCCTAACGGTAAACCTTTACTATTATTGCCCGTAGGTAAAGAAATTGCCGGAGCGCCTGTTAAGGAGGCTTGCACCGTAAATATATCCGCCAAATAAGTTACCACGGGGTCTTTTTCAACTTTTCCAATTGCAAATGCAGGTTCAGGTGCAGTTGGTATCAGTATAAAATCGTATTCTTTTAAAATGGCATCAGTTTTTTCCCTTATCATGCGCCGTACTTTTTGGGCTTTGGCGAAATACGCATCGTAATAACCGGCACTTAGCACAAATGTGCCCAGCATAATGCGGCGTTTTACTTCTTTGCCAAATCCTTCGGAACGCGAGTTTTTATAGGTGGAGACCGGGTCGACTGCGGCGGGGCTGCGGTAACCCATGTGTACCCCGTCATAGCGGGAAAGATTTGACGATGCCTCGGCCATTGCCAGGATATAGTAAGCCGGCACCAGGTAATCCAGCAATTCGAAAGCTATGGGCTTAACGGTATGGCCTTCGGCGCGTAATTTTTCAATATAATCTACCAGGTTATTTTTTACCTCGCCATTAACGCCGGGACTGGATATGGCCTCCTGCAGGTATGCTATTTTTTTGGGCGAAACAGTGGTTTTTGCTTTGCTGTTGTATGATTCCACCTCAACATTCGCCAGTGTACTATCGTACTCATCGGGGCCTGCCATTACCTCATAAAGTAGGGCGGCGTCTTCAATGGAACGTGTGATAGGTCCAACCTGGTCGAACGACGAAGCATAAGCAATTATACCGTGCCTTGAAATGCGCCCGTAAGTCGGTTTTAAACCGATAAGGCCGCAAAATGAAGCCGGCTGCCTAACCGAGCCGCCGGTATCGGTACCTATGGCCGCATGGCACATACCTGCCTGCACCGCTACGGCCGAACCGCCCGATGAGCCACCGGGGACACGGCTTTCGTCCGAATAGTTTTTTACGGGACCAAAAAATGAGTTCTCGTTTGAGGCCCCCATGGCAAACTCGTCGCAATTGCAGCGGCCAATGATCACGGCATCTTGCGCAAGCAACCGCTCAACAATGGTTGACGAATAAACAGAGGTGAAGTTTTCCAGAATCTTCGATGAAGCGGTTACCTTATGCCCTTTATAACAGATATTGTCTTTTATGGCGATAACCATCCCCGCCAATTTACCTGCTGTACCATCCTGGATGCGTGAATCGACTTTTTTGGCGGATGCTAAGGCCTCGTTGTCGAAGACTTCGTTAAAAGCATTTAAATGGGCGTTGGCCGAAATTTTGTTTAAGTAGCCTTTCACCAGCTTCTCAACTGTGATCCCTCCTGCCGCTATGTCGCTCTTTATTTGGCTTAAAGAGGTGTACGAGTTAGTCATGGGGCGAAAATAAGGATTTTTGGGGTTAGTTAATTAGAGATTGGCTGATTTAAGATTAGTTAATTAGAGGTTAGTTGATTAGAGATTAGGTTGCTGCGGAGCGGGTATAGCGCATTCAGCTTTCAATTTATTTTTACGCACAAAAGTCCAAAAGAGCAATCGGTTGTCGATCGTTCTTTTGGACTTTTTCCGTGTTTTGGATTAGAAAATAACGAATCCTTAAACGCGGGGTTTATCGTCGGGGTGGTTTACTGTCGTATTTGTTGGATTTCCGGTACTGCCAGTGCTGGAGCCTTCGCCGTTTTGTGCATCCTTAAATTCCTTCATCCCTTTTCCTAAACCTTTCATTAGTTCAGGAATTTTTTTACCCCCAAAAAACAGCAATATCACTGCTATGATTATAATAATGTGCCAAGGCTCTAAAAGTCCCATGATTTTTTTGTTTTATATATGGTTAATATTATTTATACGTTTTTTAAACTCTCGGTTTTCCATTATCGACGTGTACTGCGGCATCATGGTTCCCGGTAACCAGCTCAGTATTATGTTCGGTTCCGTTGTTCTCTGTTTCCCCAGGGGTATTTTCTATTGTACTGCTTTGGCCAAAAGGAATTGTATTTTCAACTACGGGTGCAGGAGGAACCGTATTTTGGTTTTCTGCAGCTTCCTGGTTCGTTCTTATCGCTTCTTCAATCCTTTTATCCTCTTTTTTCTCTTCGTGAGCATATATCTGGTTGTTTATTTCTCTTTTCACATCTTCCGAAGCATCTTTAAATTCCCGGAGACCTTTTCCAAGCCCACGCGCCAGTTCCGGAAGTTTATCGCCGCCGAATATCAACAGGGCCAAAACCAGAATTAATATTCCGTCGCCTGAAAAAAGGTTGCCTATAGACAAAAGAACCTGAGCATGCATCACTTTATCAATTGAGGTTACAAATATAAACAATTATAATGCTAAAAAAATTACAACTTAATTTGGCGCCAGCCAAACTTTGGGGTTCACCGGGGTTTTATCCTGCCATAACTGAAAACTCACTACAGCTTCCCCTGTCGACGGGTCGGTTGCTACCGTACCTATATTTTGTTTTGTACCCACCTTTTGCCCTACCTTCACCGTGTACGATTTAAGGTTTGAATAGGCGGTGAAATATTCACCATGTTTTATAATAATAAGGTACGTGCCACTTATATTTTGAATATTGGTTACCTCGCCCTGGAATATAGCCCTTACCGGTGCGCCGGTATTGGTGCGGATATCCCATCCGAGGCTTTCATTTTTTATGCCTTCATTATCGTAATAAAAACCAAAACCCTGTATAACGTTGCCGTTGGTAACAGGCCATGGCAGCGAACCGCGGTTACCCAAAAAATCGTTCGATAACCTGGCCGCTTCAGGGGTTGCATTTAAAACCTCGCTGGTCGTCAGGTTTTTTGCCGCCACCCTTGGTTTGGGTGTTGTAACCACCTTATTTTCAGATGCGGCCCTGGCAGCAGCCAGTTTTTGCTCTTCCCTTTCCTTTTCCTCAGCCTTGCGCCTGGCTTCTTCTATCTCGCGGCGGATAGCTGCATTGATCTCGCGGTTTGTTTTTGTTATTTTCTTCTGAATATCCTGCTGTGCTTCTTTTAACAAACCTTCGTGTTTTGAAAGATCGGCAACTACCTGGGCCTGCGTGTTGCGTTCTTCGCCCAGCGTTGCTTTTTCTTTCTCCTGGTCCTTCAGCAAACCGCTTTTTTCTTTTTTATTTTTATCCAGCTCGTCTATTTTAGTATGCAGCTCAACCTGTGTTTCTGTTATATAATTTGCCTGCCTTTCGCGGTAATCGCCTATTTGCTGCAAATACTTTAAACGTTTGTATGACTGGTTAAAGTCTTTCGCAGCAAAAATGAACATCAGTTTATTGTACGAACTTTTGTTATGATAGGTAAAAAGCACCATTGCCGCATATTCATTTTTTAACAGTTGTAACTGGTTTTGTAAGTTATGTACGGAATTATTGCTCTCAGCGATTTGATTATCTAAATTTCTTATCCCCGAATTTATATTATTGATCTCTTCTTCGCGCAAGCTGATCTTTTGCTTCAATAAACTTAGCTGCTTCAGCGTGGTTTTTTTATTATTGATGGTTTGCTCATATTCGTGGTTGAGCTGATCCAGCTGCTGGGTGAGTGCTTCGCGCTGGCGTTTTAACTCTTCGCTGCTTTGGGCATGCGCAGCGACCACGGCAAAAACAAAAATTAAAAATAACAGCGCTTTTTTATATTTCATCCGTTTTGTAAGTCTAATCTGTAGTCGCCTGTTTAAATTCTGTTTAATATATTTTCAATTGCCAGCATATGCTGCAAAAAAGCTATTACATAGGCTTGTACCTTGCAGGGATGCTGAAGGGGTAATCGAGCACCTGGTCAAAGTCTTCTTTGATGTAACGCAAATTAACCAGTATTTTTTTATCTTTTACTATCGAACTCAAATCTATTTGCGATGGCATTACCTTGCTGCCCGCCTGGATAAATACGCTGTTCACCACATCCAGCGACTGGCTATCGGCTTGCTTAGTGAGGTTTGTTGCCGTGGCACGCATATCGGGTCCAATCGTTAGTTTATAGGTAACATCGTTTAAATTACCCGATAGCGTGGTGATTCCGTTTGTGGTTTGAAGATCAGCATTTTCGGTTACGAGCTCAGGTATAGTGTTACCTATCAACAACGACTCCAATGCTTTATAGTTTACCTGGTCGCCCGCGGCTTTTTTAATAAAGCTAAATGGCTGCTTTACGTAGAGGCTTTGCAGGCGGTTTATCAGGAGCACGCTATCGGGCGTGATAAGCGCCCGCGCCACTTCAATACCTGCAATGGCGGTGATGGATATCCATATCTTTTTATCGCGCTGGATGCGGATATTCAGCGTAACGTCGTTACTGTCGCCATTGATATTGAGTTTTGTCCGGGCTTTTCCCGAAAAAGTATTAAAAACGGTTTGCCCGGCTTTGATGGCGTTTATCTTTAGCAATTTCGTGTCAACTGGCTTGGCTGCGGTATCGACAACTGCTTTTCTGGCAACCAATTGTTTTTTCGCCTTACAGCCAAAAACCAATAAAAGGCAACAGATTGCCAATAGCTTTATATTACTGCCTGCCAAAAAGCGTTGGATACGGGCAGCTTTATTCGATATATTTTTTTTCATTGATCTTTCTTTCCAAAACCGGCGACTGATTGCCGTTTGCTTTAGCTTTTTTCCAATTTTCAACGGCGGCATCAATATTGCCCAAATAGAACAGGATATCGCCGTAATGTTCGGTTTTTGTTGAGCTGTTGGTTTTATCATCGGCAAGGGCCTTTTCTATCCACAGCTTCGCGTCGGTATAATTCTTTTGTTTAAAAAGTATCCAGGCGTAAGTGTCTTCAAACGAAGCGTTGTTGGGCTGCAGGTCATTAGATCTTTTCGACATGGCGGCCGCTTTGTCCAACTGCTCGTCCCTCATCGATAAATAGTAGGCGTAATTATTTAGCGTGAACACATTATCGGCGTTGTAAGTAAGCGCTTTGGTATAGGCGTCGTCCGAGTTTTTGTTATCCTTTATGGCGTGGTAACAATCGCCGAGCGACGAAAAACTCTGCGACAGCAATTCCTTATCCTCCAGCTCCAGTGTAGTGGCATTTTTAATATAATCGATGGCCTTGTTATAGTCTTTTTTCTGAAGCCATGCAACGCCTACCAAGTAGTTCATCCATGCCTGGTTCGGGAAAAACGAGAGCGCGTTTTCACCATCTTTTATGGCGCCATCATCATCGTCGCTGCCCAATTCAATGCGTACCAGCTGTTCCTGTACCTCGTAAACCTGGCTGTTAAGGGCGATAGATTTTTGATACATGGCCTTTGCGTCTTTCATCTGGCCGTTCTGCAAAAGCATATCCCCGTAAACCGCGTAAGCCCTTGAATCGCCGGGGTGGGCGTTCACCAATATTTTACTTAGGTCGAGTGCGCTGGCTTTGGCATTGGGGTCGGGAAATTTTGGCAAATAGCCCAGTACAATTTTTATTTTCTGATCGATATCAACCTCCGGAATAGCAAACGCTAATTCCAGCTCGTTAAAGCTCGATTCGTAATCTTTTTTGTCGCGGTATATGTCGGCCAGCGCCAGGTGCACCAAACCTTTATTGGCATTATTACCCGAACTTAATTTTTCTGCCGATTGCAATACTTTCAGCCCTTTATCGGCCATGTTATTGGCGTTATACAATTCGGACAGGAACAAATAATATTTTATTTCGGCAGGGTTTTCGGCAACCATTTTTTCCAGTTGCTGAGCGGCCAAGTCAACCTTTCCTTGTTTGAGGTACACTTTCTGGCGGTCGGCAAGCAAATCATCGGTGGGACCTGTCAACTGCTCTACCTGGTCGTAAACCTGCAGGGCTTCGTCGTATTTTTTTTGGTGATAAAAAACATTGGCCTTATCAAAATAATTGTCGACTTTCTCGGGGTTCAGCCTTATCAGTTCGTTAAAAACATTCTCCAGCTTATCAACCTGGTTGCCTTTTTCGTAACAATCGGCCAGGGCTGTCCAGTACCATTCGTTATCGTGGTTTATTGCCACTGCCTTTTCCAGCAGTTGCTGTGCGCCGTCGTAATCGTCCTTTAATTTTTTAAGATTAGCCAGCTCAAACATCGAAGCATCGTTCGCCGGATCTATTTGCAGCACGCGGTCAAAAAGGTCGGAAGCAAGGCTTAGGTTTTCCACTGTTTTTTCTCTAAGTGCCGAAAAGAAAAGCTGTTTCACCGTTCCGCTATCGGAATTAGTCATCGGTTTAGCGGGGGAAGGTATTTTGGTTTGAGCGGAGACCGAAAAATTTAGAGTCAAGAACCAAATGGAAAGAGTCAAGAACCAAGAGCCAAGAGCCAGGAAACGCGGATGAAGGCTTTTGGCAGCCGCCTTATTCCTTACATTCTTATCTTGATGCATTGTTCTATATAACTTATTATCTCTCATTCCTTCTACTGCTCGTGTTTATTTAAAAGTCGTGATCTCTGTCTTTTTTGTCTTGGCTCTTGATTCTTGGCTCTTGGCTCTCAACCTAAACCCGTATGTCCATAACCGCCTTCGCCGCGTGTTGTTTCATTTAATACTTCAACGGGCAGCCAGTTAACTTTTTCGTGTTTTGCAACTATCATTTGTGCAATCCTGTCGCCGGAATTTATTTCGAACACCTGGTCGGAGAAATTTATCAGCAACACTTTTATCTCCCCGCGGTAATCTGCATCTATCGTACCCGGCGAATTAACAATGCCGATGCCATGTTTAAAAGCGAGGCCGCTGCGCGGGCGTATTTGTGCTTCGAAGCCTTCAGGCAATTCGATATGCAACCCTGTTGGCACCAGTTTACGCTCCATTGGTTGCAGCGATATGGGAGTTTCCAGGTCGGCACGGAGGTCCATACCGGCGGCATGAAGGGTTTCGTACGCAGGCAATGCGTTTTTTGATCTGTTGATTATGCTGATGTTCATTTCTTACTAAATATCGCTTTTAAACTATCATATTCAAAATAAAGTGCGGCCAAAACAAATAAAACTAAAAGCGAATCTCCTGCAAATATATTACGGTTAAAAACATAGAACGATAAGTAAACGATTATAATTGACGAAATTATATAGCCGAGGTTTTTTTTAAGGTTGTAAGGGATGGGATAGTTTTTTTGCCCCCAGATATAGGACAACACCATCATACTGGCATAGGCGATGAGCGATACCCAGGCCGATGCCATATAGCTATATTTGGGTATAAACAATACGTTGAGTATTATAGTAAGGATAGCGCCAACCCCTGATATGTATAAACCATATTTAGTTTGATCGGATAGTTTGTACCACACTGATAAATTCATATAAATACCAAGGCTTACGTAGCCAAAAACCAGTGGGGGAACAACAGGCAGGCCAATCCAGTAGGCTTTATTCGGGATAAAATACTTAAGGATCTCGATATTGGCAATCAAACCCACAAATATTACGCATACGGCAATAACAAAATAGTTCATGATGTGGGCATAAGTTTGCCCTGCATTTTTATTCTTGGCATGACTGAAGAAGAAAGGTTCAGCGCCCAACCGAAAAGCCTGGATAAATATGCTGAGGAATAATGATATTTTAGCGCATGCGCCATAAATACCAACATCATGTAAACTTACTTTTGCCGGTAAAAGCTGTCCAAGTAATATTTTGTCTAAATTTTCATTGATAATATACGACAGGTTGGCTATTAATACCGGCCAGCTGTAACTATACATATCAAGTAGCATTTTCCGGTCAAAATCAAATCTTATCTTTAGCAATTCGGGCAACAGGAGTAGAAATGTGACGATACTTCCAGCCAGGTTTGACAGAAAAACATAACCCACCCATCCCTTTACATACCAGCTGCTAATCCATGCCGCCCCCACGAAGTGATGATGGATCCAATAAGGCAGAACTAATATAAATGTTAAGTTAAGGCTGATAAAAATACCAATGTTGATCAATTTTATAACGCCATATCTACCGGGCCTGCCGTCCGCCCGTATTTTAGCAAACGGAATAACACACCATGCGTCAATCACCAATATTGCCAAAAAACAATCTATATAAGTTACAAAGTCGGTATGGCTTGTAGCTATTTTAGTTGATGATGCAGCATGGGTTAAAACTGCACCACGGCTAACATCAATAAAATTGGCTATCGGCCCGATAAATGGCACTGTAAATAGTAAGAAAATTATGGTTATGGCTACTACAGAGGCGAATGCATTGTTGTAAACACGTTGTTTATTTTCCGGGTGTTTATTAAGGTACCTGAAAAAGGTAGTCTCCATACCAAAAGCCAACAACGAATTTAATACCGATACATAACTAAACATGGTGGTGAGCACACCATAGGCGCCTGGCGCATACACCTTTGCACTGGTATATAATGGTGTCAGGAAAAAATTTAATACACGGCTGGCAATAGTGCTTATGCCGTAAACGGCTGTTTGTCCGGCGAATTTTTTAGCGGTTGACAATGATAATAAAAGTAATTAGTGTGTTATTTGCTGATCACAAAATTACGATAGTTTTTCAATTCGCCTTCATGGCTTTCAACAGAAGTTACTGTGCAATAGTCGGACCCGGTGTGGCATTCTTCCAAAAACATTTCAAGCGACAGCTCATCGCCTTCAGCAGCTATGGATACATCGCCATTCGGCTCGTTTTTTACAGTACCGGTAACCCCCTGCTGATCGGCAACATATTTTGCCCAGGCACGGTAGCCTACGCCCTGAACGCTGCCTTTAATGGTTATGTCGAGGTGTTTGGTCATTTTGTTGGAAAGTTGTTTTTATTGTTGGAAAGTTGAAATGTTGGAATGTTGTAAAGTTTTATTGAAAAGGCAAAATAATAAAATTGTTTTTGGGTTCTAATGTTTCAACCCTGTAATATTTCAACCTTCCAACTTTCCAACCTTACAACATTTCAACCTTACAACTTTTCAACTTTTCAACCTTCCAACATTTCAACCTTACAACATTTCAACCTTACAACTTTTCAACTTTTCAACCTTCCAACATTTCAACCTTACAACATTCCAACCTTACAACAGCCTCCGCACTTTGCTTTCGGGAGTCAACATCAGGCCGTCAACGTCAGTAATGAGGTTTAGGCCGGGGGTTTTGCCGGCTTCGAGTGTGCCTTTTTCGTCATCAATTCCGAGGTATGTGGCGCCGTTGATGGTACCCCACTCCATTAACCTGGCCGTGCTTAGCAATGGAAATTTTTGTTGAATGATGCGCATTTCATTTAATATACACAGTTTACTATTGGAAGCAAGGCTATCGGTTCCTAAGGTAATATTGGTGCCCTGGTTAATAAAGAGTTCTATTTTGGGGAGCTTATTCTCGATATACAAATTGGCGCCGGGGCAAAAACACCAGTGAATGTTATGATCGAAACGCTTTATAAAATAAATATCCTTTAAGTTGGTGCAGGTATTGTGTACCAGTAAAATTTCCTGTTTGTTTGTCAACAGCGGTATTACCGACTGGATGGAATTTCGCGCCATTGGTTTAAAATGACTGATATCGATCCCGAACGATGCGTACAGGTCATTAAAACTACCTTGTTTATACCGGTAAAATTTATTTTCGTCGTCGCACTCCTGGTTATGTATGCTGATAAGGTTATGACCGGTCTGGCTGTAGTTCTTAATCAGCTTAAATAATTCTTTCGATACGGAATAAGGGGCATGTGGCGTAATAGAACTGCTCAACGGCTTAAATTCCTTAAGCAGATCCAGCGCCTTATTGAATGTTTGTTCGGCCTGTGCGGGCAAAAAGCCAAAAGTTTCGATAAAACTATGATAGTATAATTTACCGGCTGCTTTTATGGGAATGGTAATATTGGTGTTGGATATATCGCCAACAGCAACTATGCCGTTTTCGATCATCTCATTTTCTGCCGCAACTGCGGCTTCCAAAACCTGGTAACTATCGGCACCCCTGAATTTTTGCACATCTATAATAAAATTAACCAGGCCAGTATGCCTGCTAATCTTATCTTTCAGGTGCGAAAGCTCCAAATGGCAATGTGTATTAACAAAACCAGGACAAATAATGCCGCTAAGGTGTTCGACAGGAACACCGGCAGGATGCGTATTTGGATGCGTTACCGCGATAATTTTACCAAAATCATCAACAGTAACAACTCCATTTTTAATCGGATCGGCACAAACAGGAAAAACGTAATCGGCTTTAAAACTTTTCATTCAATTATTATAGCAATCTCGTTACTGTTTTAAACGAACCCAATTTAAATTAAAACTATTAACTTTTAGTTATTGTTTTTAAATTTAAAAAAGAATCCCAGTAAAAAAAGATATTTTTTTATTTTAGTACTTTTGCAGTGTGAACACCGCAAAAGAAAAAATTGATATCCGCAGCCTCAGTCTTGAAACCCTCCAGGGTTATTTTGTCAGCAAACTTGGCGAAGAAAAAAACTTCAGGGCAAAACAAGTTTATGAATGGCTTTGGAAAAAATCATGCTTTTCTTTCGACGAGATGAGTAATATTTCAAAAGAACTCCGCGCAAAACTGGACGAGCATTTTGTTATAAATAACGTTAAAATACACAACTCCCAATACAGCGCGGATAAAACTATAAAAAATTCTTTTATTTTACATGATGCGCATCTAATAGAAGGTGTTTTAATTCCGACCCCAGAGAGGATGACGGCATGTGTTTCGTCGCAGGTGGGCTGCAGTTTAACCTGCAAATTTTGCGCGACCGGCTATATGGAGCGCAAACGCAACCTGAATCCGGATGAAATATACGACCAGGTGGTACTGATAGATCAACAGGCCAGGGAGAACTACGGCATACCTTTATCTAACATTGTTTATATGGGCATGGGCGAGCCATTGCTGAATTATAAGAATGTTTTGGAATCGGTAGAAAAAATAACTTCGGAAGAAGGCTTGAATATGGCGGCCAAAAGAATAACCGTATCAACTGCGGGCATAGCTAAAATGATAAAAAAGCTTGGCGACGACCAGGTGAAGTTTAATCTCGCCCTTTCGTTACATGCTGCGAATGACGAAAAACGGAACACTATTATGCCCATCAATGAGCAAAACTCGTTAAAAGCGCTTGCCGAAGCTTTGAAATACTATTATGCCAAGACAAAAAACCCGGTAACCTACGAGTACATTGTTTTCGACGGGTTTAATGATACCATTCAGGATGCTATTGAATTGGCCCGGTTTTGCAAACATTTGCCCTGCAAAGTAAATATTATTGAGTACAACCCCATTGCCTTCGCCAGTTTTATTAATGCCGGCGAAGATAAAATTGAAGCTTTTGCCGAATACCTGCGCAACCAGGGCATTACCACCAACCTGCGCCGCAGCCGCGGCAAAGATATTGACGCCGCCTGCGGCCAGCTGGCCATTAAGGACAAAGCAACTATATAACGTTAATGGCACGAATTTTTTTGAATTTCACGAATTTTTAAACCTTCTATTCAATTCGTGAAATTCGTACTAATTAGTGAAAATTCGTGCCCTTCTCATTAGTGTCCTTCTCAATTCACAAATTCTACTTATTAACAAGCGGCAGAATTTTTCGATAACTTTTATCCTGTGTTTTATTAATAAAATGCCGTAATTTGCAGGTTAAATATTTCTACGAATGTCAATGCAGGTGCCGGCAGGAAATTTATTAGAAAAAATAAATTATCCATCTGATTTAAAGCAACTTAAAGTTGAAGAACTTAAACAGGTTTGCCAGGAGCTGCGCCAGTATATTATTGATGTGGTATCGGTAAACGGCGGCCACTTTGCCGCCAGCCTGGGCGTTGTGGAGCTTACCGTAGCCCTGCAATATGTACTGAACACCCCTTACGACCAATTGGTTTGGGACGTTGGCCACCAGGCTTACGGGCATAAGATACTTAGCGGCCGCCGCGACATTTTCCATACCAACCGTGTTTATAAGGGCATGAGCGGCTTCCCGAAGCGTTCCGAAAGTGTGTATGATACTTTTGGCGTTGGCCATTCCTCTACTTCCATTTCGGCAGCATTGGGCATGGCGGTTGCCTCGCAATATAAGGGAGAAACCGACAGGCAGCACGTAGCGGTAATCGGCGACGGCGCCATGACAGCGGGTATGGCCTTCGAGGCGCTTAACCACGCAGGGATAGAGAACTCCAACTTGCTGGTGATCCTGAATGACAATAACATGTCGATAGATCCGAATGTTGGCGCACTGAAGGAATACCTCACCGATATAACCACTTCAAAACCGTATAACCGTTTCAGGGACGATATTGCGCATATACTCTCCAAAATATCGGCCATTGGGCCCGACGCGTTTAAAATAGCCCAAAAGCTGGAGAAAAGCATTAAAGGTACCCTGCTGAAAAGGAGCAACTTTTTTGAGGCGCTTAAATTCAGGTATTTTGGGCCGATAGACGGGCACGATGTGGAACACCTGGTAAAAGTATTGAACGATCTGCGCGACATACCCGGCCCAAAACTGCTGCATTGCATTACCGTAAAAGGCAAGGGTTATGCTTTGGCCGAAAAAGATCAGACGAAGTGGCACGCCCCGGGTTTATTTGATAAGATAACCGGCGAAATTAAAAAAACGAAGTCCGACAAGCCACAGCCTCCAAAATACCAGGATGTGTTTGGGCATACTATAATTGAACTGGCGGAAGCCAATCCTAAAATAATGGGCATTACACCCGCCATGCCCTCGGGCTGCTCGCTTAACCTGATGATGAAAGCGATGCCGAACCGTGCATTTGACGTGGGTATTGCCGAACAGCATGCGGTCACCTTTTCGGCCGGGCTGGCCACACAGGGGCTTATCCCCTTTTGCAACATCTATTCCAGTTTTATGCAAAGGGCTTATGACCAGGTGATACATGATGTGGCTATACAAAACCTTAACGTGGTGTTTTGCCTTGACAGGGCCGGCGTTGCCGGCGCCGACGGCCCCACGCACCACGGCGCTTACGATCTGGCTTTTATGCGCTGTATCCCAAACATGACCGTTTCGGCGCCTATGAACGAGGAAGAACTGCGTAACCTGATGTTTACCGCACAACAGGATGATATGGGCCCCTTCGTGATAAGGTATCCGCGCGGCAATGGTGTGATGGTTGACTGGCAACGGCCAATGAAAGCCATAAAGGTTGGCAAAGGGCGGCAAATATGCGATGGCGAATATGTCGCTATTTTAACCATAGGACATATTGGTAACGAGGCTGTCAAAGCTGTTGCCGGCTTAAATAACGAAGGCTATTTCCCGGCACACTATGATATGCGCTTTGTAAAACCCCTGGATGAAGTTTTGCTGCATGAGGTATTTAAAAAATTCGGCAAGGTGATAACGGTGGAAGACGGTTGCCTGGAAGGCGGAATGGGCAGTGCGATACTGGAATTTATGGCCGATAATAACTACAGCGCCCAGGTTGTAAGACTTGGCATACCCGATATGGTAATTGAACACGGCGAACAACCCGAACTTTGGGCCGATTGCGGCTACGACGCAAATGGTATTACCAACCAGGTGAAGCTTTTGGGAATAGCCAGGAATGAACATATTATTGCTTCATAGTTTTCAGTTCTTAGTCTTGAGTCGTAAGTCTTGAGTCAATTTGCATTTTCAGACTTTCGACTCAAGACGCCGGGCTGCGCCATCGCCTAAGCAAACGGATTGTAACCTAATTGCGCAATTTGATATTGATCAGCGTATTGCGTTGTTATAATTTGCTTAAGGGCTGCCGGGCTATCGGTTATCAGGCCATCGGGGTTTATATTCAGGAATTCTTCTATATCCCCGGGAGAGTCAAGCGTCCACGAATAAACAAATTTAAAACTTCCGCCGCCATCACGCAGTGCAACAGCCCGTTCAATTCTCCCTTTAAATAAACCGGCAAGCAGCGGCGCCAATATGGAAATCCCATCAGCATAAGTATAATTGGGCACATTAAGGGTTTTAAAAAATGAGTCGACGTAATCAGGATCGGTATGCTCATCTACACCAAGCGCCCTGTTGGGCGCTAACAGCGTGGCGCCGGGTGCAAAAAAAGTAAACTCATCCTCCTGTGCCTGCGAACGCGTAACCGTGATAACCGTGTCGGCAAATTGGGCCGAGAAATTTGTTTGGATACAATCAAACAGCGATGGAATACTTCCGGTTGAGTTTTTAGTATCGAACATAATGAGCGCAGGTATAAGGGCCGGGGTAGTTTGCAGTGCAAGACTTAAACCGGTTAAGTAGTCGACCAGTGACAGATCAGTGCTGGTGGTTCCTTCCCCCATATAATAAGCGCCATTTACGAAGTGAATATCGGGTTCAAGGGCATTTGCCCCGGCCTGCAGGTAATTGATGGCATCCGAAACTTTGTTGGGATTGTGTCCAATAATAAAAAATTGTCTCGTACCGGCTTTTGTGGTTATAGGTTAGTAATTCGGTGTGCGTATAAGCAAATATACGCACAATAAAATTTAATAGTTCTAAATTAAACCGGCATCAAATCAGCCCACCTGTGCATTTATTAATGCGGCGCGAAACTTGCCAGGTCGGTATACAAGTTCCGGAACGAGCTGCGCAGGCCCAGGGTAAACCAGGTAGTTCTGTCTTTAAACTGAACATTGTCTTCCGTGCGGTAAATAGCGCCCAGTTCTATGCGTAAATTATATTTCGGGTTCAGTAAAAAGGCTATTTTTCCGTCTAAATAAACCATATTGGTGGTTAAGCCCTGGCCAGTGTAATTGCCAAGCGAATAATTTGCCCCGGGAGCGGCGTTTGCCGGATTGGTATAAAGCTCAAAAATATCTTTACCATAGTTCATATCATTCAAATCAAACCCGTAGCGCCCGAAATCGGCTTCGCCACTAAAATCAAACCGTTTGTACGAATAGTTTAACAAACCAACCAACTCCCTGAAATTTGCTCCCCACGGATGCGCAAGCGGTTCGCCGTTGTCCGAATAATTTTCAATATACGAGCGTTCCGAATAGGTGTACGGTTTCGCTGTGTTGTATTCGGCCAGGTAATTAAGCCCTTTTACACCAAAAAGTTCCGAGCCCCTTAAGCCCAATTGCCAGCCGTATTTATTCCTTGAGCTGCCATCGCTTGAGAAAAAATCTTTTGATTGAAATTCATCCAGCAAGAATTGCCCGTAGGCGGTTATATTATCGGTGAGTTTGTATTTGGCGGTAGCGCCCAAAGCTGCGTTATCAGGCGATCCGTTAGAGGCTTCCAGCGGCCTTAAAAATATCACGGGGTTTATATAACTGAAATCAAAGGGCCGCTTGTTCCCCAGGTCGTCAACGGTATAGGATATGATTGCGTCGAAGAATCCCAGCGACACCCGGTTAGAAACGTTCCAGTCGAGGTAATGAAAAACAGCGAATTTTTTACGGCTGATATTGTCCCCTGCGTTCGATTCAGCTACCGGGTCGTTCATATAGGCCCACATGGCCATATAGCGTACGTTACCTAAAGTGGCTGTCAGTTTAAAAAAGGGATAGGGTGAAGCAAAGTCGGACAATAATTCGGAACGGTAACCATCGCCGATAAATGTTTTATCGCGCCCGGCGCTTATGTTTAAATATTTAATGGGCGTATAAGATACCAGTGCAGTAACGTACGACCAATCGTAGCCGTTAGCAGAATACGTCCTGGCGTAAGCCTGGCCCGGCACTATACCTACCTGGTTAATATAAGTCGACAGGTATTCGGGCAACACCGCGCTGCTTTGGTAACCGCTTACATTGTAGTAAAATTTATTGCCAATAGTGCCTCCCAATTGCGCACCGATAGACGCGGTGCTGGTGTTCAATTTACCCGAGACATCCCGGCCTATACCAACATCGGGCAAAAGATCGGCATAAAAAGTTGAACCAGGATTTTTAACATCTATCAAATGTTCGGTAAACAGTTTACGGTAGCCCCAGCTATGTGGTTTTCCGTCGTTACCGTAATTCATCAGGGAATCGTAATGGTGTTTTAGCAGCGAATCATCAACAAAAAATGGCTTCATGGAGGTAAACTCGCGGGTTTTTGTTGAGTACAAATCCTCATTCAGCTTTTGATAAAACTGGTATGAATAAGGCTGGTATTCGGATTGCGCTTTCGCTATACCGATTATTGAAAACAATAACAATATACTGCTAAAAACTTTCTTCATAAGCAAAATGAATAGTTCAGCAAATTACTCAAAATAATTCAGAGTTTTGAAGCCTCCTTTTTTTAAGTAGTCGTCTTTTTTTACCTGGTGAAGATCGGATTCTATCATATCGCTAACCAGGGCCTGGAGATCATAGCGTGGTGTCCAACCTAATTTTTCCTTCGCTTTTGACGCATCACCTATCAGTAACTCAACTTCTGTAGGCCTGAAATATTTTGAATCGACTTTTACCACGGTCTGCCCAAATTTTAGCGCGTCGCGGTTCAAGCCCAGTTCTGTAACCTTTTCTTCATCCACATCCACTATTACTCCCCGCTCGTTCTCCTCTTTTCCGCTGAACTCAACCTCGATACCCAATTCATTGAAGGCCATTTTTATAAATTCACGCACGGTAGTAGTAACGCCTGTAGCAATAACAAAATCCTCGGCTTTTTCCTGCTGCAGCATCAGCCACATCGCTTCTATATAGTCTTTGGCATGGCCCCAATCACGCTGGGCAGACAGGTTCCCCACATAAATGCAATCCTGAAGGCCCATTGCTATTTTTGATGCCGCCCGGGTAATTTTACGGGTAACAAAAGTTTCCCCGCGTATGGGGCTTTCGTGGTTGAACAGGATGCCGTTGCAGGCGTACATCCCGTAAGCTTCGCGGTAATTTACAACTATCCAGTAAGCGTATAGTTTGGCCACCGCATAAGGCGAGCGCGGGTAAAACGGCGTAGTTTCGCTTTGCGGAACCGCCTGCGCCAAGCCATACAACTCGGAAGTTGATGCCTGGTAAATACGTGTTTTTTGCTCGAGCTTTAACAGCCTTACCGCCTCCAATATGCGCAGCATGCCAATGCCATCGGCGTTGGCTGTGTACTCGGGGGTATCAAAGCTAACTTTTACGTGGCTTTGAGCTGCCAGGTTGTAGATCTCGTCGGGTTGTGTTTCCTGTATCAGCCTGATAAGGTTAGTGGAATCGGTTAAGTCGCCGTAGTGCAATTTAAATTTCACCCCGGTTTCATGAGGGTCGTGGTAAAGGTGGTCTATTCTGTCGGTATTAAACAACGAGGTTCTTCTTTTCACCCCGTGAACCTCATAACCTTTTTTCAGTAAAAATTCTGCTAAGTATGCGCCGTCCTGGCCTGTAACACCTGTTATGAGAGCTATTTTCATGGATAATATTGATCAATGCCGTATCAGGTACAATATTATCCAATTTATTGCAAAAGTTAGGTATAAATAATGAATGCGGTAAATTGAAATTTGTATGCCGAGTGCCGGGAAATCAATTTCACGCTGCCCCGAATTTGATGATGCTGGAAAATGGGCGATGAAAATTTGGCGGGCAAAAAAATCAAGGGCAAAATAAAAGCCCCCTTACTCTCGCAGTTTGGGGGCTTTAACCTAAACCTTATCACAAAAGGCAAGCAGACGCTCGCCATATGAACTGCAAAAGTACCATTTCATTTCGGATTGAAGATTGAATATTTTGTCATTAAAGTGGGGTTTTTTGCCATTTTTTAAAAAACCGGCATTTTTTTACTTTTCTTTTACCAAAATGGACATGTACAACAGGCCGGAACAAAAAAGGCATGGGCTTAACCTGTTTTACCAGGTTACCTGCCCATGCCCCATATGGCTCGTTTTTGAGGGTAGTATTTATGATAAAGTCTAGGGATTAATAGCTTAAAAAATTCTGATTAAAAATAGTTGGTTCTTTTTAATTTGTCACCCCGTGTTTTCACCCTTTTTGTACCGTATTTTAACGGGGAAACGGATGGTAAACAACCTGTAAGAAAGAAGGATGCCCGCTTTTAGCAGCAAAAAACAAAATTGGGCCAGGCAGGAGCAATCCGGGCTTTACAATTGTTCTTCTAATTCGCGGTACCAGTCTGCGCCGTATTTGCGGATGAGCGGGGATTTCAGAAATTGATGTACATGTACTTTAAGTTCGTTGCCGAATGAGCAGGCAGGACTGCAAATGCTCCAGCGATCGTAATTCAGCACATCAAATTCAGGGTATTTGGTTACCCTGATAGGGTATAAATGACAGGAAATGGGCTTTTGCCAGTTGATGGCGCCGCTTTCATAAGCCTTCTCAATAGCGCATTTTGTGATGCCGTTTTCCCAGATCACATAAGCGCACTCTTTATTTACATCAACACATGGGGTAGTATAATCACCTTCAAAATCGGTTACGTAAGTTCCCTCTCTCTCAATAGTGGCAATCCCTTTAGCGGTCATAAAGGGTTTTACTTTCGGATATATTTCGTCGAGTATGTCCAGTTCGGCAGCTTCCAGCGGGGCACCCGAGTCGCCTTCCAGGCAGCACGCACCTTTGCACTTGTTTAAGTTACATACAAAATTTTCGTTCACCACATCTTCATGCACCAATACTGCGCCAACTTCTATCATAATTTCTTTTTCCGGGAGCCGCTGCCATAGTACGTAATTAACTCCCCATTTCTTATATATTTTCGTCTTGATTCCTGGCTCTTGCTTCCAGATTCTAAAAACCTATTTCTTTATAGGATTGAGCGGATATTTGAGGTCCTTTGCTGCGGTGAGGTCCATGGTTACACTGCCTACCACCAATTCAACATGGGCCTTTAATGGTATCCTGTTCTCATCATCAGTTATCCAAAGGTACAATTTACTATCCTTTCTGAAAACGCGGCCCGGAATTATAGTAGGATTAAATTTAAGGCAGTTAAATTGCCCTAAGTCGCTTTTAACTTTTTCTTTACCTACGTAGGTAATACTTAGCGTGTGTACGCCATCTTCTAAAAAATATTTCAGGTCGAATGTATCGCCTATCTTCAGTTTTGAAACATCAATGCTGCGTGAAAAGTAATAGGCAGATAAAAAATCGAACACTTTCCCCTTATACGGAAATACCCCTTTTGCAGCGGTAATTTTATCGTCATCGTGATTAAAAGTTACGTTATCGCTGTGCCTATAGTTGGACTCGCGACGGTTTTCAGTATAAAAGTAGGGCTCCAGCGTACGCTCGTCAACATAACTCTCGTACCGGTTGCGCACTTTGTACAGTATATCAAAAGCACCGGCAGTTTTGCCATCCGCCACTATATGGTAAGCAGAGCGCCCATCGAACTTTTTATCGGTAGCCTCAACCCGCAGATCTGCTTCGGCGGCCGTAAAAAAACCATATTTTAGTTTGTAATTCAGCTGCTCGCCTACCTTAAAAACAGGTGTTACCATGCTGACCAACTCCTGGCAAAAGGTCAGGCTGCTGGTGCACAGAAGAGTAAGCGCAATTAAAATGTATTTTTTCATCTTCAGGGCGTGTGTTTCGGACGTTTTTGTGTTTTAACGATCAATGTATTTTGCTGTCGCCTTACCTTTTCATCGCTGCGCCACAATCACCCTCAAAAATCAATCCTTCTTTTTGTAAATAGGTACTGTTGAGCAAGGTTCGCCAAACATCAGGCTTTTTACTACGGGGGTAAGCTTTTTCGTTAATTCCACATAAGCTGAAACCGGCACAGCAATATCACCGCATCCTTTAATAACTACACGCTGCCCATTATATTGTTCCACATCCATCGCCGCTATACTTTTTATGAATAAAACGGTTTCCAAAACTTCGGCATCGCCAAAAACAACTTCGCGGGCATAGGGCGCCATTTTATTGGCTAAGAGCATATACGCCCAGGCGGGTACAATGGCATCCTCGGTACAGGTAACGGCAACATATTTATCCTGGTACTGTGCCCACTCGTGTGTTTTTACAAATTCCCTGAAATCTTTCTCTTTTAATATAAGGCCCATAAACAAATTGTCCTTAATATCATATACCACGCGGTCGCCAGCGGGGTAAAACGAGGCAGGGTCCAGCGTTACCAGCCCGCTTTGGGCCACCTTGTTTATAAAGTTTTCCTGTATTTCCATTTTGTACAACTCCTTTTGTTTGTTGAGGAGAGATTTACGCCTAACCTAATTGAGACCGGCTTAAAAGCATTTGTCAATTTATATAGCAAATAAAAAATCCCCTTTGATCCTTAGTGCCCTCCGTGACCTTTGTGGGTAAATTTTAACACAAAGAGCACAAAGGAGGCACAAAGCACACCAAGAGAGTATATTTATTTTGCCTGTTTTTATAAAACTAATTTGCAGCGTCAACTTAACTTCAAGTTTTTTTTGAATCCACGATCCCGCTACCAATAAAAAAATCCGGGTACAACCTAAACGTTACACCCGGATTCAAAATTACTTTAAAATATCCTTATAAATACTTGGCCCTGTAATCTTTTACATTAGCCTTATCTTTCAGGGCTTCAAATACCTGTGCATCGGCGCGCTGCAGTAATGCCTGGCCAAGTTGCTCTTTTTCCCTAACAGCGTTGTTAAGCGGCGCAGGGTTTGTAAAGCTATCCAGCACAAATACATAAACACCTTGCGCACCGGCAACCGGCTTTGAAAGCTTGTTAGGCTGTGAGCCAAAAACACTTCCTATTACCTTATATTCAGCTGCAGAACCAGGGATAACCGGGTTAGCAAACACCATATTCTGTATCGGCAATACCTTCGCTCCCGCTTTTTGCGCCACCTGGTCGATGGTTGACGACCCGCTTAAGGCAGCCTGCAGTTTGTCGCTTAATTGCTTGCCTTTCACCTGGTTCAACACCATTGGCTGTATTTGTTTTTTAACAGCATCAAGCGGCAATGCGCCTTTCGGCTTAATTTGGGCCAACTGGGCAACAATGTACTGATCGCCCTCTATATATACTTTATCAGAAATATCTCCTTTTTCGGCCCCGTATGCCCACCTAACCAGGTCACGGGCGCTGGAAACACCTTGTATGGAAGCGGCTACACCATTAACATCGGTAGCGGTTTGCTTTTTTATGCCTGCCTTTTTAACCTGGTCGTCGAAGTTATCTTTTGTAAGCGAAGCTAAAAACGTTTGTGCTTTTGTGTAAACGGCTGTTTGTGTTTCGCTGCTCGACTTTAAGGGAAGATCAACAATAGCCACTTTTACCACCTTCGATGAGCCTTTTTGCTCTTCTATCTGTATCAGGTGCACGCCAAACTGCGTGGTCACTATTTTCAGATCGCCTGTTTTACCGCCAAATGCTGCATCTTCAAACGGACCCGCCATTACCCCACGCGCAAAAGTACCTACGTCACCGCCCTTGGCAGCCGAACCCGGGTCTTTCGAGAATTTATTTGCCAGGTCGGCAAATGAAGCGCCGCCTTGAATAAGTTTCTTAACAGAGTCGGCTAAAGCAAGGGCTTTTTCATGGCCCATGGTTTTTTCGTCAAACAGTATGTGCTTCACTTTTACCGAATCAGGTTCAACATGATTATCAACCAGTTTTGCAATTTTATAGCTGCCGTTTGATAAGTAAGGCCCATAAACAAACCCGTTGGCAGCACTGAACATTGCCGAATCGAGTTTTGGATCGCCGAGGTGGCCTTTATGCTGAAAGCTGAAAGGCGCTTTTGTTTCGGCATTGATCTGCACAAAAAGCGAATCGTTGGTGCTGGCTTTAAAATCAACAGCCAGTTTATCAGCCTGTTTTTTAATGGCAGCCGAGTCTGCTTTTGACGGAGAAGCGTTAAAGCTTACAAAATCAAAAGTCCTGGTCTCCTGCGGGTTTTTAAATTCGTTCTTGTGCTCGTTATAATAAGCCTGGTAATCGTCGTCAGTTAACGTAACCTTGTTATCCGGTATGGATGTATAAGGCAGCGTAACGTATTTAAAATTAGCCAGCCTGTTTTTATTCTGATAATCGTCCTTCGCATCCAGCGAGTTTACATACAAACCGTTGCTCACCATCGAAACATATTTTTCGGATAGCTTTGCGTCGATCATCTGCTCCACAAAATCGCTCCACTGTGTTTGTATCTCCTGGCTTAAAGTAGGCAGTTTGTTCAGGAAATCATTCAGCCGGTTCCTGTCCAGCTGCCCGGTTTTCGGATCGCCGAATGCCTGTACTATCTGCGGGTTCGGATTGTTGCCGCTGATCATCGACCGCGACTCATCATCACCTACCTGTACACCCAGTTTTTCAACTTCTTTTTGCAGCACTGTTTGGGCAACCATTTGGTCCCAGGTATTTTGCTGTACATAATTCAATATCTGGGGCGACAAAGCTGCCTGGCCCGACTGCTGCCTGAACTGGGCGCTGTTTTGCTCTACCCTTTTGTTAAAATCGTCAAGCGCTATCTTTTGTC
>Ga0206878_10117_pt1 | contig 34433 bp, 35 predicted proteins | sample Alteio_BWOrgCont_8_FD_152621 | JGI IMG/M metagenome (GOLD analysis project Ga0206878, IMG submission 152621) | Enriched cells from forest soil in Barre Woods Harvard Forest LTER site, Petersham, Massachusetts, United States -... | ecosystem: Environmental > Terrestrial > Soil > Temperate forest >... | reverse complement strand
AGTAGAGCACTAAGTTTTTTTATAAACAGTTTATTTGTACTATTTAATAATTCAAACGTGTTTTATTATTTAACCTTCCTTTTTTTCTCCCTGTGCTCTTTGTGCGTCCTTTGTGGTCTCTGTGTTAAAAATTCGCCGATGCAAATATCACAGCAAACTCGCCGCTATACAAACACTATATCGCCATTTCAGCTTTTTGCTGACCTTATGACCAGGTACAAAGATATAAAAACACCTGTTAATGAAAGGATGGCCGTTACCCAAAGCTTATCGTGATGGGCATGTTTATCAATTTCGTAACCGCCCCAGGTAAAAAGGCCTATCACTGCTATCATCTGGAAACCCATACCGGTATATTTCAGATAGCTATTTGGCTGATTGTTATTGCCGGTATCGTCTTTTTGTTCATCTTTGGGCATCTGCAAATTTATTAATCCTATTTAATAAATGTTGTTAAATTAGCAAAGCTTTTATACCCGCATATAAATTGAGGTCAACTTTAAGATTTTCAGCAACTAAACTAATCGCATACCTGCTTTTTGCTATAATGGTGGTTATTGCAGGCTGTTCGCTCGAAAAAAAGAGCGGGTTTAACCGCAGCATGCAAAACCTCACTGCGCACTATAATATCCTTTTTAATGCCAAAGAAATTTTAAGGCTGAAACAGGACAGTTACGCCACATCGTTTGTTGACAACTATAACGAGATCCTTAGCGTTTACCAGGACACTACCCCTACCACCGCCACCCCCGATAAAGACCTGGAAGCAGCAGTAGCCAAGGCAAACAATATTATTAATATTAAAGAGCAAAGCCATTATATAGGCGATGCTTACCTGGTTTTGGGTAAAGCCAATTACCTGGAGGGCAATTATTTTAACGCGGTTGAATATTTTAGTTATGTGATCCGCTCGTTCCCTAAAAGGAAAGACCTGTGGCAGGAAGCGCTGGTTTGGAAGGCCAGGACGCTGATATATCTTGAACAACTGCCCAAGGCAAAGGCGGTTATAGATACGGCGCTGGACAGCATCAACGTAAAAAAAAGACCGCCGGCCGATATTTATGCTACCAAATTAAAATACGACGTAGCGGTGATGGACTATACCGACGGCGAACAAATGGCGCTGCAGGCGGTGAAGTATTGCAAAGACAAAACCCTGCATTTACGCTGGACGTTTATATTGGCCCAGTTGCAGGAGATGAACGGCAAACAAGCCGACGCCATGAAGAATTATACGCAGATTGCCAAAAGCAATGCCCAGTTTGAAATGGCTTTTAATGCCAGTTTAAACCTCATACGTATTGAAGACAGCGAGAACGGCATAAAGATAAACCGGATAGCGCGGCTGATGAGCTTATTAAAAAACCCAAACAACAAGGAATTTAAGGACCAGATATACTACCAGGTGGCCCAATTGCAAATGGCCGATAAGAAAATTGATGACGCTATAAAAAACTATAACCTATCGGTGCGGGCAACGGTTAAAAACCAAAGTCAAAAGGGACTATCGTACCTGCGGCTGGCCGAGATATATTTTAATAACAAAGCCGACTACATAAAAGCAAAAAAATATTACGACAGTACGTTAACCAGTTTGCCTGCAAATTTCCAGGGATACCAGGCGATTCAGAAAAAAAGCGCCAACCTGGCCCTGCTGGCAGATCGTTTGCAGATCATTAGTCGCGAGGATACTTTGCAGGCGCTTGCCAAAATGGATGAAAAAAAACGGGATGCCGTAATTGATAAAATGGTTAGCGATTATACCACGCAGCAAGCCGCCCAGGCCAGCGCGGCAAAAGCCAGTGGAGCTGCCGGTGGCGGGGTGGCCGGAACCAATTCATTTAGCGGCGGAGCATTTTATTTTGATAATTCGGGAGCGGTTAGCCAGGGTTATACCGACTTTAAACGTGTTTGGGGTAACCGTAAACTGGAAGACGACTGGCGGCGTAGCAGTAGGTCGTCATCTAATGTAACCGCCAACTCTTCAAATTCAACACAGGGTAATGACCCGGACGGGCCTATAAACAAAACTCAGAATGGGAAATCAACCTCCGTGGCATCGGGATACCGCAAAGACCTGATACAGTCGCTTCCGCTTACGCCGGCACTACTTGCCCAGTCAAACCTACGGGTTTATAATGCATACGTAGATATTGCCAACTTTTACAGGGATGTGCTGGACGAAAAAAAGGAATCGATACGCTATTATGAGCTCGTGTTGAAACGCTTCCCTGACGATCCTAACAAGCCTGCAGTATATTACAGCCTGTACCGGCTATACACCGATGTGGATATGGCGAAATCCGATTTCTACAAAAACAAGTTGCTGAAGGACTTCCCTGAAACACCTTTCGCAAAAATTATCACCGACCCGGATTTTGTAAAAAAACTGGAAGATAAGGACGTAGAGTTTACACAGGCCTACAATGTAATATTTGATCTGTACGCCCACAAAGAGTACAAGGAGGTTGTTGCCTGCATACCTGAATTAATGAAGCTTTATCCCGGTAATAAGTTATCGGCGCAATTGTATTACCTGCAAACCATTTCGCAGGGGCATTTTGAAAAGGCTGGCCCGTTTAGAGATAGTTTGAACCAGTTGGTTAAACAATACCCGCTGGACAGGCTGGTGACGCCGCTGGCAAAACAACACTTAGCTTTTATTGAAGCCAACAAAGCCGAAATAGAAGCCAGGCCAACAGTACTGGCCGATGTTGACCCGCATGATGTGCCGTTTACGCTTGCTCCCGAAAACCAGAAAATAGCTACCTACCGGCATCCGCCAAGACCACCGGGTAAATTTGCCGATGTACCTGCCCAACGGGTAACCGACAAGGCGAAACCAAAGGAAACACAGTTGCCTGCCCAGCCGGGGAAGACCGCTCCGGGTACGGTGGCGCCGCCTATTGTTAAGCACCCAGTACTCAATTCGATATATAACCTGCACGATAGTACCAACTACTATTTTGTGATAAATGTAGGCACCGGCACAACTAATTTATCGTCGTCGCGTTTTGGAGTGGGGCAGTTTAACCGCGCTAACTTTACAGGACAAGGCCTGAAACACCAGGTAATGCCCGCCGGCGACGATAATCAACTTATATTTGTAGGCAGTTTTAAGTCGCTAGATGACGTCAAAAAGTACGCCAGAACAATTGTCCCGGTATTGGCTGATATAATGAAAGTGCCTGTAGATAAATACAGCTATTTTATCATCACGCGAGAAAACCTGCTCAAGGTTAAAGACAAAAAAACGTTGGACAGTTATATAGATTTTTACCAAAACAGTTACTAATAATGATCATAAAACTCTCACCCCAGGACATAAGAAGATATAACTGGTACCTGTGGAGAATGGTAATTGGCCTTTTTGCATTTTTTGTTTTGCTGATAACCGTAACCTATTTTGGTTTATTTGGCAAGCTGCCATCCTTTCGCGATCTTGAAAACCCTAAGAGCAACCAGGCCACGGAAGTAATATCGGCTGACGGCACTACGGTTTTGGGCACCTATTTTGTACAAAACCGGTCGAGCGTGAATTATTCGCAATTATCGCCAAACGTGGTTAATGCCCTCATCGCCACCGAGGATAACCGGTTTTACCAGCATTCGGGTATCGATTTCAGGCGGCTTTTCACCATTCCTATCTTAAATATTTTCAGGGGCAGCAAACAGGGCGGCAGTACCATTACCCAGCAGCTGGCTAAAAACCTGTTTTCGGGCGAGGTTGCCCATAACCCGTTTGTGCGCATGACGCAAAAATTAAAGGAGTGGATAATTGCCGTACGCCTGGAACGGCGGTACACCAAAGAGGAGATAGTGACCATGTACCTGAATACGGTTGACTTTGGCGCCTATAATACTTTCGGTATAAAATCGGCCGCGCATACTTATTTTAACGAGACGCCTGATAAGCTAACACCCGACCAGGCCGCACTGCTTATAGGGATGGTTAAGGGCCCGGGCATTTACTCACCCATAAGGCACCCGGATAGAGCTTTAAAAAGGCGCAACCTGATATTGGGTTTAATGACGAGCCAGGGATTTTTGAGCGAGGGGCAGTTGGACGAGTTTACGAAAAGACCATTAGGGCTTGACTTTAACCCGATGAACCACAATGAAGGTCCGGCCCCTTACTTCAGGGCGGTGCTGAAACAGGAGATCCAAAAAATATTTAAAGACCAGAACTTTGTGAAATCGGATGGTTCAACTTATGACCTCGACCGCGACGGCTTAAAAATATATACCACCATTGACCCTACCATGCAGGAATATGCCGAAGAAGCACAGCGGGAGTATATGCCCCAGCTGCAGGCACAATTCAACGAGCAATGGAAAGGCGTTAGCCGCTGGAAATCGATAAAAAACTTTAAATTATTGCTGGATGAGGGTATGTACCGGTCGGACCGTTGCAAGGCATTACAGCTGGAAGGAAAATCGGACGATGAGATACGGCAAAATTTTGATACGCCCGACAGCCTGCCGCTTTTTACCTGGAGGGGCGAGATCGATACGCTGATGAAGCCTATCGACTCGATAGTTTTTACCAAAATGATGCTCCGAAACGCCATGATGAGCATGGACCCTACGACCGGCTATATTAAAGCCTGGGTAGGCGGCACCAATTTCGAACATTTTAAGTACGACCAGGTTAAAGTGGGCACCCGGCAAGTGGGATCGACCGCGAAACCATTTACTTATGCGGTAGCTATCGAGAACGGCTTTTCGCCTTGTATGGAAGTGGATAATGTACCGGTAACCATTAACGGTTATGGACCGCCATGGACGCCCGGTTTATTCTCGAGTGATGTTCTACCGGGGGCTATTACGCTTCGTAAGGCTTTGGGCTGGTCGCAGAACTATGTGGCTGCGTATGTGATGAACGAGGTTAAACCAACCCCGGTAATGGAACTCATCAAAAAGATGGGGATCACCAGCGAAGTGCCGCCTTATCCGTCGATATGTCTCGGTTCATTCAATGCTTCCGTATTTGATATGACCGGCGCTTACAGCGTGTTTGCCAACCACGGCACCTGGACGGAGCCGACCTTTATATTGCGGATAGAAGATAAAACCGGCAACGTTATTTACACCCACACGCCAAAAGTTGTCCAGGCCATGGATGCCCAAACAGCTTATGTGATGACCTATATGCTAAAAGGCGTTATTGAAGACGGCACCGGCTCGAGGTTGCGGTTTAAATATGGGCTAAATAACCCCATCGGCGGTAAGACCGGCACCACCCAGGAAAACTCCGACGGCTGGTTTATCGGCATAACGCCGCAGTTGGTAACAGGGGTATGGTCGGGTTGCGAGGACCGCGATATACATTTCCGCTCCACGCGGCTGGGTGAAGGGGCAAACTCGGCCCTGCCGATCTTTGCTTTGTATATGAAACGGGTTTATGATAACCCCGCCCTCGGCATTAAAAGGAATGTTGATTTTGATGCACCCAAAAATGGTGTTAGCATAATTTTAGATTGCGACCAGTACAAACAGCAGCAACAGGGAACTGGGGAAGTGGATAAGAAATTGGGGTTCTGATTTGTTCATTGGTTCATTAGTTCATTAGTTCATTGGTGCACTGGCGGAATAGTTTCAGTGGCTCAATAGTTCATTGGAGCACTGGTTTATTAGATTAATGGTTTATTAGTTACCACCTTATCCCTTATTTATGAGTTATTATAATCTTGACGAACTGGAGGTGTACCAATTGGCTGAAAGTTTTAGCGATGAAGTTTGGTTTATTGTAAGTGAATGGGATTATTTTGCAAAGGACACCGTTGGAAAACAAATGGTTAGATCGGCGGATTCGATAGGGGCTAATATTGCTGAGGGATATGGAAGGTTTCATTATAAAGAAAATAGAAATTTCTGCTATTTTAGCCGTGGGTCGATAATTGAGACGAAAGGCTGGCTGAAGAAATCAAATACAAGGAAACTGATAAATGAAGAGCAGTTTCAATCGTTATTTGATAAACTACAAACTATCCACCTTAAGCTAAATGCTTATCTTAAATTCATTGGAAAGGATAATAAGAACAAGTCAAACCCTCCTTCGTAGTAAGTTCTCAAGCGCAGATACGGAGGTCGCTAAGACCAATGAGCGAAAATTCACCGATACTCCGGGACCCCCGCTGATCATATGCAGCCATCCCACCAATGAACTAATGAACCAGTGAACTAATGAACAAACCCTTCGATTATAAAGATATATTAAAAAACATCCCCCATAAACCGGGGATTTACCAGTTTTGGGATGACGAGAAGGAACTGATATATATAGGTAAAGCCAAGGATCTGCGTAACCGGGTTACGAGTTATTTTAATAAGGATACCAATGTAAATGCCAAAACGAGGGTATTGGTATCGAAGATCCGCGATATAACGTTTACCATCGTTGATACCGAAGTGGATGCCTGGCTGCTGGAAAACAGCCTGATAAAAAAACACCAGCCGCGGTATAATGTATTGCTGAAGGATGATAAAACCTATCCCTGGATCATCATCAAAAACGAGAACTATCCCCGTATTTTTTGGACCAGGCGCATTGTTCGCGACGGCTCAAAATACCTGGGGCCTTATGCATCGGTAAGTATGATGCATAACATTTTGGGGCTGATAAAAGAAACTTACCCGCTGCGCTCCTGCAACCTGCCCCTCACACGGCAAAATATTGAAAAAGGCAAGTTTAAGGTTTGCCTGGAATACCAGCTGGGCAATTGCAAAGGCCCCTGCCAGGATTTCCAGACGGAGGCAGACTACGAGCATAATATTGAAGAAATAAAGGACATATTAACCGGGAAGATCGGCCAGGTGCTGCGCAACCTGAAGGCGGACATGGAAAAAGCGGTGAACGAAATGAATTTTGAGTACGCGCATCGCCTGAAAAGAAAATTTGAGCTGCTGGAGAATTATCAGCATAAATCAACGGTGGTGAACTCATCCATAACGGATGTGGATGTTTTCAGCATCGCATCGGACGAAAAATATGCCTTTGTAAATTATTTAAAGGTGATGAACGGCACCATCACCCAAACGCAAACCATCGAACTAAAAAAACGACTGGATGAGAGCGATGAAGAGTTGCTGACGCTGGCCATTACCGAATTCCGGACCCGGTATGACAGCGACTCCAAAGAGATCATTGTGCCTTTTGATATTGATGTGGAAGATGCAGCGGTGAAATTTACGGTGCCAAAGCTTGGTGAAAAACGAAAACTGCTTGATCTGTCGCAAAAAAATGTGCAATTCTTTAAAAAAGAGAAGATAGATCAATACGAAAAACTAAACCCGGAGATCAGAACGGAAAGGTTGCTTACACAGATGATGAAAGACCTGCGGATGAATACTTTGCCGCGGCATATCGAGTGTTTTGATAACTCCAATTTCCAGGGGAAATACCCGGTATCGGCCATTGTGGTTTTTAAGGATGGTAAACCTTCGAAAAAGGATTACCGGCATTTTAACGTAAAAACGGTTGAAGGGCCTGATGATTTCGCGACCATGGAAGAAGCTGTTCACCGGCGCTACCGCCGCATGCTCGATGAAGGCACCGAACTGCCGCAACTTATCGTGATCGACGGCGGCAAGGGGCAATTATCATCAGCATTAAAAAGTCTTAGGTTGCTGGGGATAGAGCGGCAGGTTACGGTTATAGGGATAGCCAAGCGGCTGGAAGAGTTGTATTATCCCGGCGACCAATACCCGCTATACCTGGATAAGAAATCGGAAACGCTGAAGGTGATACAGCACCTAAGGGACGAGGCCCACCGCTTTGGGATAACCTTTCACCGCAAAAAGCGCGATAAAGGCACCCTGGCTACCGAACTGGAACTGATTGAAGGCATTGGCAAAACTACGGCAGAAAAGCTGTTGAAGTATTTTAAATCTGTTAAAAAAATACGTTTGGCTACGGAAGTGGAATTACAGGAGGTGGTGAACGGGAAACAAGCAAAAGCGATTGTCGGGTATTTTGGGGTTAGCGAATAATCACCCGCATTGTCATTGCGAGCGCAGCGCGGCAACCCCTCGCCAATGCACAACCGGCATGCATTGGCGCTAATGCATAGCTACGAGGTTGCTTCGTCGGTGCCCTCCTCGCAATGACAAATTTTTTATACATTTTTTGTCATCGCGAGCGTAGCGCGGCAACCTCGTCGCCAATGCATAAACGCTAATGCATTAGAGCAATGTATAGCGAAGAGGTTGCTTCTCCGCTTTCAGCGGATCGCAATGACAACGTTTATAAATGTAAAAAGCCTCAATGAATTCAATCACTAAGGCTTTTATATTTTTTAGGTTTTAAACCCGGTTAGTACTGCCACAAATTTAGTTCCCAATCCATGAGGGATTTTTTGATGCGTTCGGCTTCATAGAGTTTGTCGATACCCGTCATATAGTCTTTTATACGATCGTTTTTATCGTTAGATTCTTTTACTATATAACTCGTAAATATCCGTTTCATAAACACGTCGTCGAAACTTAAACCGGTATTGTCGTTGTCTTTACTTACTACTTCTTTAACTGCCAGGATAGGCCTTGCATCGGGGAAATATATCCAGAATGCAGGTTGGTAATCCAATTCAACGCTGCCGGCTTTTAACCTTACCATTGGCGCTATGCCAATAATACGTGGCTCAAACACCGAACGCTGTTTGTCAAACACCCAATCTTCTTTTATCCTGAATTTTACAATGCTGTCTGCATTAAATGAGCCCGCTACCATCTTCGTACCGATCTGGTTGCCGTCCTTATCGAACTTTTGCACCACCGAACTGTCTCCGCCCAACTGGGCTTTGGCCTGTATCGGCGTAATAGGTGTCGAAAAACCATCACCATCAGGATCATCCTTAGTGCTTAGTGGGCTATAGGCCGTTAACTCACCAGACTGGATGGCATCCCATAAAACATCCATCAACCGCTGTTTTGGCGATATCAGGTAGGCATTCATTTTCTCGCGCAGGTCAATTTCGCGCCAAATACGTTTCGCAAATGCCACGTCAGATTCGCGGAGGTTTGGATACGGCGTTACCTTAGCGCTTAATATATTCGTTTTTTTGTAGTACCCGTCCAAAGGCCTGTCAAATGGCTTGGCGGCTATCTTTTTTGTGGTATCAACCTTTGGCACCGCACTGGTCACCGTTTTGGTGGTATCAACTTTTGCAGCCTGTGGTGGCGCAGGTTTTGGTTTTCTTTTCTTTCTTGTTTGTGCAAAGGATGCCAGGCATGCAAGGCACAATACGACAATTAAAATTTTCGTCTTCATAACATTTTAATTTGCAGTTAGTACAATAGAGTCGAGTCCCCGCGGGGTTCCATCAGGCCCTACTGCAACAATATCCTTAATTACAACTGTTGTTCCCGGTGTAATGGTATTCAAATAAGTATGCATTTGTGCTGACAGCTCGGCGTTGCTGGCCGATACACTCACGGCATCCTGCCTTGGTTTAGCGATCAATAACGTAAAATGAGTTACTGTAAACCGGGCGTCAAACTCAAAATTATCCAGTTTGGCAAATACCCTGTCCTGTCCCTTTATGTTACCTGCGCTGGTAGTTCCGCTGCTTTTTCCGGCGAACATCGCTTTCGGGTCGGGTATGCGTTTTACGCGAAAAACGCTGCTGCCTAAAAATGAAGTTTTGCCCTTTGTCAATTCTCCTGAAACGCTTACAGTAGCCTGACCGATGTTGCTCACATTGGCCGTGTAATTGCCAGCTGAACCGCTGATACTGCCACCCGTCATACTTACCCTCAAGTCTTCTTTTGCAACTCCCGGTGCTGATATTGAAAGCGGGTTTGGCAAGCCAATATAAAGCACATTCATTTTAGTAGGCGATACGGTAGCGGATGGCGCAGCAACCATATAAGATTGCTGTGGCGTAGTGTACCTCTGGATTTTTCCGTCATTGTCTTTGAACGATATTTCCGCCGACCATGTGTGCACCCCTACAGAACTAGTGCTGCCAGAGTATTTACCTTTACCGGCATCAACCGTTAAGGACGAGCCGTTAACGGTTATCGAGGGTGACAATTTTGAATCGTAAGCAGTTAAAAAAACATCGGCAGTATAAGGTGCACCTAATAAAACGTAGCTGGTTGGCGCTACGGCCACAGCATCAAATTTATCAAGGTTAACCTGGGCTTTTTGGGCTTCGCTCAAAATCTTTTTGACTACTTCATTTTGAGCATTCTTAGCATCCGTTTGTATTTTGGCCAGGTTTGTAAGGGTAGCGCCTAACGGCACTCCTTCGCCAAAATAGGCATCCTCCCAGCTTTTCTTTTGACCGGTGCCCGGAGCCGGGTCGTCGGTATTTAATGAAAGCTGAATACCTGCCCGGTCCTGGGGTTTTAATTGAGCCAGTAACTGTTCGCGGGTATCGTTAATTTCTTTTTTTAGTACTTCAGCTCTTTTGTCCTGGATCATCAGGCGGTCCGATATATCCAGGTTGTCCCGTTGGGCCACGTCATTGATGTCCGGGTTAATTCCACCACCCTCTTTGGTCAGCAAGTCTCTCAAAGCTTGCACATCGTCATTCAATTTGTTGGCTATATCCCTTGCTGCCTTTGCCCGATTATAAATTGGCAAAGCCCTGTCGTGCTGATCTTTAAGTGTGCTGGCCTCAAATGCGCTAAAGTTGTCGTTCACATCTTTAGTTACATTTTTACTTGAAGTATCAAGGCTATCCGCTATTTTTTTGAAAGCATCCAATAAATTATCCGGCACGTTGAGGGCGATAAGGCCCAGCAACACCAGGTAAAGGATGTTAATCATTCGTTGTCTTGGGGTTTGTTTACCTCCAGCCATGTGCTTTAATTGTTATGTTTTAATGATCAAAACTTATGATTAACTATTTACACGTGGCTGGTTCATTGCCGAAAGCATATTGCCGTAGATGGAATTCAACGTTGACAAATTTTTGGCAAGACGGGAAACCTCATCTTTAAACTGTTTTGCATCAGTTGTTGAGTCGGTAAAGTTCTTCATGGTAGTTCCCATGTCCTGGTAAAATTTGTTCATTGATTTGAGGTGGTTGCTTGAATCCTGCAACTCCAGTTCATATACCGCATTTAAGGCCGAAAGATTTTTTGCCATTTTGCTTACCTGGTCATGATAAGCTTTTGAATCGACAGTTGTACCTGCAATTTCTTCGAGGTTACCAGAGGCTTTTGAAAAAGACTGGTTCAGTTTATCGTAGCTGGCAGTTGCCTCTTTTACTTTATTGGTAAAAGCAACTGTAGCATCGCCCGCATCGGTAACGCGGGATATTGAATTCACTTTATCGCCAAATGTTCTTAAACCATTGGCAAGGCTGCCGATCAGTTCGGGGCCTATTTTTGCTTCTGCCAGCATCTGGTCCAAAGCGGCTGTATTTGAAAAGCTATCACCAGCGATTTGCTTTTTTGTTGATTTTGGCAGTTCGCCGTCATAATCGTCATCAAGTTCAGGATAAGCCCTTCTCCAGTCAATCTCTACCGGGTCCCTTTGAAATCCTAATAAGAAAAACAAAATGGCTTCCGTTCCCAATCCCAGCGTGATAAAGATAGTTGCATAATTCCAGTGTTGAATTTTAAATAATAAGCCTATGATAACAATTGTTGCACCCCAGGATACAATATTATTAATTCCATAAGGTTGTCTTTTCTCAGCCATAATGATTTTTAAAAGTTGTTAACTATAGTTTTTGATATTAATTAGCGTTTTACTATCGTTTGTCCTTGATGTCGCGGCCTAAATAGTGCGATACACAACGGAAACCGATATAAGACTTTGCGGTATCCTGGTATTCAAAAGACCGGGTTGAGTTTTGAAGGAAATAACCGATATCTTTCCATGAACCGCCTCTTACCACCTTACGTTTTAATACCGGCGGATCGGTTGGTTTGGCTTCATACTCTAAGGTAGGGGCCAAATCGTGAACGAAGGATGAAGCTGATTCATCAAATGCTGAAGAGGTCCACTCGGCTACGTTACCAGCCATATTATACAGGCCATAGTCGTTTGGAAAATATGATTTTACGTTTACGGTATAAGCGCCGCCATCGTCGGTATAGTTACCGCGGCCGGGCTTAAAGTTTGCCAGCAAGCAGCCTTTTGCATTTTTGATATAAGGGCCGCCCCAAGGGTAATCGGTACCTATCCTGCCGCCCCGCGCTGCATATTCAAATTCCGACTCGGTTGGCAGTTTGTAAGGCGAGCGTGGCGGTAAATGCCTTGATTGTTTATAAGCCTCGTTATAACGTGTGCGCCATACGGTGAATGCACGTGCCTGGCGCCAGGTAACCCCAACTACAGGATAATTACGGTAAGCAGGGTGAGAGAAATAGCTTTCGGTCATGGGTTCGTTGGCGGCGTAAGAGAAATCGCTCAGCCAAACCAATGTATCGGGATAAACGGGAACGGTATCTCTTAAAATGAAATCCGAACGGCGTTTGGTTTTGTCGTCTTTATAATCGGCTGCGTTACGCAATACCATTAAAGCAAAGTTGTATTTTAATAAACGTACGTCCAATTCGTTACGGTCAAACACCCTGTCGTCGCCCTGGTAGTACATGCCCTGCAGTTTTGCAGCGGCTGCACTTGCGCCTGCACCCTTGCGGGTACCCATTGTGGGGTATTTTTTAACGTAAGCCCAGTTGATGTATTTTTTACCGCTAGCGGTAGCTCCCTTTGCAGGCTGGAAATAGTATTTGGGATCGTTAAGGTAATTGGTGATGGCGATGGAATCACGTACCCAGTTTACGAATTGCCTGTACTGGCTGTTGGTGATAGCGGTTTGGTCCATAAAAAACGGCGGAACCGTAACCTGTTTTGTTTGTGCTATCTGAGCGAAGGTGACATCCTGGTCGGTTTGCCCCATCAGGAACGATCCGCCTGGAATATAAACCATTCCGAAAGGCACTTCAGCCCTGAATGATCGCTCCGGGACGCCCGTCAATTCGCCCCTGTCTCCGCCTTTGCTGCAGCCGCTTACTATTCCGCAAGCCAAAACAGCAATTAAAAAGTATATCTGTTTCATTTTTAAAATCAAAATTCAGCTATAATGATATAACAATAATGTGACCCCTTAAATATATTAATTTTGCCCTATCAAAATAAAAAAAAACATTTTTATCAGTCAAATTTACATTAATTTTTACTGAAACAACATAAACTTATAGCTAATAAACGTATAATTTAAATTAATTTATTATTTACAATTATGCTAAATTCTTTCCACTTATACGTAATACCCTTAAAAATAGTTGCGGAAACCGGACGGAAATTACAATATTTTTTAACGACACCCAAAAAATGGCCCGTTAGTTGTAGCGCAACGAGCCGCTTTAAAGATACTGCAGCCGGATAAACTGCAATAACTTTAGTTATCAACAAAGTCACATTTCACACTTTAATACGGGTGGCTTAAAGTTAGTAAACCTGATTTACAGCTTATTATTTGTTTACCAGCTTGCAATATTGTTCAATGGCCATCGTCATTGACGGTGCCACAGGCGTTGGGGCGGGAATATCCAGTATGAGCCCTGCTTCGAGCACTGCTTTGTGTGTAGTGGCCCCAAAGGCGGCTATACGGGTATTGTTTTGCTTAAAATCGGGGAAGTTTTTGTACAGCGACTGGATACTGGAAGGGCTGAAGAAGGCGATGACGTCGTAAAAAACCTCGGCGAGGTCGGAAAGATCGCTGCAAACGGTACGGAAGAGCACCGCCGGCGTAAAGTTATAACCGTTCTCGAGCAAAAATTTCTGGGTTTCTTCTGCCGCAACATCCGAACAGGGGTACAGGAACTTTTCGCCGGAGTGTTTCTTTAACACCTCGGCCAGGTCGGACGCGGTTTGTTTCCCGAAAAATATTTTCCTTTTGCGGTACTGGATATATTTTTGAAGATAAAGGGCAATGGTTTCAGAAAGGCAGAAATATTTCATTTCTACCGGAACCTCGAAACGCATCTCCTCGCATATCCTGAAAAAATGGTCGGCCGAGTTTCGGCTGGTAAAAATTACAGCGCTAAAATCTGCAAGATTGATCTTTTCCTTCCGGAAATCCTTTGCCGGTACACCCTCAACATGAATAAACGATCGGAAATCGATCTTCAGGTTAAGCTTTTTAGCAAGCTCGGCGTATGGATTTTTGTCGTTTTCAGGTTTTGGTAAAGTAACTAAAATACTTTTAACCTTTTTCTTTCTCTCTTCCAAATTCAATTCGTGTAACTGCCAAAAGTTAAATACTAAGTGCCTTAATTAAAACTAAAATGGGGCAAATTTCGAGGGCACAAAGATAGATAAATAAATAAAACTTGTGAAATCTAAAATCAGAAATGATGCTTAAGCTATTTCGCAGGTATTGCCATGCAAAAATAATGCCTATTGCCCCCAATGTAAATGTTAATAATATCGGTATAAATTGATTTGCCATTAAGCAAAAGCATATTGCAACGCCCAACAGGATAAAGGCCACATTAAAGTAGGTTAAGTTTAACACCGCTACATACTGGCTTACAACGCCGCCGATATCGAAAATAAAGCCGATGAACTTTAATATGAAAAACTTGAGCGCCAAAAGTAAGGCGATACCCACAGAAAAATAAACAAAAAGCTGGAAGCCACCAATGCCGAACCCGCGGCCATAGTATTGGGTTACCTGGTATAAAACCAGGCCGGTTGTTAAACTGAATAACAGGAACAACCCCAGGAACAACCAGGAATTGATGAGTCCGCCTTCTTTATCGGTTTGCGAAAGCGCGTGTTTATTGTAAAACGACTGGATAACGCTTTTTACATCGTTCCCCATAAAAAAATTTAACAGCGCGGTGAATATCAGCAGGCCTATGGCAACTGCCACTACCCAGGGGCTGCGGCTATTGCGAAATTTGCCCGGTTGCAACAAGTCTCTTTTTTTTGAATGCACGGCCGGTAAAAAGAGCGCCTCGTTCGGTTTTAATATACTATCGATAAACACGTTACCATGCGATGAAGCGGGCGCGAGGTACAGCCGGGCGATGGAATCTTCAAAAAAAGTTTGGCGGTTTTGTTTAATTACAGAATCGGGCAGGAAAGGGTTAACCGTTTTCGGGTCGACCGGGTTCAACACATTTTTATCTTTTGATGACAGGGAATCCTGCTGCGCGCAGGCTGAAAAACCCCAAACCGATAAAAATAAAAAGCAAAAAATGGTTAAACGTATTATTAAATTACAGCCCATAATTGTGCTGCAAAAGTACCGCATTAATTGGTTGTTTTTGCCGATGATATTTATTTTTGTGTTAATTAATTATGCTTTATAAATAATAGCCGATAAAGTGAATACCAACCCTGTTAACCTTGCTGTCCGTTTTGTTTTGGAATTGATTATGCTGGTGATTTTGGCCTTATGGGGCTGGCACTTAAGCGGAAGCTGGGTGCGGTTTGTTGCTGCGGCAGGATTCCCCGTAATAGCGGCAACTTTGTGGGGTGTTTTCAGGATACAGAACGACCCTAAACCCGCACCTGTGGAAATTCCGGGCATTATCAGGTTATTGCTGGAACTGGCTTTATTTGGCTGGGCGGTTTGGGCGTTGAATGACCTGGGCTATTCAATGTTAGGCTGGGTAATGGCTATAGTTGTTGCGCTGCATTACCTGGTGTCGTACGACAGAACGTGGGCGATGTTGCGGAATAAACCTTACAACGGGTTTGTGAAGTAAATTTGTTTTCTGATCGGAAAGGTGCCGGTGCCAGGATATTTAGATTGACCCGGTTGTTTTGATAAATTATGAACCGGCATAATTTACCATTGCTGAATTTCGGCAATGGGATTTACACCTGCCTCACAATTAGTTACATTCAAAAATGCAACAAATAAGCAACACACGTTTGAAGCAAAAGTATGCACAGCGAAAAACAAATTATCAATTTGTAACATATAAGTCAAAAAACGGCAACTGCTGTTAATTAAGAATTGAGGCCCTCGATTTGTTGTATATTGGGATGACATTTTTGGCTTATTGACACAATGAATATTCATAGATTCCCTCCTTCAGCTACGTTAAAGCCTTATATAAGGGAATTTTTGATTATTGAAACTGACGAGGCAATTAAAACTAAAACCATCCCTGATACATCGATGGTACTCACTTTTCGTGTTAGCGGGGAGGTGTTCAAAGCTGACGGGCGAGAAAAATACCCTCTTCCAGTTAATGCTGTGGCCGGGTTGCGAAATTCGGTTCGTGAATTTTATTATGAACAACAAACAATTAATTTGCTGGTGCTGCTTAACGAAGGGGGTATTAAAGCCTTTTCAAAAATCCCTGCACATGAATTATTTTGTCAGAATGTAAGTACAGAGAATCTATTTCATGCTGCTGAACTGAATCTATTATCAGAACAGCTGGCTGAAACTGAGAATAATAATACAAGGGTCGCGATTGTTGAGTCGTTCCTGATAAAAAAGCTCACAGATAACACACCCGATGTACTTATCCATCGCGCCGCCAGGCTAATTAAACAACAAAATGGTGTGGTTATAGTGAAGGACTTAGTGAAATCTCTTCCGATAAGCCTTGATCCGTTCGGGAAACGCTTTCGTGCTGTTATAGGTACCACACCAAAACATTACGCTGGTATTGTTCGTTTGCGAAACTTGATCAGCAAATACTCTACCCATGCTTCGCTGACGGAAACAGCCTGCGAAGCCGGTTACTTTGACCAGGCTCATTTTATAAAAGACTTCAAATTGTTTACAGGTCAAACACCCAAAGACTTTTTCCAATCTCCCCGGTATTGGTAAATCAGTGATTTTTTACAATTCATAGCCACGTGGCCGCTGTAGTTTTGTTAAAAAAAGCAATGAAAAAATCATCGAAAACACTCTTTGGCCTTGCTATGCTTTGCCAATTGGTAATAACTCCGTGCAGCATCCTATTTGCAAAATCTGCACACATAATCCCCGGCGAGCGTCAAACCATCCCGCTAAATACCACTACAAAACAACCATTTAAATTAATCAACATGGAAAATAATAAAGAAGCGATACGAAGACTATTTGAAGATGCACTCAATAAGCGAAATATGGGCTTGCTTACCGAACTTGTATCGACCGACTATACCTCTCCGGACGGAGACAAAGGCGCAGACGCAATGGCAAAAACCTTTAAGGGGCTGATAAGGGCATTTCCAGATTTGCAATGGCATATCAAAGAATTGATTGCCGAAGGCGATAAAGTTTTTGCAAGCTGGGAAGTACAGGGAACCAATACCGGGCAATATCAAGTATTTGCATCCACAGGCAAAAATGTTACCGGCCCCGGTATGGGCGTTTTTACATTCAAAGACGGCAAAATAGTGCAAAGCGACGTTCAAACTGACCGGTTAGGGTTCTTACAGGCTCTTGGTATTTTGCCGCACGATCTGTCTCATGTGAATAGCAAAAAAGCAACTAAGGACGCCGTAGTTCTCATCGACAAATTTATTGTGCCCGAAAAATCCATAGAGGAGTTTTCAAAACAGGCGAATTACAATGGCGATTTCATCAAAAAACTTCCGGGATTGATTGATCATGAAGCTTATAAATCGACGGATGACCAGGGAAATTTAACAATTGTTACCGTCGCCGTATGGGAAAATGACGCGGCTTTTGAAAATGCAAAAAAAGCTGTTTTTGCAGAATTTCAGCGGATTGGCTTTAATCCACCTGAATTTGTAAAACGCCTCAATGTTGGACAGGAAAGAGGTATTTATCGTCCGGATGTTAATGAATAGGGTGAGGTTGAGGGCTTGTCGGATCAGTGCCCGACAAGCCCTTATTTGTTTTTGTCCCGTAATGTCCCTCGCCATAGGGCCCCGCAAATAATGTACGTGTTGAAATCCCATTGCTTACAAGCCATTTGCTACCTTTGCCAAATGGCCGGTATCTACATCCACATCCCTTTTTGCAAACAAGCCTGCCATTACTGCGATTTCCATTTCAGCACCTCCTTAAAATACAAGGACGATTTTTTGCAGGCGCTGCTGAAAGAGATCCGGCTGCAAAAGAGTTACCTCGACGGTGAAACGGTTGAGACCATTTACTTTGGCGGCGGCACACCCTCACTGTTAAATGAACTTGAGCTTAACCTTATTATAAACGAAATTACCGGCTTGCATACCGTTACTTCAACTGCCGAAATAACGCTGGAGGCCAACCCGGACGACCTGGATAAGGCGCAATTGCAATCGTTGCGAAAAACAGATATTAACCGGTTAAGCATAGGCATACAGTCGTTTTTTGATGAAGATCTGCAGTGGATGAACCGGGCGCATAAAGCGGCTGAAGCCGAATCGTCGATAAAACGTGCTCAAGACAGCGGTTTTGAGAATATAACTGCCGACCTGATCTACGGCTATCCATTACTGAACGATACCAAATGGAAATACAATACCGATAAGCTGTTTGAACTGGACATACCACACGTATCCGCCTATTCCATGACAGTTGAGCCCCGCACGGCGCTGGCATCGTCCATAAAAAACAGGAAGCAACCGGCGATGGACGAACACCAAAGTGCAGAACAGTTTATTTTGCTGATGGACGCCATGCTGCAACATGGTTTTGAACATTACGAGATCTCGAACTTTTGCCGGCCGGGGCATTATTCGCGGCATAATTCCAATTACTGGAAAGGGATTAAATACCTCGGTATAGGGCCATCGGCACATTCATTTAACGGCGAAACCAGGCAGTGGAACGTTGCCAACAATGCAAAATACATACAAACCCTGGAGAAAGCCGAAATACCCGCCGAAACGGAATTGCTAACCGAGACAGACCGCCTGAATGAATACATCATGACCTCGCTGCGTACCATGTGGGGCCTGGACCTTGACAAGCTGAATCTGATAGCCGCCGGCTCATCCAACGAACTAAAAACGGCCGCCCGCCGGTACATGGACAGCGGCTGGATTGAACAAAAAGAAGAAATTATTTACTTGACCCAAACCGGGAAATTATATGCTGACGCCATAGCTGCAGGGCTGTTTTTTTAATTAGGTTGACGCCGTGACGGATGCAGGATAAATAAAAAAAGAGGCGTAGCCTCGGCATATTCTGTAACAACGGATTTTAATCCGTTGAAAAATAAACGACAAATAAAAAAGAGGCGTAGCCTCGGCCAATATAAATCGGTCCTTATATGTCTACAACCCGAAGACTATACAATTAATTTTAAGGACAGGATAACGGTAAGATAGTGTCGTACCGACGGCACTATCCTTGTTTTTATTTGATTTTCAACAGATTAAAATCCGTTGCTACCATATTGGGCGAGCCGCCGGCTCTTGATAAAAGCCTTAAAAATGGTATAAATTTACCCTGAATTGAGCTATGCATTCTATTCGACATAACATCAATATTTTACCTTGTCCAACACCCTCTTCACAACTTTTAAGAATGCTAAACTGGCGAAGCGATAAAAACCGCTTTGTTTGGTCTGTCGTATCTTCTACCAAATAACATACATTAAAAAACCTATGAAAAATTTAATTATCGCGGCCTTTGCATTAGCAGCTATTGCAATAGCGCCCAAAGCAAATGCCCAAACAGACCCAATGGTGGGCGGTGCAGCAATGTACCCAACAAAAAACATTGTTGAGAATGCCGTAAACTCAAAAGACCACACTACGCTGGTAACAGCGGTAAAGGCAGCAGGCCTTGTTGAAACACTGGAAAGCGCAGGCCCCTTCACGGTGTTTGCGCCGACAAACGAGGCATTTGACAAATTGCCTGCCGGAACAGTTGAAACACTGGTAAAACCAGAGAACAAAGCAACCCTGACAAAAATTTTAACGTACCACGTGGTGTCAGGCCGTATGAGCTCGGCCGACCTTTGGGCTAAAGTTAAAGCCGGTAACGGTTCAGCAACTTTAACAACGGTTGCAGGCGGTACCTTAACAGTGATGGCAACCGGTAAAAAATTGTACCTGGTTGATGAAAAAGGCGGTAAATCCTGGATCAGCATTGCCGATGTAAACCAGAGCAACGGCGTTATACATGTGGTGAATGCGGTGTTGATGCCTAATTAATGTTGGTGAGTTAGTGAGTGGTGAATGGTGAGTGAGTGAGTGAATGGTGAGCAGTTTATGCTGCTGAATTGTTAAATAATAAGACTTTAATCTACCTAAGAAAAAGAAGCCCGGTTGCAATGCGCCGGGTTTTTTGTTGAACCTGAAACTCGAACACCAAACTTGCGAAGTTTCAAAAACTTCGCAAGTTTTATCTACCACTGCCTCTTCACTACTCACTACTCACAATTCACCACTCACTATCCCTTTGTCAGCAAATTATCAGAAACAAACCGGGCGCTTTTGCGTTTTTTACTTTTATTTATTTTTGCACATTAAATAATTGTGAAGATGAGCATCGTATTGACCCCTATCGACCGCGTTGACGACATAAATAAGGAAGATTTTATTAACAATTACTTAAACGCGCGGAGGCCGCTCATTATTCGTAGAGCGACGGAAAGCTGGCCTGCCCTGCAAAAATGGACGTTTGAGTATTTGAAAGAAGCGGTAGGCGACCGGGTTGTTCCCTTATATGATAGCTCGAAGGCCGATCCTTCAAAACCTATTAATGCCTCGGCGGCGGAGATGAAGTTTGGCGACTATATCGACCTGATACAAAAAGAACCGACCGACCTGCGGATATTTCTTTTCGACCCGATAAAACATGCGCCCAAATTGCTCGACGATTACCGCTCCCCTACCAACCTGATGGGCGGTTTTTTAGATAAATACCCCAATATGTTTTTCGGCGGCAAGGGCTCTGTTACTTTCTTACATTACGATATCGATCTTGCCCACATATTTCACACACATTTTAATGGCCGCAAGCATGTTATTTTATTTGATAACAAGTGGGGCGAACGGCTGTATTGCATCCCCTTCGCCACATATGCGCTGGAAGATTATGACATTGAGCAGCCCGATTTTAAAAAATTCCCGGCGCTTGACGGAGTTGAGGGTCAGGAAGCGATATTAGAACACGGCGATACGCTTTTTATGCCAACCGGCTACTGGCACTGGATGAAGTATTTGGACGGCTCGTTCTCTATCTCGCTGCGCGCCTGGGACAGATCGTGGGCTATAAAGGCCAAAAGTTTGTACAACCTAACTATTCAACGCAAGTTTGATGACCTGATGAAGAAAAAATTCAATTCGAAATATATGGGCTGGAAAGAGGAGCTGGCAGTTAAACGGGCCAATAAGGCCTTGAAAGAAGGCGAACCGGCTTAGGGAGGTAGAGTCAAGAGCCAAGAATCAAGAGCCAAGAGGGGAAGGCGAAAGGTAAAAGGCTAAAGATCGACAGTCCATTCCGTCTTGATTCTTGGCTCTTGGCTCTCGATTCTATAATTAACAATTTGTTAATACAGCGCGTCGATTTATTTCGTTATTTTGTTATCCCCGGTTAATAAGTTTTTTGTTGGCTTATGTTGATACCAGGAAGCAACGCGAAAAATGAGTTTCATCCTTTCCCCTATTGATACTGTTGAAAATATAAATCACGCCGATTTTACGGCTAATTATTTAAAACCGAGGCGTCCACTTGTTATTAAAGGGTTGACCAATAACTGGCCCGCCCGGGAAAAATGGACGCCGGAGTACCTGAAACAGTCCGTTGGCAGCAGGATAGTGCCATTGTATGATAACTCGAAGGCTGATCCGTCGAAACCCATCAATTCTGCCGCTGCCGAAATGCCGTTCGATAAATATATCGACCTGATCATGTCGGAACCTACCGAGTTGCGGATATTTTTCTTCAATATATTTAAAGCCGCACCGCAATTGCTCGATGATATTACGTTCCCAAAAGAATTAATGGGTGGGTTTTTGGAGAGCATGCCGTCAATGTTTTTTGGCGGATCGAATTCGGTTACGTTTTTGCATTATGATATCGATCTTCCGCATATATTCCATACCCATTTTGGCGGGAAAAAGCATGTGATCCTGTTCGAAAACAAATGGAAACGCCGTTTATACTGCATCCCCAATGCCACATACGCGCTGGAAGATTATGATGTATTAAATCCGGATACAAAAAAATTTCCATCGCTTGAAGGGATTGAAGGAACCGAGGTATTTTTAGAACATGGCGATACCTTGTTTATGCCTACCGGTTACTGGCACTGGATGAAATACGTGGAGGGCGGATATTCCTTAAGTCTGCGCGCCTGGGATGCCTCCATAACCCGGAAGGCAGCAAGCGTGTACAACCTGGCCATAAAAGGCGGTTTGGACAGTGTACTAAAAATGACCTTTAAAGCCAATTATGCCCATTACCGCGAAAAGCTGGCCGTAAAATGGGCAGACAGGGCGCTGGCTGCGGGAAAGCCTTTTTAGGGCATTTCGGTTAAGAAGTTATACCCTGGTATTATGATAGTCGAAAAAATACGGAATCATTGTGAAAATAAAAATCTTATCAGAATCACAAGAACCGTTGGTAAAGAGGCCCTTAAAATAAGCAATGGATACATTATTGATTATTCCGATGATTTTGTTTTACTCCAGGAAACAGGTGATTTCCTGGTTTTGTGCTATAATATATTACCCATCAACCAAATTACGAAAATTCGTTTTAACAAGTGGGATAAATATTATACCAAAATTATGATGTTGGAAGGTGAGGCTGAAAAGGTTGGTATTAAATATAAAATAGACTTAAACAATTGGCAGTCGATTTTCAAAAGCATAAAAAATCATCTATTAAATGTTATTGTTGAATGTGAAAACCCTGATATAAATGGTTTTACTATTGGCCCCGTTATAAAAACGACAAAGAAACTGGTTTACATGCAGGACTTCGATCCCTGTGGTTTCCTTGACGAAAAACCCACTTCAATTGATTTTGAAAGTATAACGAGAGTTAAGTTTGATGATCGGTATATCAACGTTTTTAGTAAATATTTGAGACAAAGAAAACCGAAAAAATAAACAGTTTAAGATTTGACAACTTTTCAAAAGTTGTCAAATCTCCCCGATCCTATTAAGTATCAGGCTATTTCTTTCCTTTTAAATCTTCAAATTTCCGCCTAGTGTCTACCGTTTCCTGCAGGCTTAACGATTTGCCGAAAGCTTCTATCGCTTTTTGTTTATCGCCGGCGGCAACATAATAATCGCCCAGGCTATCCCAGGCGTTGGCGCTTTGGGGATAGTTAACGGTATTTCTCTTGAGCAAAGCGTAGGCTTTGTCCAGTTTATTGATACCCATAAAGAAGTAACCAAGGTCATTCACATTGCTTTCGCCGGGCAGTTCCCTGGTACCCATTATTCTGGAAACTTCCTCAAAATGAGCGGTCAATAGCGAGTCGGCATTCAAATCCGGGTTTGCCCTTAGTTTACCCATATCGAACCGGTAAAAATTGAACAGGTAACGTAACGCATCGTATTCGGCATTCAGCTCCACGGAACCATGCCATTCGTTGGGATAAAATTTCGACCCCCAGCGTAATCCTTTTGGATGAGTGCGGCGCAGCGTTTGTATAAAAGGAAATACTGCATGCGTAACCGGCGCTATAACCGCAGTATCCTTAAACAAACTGATGGTATCCATTCCGGCAGGAATATTATTGGCCATGGCGACAAACAAGCCCTTGTTGTTAAAGTCGCGCTGGGTTAATTCAGCTTCGTATTTTTTTATCCACTGCTCATGGTCCCACCATATACTCGGGTCGATGGCGATGTAGGCGCTAAACAGGCTGGCGTGGTTAAAAAAAGCGTTCAATACCGCGAGTCCGCCCAATGAGTGCCCGCTAAAAACCCGGTAGCCGGTGACAGGGTAATGCGCATCGATGTACGGAATAAGTTCCTTTTCCATAAAAGCCATAAAGTTTTCGCCACCGCCCGAATGTTTGGACTCATTCACATTAAGCAAGGCATAGGGTTCCACATGTGTGGGTGTCAGGTCCCGTTCACGGTCGGTGTTGGTAATGCCAACGATCACCATATTGGGGATGATGCCCGAGATCTGCTCCACAATGGCAACTGCCGATTTAAAATGATCTTCGCCATCCAGTATATACAAAACCGGGTAATGCTCGTTTTTATCACCATCAGGCACATGGATATAAACCACGCGTTTTTCTTTTAAAATAGCAGAGTAAACAGTGTCGGCAGTGCCAATAACTATCCGGTTATCTTTTTTTTGGGCGAAGGCGGATAGTGCTATCGCAGATAAAAACAGTGTGAAAAATATTTTCATTGGACCGGATTTTGTTCAATTTGGCGAAATAGTCAATGAAGATATGACGTTTTGGAAAAGAATTAGTTACAGGGATGTTCAGCCAGATTTACGAAGTTTTTGAAACTTCGTAAATCTTCTCTGCTAATGCAATTTAAATTAAAATCCCGAAAAACCTTTTACCTTTAACCCTTTACCTTTAGCCTAAATGAACAATATACTCTGCTTCGGCGAAATTTTATGGGACGCCTTTGGCGATGAAAAAGTAGCCGGCGGTGCGCCGATGAATGTTGCGCGGCACCTGGTACAACAAGGAGCTTCGGTTTCTTTTTCCACCCGGGTGGGTAAAGATGAATCCGGCCAGGGGCTTGTTGAGTTTTTAAAAGACAATGACCTGTACAGTGCCCTGGTGCAGGAGGACGATAATTTACCCACCTGCGAGGTTACGGTGCACCTTGATGAAGGCGGCCACGCTACCTATATTATTCCGCAGCCGGTATCGTGGGATAATATTCAACCGGACGGGCGGCTGGATGATGCTGCTAAAGAAGCATCGGCCATTGTATATGGCAGCCTGGCTTGTCGCGATACCAGTACGCGTGATACCTTGCTGAATTTATTGAATGAAACTACCGCATTAAAAGTATTTGATGTGAATTTACGTCCGCCGCATTATACGTTATCTACCATTGAAACGCTGGCTGCAGGCGCCAATGTGATCAAAATGAATGAGGATGAGGCGGCCTTATTGATTGGCGGCAGCGCCGAAAATTTGAGGGAAAGCATTTTGGAGTTCCGGTCTAAATACCATGCGCAAACCATTTGCGTAACGCGTGGTGGCAATGGCGCCATTGTTTGGCATGATTATGAGTTTTATGAACATCCGGGATACCCGGTAAAGGTGGTGGATACGGTTGGTGCGGGGGATTCGTTTTTAGCGGCTTTTGTAAACGGCTTGCTAAAAGGGCAGCCCATGCCGCAGCTATTGGATACGGCTTGTAAGATCGGTGCTTTTGTGGCGGGGAAGCGCGGGGCTAATCCGGTGTATGATGAAAGCGTAAAAGGAATTCTTTAATTCGTCGCTGCCGCAAGCGTCCTCGCTTGTGGCCCGCTGATAGGTAGTCTGATGACACGTGGACATGCGACAAGTAAACATCGTTTCTTTCCTGTCCGCTGGGTTTTCGGTTATTGTTCTCCTAACGTTATTCGTCCATTGGACAATACCCTCACCGCTCAATTGCCGCGGGGGCTGTTACTTTTGGCTTGACCCAAAAGTAACCAAAAGGTCAAGACAGAAAAAAGCTTCCGCGCTGCAGGCCATACACCCGGCCCGCTTTTCTGTCAGGCCTTTGCCCGCATTTGATTTGCGTGTTTATTTTTAGATTTGTGAACTTTTTAATAGTTGACAAATCTCTTCCAATATAATTTTACACCCTTAATATCGTGCTAAACCGTAATTGTTCCATCATGTTTTTTTTATGTCTTTTATCATGTCATTCACCGAGCGATAAAAGCTTAATTGTTAATTGGAATAGTTACCCGATACCAACAAATCCCGATACCATCAAAAATTATACCAGTTCTACAACAGAATGGACTGTATTTAACAAAGATGGTATAGTTCAAGTCAATAAAAGCCGGCCATTCCATGACGAATCGATTGTGCCTTTTAAAATTAACACTGATGAAAAAGAGCAACTTTCCGCGTTAAAAGTTGATGATGGTTTCCTGGTTGGGTTTTATAGAGGAGAATGGGGCGGCCATTTAGATTAGTATTCAACGAATGGCGATAATCATTATAAAATATCTGATGATGAAATTGTTCAATTCATTAAAAGAGGCGGTAAACCTTATGCTATACAAGGCTTAGATCACATGAGTATTTCTATAGGAAGTATCTTAACGATTGAAAAGACAGACGGCCGTTGGACTGCTGAAGAATATCTAAAGCTACCATCGGAACCCAGATCAATTGCGTTGGATCCAAATAATAACCTCTTCGTGATGACTAATAAAAGTTTATTTAAAATTGATACAGGAAGAAAAATAATTACAATTGTTAAAAATGGTTTTTGGCATAACGCTTTTTATTCCAGTACTATTTCAACTGCTATAAAAGACAGTGTTGTTTATGTTGGCATGCGGGCAGGAGTTTATAAGTATAACTTGCTAACCGGCAAACAGGAATGGCTATTACCCGATTGAACCCGGATTTATCTACCTAAAAAAACAAAACGCTCCATCAAATTAATATATTGACCCCGTTTTTTAACACTATGCAACAAACATTTACTATCGATCAATCCCGGATAAACAATATCAGGAGAAGAATTTTATGGCGAAATGGAAAAATCCTGGGGATTGTTTTTCTCTTCGTTTTAATTCCTCAATTATTACAATATGATGCTGCTGCATCGAAGTATTATTTACAGTCATTATTAATTTCCATTCCGCTTTTGGGGTTAGTTGTCTATGTGTCGGTAAACAGGTTAATGAAATCATACAGGTCGCTTGAGATCATATTGAATGATGATGGGGTTGAACTTAAAGCAGAAATGATGCCTTATAAAAAAATTGAATGGGTAAACCTGGAAGTTGAAGAAAAATCGAACGGTATGATTAATTTGTTCGACACAAGCATCCCGGCCTTTACCAGGAAAATGAATGGGAAAGGCTGGATACAAATCCATCCCGAAATTAATAACAGGGAACAATTGCTACAGGTGTTGTATGCCAATCGGGGTAGGTAAGTCACCTATGGCTGGCTCCCTTTCTTTGGTCTTTTTGGTGGGATAATTCGCCATGTTCGTATCCGTCCTTTGAAATATACCCTCACCGCTCAATTGCCGCGGAGGCTGTTACTTTTGGCTTGACCCAAAAGTAACCAAAAGGTCAAGACAGAAAAAAGCTTCTCCCCGCAGGCCATACACCCGGCCCGCTTTTCTGTCAGGCCTTTGCCCGCTTTTGACTTGCAGGCAGGTTTGGTTCCTCGTCGAAAAATAAAATTCCCCCTTCAGGGGGCTAGGGGGTTTGTCATCCATACCTAACAATTCCACTAATTTGTCGCTATCTCAAACTTTTCAAAAAAATAATCCGTTAATTTATATCAGAAAGGGTACCCTATGCGCGGTTTTGAGTTTTCGAAGTTTAAACCCAACCAGATCCCAAAAGGCGGATTTGACGAATTAATGAAATTATTCCTGGAATTGCTGAACTACACAGCGGGCGATGCCGGCGAAGCTTTGGCCTGGATGAACGAACTGGATAAGCAATATAACATTACCAACCAGGACTATGGCATGGGCAATTTTATTGATGAACTAAAGGAAAAAGGCTATTTAACGGAAGATAACGAAAAAGGCGAATTCAGGATAACCGCTAAAACGGAACAAAGCATCCGCGAATCGGCGCTGGAAGAGATATTCGGCAAGCTGAAGAAATCGGGGAAAGGGAATCACCGCTCGCCACAATCGGGCCAGGGTGACGAAAAAAATGCTGAACGGCGCGAGTTTGAATTTGGCGACAGCCTGGACCAGATCAACATGACGCAATCTATCCACAACGCCCAGGTTAACCACGGCATCGGCGATTTTATGATGACGGAGCGCGACCTGGAGGTGGAGGAAATGGACTACAAAACCCTAACCTCTACGGTGCTGATGATAGATATTTCGCACTCCATGATCCTTTACGGCGAAGACAGGATTACGCCCGCCAAAAAAGTAGCGATGGCCCTTGCCGAACTCATCAAAACAAAGTATCCCAAGGATACTTTAGATATTGTTGTTTTTGGGAACGACGCCTGGCCAATCACTTTAAAAGACCTGCCTTATTTGCAGGTTGGCCCGTACCACACCAATACCTACGCCGGGCTGGAGCTGGCTACCGACCTGCTGCGCAGGCGTAAAACCCACAACAAGCAAATATTTATGATAACCGATGGCAAGCCGACCTGCCTGAAAGAAGGGACAAAATATTATAAAAACAGCATCGGGTTGGATCGCAAGGTGGTTAACAAAACCCTAAACATGGCAGCCCAGTGCAAACGGCTGAAAATACCGATCACTACATTTATGATAGCCAAGGACCCCTACCTGCAGCAATTTGTTCGTAAATTTACCGAGACAAATGGCGGCAAAGCATTTTACAGCTCGCTAAACGGTTTGGGGGAATATATCTTTGAAGATTATATCAGAAATAGAAGGAAAACGGTGAGATAACCCCCCGGCCCCCTGAAGGGGGAGTTGATGTGCAGGTTCCAAATATGGAGATTGCAAACCCCCAATGACACAATGACTAATGACAAATGACTAACAAACTAAATATAAAAACCCTTGGCCAGTTGAAGGAAACCGGGTATAAAAGCCGGTCGGTTAAGGATGAATTGAGGGCTAATTTGATAGCGCAGCTGCAAAAGGGCGAAGGCGGTTTTGAGGGGATAGTCGGGTTTGAGGATACGGTAATTCCCGATCTGCAGACTGCTATTTTATCGCGCCATAACATTTTACTTTTAGGTTTACGCGGCCAGGCTAAAACACGCATTGCCAGGCTGCTGGTTAACCTGCTTGATGAATATGTACCCTATATTGAGGGGTCGGAATTATACGATGATCCTTTAAACCCAATCTCGTGGTTTGGGCATAACGAGGTGATCAGCAAGGGAGATAACACACCAATCGGCTGGGTGCACCGCTCGGAACGCTATACCGAAAAGCTGGCTACGCCCGATGTAACCGTTGCCGACCTGATAGGCGATGTCGACCCCATTAAAGCGGCCACCATGAAACTTACTTACTCCGACGAAAGGGTGATCCACTTCGGTTTGATCCCACGCGCTCACCGGGGTATTTTTGTAATTAATGAGCTGCCCGATTTACAGGCGCGGATACAGGTATCGTTATTTAATATTCTGCAGGAACGGGACATACAGATCCGCGGTTTTAAGCTGCGCCTGCCGCTTGATATACAATTTGTATTTACCGCAAATCCCGAAGATTATACCAATCGCGGTTCGATTGTTACACCGCTAAAAGACCGTATCGAGAGCCAGATATTAACACATTATCCGCGATCTATCGAAATATCGCGCAAAATTACCCAGCAGGAGGCTACGCTTGCGGATGAGCAGCGCACGGCTATTGAAGTGGATGCACTGGTAAAAGATTTGGTGGAGCAGATCGCATTTGAGGCGCGCAACTCGGAGTATATTGATAAAAAATCGGGGGTATCGGCGCGTTTAACTATATCAGCCTTTGAAAATTTGGTGAGCAATGCCGAACGGCGCATGTTGCTGAACCATGAAAAAAGCACCTTTGTGCGTATTTCCGATTTCCTGGGTGTTATCCCGGCCATTACCGGAAAAATTGAGCTGGTTTATGAAGGTGAGTTGGAAGGGCCGGGCAAAGTGGCCAATATCCTTATCGGCAAAGCCGTAAAAACAATGATGCTACAGTTTTTCCCCGATCCTGAAAAAGCCAAAAAGGCCAAAGCGCCAAATCCTTACGCCGAAATAATCAATTGGTTTGGCGATGGCAACAACCTGGCTGTTATTGATGAATTACCCCAGCAGGAATATAAAAAGGCGCTAACCTCGGTTACAGGCCTAAAAAACCTGGTTAAAAAGTTTCATCCCCGCTTAACGGAAAACCAGGAATTGCTGTTGATGGAATTTGTTTTACATGGCCTCTCGGAGTTTTCGCAGTTAAATAAGGGCTTCCTTGATAACGGTTTTGCGTTTTCGGATATGTTTAACAGCCTGTTTAACCTCCAGCCGGATGATGACGACCTTGATATAGACGATGACCGTTATTAACTTTGCATCCATTTAACCCCCACATATGAAGGGCATATCCATTGGCTTGTTACTATTTATTGCCATAGTTTTTTTAATCGACCTGTATGTTTTTAAAGGTTTACAAGGCCTTTCGCGCAAATGGCGGTTCCTGGCGAAGAAATGGTTTAAGATTGCTTATATAATAGCCTCAGTCTTTTTGCTAAGCAGCCTTTTGTTTGTGGTGTATGTAAAGGTTGATTTTGGCGTGAGGCTGGTATTTATCGTGCTTTTTTTTGCGGTGCAGCTGTTCAATATTTGTTTTACACTGTTTTTATTGGTCGATGATGTGCGAAGATCGGTGCTTTATCTCCGAAAAAAGGCAGTTAAGGATACCCATGAACCTGCTGACAGCAAACCTAAAACAACTACCGATACCATCCCGCGTTCTGAATTTTTGCTGAAGGCCGGTCTGCTGGCCGGGGCGGTGCCGTTGGCGGCGTTCAGGCTGGAAATGCACAAAGGCCTGTATGATTACCAGGTAAAACACCAAACGCTTTACCTGCCCAATTTACCCAAAGCGTTTGACGGGCTTAAGCTGGGCCAAATTTCGGACATCCACTCCGGCAGCTTTTACCATAAAACGGCAGTGCGCGGCGGCGTGGAGATGCTGATGAAAGAAAAACCCGATCTTGTATTTTTTACGGGCGACCTGGTAAATGTTTTTAGTAATGAAATGCGCGACTACCAGGATATTTTCAATAAAGTAAGGGCCCCGCTTGGCGTGTTTTCAACCCTGGGCAACCATGATTACGGCGATTATGCGGATTGGGAAAGTCCCGCCGCCAAAAAGAAAAACTTTGATGAAATTACCGCGACCCACAAAAACCTGGGCTGGGACTTATTGAGAAACGAGAACCGGCGCTTAAAAATTGATAACGAGGAGATCGGTATACTGGGTATTGAGAACTGGGGCGACCTAAGCCGCTTCCCAAAATACGGAAAAATGGACCTGGCCGTAAAAAACACCGACGACCTGCCGGTAAAGCTGCTTTTATCGCACGATCCTTCACATTGGCGTGCACAGGTTTTGCCGCAATACCCGCAAATAGATATGGCATTTGCAGGCCATACCCACGGCATGCAGTTTGGCATACGAACAGAACATTTCAGGTGGAGCCCGGTGGAATATCTTTATAAGGAATGGGCGGGTTTATACCGCGAAGGCAAACAACAAATTTACGTAAATGTTGGCTATGGGTTTTATGGTTTCGACGGAAGGGTTGGGATAATGCCCGAGATCACCATATTTACATTAAAAGCAGCTCCTGATCCGGCCTTGCTAACTTAAGAACGGTGATTAAAAGATAAGCACGAATTGGGACAATTACACGAATGAAGTGTGTTTTGAAATTCGTGAACTTCGATCCATTGGTGCTTATTAGTGTTTATTATCAATCTCGAATAAAATATTGTATCCTTATTATAGCTTCATTATCTTTAGCGGACAAACGCACCATATCCATGAGCGCCGTTAAAAATAATTGCGAATAATTGAATGAAAAAACTATTTCAACAGGTTTTTGATTTTTTGCTCTTCAGCAACATTTTTATGGCTTTGTGTGCAATGGCGCAGGGGATGGTCACTTTTTATTTAATTGAGGCTAAGCCGGTGGTTTCGGTCATCTGGCTGCTTTTTACCTCAACGCTGGGCATTTATAATTTCAGTATCATACTAACAAAACCAAAGCATCCCGAACAATCGGAATACCGGCGGGTGCGGTGGTTTTTTGCGCACTACCGGTTAATGGTAACGGTTACCATTGTGTGCATGCTCTCTTTGATCCCGTTGTTTTTTTTAATGTCGATAGAGTCGAGGATACTGCTGGTGTTTTTAAGCATTATTTCTTTCTCGTATAGTATTCCATTATTCGCGATAAACGACCAGAAGTTTGGGTTGAGAAATATCCCTGGACTAAAGCAGTTCCTCATCTCGTTGGTTTGGACCATGAGTACCGTTCTGCTACCTATACTGGAGGCGCAACACTTTCACCTAACGACCGTTTCCATGCGGGATACCACTATCCTTATAGCCAAACGCTTTTTGTTTATTGCCGCCCTTACCGTTCCGTTTGATATCCGCGACCTTTTCCAGGATCAGCAATCGGGCCTTAAAACCGTACCCGTATTGTGGGGCGAGAAAAATGCTTATTTGTTTTGCCAGGCACTGCTGGCCGGCGCCATTGTGCTGTTATTTATTTTCAGGAATAATGGCTTTAATCCAAACTTTTTCGCCTTAACCAGCACTATCCTGTTAGCCGGCTGGCTCATCTTTAAATCCAAATGGGAAAAGAATGAATACTACTACTTTTTTTATATGGATGGGGTGCTGATATTGCAGTATCTGATGCTGCTGCTGTTTAATTGGGGAGCGGGGTTGATTTGAGACGCAGATAATCTATACACTCCCACTTTAAATTTTCTAAGTGATTATTTTGCTGTTTGCCTGGCAGGCGAATTTTAGTCATGCGTTATTGATGTTAATGAATTAATTCGGTAAATTTGATTTAGTTATTAAATCATCATGTCAGCAAGTCAGGAGTCGCACACCGAGCTCAATCCAATCCAGGTAAGTTTACTCAGGCTTTTTAACAGGCCGATGTCGGAGGGCGAGAGTCTTGCGTTAAAACGGCTTATCGTTAACCATTATTCGGGCCAGTTAAAAGAGGAGGTCACCAGGGTAGTTGCTGAAAAAGGATATACGCAAAAGGATTTTGACGACATGCTTAATAATGAGGTTTAATGATCGCGGTCATCGACACCAACTGCCTATTAACATCAATACCCCCCGAAAGCAAACATTACTGGTTGTATGTTGCATTTAAAGAGGAACGGTTTGATTGGTTGATCAGCAATGAAATAATTACGGAATATGAAGAAATGTTGACAAAAAAATATTCTTCAAAAACCGCAAACCTTGTGTTGTCGATATTAAGCACCGCTCCAAATGTAATTTTTAAAGAACCCTATTTTCGATGGAATCTTATTCAAACTGACTTAGATGATAACAAGTTTCCGGATTTGACAATTGCCGGAAATGCGAATTACCTGGTTACAAACGATAAACATTTCAATCCCTTAAAGGCAATTGATTTTCCTAAAATCAATATAGTAACACTTGATGAATTCAAAAAGATTATTTTAGGAATATGAATTTTGAATAAGCCTGATGCATTTTAGCTTCAAATAAAAATTAAATTCTCAATCTTCAGTTTTCTATGGAACTTGAAAAACATTATACCAACCGAAGCGGCTGGTTAAGGGCCGCTGTACTGGGCGCCAACGATGGTATTCTTTCAACCACAAGTTTGGCCATTGGCATAGCTGCAGCCAGCGCAACCCGCACACCTGTTGTACTGGCAGCGCTGGCTGGTTTGGTTGCAGGCGCCATGTCGATGGCTGCGGGAGAATATGTTTCGGTGAGCTCACAGTCGGATATTGAAACCGCTGATCTTAAAAGAGAAAAAAAGGAGCTGGACGTTATGCCCGATGTAGAGCTGAAAGAGTTGGCCAAGTTGTATGTAAAAAGAGGATTAGATAAGGACCTGGCTATGCAGGTTGCTACACAGTTAAGTGAAAAGGACGCCTTAGCCGCCCACGCTCGGGATGAATTGGGTATTACGGAGATGTCGCAGCCACAACCCTTTGTTGCGGCCCTGGCTTCTGCAGCTTCATTTATTTCAGGGGGATTATTGCCACTTTTTGTTGCCCTTTTCGCACCCTTAAAATCAATGGTTTACGCGCAATATGCTTTTGCTATCGTTTTTTTAGCCATCTCGGCAGTAATTGCAGCAAAAGCAGGGGGCTCCAGTGTGGGTAAAGCCGTAGTGCGCATTTGCTTTTGGGGAACCGTTGCCATGGCAGTTACTGCCGGTGTAGGGTATCTTTTTGGGGTGAAAGTGAGTTAAGGGAAAAGATTACTTTTCGCTTGTGGCCCAACAGGCATAATTATTATATTTGAGTATGAAAGTTGTACGCGTTCAATACACCACTACCATCGGGTATGCCCCGGTTAACCAGCGAAATATTGCAGCCATTGTTGAAGAACTGAAAACGCTCAACCATCCCGGGATCAAGTACGGGGCCTGGTTGCTGCCTGATGGAAAAACGTTTATGCATTTCGACCAATTGGAAAGCGAAGAAGCACACCAGGTACTTCAGAATCTCGCATCTTTTAAAAAATTTGCCGATGAGCTTTGGGCCAGCGGGTTAGAGGTAGAACCTAAACTCGAACTGTTAAGCCCGGTAGCTTCAACAGAGGATTACTTTATATAAGGTAAAATCCGGGTCGTTGCATAATACCACACTTATCAATCTGTTGTCCGATTTCTATGAGCTTCGGATACACCGTGCTTGTAGGCGACTACAGGTTAAACTACGTTATTGCGGTTCAGTAGGTGCTTTCGGGTTATTGTAGT
>Ga0206878_10116_pt1 | contig 34621 bp, 52 predicted proteins | sample Alteio_BWOrgCont_8_FD_152621 | JGI IMG/M metagenome (GOLD analysis project Ga0206878, IMG submission 152621) | Enriched cells from forest soil in Barre Woods Harvard Forest LTER site, Petersham, Massachusetts, United States -... | ecosystem: Environmental > Terrestrial > Soil > Temperate forest >... | reverse complement strand
TTTTTTTGCATGAGGTAAAAAATAAGGCGATAACAACAGCCGATACTATGAAACTGGTTTGTAGCTTTTTCATTTGTAATAACGATTTAAATATTTTTTAATCATACGAAAATAAGGCATGGATTGCTACAGGGCAAGTAGTAATTTCAGAGCTATCTTTCAATAACAATTTTTGTATATTTGATATATGGCAACTTATGTAATATACCCGACTGATGACCAGGAAAAGTTTATGAAAGCCTTTCTCGAAGCTTTGGAAATTTCCTTTGTTAAAGATGATGAAGAGGCTTTGCCGCAACATGTGCTTGATGGAATTGCTCAAGGACAGGCCGATATTGAAGCCGGCCGGTTTATTACATATGATGAATTTAAAAAGCGAATGAAAACTGCTAAATGACTTACCAAATAACCTATTCTATCAAATCTCCCATTTCCCCGTCGAACCTAAAAAATCCAGCCAAACACCTTCCAGTTCGTCAACAAGCTGCGGTTTTATGGAAATGCCCGATGCCTGGGGCGTCCAGTTCTGTTCGGCCAGGTTGCCGGTTTTTAAAATATCGAGGCTAAGAATAGGTTCTTTATCCGGGTTCAGCAACACGTCTAAGGCCACGGTAATGCGGTAATAATGCCGACCATTGCGAAAAGCCGGGTAAGCGTCCGCAGCTATGGTACCCGAGGCGAATATCCCTTTTGGCTCAACGCCTACCCGTACAATGTAGGCCCTGTCGCCGGGTTTAATGCTCTTATGGCTAATTACGCTCCAATTATCTTCCAGGTGGCCGGTTTCAGAAAGCTTTTTAATGTCGTCATCCAGATCGGCCCATGCAAACTTCAGCGGGTTCCACCCAAAAAGGTAGGCCTTCATTTCACTACTTCTGTAAAAGTAAGCTGGTTACCTACCGGGTCAATCACCGTCATGGTGATGGATTTGTCATCCCAAAAAGGAACCTCCAGACCCGGCCCGTTATATTTGTATTTTTTAGCGATTAGTCGGGTATGATATGCTTCCAACTCTTTAAAATCTTCAATGTTGATATGTACCCCCGGACTGCCATCGCCATGGTGTTCCGACAAAAAGAAAGCCACACCATTCAAGCTAACCTGTAAAAAACGCGGTGCGCCCGGCGAAAATGTGTGCTCCCAGTCGATAGTAAAACCCAGCCAGTCGACATAAAACTCGACAGTTTTATCATAATTAAAAATGCGGAGTATAGGTTTTATTACTGCCATTCATCAAAACGTTAGTTAAAAAAATACCATTCTGAAAATTCTCAAATTCTATAAATTCCGGTTCAGACTATTTCCCCAACAGATCATCCAGCTTATTGCGCTCGGTTTGCAGCTCGCGGGCAAGCTTCTTTTCTTTATCGTTGGCCTTGGTTTTAAATGCTTTAAATTCATCTTCCAATTCGTTGTAAAGTTGTATGCGGTAACGTGCCTCGCGACGGTGACTGCCCGAGCGGGCTATAACCACAATAGCAATTATCCCGAACAAGGCAACCAGGCCCCATACCACCAGGTTATAGGTGGTTTTTGATAACAATATGCCAAATACGTCAATCCCGTTAACGCGCGTGTTGGCCGCTGCTGCATCAGCAACTTCGCTGTTAAGGCTATCTATCGTTTTGGCCTGCAGGCCTAACTTGTTTACGGCTGCCTTCAGTTTGCTGCGGTTGGCATTCAGGGTATCCGAAGCGTTTTTCCAAAGTGCGGATATAAGCGGCTGCTGGTAATGGTAAACCTTGCTTAAAAGGTATTGGTACTGGCCATTAAGGCTTTTATCGGTAAAAGTTGTAGCTGCCGCTGCCGAGTCGGGCTTTGCTGTTGGCTGTATCGCCGCAGCGTGCGCCGCTACCGAATCCCGGTGGTAGTGGTGATAACCGTATATATGATTTTTATAGGTTTTATATTTCGGATCGGCCGGCTTTGCCACGGTTTTCTTTTTGGCAGTATCCTGGGCCATGCTTATTGACAGCCCAAAGCAAATAAGTAATCCTATTAATGTTATCCTTGACATAGAAAATCCTTTATAAAGTAAAATTAGTATTTAGATTTGAGATTTTGTAGTCGGGAGGTCGGAAAGTCCGTAAGTCCGGAAGACCGGAAGAAGAAAATCAGCATTTAGCCCTGCAAAGCGCTATTATAGATGCCCGCCAAATAAACCTCCCGACTATTTCTTTCCGACTTCCGGACTTCCCCACACCTCAAATCTCATATCTCACGTCTCAAATCTCCCATCTAAACAATATATTAGCGGCATGAATATAGGCATTATTGGCCTGGGCGACATGGGGCGCCTTTATGCCAAAGCATTTGCACTCGCCGGTTACCAGGTTTGCGGCTGCGACCTGCCCGAAAACCGGGAGAAGCTGGAAAATGAATTGGGTACCTTCGGGATCAGGTTGGTGGATAACGGCCACGATGTTTCGCGAACCTGCGACCTGGTTATTTATTCTGTTGAAGCCGACACGTTGCCGCTTGCAGTGGCCGAATTTGGCCCTTCCACAAAATATGGCGCCATCGTAGCCGGCCAAACTTCGGTGAAGACACCCGAAATAGAAACATTTGAAAAACACTTGCCCGCCGATGCGCAGATCATTACTTTTCATGCCATGCACGGTCCGGGTTTTGCTCCGAAAGGACAAAAGTTAATATTGATACGACACCGGGCCAGCGACGAGGCCTACCAGCGCATGATAGACCTTTTTACCGCCGTTGAAACTGATATAGTGGAGATGGCCAATTACCACGAACACGACAAAATTGTGGCCGACACGCAGGCAGTAACCCACGTAGGTTTTGAAAGTATGGGCACGGCCTGGAAAGAGGCCGGTTTTTTTCCCTGGGAAAACGCATCCTACATAGGCGGCATCGACAATGTAAAAATACTAACCACGCTTAGGATATTCAGTTATAAATCGCACGTTTACGCCGGGCTTGCCATATTAAACCCTTATGCCAAACAGCATGTAAAGCGGTATGCCATATCCGAGTCGGAATTATTTAAGCTGATGATAAAGGAGGAGGAAGACGCATTCAGGCAGCGATTGTACCGCGCCCGCGATTTTGTTTTCCACGAAAGCCGCAAACCCATTATGCTGAACGATAGCGTGATGAAGGAATTCTCCCTTTCGCAAAAGCCGGAACAGCAGAAGCCTAATTCGCACCTTAGTATTTTAAGCATGGTTGACGCCTGGTACCACCTGGGCGTAAATCCCTACGACAACCTCATCTGTCAGACCCCGCCCTTCCGCTTGCGCCTGGGCATAGCCGAATACCTGTTTAAAAACGACGACCTGCTGGAAGAATCTATCGTTACCGCCCTGTACGATAAAACCATCCGCGGCGACGACCTGGAATTTCATTCCGCAGTGCGGGAATGGTCGTCAATAATCGGTTATGGCGATATGGAAGGCTATAAAAAGCATTTTAACGAAGTGCAATCCTTTTTTAAAGGCCGGCTGGAAGAAGGCAACAGGCAAAGTGCCGAGCTCATCAGGCGGTTGATGGAATAGCACCATACCGTAAAAACACCTGCTCAATTAGGGCTTTTCTACCCCAAATGCTTTTGGTTATTGTGTTGAAATTTAGATTGTTATTAACAAGTAGCTTTCTAATGCAAATTTTTATCAACCCAAATTAACCTTAAAGTCATGAAACCTCTCACATTTAAAGTCATTTTAGTATTACTTTTTTCCTTGAGCCTGTTAAACGCATTCGGCCAGAGGCAAAAGCCAAAAGCAAAGAAACCTTCAAAAGCCCCTGCTGATACTGTTTTACAACAGGTACAAGCCGATCAACAAGCCGTCAAGTCTCTTTCCAATACTGTTGTTGCAAATAAAACGAAAACCGACTCAACACTGAGTGCAATAGATAAAAAGGCTGAAAGTTTGAAAACATCACTAAGCAAAGTTGATTCAACGGTCAAAGCTGACAAAAAACCTGACTCATCAGGGATGGGGAAGTACCTTGGGAAACCATTTGTATTTCAAAAACCAATACAACTTGTAGAATGCGACGAGTTGGGGAGGATTGTTCTAAAAGCAAACCAACCGATAATACCCAAAGGGTCGACATTTACTGTTGAAAATATTACAAAGAACGGACAACTTGTTATTGCACCCTGGATATGGAGGCTTGATGCGGATATTCAAAATGGGGAGCGACTTTCGCAAGATACGTTAGCGCTGAAAGAAAAAATAGACTCTTTAAAAACTAGTGGGGACGAAGAAACCTTATTTGAACGATTGGATAGGTTTACTAAGCGTGACGCATTTAATTTTAAAGCCTATGCCTATAAGAGTTACGCCCCTTTGTCTTTAAAGAAAACAAACGATAACAGGCGATACTTTCTGATCGGGAAAGACACGTTGACTGATCTTTGTGCACCATACAAGAAGGTAAAAGATTGGGACATTAACTACGGTGCGCTAGTCACCACATTTAAGCTTAGGTTCAGAAGATTTTCCTTTTCTAATAACCTGAGCCTTGGCGGTGCTATCTATTTCCAGCATAAAATGAAAAGCGATACAAATTTTAAATGGGGTATTATTGGAGCCTTATCTCTTTCCTCAGTTACGCTCGATTCTTCAACAACAAATTTACACACAAAACCATTGTTAACAACAAGTACAACCCGGCCGGCATTCAGCCCATCGATGCATTATGCAATAAGTTACAAGCAGATTGATCTAACAGTTGGAATAGGTTGGGATTTATTAAGCAAGCCATCGGATGCAGCTCATGCTAGTGCCACAAATCCCGAGGCCGGGTGGATATACAACAATAAACCATGGCTCGGCATTGGATTAGGGTTCAATCTCTTTACTTCCAGCAGTGCCAAAGGAACGCCTAGTGACAAAACACAAAAGGTACCCGATAAGTAAAGCCGGGTACCCCATATCAGGGTAAACTATTCTACGAAACTGTTTGTACAGCTATTGCAAGGATAAGTCAGCATTTCAGGATGCTGACTTATCCCTTAAGTAATTAATTCGACGCCGTAAACAACGTCCACGGATAAGCTTTCATATCCCTTAAATATTTACCCTGTGTTTTCAAGTATTCGGGATGTAGTTTGAAGAATGGCGCTGCCAGGAAGTCGGCGCCACCGGGGTGGCCCATGTGTGCCCATAGTTCCATTTTTTGGGCAAGGTCGGTAGTGGTTACCTTTCCCTGCACGGCACCCATCGGGAAGAAAGGCGGTTCGCTCCACTCGGCGCAAGCGATCGGGTCGGTTTCCAGGTGTCCGTCAATCACACAGCGGTTCAGGATATTTTTGCTATCGAGGGCATCATAAGTGTCGCCTTCAATCGTTTTCCCGGTCGCATCGTCCAGCTTCCCTTTATAGTCTACAGCCACCAGTTTTTCCATCCTAAGCCGGCGGGCGTTGGGCGAACTGGTTTTATTGTTCACATCAAAGGTAGTCTCGTCCTTTATCAGTTTCGGATCAATCGGGAAGTTGGAGCCAATAATGGCGGTATCCTTTGAGCGCCATACTTTGTAATCCTTCAATCCCAGTTCAAGTTTGGCAACTTCATTGGTTTTGGTGTCGCCTATCAGCCAGTCGTTGGCATAGCCGCCGTTGTTGTCGGTGGTCATTATTTTAACCACATCGTCAATGCTGTTGCTGTATTGGGCAGCTTTGCGGGCGCGCATAAATTCGGGCGTCCGGGTGGTATCAAATCCCTTAAACCCGGTTATGGTAGTTTCGGTTATCACAATGCCGCCTTTGTTCACTATAAAATCATCGCCGCTATGGATAAAACCCGGTACACAATCCATTATCAACTGGTTGCCTTTTTCCGGTTTAATATCCGCAATCACATTCCATCGTTCCCCAATAATGTAATCAACCCAGTTATTATGTCCGATTACAATTTTGTGGTCTTTTGTAAAACTACCGGTAGCAATAAAAGCGCTGCAATTGCCGGGGGCTTTGTTATCGCCGGCGCCTGGTTTTACTTTATTTAACAGCGTTGGCACATAATATTCCGATAGCTCGATATAAGCGTTCAGCGCAGTCACGTCAAGCGAATCATATTTAAAACCCTTGTCCTGCAGGCCTTCGGCTATGCCTTTTATTTCGTCCTGGTATTCTTTGTCCAGTTTTTTCCAAACAAACCTTGCCGAGGCATCGCGATAAAAAGCCCAGTCTTTTTTGCTCATGCTGGGCAGGTAATACTGCATTACCTTCATCACGGTGTCAATCTCATTAGCTAGTAAAAAACCATGCTGGTAACCAATATCAGCAGGCGATCCCGCAACATGTAAATAAATCCAGCCATTTTTGTCCTCGCGTGAGGCATCGCCAAGGCGTTTTTTGCACGATGAGAAACTGGTGGCAAAAGCCAAAAATAAAATGCAGGTAATTTTTAATTTCATGATTTTTTGAATATTAATAAGTAAACTTCCTTTTTATCGGGCATATTAAATTTTTCGATATTGTTGTAGTTATAAAATGGTTCGGCAATCTCGATATCTTTCGATGCGAACGACTTGCCGAGTAAATCTTTTGCTTCATCTATAGTGTACAGCGCGCCGTTGATATTAAAAACAAAACCATAAGGCGAATTGCGAAGCTCCCGCAGCGTTACCTGGTCTTTAGGGTTGTGAAAATTTATAGGTATGGAGTATTGGACCCTTACCGGCTTCCCATCCTGGCTGCCCGGCGACCATTTTTTTGATCCTTCAATCACTTTTACTGCTTCAGATTCACATCCGGCGCCAATGCAGTGCACGGGATAAACATGGCCGACACTTCCGTCCCTCTCCACTACAAAAGACACCACCACATTCCCGTCGATGCCGATTAATAGCGCCACATCCGGATACTCTAATTTTTTGCTGATATATTTCGCAAACGCTGCCTGGCCACCCGGGTAGTCGGGGATAATATCTACATGTTTAACTATTTTTTTATCTGTGTTTGTTTTAGCCGTGTCCTTATCCTGCACAACCTGGGCAAATGAAATTTGTGCGGCCAATAGTACTATTATCGAGATGTAGAATATTTTCATATCGTAAAGATAAAGTATTTAACAATTTCTGCAATCGCTCCTACCAAACATATCAACCCGGATTTTTTTATTGTAGAACCGGTTACGACATTTGTAATACCAATCTAAAGAAATTTAGCAAAGTAAATAATGGGGAGGCTATAATTATATCTTTGAAAAGTTTATTATTCCAATTATCATGCGTTCATTTTTATTAAAGTTCAATTTCTGGCTCTTAGTTTTATGCGCCGCTTTAACGGCAAAATCTCAGCCGTCTGCTCGAACGCTGCAGGATGCGGATTTGCTATTCAATCAATACAAACTGGCTGATAGCCGCGCCATTTATGCGGGAATAGCTGCTGACGTATCAATTGATGCTGCAACCAGGGTAAAAGCTTGTCAGAAACTGGCAGAACAGGACTGGAAATTTTATAACGATTTTGCCGGCGCAACTAAAGCGCTGCAAACCGCCAGGGCGTTGAAGGTTGATTTGACGGGAACGGCCCTGCTAACAGCTACAATCAACCTTGAAAATAAAAACTACAAGGAAGCATTGGATAATGCGAAAGAAAGCCTGCGCCTGGCTTTGAGTAAACAAGATAGAGCCAAGGCCATAATAGTATCAGCGCGGGTAGTACATGATTGGGGTTTTTACGAAGTAAGGCACAACCAAATGCCCGATAAAACGGAGTTAAAAGAAACAGTGCGTTGGTTAGGCGAAGTTTTAAACGAACAACCCGGCAACCCGGATGCCAGCGAAACCCTTATAGGCATTGGGCTTTTACTAAAAGATGGTAACACAATTTTAAAAGGTTGGAAATCATACTACCTGGTTAGCGACGAAAGCAAAATAAATGGAGCGCTAAGTACCGGTTTCCGCGAACTTAAGTCGGTTTTGCAAAATTGGACGGGCGCACCACTTACCACTACAAAAATGCAAACGCTTGCCCTCGGCTTTGCCGACTCCAAGCTCTTTAATTATGCAAATTATGTAGCGCAGCAGATAGCTAAGAACACCCCAGTCGTGTTTAGCCGGTCGAAGCCTTTGCACGATATAGTTGCCTACCAGGCTTATATTGATGACGTGAAGCATGTAAACGATGGGATTTACCCGGAAGTAGCCCGCGGCCGGCAGAAGTATGATGATGCCTACGATTCGCTGATGAACATTGCCGGCAAAGTGTTGTGGAACAAACTTAGCTTTATACCGAAGAGTGAGAAATTCGACCCTGATACGCTTTACAATATATTGAACAGGAAATATGGCGAGGAGGGCTACAGCGGCACTACCGTGAACTACTATGGCATGCTGATGGGACATATTATACATAAAGAACTGAAACAGATAAGCCAATACGGTTATACCACCAAATTTACCTATATATCGATAGACAGGCTGATCTCGCGCGACTTCACCTCCTGGTACGGCACCACGAATGTTGGCGGCTGGGGCGATAGTACCACTATTATACAGGTGAGAAAGGCGTACATGACCGAGCCTTTTCAATTACTTAACCTGGTGACAGATTCAACCGCCCGGAAAACCGCCATGGCCGATATTGCCCAAAAAAGGGAAGCAGACCTGGAGATTTGCAAAGAAGACCCCTACACCGAGCCAAAGTTTTTATCGCCCTATCTTAAACTCAGCGAGGCTTCGAAAATTTATAGGCGGTTGAAGGAGTCAGGTTTAAAGGGAATGGAACTGAACATCGGCTTTATTGACGAAATACTAAAGCTAACGGTGGCCTCCACCGTATTTGCGCATGAAGGCCGGCACGCCATCGACCAGTTGTATTTCCCAAAGGAATTTAAAACGATGAGTGATGATGAACGGGAACTGCGTGCAAAGTATTCCGAAGTAGCCTTCTCGCTTGATCCTAAAATGGCTTTTACGGGCAGCATTTTAGGCTCCGGTTTGGATATAAACACCAATCACGGCAAAGCCAACTACCGTTTCCGCAAGATCATTGTCGACTGGATGATGGCGCATCAACCGGAAATAAGAGGGCTGGATAAAAATATCCCGATGCTGATACAGTTCGACCTGCTTACGGATGCACAACTTATTGCCATTTGCCAAAGCGCCGATCCGTTTGCTAAGGCGCAGAGGAATTAACGGAGGAGAAGCCGTTTTTGAATTGGGTTTTAATTAAACTCGAATTAAATTTTCTTATTTTTGTACTTAAATAAGTACTTATTTTATCATGCAAGTATTAAACTACACTGAATTTCGCCAAAACCTGGCAAAAAACCTCGATAAGGTGAACGATGATGCCGAAATTGTGATTGTATCACGCAGCAAAGGAAAAAATGTGGTGGTAATGGATTTGGATGAATATAACGCCATGGCGGAAACCCTGCACATTGTAAAAAGCGAGACCAACAGGAAGCGTTTGCAGGATGCCATTGATGAAATGAACAGCGGTGTGTACAACTCCTATAAGCTGATTGAAGGTTAATATATGGAATTGGTTTGGCAAACTAAGGCTTGGGAAGATTATTTATACTGGCAGCAAACAGATAAAAAAGTTTTACTGCGCATTAACGAGTTGATAAAAGAATGTTTACGCACGCCATTCAAAGGAATAGGCAAGCCCGAACCATTGAAAGGAAATTTTGCCAGGAACTGGAGCCGCCGCATAACCGACGAACACCGTTTAATTTATTGTATTAAGGAAAACAGGCTGCATATTTTGCAATGCCGTTATCATTATAATTGAGCGTGTTTCAAAAACAGGCGTTTAAAGTGCGGTAGGTTTTGAGAATAGTATTAGAATAAATTGTTTAATTTTGATATATGACAACGCTCACCATTGAAATTCCGGAAAAGTTGAAAAAACACTTTCCGACCTGGTTGAACAGTTAGACGGGAAAGTGATTGCAAATAATGCGGATAAGAAGCATCGCAAGGCAATAAAGAAAAAACAAATATTGAACGATCTTGAAGAATCAGTAAACTGGTTGAAGTTACACCAGGCGGGGAAGGTAGAGGCCAAATCGCTTGAGCAAGTATTGAATGAGCTTTAAATATTTATAATTTCAGCTTCACAATTGCAAAGTTCTACCCCTCAAAACCCCGGCATTTTAAACCGCATTACTACTTCACCGGTTTCCTTATCAACTTCCATTTTTTTACCTTCAAACCCTAAATCCTTGCCTGTTACCATTTTAAACATACCGGATAAAAACTCCATCCCCTGGTTCATCACTTTTTCCATGGTTTGCAGCTTCTCCAACCGCCCGGAAAAATCGCTATCTTGTTCCTTTATATTTTCTACTTCGGTTGTCTGTAAAGCGCTTTCATCCGCAACAATGTCCAGTAGCGTTTCTTCAATCAGTTCAGACTCAGTCTGTGGGGTAAGTTCTTCGTAAAGTTCAGTCTGAACAGACGTAAAACCTTCCATAATTCCTTCCAGTTCTTTCAGGAACTGCGCTTTACCTGAGGCGGAAAAATCGACCACATCAGGACCGTTTTCGTTGTTCAGCACCCCGTCGAAAAGACTTTGTTTCAGCGTGAGTCCCGAAGCTATTTTTGTTTCGATAGAGTTTTTTGTTATCAGGTTGATAACCGTAAGGTTTTTACTTAGCTGCCCAAGCCGGTCGATGCGGCCTATACGCTGGTTCTTTTTAGCCGGGTTCCACGGCAGTTCAAAATTTATAACCGTATCGGCCACCTGTAGATTAAGCCCCGCGCCGCCTGCTTCGGTCGATAGAAATACCTGGCAATCCGGCTCGCTCTCAAATTTCTTTACCAGCTTATCGCGGTTCTTAATAGCAACCTGCCCGCTTAGCTGGGCATAGCCAATGCCGCATTCGTGCAGCATTTTGCCGATGAGGTGGAGCATGGTAACCCATTCGGAGAAAATGATCACTTTATTTTTATTATTCTTCAGGTCTAACTTTTCCAGAAGGATATGTTTTAACTCATGAAGCTTGGGCGAAAAATGCGACTCCTTGTCAATAAGGAAAGTTGAATCACAAACCATGCGCATATTGCTCATCAGCAGCATTAGTTTTTGAAGATCGAAGGGCGAAATAAATTTTTTGCGGATAATGAACGAGATGCCGCGCGCATAGTCGCTATGATAAGCCTCCTGTTCAACGGTCATTGCAACCGGAACAGTGATCTCCGTTACCTGTGGCAGGTCCTTTATCACTCTTCTTTTCTCCCGCCTGATCAGCAGGGGTTTTAGCCGCTCATTCAGTTGCTGCAGGTTATAATAGCCGGTGATTTTATCGGCTTTGCTTTCATCAAAATAACAATGCTGGTAGGAAAATTCCCATAAAGGCGCCAAAAATTGAGGATCGATAAACTGTACCACCGAATAAAGATCGATCAGCCTGTTCTCTATCGGCGTGCCTGTTATTACTAAAGCATGTTTTTTTTCGAGCATTTTAATGCTTTGGGCCGTGATGGTCGAGAAGTTTTTGATCTTTTGCGCTTCATCAAGGATGATAAAATCCGTTTCCATGCGGTTCATTTCCAGCCAGTCGCGCATCACGGTTTCATAATTAACAATAATAAAGTAAGCATCACTTTCGCGGTATATTTCGGCGCGTTGCTTTGGAAGGCCATCGGCGATCACCGCCTTTTCGTGCGAAAACTTTTCGATCTCCTGCTTCCATTGCTCTTTTAACGAAGCCGGGCAAACGATGAGTGTCCGCCTGAAATTGAACAGCTTTTTCTTCATCACTGCGGTAGTTATCGCCTGTATTGTTTTTCCAAGGCCCATTTCGTCGGCAATTATGGCCCCACTCTTAAAGGCGGCAAACGCCACGCCTTGCTGCTGGTAAGGGAACAATGTAGTTTTCATTACCGAAAAATCAAGCTGTTCTTCCTTTTGTGCCAGCTCAAGCATTTCCCTGTCCCATGATTTCTTCACTTTTTCTTCCACCTCGGGCCGTATCAGTATAATAGTATGTTCGCGCGCAGCCACAATAAAATTCAAAAAATCTTTTACTTTATCGTCATCAATATGACTTTTATCACCGAAATATTTGGTGATCAGTTCAGCTATTTTCGGCTTTAGCGGGTGGGGATAGTGCCATGTGATGCAATAATTATTAAGCGGATCGAGGTATATTTCAACAAACGGGTAAGTTTTGCTTAAGCCCTCATAAATTTCCGGCTGCGACTTTAGCGCGGTAAAGGCAAACATGATGTGCTTGGTTGTGCCGAGCTTGTTTGTTTTTAGGTCGGGATTATCAATATAACCCGTTTCATTTTCAAAATCGCGGAGCGTTACTTTGTAGTTCGCGCCTTTGTCGGTGGTTAAAAGGTGTTCGCCAAAAATATTGTCGGCGAATTTTATCACGTACTTAGCTTTTAACGCCTTTACTTTGCGTTCTTCCAACACCCTTTTCATCATGCCTTCGCGTGTATAGGCTTTGCCTTCCAGCAAGGGTTTGGGCGTTGTTTTTTCCAGTTCTTCTGCAACCTGCATTAAGGCGGCAATGCTGCAGCTATCCCAGGGCGCAGGCTGTCCCTTAACCATATTATACAAGCCTTCGTTTTCGGGGATGGCAATCTTTACCTCAGCTTCATCTTGTCCGTCAAAAACCAGCACGTCAAACCCCCGTACCGATTGGCTCAATACCTGGCAATCCCCGTTCAGGTAAATAGCCTTCGCGCTGCGATAAGCCAGGTCGTTTGCTCCGTGCGATTCCTTAAATGCTGCTATTTGTTTTTTGATGGATTCGATCATTATTTCATGTTTTGTAAATAGTCCAAGTTTAGGCAAGAATATCACGTGAAGCAAAATAAGTTATCAACGGATAGCGTTTTAATTTTAAACAGAAATACGTGAGTTAGATTGAAAAGGCACTAATCAATTTGACCTGAACAATCAAGATGGAAAATTACTGCTGCAAATACTGTGGAAATTTTGAACGTAATATAAATTATGATGCCTTCATCGTCAAAAGAAAATAAAAGGGATATTTGATATTAAATCGGCAAAAAATTTTAGGTCTGAAGTGATTAAAAAAAACCCCGCAGAAAAATTGAAAGGCAATGGGATAGTAAGTGATACCGTTAGGAGCTACGCTAACGAGCCTTTCTTTATTAAAAAAGCCGAGGAAGCCGCCGAAGCGCTGAAAAGAGTTGGATTACCGGGCGATAAAAAGTAAAGTTGATACCGTTATGCCGATAATTGAAAAAGACACAATCGTCAAAGGTCCCGGCCGTGCCATTGTAAGTGATAAAGTCAGGAGCCATGCAAATGACCCTTTCTTTGTAAAGAAGAACGCGGAAGCCAGGGACGCTTTAAGTAAAACCGATCTGTCTATTCTCAAGAAAAAAGTATAACTCCCGCCAAATTAAGAGCCTTTAAACGAATACACAGGGTATTATGTGGCTTCAATCAAATCTTCCCTCTGCCAAATAAACAGCATAGTTAAGGCCTTGCTCAATATTCTACGGCTCCAGGTCAGGATATTCAGAAAGAATTTCTTCCTTGCTCATCCTGTAATTTATTTCCTAAATTTGAATATTGACAACTCAATTCATAACAAACGATAAAGGCGTAAAAACCGCTGCAATTGTTCCTATCAACGAGTACGAGGATTTGCTGCATCAGCATCATTTAAATTTAGGTCTGACTGAAGAATATAAGAACATGATATACAACATGCTGGAGAAAGTGCCGGAAAAGCCGATTATGTATCGTTTAGCCATTTTAAAGGCCGTTTTCAATCCAAATGACCTATGAGCTTATATTCCGGGCTGAGGCTGAACAAGATTTAGAAGATATTCAGGATTATTATAATAAATATCGCCTTCTATTACCGACAACTTTTTCATTGAATTTTTAAAACAATGGATTTTATTGAAGACGAACCTAAATAGAATTAGTCCATCGGCGAGTAAGCTTTTTTCATTCTACCGTTGTAAAGGTGAGCCATCTTATAAGTGGACTTCTACAGTGACCAAGGATTAATAATTTTTAATCCATCTAATTTTTTGAAATCGACTGTGTTTCTTGTAATGAGAGGATAATCTAATACGACTGATGTGGCTGCAATAATAGCATCAGGTGTTTTGATTTTGTTTTTCTTTCTTATTTCGATGGTAGCTTTTACAATATCATCATTAAGAGGTACGATTAAACAGGCATCTATAAATTCGTTAAGAAGACTTCAATTTCAATCGGGTTGTTAAATCCTAAAACCTCGATGTGCGTCATTATCGAAATAATAGGTTTATCATTAATGACACTATTCATAAATAACGCCGCGCTTTTGGGTAACTGTCCGCTCAGGTAATCGATGACCGCGTTACTATCTATCACATATCCCATTCGTCGCGGCTTTGTTTAATGTGCTCTTGCAGTTTTTTTGCAGCATCAATGGGTAATTTGCCGGCAAATTTATCAGACAACTTTTCGGTCGGAGTAGTTTCTTTTTTTAAAACTTTAATCAAATGCAGTTTTTCCAGTTCATTTAATAAACTGTAAGCGCTTTGATTAGTAACCTGTATGGTTAAAGTGTCCATGATGATTCTTTATTCAAAATTAACTAATAAATTTTGTTAATTCTAAAATTCGATGAATTCAGCTTAAACCAATTTTCCCTCTGCTAAATAAGCAGCATAAGTAAGGTATTATTCAATATCCTCCAATCCCAGGTAAGGATAATAATAACGTGCTTTTATTGTATATCACTGATTCATTACATGTCAGCGGCGCACGAGAACGTCACCTCTTTTGGCCTGCGCTGCATTCGCGCATCCCCCTATGACGGTTTAGAAGCGGAGCGCTCGTGTCTATTCAATAGGGGGTGTTACTAAACAGTAAATCGCTTGCTTATACTTCAAAATATCGTCATTCAGTTTTACAATATCGGTGCTGGTAAACGGAATAGATGGAGTCATTTTTTTTGCCTTTATAAACCTTAGCTCTTTTTTTGCGACAGCGTCATAGGTTGAATCTAATAACCAATGCGCAAGCATATTTCTTTTTTCGCCTATTTCAGCTAAATCTTTTGCAAAAGCAGGGTGTTCGTTTTGGAACTGCTTACAGTGGTTTTGAACTAAAAAAATAAAAACCTGAACTTTGCTACTATAGGTTAATCTATCGTGACAAAGTATTAGTTCAAACATTTCCTTTTGTCTTTTTTTGTTTTTGCAAAAATACTTTGCAAGCCAATTATCAATTATTTTTTCAAGTAGAATAACCTCATTAATAAACATTCCCCGTAATAAAACCGAGGCTTCTACATGATCTGGTAGGGTACTCATAGTATTTAGGTTTAATCCCTAAAGCTATAAATATATTTATAAGCAGAAAGTCGTATATTTGAATATGGCAAAGAAAGAAACAACCTCAAAGCTGCGGGATGACAAATACGATCCCAAAGTAAAATTTGAGGGGACCATAGAAAATATGATTAAGATTGCCGTTAAGCCTATTCACAACAAGGAAAAAACAGGGACTTCCTCACAACCTGGAAAATGAAAACCCTTCTACTATTTGCAATTTGCTTATTAAGTTTTACTATTTGCAAAGCACAAAGAGTGTCATATAATGATTTGATATTTGTTTTAAATCACGATGTTGACGCAACTGAAGACTATCTTTCTAACAAAGGGTTTGAATTTAGTAAGGTCGATACACTTACTAATACCGCGCATTCCTCACGCCGCATCATTAACGGATACGACTTTGGAAAGGTTGATACACTGGAACAAATTAGTTATATTTTTACAAAAAACTCCAGCCATGATAAATGGTATATAAGCGTTGAAAAAAAGTCGATAAAGGAAATATTTTATGAGGTATCAATGTACACAACCTTTCAGGCAGATTATTTAGCGATAAAAGCCTTCATAAAGAAACTGGGTTACAAGCCACTTAACACAAAGGTAAATAACGGGGATTTGGTAACTACCTACAAAAAAGGGTTTATGGAAATAAGCTTTATGCTTACTCATGATGAGAAATTAGATTTTACCACTTATTATATTTCAATTACGGATACGGACAAAGAAAAAGCCGCGTGGAAATTGTCCGAATGAATTTACTTTTGTCCCATCTGGTATATGTTACCTAAAAGTATTTCTAAACGCTTAAACAGCTTATTTATAAATACGTCAAGATCATAAATTATGCCTGACTTAGAAAAATTAGCAAACATAGTTGGTGCAGAAACCATTAAGAAAATCTATGAAGATGGTTTTTCTGGTTCTGTACAAGAATTAGGTAAAATGCTGACAGATTTTATAAAAGCAGCACGACTTTTCACCGTGCCGTTTCAATTGGCAGCATCTCAGCAAGACAGGTTTACAAAGTATTTTGAAAAAGTAAGAAATTCAGTACCCGAAGAAAATCAAATGGAGGCCCCTGGTTTTATCAGTGGTCCTATTATAGAACGTTTAAAGTATTTAGAAGAAAGCAATTATTTAACTGATTTATACCTGAATTTACTTTCCAGGGCAATAGACAAAGAAAGAATCAATGAAGCACATCCAGCTTTCTATCATATAATTGACCAATTATCGCCGGATGAAGCATATCTTCTTTTTAAACTAAGAGATAAAGAAATTATTGTTACTACAACAGAATATGAAAACCCACAAAGACTAATTGTTGAAGCAGATTTCTCTTTGGAAGAATTTACTTTTCCTGAAAATTTTCAAATGTATTATTCCCATTTAGAAAGTTTAAACTTAATCGACTGTCTATTCGAGCCAGTGCAGCACGTTGGTATTGAAAACAACCTGACCATCTTAACTTGTTATGGCAAAATAGAAGCCTCAAGGTTTGGAAAATTATTCATCAAAGCGTGTATAAGTGAAAAAGGTTTTATTCCCATCACATAACCTATTGTAAAATTTGAGAACTAATATCTATTTGATTTAACGAAAATTAATTCAGCCAACGCATATGCTAAATAATATCTCATAAAGGGCATTCTCGTAAAGTTAAGTAAATGTCGCAGCATATTATACTTGATGTTGGCCCAGTTATCAACTCAATCGAACCCAAATTTCACCCTTCAAAATATTATAAAAAATTTCTCTACAACTATTTGGCAATTAATTTATAATCCCTATCTTTGCCGTCCCTTAACGGGGAATAATATGCTTTGAACGAAGCCCTACTGCTTCGATGAGCACTAATAAAAAAAGAAAATGTCAGGAATAATTGGTAAAAAGGTAGGAATGACCAGCATTTTCGACGAGACAGGGAAAAATATCCCTTGTACTGTGATCGAAGCTGGCCCTTGCGTAGTAACACAGATCAGGTCTGTGGATACTGATGGATATGCTGCTGTTCAGCTGGCATATGGTGAGCAAAAAGACAAACACACCTCAGGCCCTCTAAAAGGTCATTTCGAAAAAGCCGGTACTACTCCAAAACGTAAATTAGTTGAATTCAAAACATTCGCAGACGAAAAAAGCTTAGGCGATACCGTTTCTGTGGATATTTTCGAGATCGGCGATTTTGTTGATGTTGTGGGTACTTCAAAAGGTAAAGGTTTCCAGGGTGTGGTAAAACGTCACGGTTTTGGTGGTGTGGGTATGCAAACTCACGGTCAGCACAACAGGTTGCGTGCACCAGGTTCAATGGGTGCCTCATCATGGCCTTCACGTGTATTTAAAGGTATGCGCATGGCCGGCCAAATGGGTAATGTTCGTGTTAAAGTTCAAAACCTCCAGGTAGTTAAAATTTATGCCGAGCATAACCTGCTGGTTGTTAAAGGTTCAATTCCCGGAGCAAAGGGTTCATTCGTAATAGTGGATAAATAAGATGGAAGTCAACGTATTAAATGTGTCAGGTAAAGAAACAGGTGCCAAGGTGCAGCTTCCTGAATCCATATTCGGTATCGAACCAAACGATCACGCTATCTATCTTGATGTTAAGCAGTTTTTAGCTAACCAGCGTCAGGGTACACACAAATCAAAACAGCGTAACGAAATTGCAGGTTCAACCCGCAAATTATATAAACAAAAAGGTACTGGCGGCGCACGTGCAGGCAGTGTAAAATCACCGTTATTTAATGGTGGTGGCCGTGTATTCGGTCCGCAGCCACGCGATTACAGTTTCAAATTAAACAAGAAACTGAAATCACTGGCACGCAAGTCGGCCTTATCATACAAAGCGCAGGACAGCAGCATCATCATACTGGAAGATTTTAGCTTCGATACCATCAAAACTAAAACCTACATTAAAATGGAAGCTGACCTTAATGTTACCAACGATAAAACATTGCTGGTATTAGCAGGCGCCGAAAATAACAATGTGTATTTATCAAGCAGGAACCTGAAGAAAACTAAAGTAATTTCGGTTGAGCAGCTAAACACTTATGATGTGTTGAATGCCGGCAAACTGTTATTAACCTCGGGTGCGCTTAAAACTTTGGAGGAAGCATTAGCTAAGTAATTATGGAAATTTTAAAGAAACCCCTACTTACTGAAAAAGTAACCCGGTTAACCGAGAAACTTAACCGTTACGCCTTTAAAGTTGATCACAGGGCCAACAAGATCCAGATAAAAGGAGCAATTGAGGCAATGTATGGTGTTAACGTTGAAGCCGTAAACACTATGAAATACGTTGGAAAACTAAAGACCCGCAATACTAAGGCAGGCGCCGTTAGCGGCCGCGCTGCAACTTATAAAAAAGCGATCATTACGTTGAAAGACGGAGAAGTAATTGATTTTTATAGCGGCATATAAATAAAGAGATGGCAGTTAAAAGATTTAAGCCGGTTACACCCGGTACCCGCTTCCGCATAGACACCAGTACGTCGGATATCACAACAAACGTTCCTGAAAAAACGTTGGTGGTTTCCTCGAACAAAAGATCGGGCGGACGTAACAACAGCGGTAAGATGACCATGCGCTACTTGGGTGGTGGCCATAAGCAAGCGTACAGGTTGATAGACTTTAAACGCAATAAATTTGACATCCCTGCAAAGGTTGCTACTATCGAGTATGATCCTAACCGTTCAGCCCGTATAGCACTGCTTCACTTTGTCGATGGTGAAAAACGTTATATGCTGGCCCCTGAAGGTTTAACCGTAGGAATGGTTGTTTTATCTGGCGAAAGTGTTGCTCCCGAAGTTGGTAATACTTTACCGCTTAAGAGCATCCCCCTGGGTTCTATCATTCACAATATCGAATTAAACCCTGGCCAGGGTGGTACCATTGCGCGCAGCGCCGGTACTTATGCCCAGCTTTCGGCACGTGATGGCAAATATGCTATCATCAAATTGCCTTCAGGCGAAACCCGTATGATATTGTCAACCTGTTTGGCAACTATCGGTACGGTTTCAAATGGCGAAAGGTCAAACGCTGTACTGGGTAAAGCAGGCAGGAAACGCTGGTTAGGCCGCAGGCCAAGAGTTCGTGGTGTAGCCATGAACCCGGTAGATCACCCTATGGGTGGTGGTGAAGGAAGGGCCTCGGGTGGTCATCCACGTTCACGTAAAGGTTTATTAGCCAAAGGCTTTAAAACCCGTGACAAAAAGAAAACATCGGATCGTTATATCATTGAAAGAAGGAAAAAATAATGGCTCGCTCAATTAGAAAAGGACCTTACATCGATCATAACCTTGACAAAAAGGTTATGGTGCTGAATGATTCAAATAAGAAATCGGTTGTGAAAACATGGTCCCGTCGTTCCATGATATCTCCTGATTTCGTTGGTCATACATTTGCGGTACACAACGGTAATAAATTTATACCGGTTTATGTAACTGAAAACATGGTTGGACACAAGCTGGGAGAGTTTGCACCAACCCGTACATTCCGTGGTCACGCAGAAAAGAAAAAATAACAGGCAATGGAAGAAGCAATTAAAAAAGTAAAAAAGTCTGTATTGATCAGACAACGCAAGGAAGAGGAAAAAGCTCAGCAAGGCGGCGCTTCTGTTGCCAAACTGCAAAACTGCCCTACTTCACCACGTAAAATGCGTTTGGTGGTGGATCTTATCCGTGGTAAAAACGTGTTTGCTGCATTGAGTATATTAAAATTTACCAATAAAGAAGCGGCAATCCGTGTTGAAAAGTTATTGGTTTCGGCAATTACAAATTGGGAAGCTAAAAACGAAGGCAAAAAAGCCGAAGATCACGGGTTATTTGTTAAGGAGGTTTCAGTAGGTGGCGGTCGCCAGTTAAAAAGGTTACGCCCCGCTCCGCAAGGAAGAGGATACCGTATCCGCAAACGCTCAAACCACGTACACCTGATCGTAGATAGTAAAAACGATAACAATTAATTTGAAATGGGACAGAAAGCACATCCAATAGGTAACAGGTTAGGAATCATCAGAGGTTGGGATTCTAATTGGTTCGGTGGCAATCATTATGCCGACAAATTAGTTGAAGACGAAAAGATCCGTAAATACTTATCAGCACGTATCAACAAAGGTGGTGTATCGAAAATAGTTATCGAGCGTACTTTAAAACGCATCACTGTAACTATCCATACTGCCCGCCCGGGTATCGTTATCGGTAAAGGCGGCCAGGAAGTTGACAAGATAAAAGAGGAGTTAAAGAAACTTACTAAAAAGGAAGTTCAGATCAATATATTCGAGATAAAACGCCCCGAGCTTGATGCACAATTAGTTGCTGAAGGCATAGCAAAACAACTCGAAGCACGTATTTCATTCCGTCGTGCCATGAAAACCACTATTGCTTCAACCATGAGAATGGGTGCTGAAGGAATAAAAGTAATGACATCGGGCCGTTTAGGCGGCGCGGAAATGGCACGTACAGAGCAATATAAAGAAGGAAGAATTCCATTACATACTTTCCGTGCCGACATAGACTACGCATTGGCCGAAGCTTTAACTACTTATGGTAAAATAGGGGTTAAGGTTTGGATATGCAAAGGCGAAGTTTATGGCAAACGCGACTTATCGCCAAATATAGGCGGAACAAGCAGCGCAAGCGGCAAAGGCGCTCGTCCTGAAGGTGCAGCAGCATTTGGCGGTCGTGGTAACGAAAGAGGTGGCGAGCGCGGCGGTGAACGCAGAAGCGGCGACAGAAAAGGTGGTAACGATCGCAGGGGTCCGGGTGGACCAGGCGGTGGTAACCGTGGCGGTGCGGGTGGCGGAAGCCGTCCGGGCGGTGGTGGCCCTAACCGTTCAGGCGGACCAGGCGGCGGCAATCGTCCGGGTGGTGGTAATCGTCCCGGCGGTCCTGGAAAGAGATAATTGTTAGAGATCAGAGGTTGGAGATTAGAGATATGGAATCATATCCTATCCCTCACCGAATGGTAACGATAAAGTGAATAAATAAATAGGATAAAAGATAGAAAATAAAAGATTAGTATTTAGAGACCGGGGAGAACTTCTCCCAACCTCTGATCTCTAACCTCCAATCTCTATCTAATATCTCAATACTTAAGAAAATGCTACAGCCAAAAAGAACGAAATTCAGAAAGATGCAAAAAGGCAGGATGAAGGGTAACGCGAGTCGCGGTACCGAGCTTTCATTCGGATCTTTCGCTATAAAATCACTCGAAGCAGCCTGGATCACCAGCCGCCAGATTGAAGCTGCACGTATTGCTGTAACACGTTATATGAAACGTGAAGGACAGGTTTGGATAAGGATATTCCCTGATAAACCGGTAACTAAAAAACCTGCAGAGGTACGTATGGGTAAAGGTAAAGGCGCCCCTGAATACTGGGTAGCGGTAGTACGCCCCGGAAGGATCATTTTTGAAGCCGAAGGCGTGCCTTTGGATATAGCAAAAGAAGCATTACGCCTGGCTGCGCAAAAGCTGCCGGTGCAAACAAGGTTTATAGTACGTAGGGATTACGTAGAAGCATAAATTTGAGAAGTTGAAACGTTGTAAAGTTGAAATGTTGGAAAGTTGAATGGAACTTTTAACACACAGACAAGAACACTGCAACATTACAACCTTCCAACATTACAACAAATAATAAGAAAATGAAGAACTCAGAAATTTTGGAGTTGTCGACTGATGAATTGGTTGCCAGGATCGGCGAGGAAAGAGGCACTCTTACCAAACTGAAATTTGCGCACGCGGTTTCTGCTATTGAAAATCCGAGCCGTATTACAAAAGTACGTAAGGACATCGCCCGCTTAAATACTGAATTAACAAAGCGTAAAGCGGAGTCAGCTTCTGAATAATTTTAAGAATCGGGAAAAATGGAAAGAAATTTAAGAAAAACACGTACCGGCCTGGTAGTTAGCAATAAGATGGATAAATCTGTTGTTGTTGCGGTAGAAAGGAAAGTAAAACACCCTATCTATGGTAAATTCGTAAAGAAGACCACCAAATTTATGGCCCATGATGAAGCAAATACCTGTGGTATTGGCGATACCGTATTGATTATGGAAACACGCCCGCTGAGCAAAAACAAAAACTGGAGACTGGTTCAAATTTTAGAAAGGGCTAAATAACATGGTACAACAGGAATCAAGATTAAACGTAGCCGATAACAGTGGCGCTAAAGAAGTTTTAGTGATCCGCGTATTGGGTGGTACCGGTAAAAGGTATGCATCTATCGGCGATAAGATAGTAGTTACCGTAAAAAGCGCCCTGCCATCAGGCAACGTTAAAAAAGGTACTGTTTCAAAAGCTGTTGTGGTTCGCACCAAAAAGGAGATCCGCAGGAAAGATGGTTCATATATCCGTTTTGATGACAATGCCGCGGTTTTGTTGAATAACCAGGATGAGCCAAGAGGCACACGTATCTTTGGCCCGGTTGCAAGAGAATTACGTGAAAAACAATTCATGAAAATTGTATCATTAGCACCGGAGGTATTGTAACATGGAAAAGAAACAACACGAACAACCCACCAAACTGAAGATCAAAAAAGGTGATCTGGTGAAGGTAATAGCCGGCGATTCAAAAGGCGCACAAGGCAAAATATTAGAAGTAATTGCAGCTAAAGGCCGTGCAATTGTTGAAGGCGCAAATATGATTTCAAAGCATACCAAGCCTAATGCAGCAAAGCCTAACGGCGGTATTGTAAAGCAGGAAGCTGCCATACACATTTCAAACCTGATGCTGGTTGATCCAAAAACAGGTAAACCAACCAAGGTTGGCCGTAAAAGAAATGACGCCGGTAAATTAGTAAGAGTGGCAAAAATATCAGGAGAGGAAATTAAGTAATGGAATATACACCAAGATTAAAAACCAAGTACAGAAGCGAAATTCGCACTGCACTGAAAGATAAATTTCAGTACAAAAGCGTGATGCAGGTTCCTAAATTGGAAAAGATTGCTATCAACCAGGGTGTTGGTGGTGCTACTACTGATAAAAAGCTGATCGAAAGTACTATTGCTGAATTAACCCGCATTACCGGCCAGCAAGCTGTGTCCTCGAAGTCAAAAAAGGATATTTCGAACTTTAAATTACGTAAAAACATGCCTATAGGCGTTCGTGTTACTTTACGTGACAATACCATGTACGAATTCCTTGATCGTTTGATCGCCATCGCTTTACCGCGTATCCGCGATTTCAAAGGTATTAATGATAAAGGTTTTGATGGCCGCGGTAACTATACACTGGGTATATCTGAGCAGATCATTTTCCCGGAGATCAATATCGACAAGATCAACAAGATCCAGGGTATGGATATTACCTTTGTAACCACAGCAACAAATGATATTGAAGCGCTGGAGTTGCTGAAACAATTTGGATTACCATTTAAAAATCAAAATACAATTACAAATGGCTAAAGAAGGTGTAAAAGCACGTGAATTAAAACGCGCGAAATTAGTAGCTAAATACGCTGAAAAAAGAGCGGCCCTTAAAGAAGCCGGGGACTATGCGGGTTTGGACAAATTGCCCAAAGCAGCATCGCCAGTGAAATTGCACAACCGTTGTAAATTAACAGGCCGCCCCCGTGGTTATATGCGCCAGTTCGGCATTTCACGTGTAACTTTCCGTGATATGGCCCTTGCAGGTAAAATACCGGGAGTGAAGAAGGCAAGCTGGTAAAGGAGGCGAAAGCTGAAAGGTTAAAGGCAAAAGGTAGGAGTAATCCAAATCAGGTTTTCAAAACCTTTCACCTTTAAGCTTTAACCTTTCACCTCAAAGAAAATTAACCGATAGAAGGTCCGGAACACGGAAACCACTATCATAAAACAATAAAATGAATACAGATCCAATCGCAGATTATCTTACAAGAGTAAGGAATGCTATTAAGGCCAACCACCGGGTTGTTGAAATTCCTGCATCAAATCTGAAAAAGGAAATCACCAAGGTGCTTTTCGACAAAGGTTACATTGCCAATTTTAAGTTTGAAGACAACGGTCCGCAAGGCACTATCAAGGTAGCTTTAAAATACCATCCGATAACTAAAATTTCTGCTATCCGCAGCATCGCACGCATCAGTAAACCAGGTTTGAGGAAATACGCAGGCATGGACAATTTGCCAAGAGTATTAAATGGTTTAGGGATCGCCATCCTGTCGACTTCAAAAGGTGTAATGACCGATAAAGAAGCCCGTGCACAGAATGTTGGCGGCGAAGTTTTATGCTACGTTTATTAATAGGAGGAAATTAAGCAATGTCAAGAGTAGGAAAAGCACCGATAGCACTGCCCCAGGGAGTTACCATTACCGTGTCAACAGATAATGTTGTTACTGTAAAAGGCCCAAAAGGTGAGTTGCATCAGGCTGTTGACAGTGATATCACTGTTGAACAGGAAGAAGGAAACCTGGTTGTAAAACGCCCTTCTGATCAAAAACGTCATAAAGCCTTACACGGCTTATACCGCGCTTTAATTAACAACATGGTAACAGGTGTTACCACCGGTTATAAGTTAGAGCAGGAATTAGTTGGTGTAGGTTACCGCGCAACCAATACCGGTAATACATTAGATTTGGTGCTGGGATATTCTCACCACTACGTATTTGAATTACCAAAAGAAATTAAAGTTTCAACAACTGCTGAAAAGGGTAAAAACCCAACCATAATTTTAGAGTCAATTGATAAACAACTTATAGGCCAGGTAGCGGCAAAAATACGCTCGTTACGTGCCCCTGAACCATACAAAGGCAAGGGTATTAAGTTTGTTGGCGAGGCATTGAGAAGAAAAGCAGGTAAATCAGCATCTAAAAAATAATCGTCATGGGAGCTAAATTATCAAGAAGGGATAGAATTAAAAAAGGGATCAGGAAACGTGTTTCCGGCTCTTCAGCACGCCCGCGTTTGTCAGTGTACAGAAGCAATAAGGGTATTTACGCGCAGATCATTGACGATGTTAGCGGCAAAACTTTGGTTTCGGCCTCATCTTTATCAAAAGATTTTACTGCAGCTGATGGTACTAAAATAGATCAGTCGGCTGCCGTAGGTAAGCTGGTTGCGGCAAGAGCCGTTGCAGCAGGTATAAAAGATGTAGTTTTCGACAGGAACGGTTATTTATACCATGGCCGTATCAAATCACTGGCTGATGGTGCACGTGAAGGCGGTTTAAATTTTTAATCGGAAAGAAAGATGTCAACAATCAACATAAAAAGAGTAAAAACCAGCGAGATCGAATTAAAAGACCGCCTGGTGAGCATACAACGTGTTGCCAAAGTAACCAAAGGCGGCCGTACATTCAGTTTCTCTGCCATTGTGGTAGTGGGCGATGAAAACGGTGTTGTAGGTTACGGTTTAGGTAAAGCCAAAGAGGTAACCGAAGCTATTGCAAAAGGCATTGACGATGCAAAAAAGAACCTGGTAAAAGTGCCTATTATTAACGGTACTGTACCTCACGAGCAAATAGGCAAGTTTTCAGGAGGTTTTGTTTTCATAAAACCAGCCGCTAACGGTACCGGTGTAATAGCTGGTGGTGCAATGCGCGCTGTATTGGAGTCTGCCGGCATACACAACGTATTGGCAAAATCAAAAGGTTCATCAAACCCGCACAACGTGGTTAAGGCAACCGTATCGGCATTATCGCAATTGCGCGATGCTTATACTGTAGCACAGCAACGCGGCGTTAGTTTAGGTAAAGTATTTAACGGATAATCAGTCATGGCAAAAATCAAAATAACACAGATTAAAAGCGTGATCGATAGAAGTGAGCGCCAAAAAAAGACAGTTGAGGCCCTTGGATTAAAAAGGATCAACCACAGTGTAGAAGTTGAAGCTACTGCAGCTATCATCGGTATGGTTAAAAAAGTTAATCACCTGGTAGCGGTAGAAAATATTTAATATCATGAATTTAAGTAATCTAAAACCTGCAAAAGGTTCTGTAAAAAATAGAAAAAGGATTGGTCGCGGTACCGGTTCGGGCCGTGGCGGAACATCAACCCGTGGTCATAAAGGTGCAGGTTCACGTTCAGGCACCAGCACTAAAGTTGGTTTCGAAGGTGGTCAGATGCCATTGCAGCGCCGCGTGCCTAAGGTAGGCTTTAAAAACCCTAACCGTGTGGAGTATGTTGGTGTTAATTTAGATGTTTTACAAAAATTAACCGAGCAATATTCAGTTGCAGCAATTGATTTTGATACATTGAAAGAACATGGTTTGGTATCGAGAAACGACCTGGTTAAAATATTAGGCCGTGGCGAACTGAAAGCCAAGTTAGAAGTTAAAGCACACGCGTTTACTGCTACAGCGCAAAAAGCGATTGAAGCAGTTGGTGGTACCATAGTTAAGCTATAATTTTCGATGAAGAAATTTTTCACCACATTATCCAATATTTGGAAAATCGATGATTTAAGAGTGCGTATTACTAACACACTCTTATTTCTTTTAATATATCGTGTAGGATCATTCGTGGTGCTGCCCGGTGTTAGCGAGGCTTCGCTTAAAGGCAAACAAGGCGCCGAAGGAATTGCCAGCTTGCTGAATATGTTTGCAGGAGGTTCGTTTTCACGTGCTTCCATTTTCGCGTTGGGTGTAATGCCGTATATATCGGCCTCAATTGTGGTGCAATTATTAGGCATTGCCGTACCTTACTTTGCTAAACTGCAAAAAGAAGGCGAAAGCGGCCGTAACAAACTAAACCAGTGGACCCGTTATTTAACCATCGGTATTACTGCTTTACAAGCTATCGGTTACTTGAAATCGCAGATCACGCCAGATCAAATGCTGATCACCAACCCGTATTTTACGGTGTTGAATATGTTTGTGCTTACCGCTGGTACCATGTTTATTATGTGGCTGGGCGAGAAGATAACCGACAAAGGTATTGGCAATGGTATTTCACTCATCATTATGGTGGGTATCATCTCTGCGTTACCGGGTGCGTTTTTAACTGAATTCCAGTCGCGTAACGCCGGAGCCGGTGGTTTGGTAACGTTTATAGTTGAAATTGTTGCGCTGATAGGCGTGGTAATGTTTACCATCCTGATAGTACAGGGCACGCGTAAAATAGCCGTGCAGTACGCCAAGCGCATTGTAGGTAACAAACAATATGGCGGTGTGCGCCAGTATATCCCGCTTAAGGTAAATGCGGCCGGTGTAATGCCGATCATATTTGCACAGGCGCTAATGTTTATACCGGCAACCGTTGCACAGTTTTTCCCTAAGGCCGCGTCGAACCCTGTTTTAATGCAGTTGTCCGACTATACCGCATGGGGGCACAACGTGGTGTTTGCTATATTGATAATCGTTTTCACGTATTTCTATACCGCTATTACGGTTAATCCAAACCAAATGGCGGAGGATATGAAAAAGAACGGCGGATTTATTCCCGGTATTAAACCAGGCAAATCAACCGCTGATTTTATCGACGGCGTGATTTCAAAAATTACTTTACCAGGCTCTATTTTCCTGGCTATCATAGCCATCTTCCCGGCAATTGCTGCGTTGCTGCACGTTAACAGTGCTTTCGCAAGGTTTTTCGGTGGTACCTCGCTCATCATCCTGGTGGGTGTTGTGTTAGATACGCTGCAACAAATTGAAAGCCATTTGTTAATGCGTCACTACGACGGCTTAATGAAAACAGGAAGAATAAAAGGCCGCAGCTCTGTTCCGGCAGGCGGAACCGGGCAACCTGTTATCTAATGTTATAACATGTCAAAGATCAATTATAAGTCTGTCGAGGAGATAGAACTCATAAGAGAAAGTTCTTTACTTGTTTCCAAAACACTTGGGGAGATCGCAAAAATTATCGGCCCGGGTGTTCAAACCATCGAACTAAATAAACTTGCAGAAACCTATATCCGTGATAACGGAGGGGTACCTGCATTTTTAAATTATCACGGGTTTCCATATTCGCTCTGCATATCATTGAATGACCAGGTTGTTCACGGCTTCCCCGGCAAAAGGGAATTGGTGGATGGCGACCTGGTTTCGGTAGATTGTGGGGTGGTATTAAATAAATACATCGGCGATTCGGCTTACACCTTTGCCATTGGCGAAGTGAGTGATACCGTAAAGAAGCTGATGCGCATAACTATGGAATGCCTCGACCTTGGGGTTGAGAAGGCGGTTGCGGGCAACCGTATTGGCGATATAGGCTATGCGGTACAGGAGCATGCCGAAAAGAATGGTTTTGGCGTGGTGAAGGAGTTGGTTGGCCACGGTGTAGGGTTATCGCTGCACGAAAAGCCTGAGGTGCCAAACTACGGCAAACGTGGTTCAGGCATTAAACTGGAGGAAGGTATGGTGATAGCCATTGAGCCCATGATAAACGCCGGAAAAGCCCGTGTAAAGTTTTGGGACGATGGCTGGACAGTGTCAACAGCTGATGCAAAACCTTCGGCACATTATGAGCACACAGTGGCCATAAAGAAGGGAAAACCGGAGATACTTTCTACATTTTCATATGTAGATAATGTTTTAAAAGAAAAAAATAAAAATTGAAATATTTTTATTAATTTTGCATCCCGCTTTTAGGGTGGATAATAAAGTAATAATCAATAAAATATGGCCAAACAAGCCTCAATTGAACAAGACGGGACGATTAAAGAAGCATTATCAAACGCGATGTTTAGGGTAGAGTTGGAGAATGGACACGAAATTATTGCTCATATTTCCGGTAAAATGAGGATGCACTACATCAAAATTTTGCCTGGCGATAGGGTAAAACTGGAAATGAGCCCATACGATTTATCAAAAGGCAGAATAACTTATAGATATAAATAACAAAGCGATGAAAGTTAGAGCATCCATCAAAAAACGCAGTGTTGATTGCAAGATCATCCGCCGCAACGGGAAACTTTATGTGATCAACAAAAAGAATCCAAAGTTTAAGCAGCGTCAGGGTTAATTAAAAATATAGTAACGGGTCGTACAACGGTAGCCGCCGTTCGGTCGTTATTTAAACACAAACAAAAAATATGGCAAGGATATCAGGTATTGATTTACCAAAAAACAAAAGAGGAGAGATCGGTCTCACCTACATTTATGGGATTGGCCGTTCAACAGCCCAAAATATTTTAACCCAGGCAGGTATTGATTTTGATACCAAAGTGCAGGAGTGGACTGATGAGCAGTTAAACGCCATCCGTGGTATCATTAACGATCAGATAAAAGTTGAAGGCTCATTACGTTCCGAAGTTCAGCTGAACATTAAACGCTTAATGGATATAGGTTGCTATCGCGGCACCCGTCACCGTAAGGGATTGCCTTTACGCGGCCAGCGCACCAAAAACAACTCACGTACCCGTAAAGGAAAACGTAAGACTGTTGCTAACAAAAAGAAAGCTACTAAATAGTTGATTGGCGGTTAGAGAATGGAGATTAGTTAAAGCTAATTGATTCAAAGGCCGTCAGGAATATAGAATTATAAATAAACAGTTAATGGGTCCGGGTTATGAAATAACCGAGTAATTCATTAATCAATAATCAAAAAAATGGCTAAAGCTAAAAAAGTAACCAAAAAGCGTGTTGTAATTGTTGAGCCTTATGGCGAAGCACATATCAACGCTACCTTCAACAACATTATTTTAACCCTTACCAATAAATCAGGCCAGGCTATTTCATGGTCTTCGGCTGGTAAAATGGGTTTCAAAGGTTCAAAAAAGAACACACCTTATGCGGCCTCACAAGCTGCTGCCGATTGCGGTAAAGTTGCTTATGACCTTGGCTTGCGTAAAGTTGAAGTATTTGTAAAAGGCCCTGGCGCCGGTCGCGAGTCGGCTATCCGTACACTGCAAACTGCAGGTATCGAGGTTACTACTATAAAAGATATTACACCGCTTCCGCATAACGGTTGCCGTCCTTCAAAAAGGAGAAGAGTTTAATTAACACAAATTTTTTAAAGCTAAGATTCGGCAGCTGCGGGCTGTTCGATACTTTAAAAACAACAAACAATGGCTAGATATACAGGTCCCAAATCCAAAATTGCGCGCCGTTTCCGTGAACCGATCTTCGGTCCGGACAAAGCGTTAGAAAGAAAAAATTATCCTCCCGGAATGCACGGCGTTTCAAAAAGGAGAGGTAAACAATCAGAGTACTCAACCCAGTTGCAGGAAAAACAAAAAGTTAAATACACTTATGGTGTATTGGAGCGCCAGTTCGAAAACTTGTTTCACCGTGCTTCTGCTAAAGAAGGTATCACCGGCGAAAACCTGCTGAAACTTTTAGAAGCACGTTTGGATAACGCAGTTTACCGTTTCGGTATTGCGCCAACCCGTTCGGGTGCACGCCAGTTAGTTGGCCACAAACACATTACTGTAAACGGCGAGGTAGTAAACATTGCGTCGTACACTTTAAGAGCAGGCGATGTTGTTGCCGTTCGCGAAAAATCAAAAACACTTGAAGCCATTACCCACTCGGTAGCAGGCAGAAAAATTAACAAGTACAGCTGGTTACAATGGGATGCTGCCAATTTATCGGGCAAATTCCTTAACTATCCAAACCGCGATGAGATCCCTGAAAATATCAAGGAAAACCTTATCGTCGAGTTGTACTCTAAATAATAAGATATGAGATGTGAGATACGAGATTTGAGACGGAACGTCGAAAATCTTATGTCTCATATCTCACATCTCAAATCTATTAACAAACAATAAATAAAAGGATATAAATGGCAATTTTAGCATTTCAAAAACCAGACAAGGTTATCATGCAGAAATCAACTGATTTTGATGGCACGTTTGAGTTTCGTCCGTTAGAACCAGGCTTTGGTGTAACCATTGGCAATGCTCTCCGTCGTATATTACTTTCATCACTTGAAGGTTATGCGATCACTTCAGTTCGTTTTTCAGGAGTGATGCATGAGTTTTCAACCATTAAAGGAGTTGTTGAAGACGTTACGGAAATTATACTTAACCTTAAACAGGTCAGGTTTAAAAAGACCGGTGATTCTGGCGACAACGAAAAAATATTTGTGATCATTAATAACCAGGATGCTTTCAGGGCTGGTGATGTTTCAAAATTCAGCAATAACTTTACAGTTTTAAATCCTGATTTGGTTATCTGTAACATGGATACTTCGGTAACGCTTGAAATTGAGCTTACTGTGAGCAAAGGCCGTGGTTACGTTGCAAGTGAAGAAAATAAAAATCCTGATGCCAATGTAGGTGTAATAGCTATCGACTCTATTTACACCCCCATGAAAAATGTGAAATACACCATTGAAAACTATCGTGTAGAACAAAAAACAGACTATGAAAAATTAGTACTGGATATTTCTACCGATGGCTCAATACATCCGGAAGACGCATTAAAAGAGGCTGCAAAAATTTTGATACAGCACTTTATGCTATTCAGCGATGAGAACATGATGCTGGAAGCACAGGCTAAAGAAGAAACCAAAGAAGTTGACGAAGAGATCCTGCACATGCGTAAGATTCTGAAAACTGAACTGGTTGATCTTGACCTTTCTGTACGCGCACTAAACTGCCTTAAAGCTGCCGACATCCGCAGCCTGGCCGATTTAGTTTCATACGATGTGGCAGACATGCTTAAATTCAGGAACTTCGGTAAAAAATCATTAACAGAAATCCAGGACCTGGTTAAATCAAAAGGATTATCCTTCGGTATGAACCTGGCCAAATTTAAACTGGACGAGGAATAATTTGGTGAATGATGAGTAGTGAATGGTGAGTTTAACTCATTCACTACTCACCACTCACCACTCACAAAAAACACAGCATAATTCCAAGAGCTTGACAAATTGCCGCTCAACGGTATGCACGTGATAACTTTAAAAAACAATGAGACACGGAAAAAAAGTTAACCATTTAGGCCGTACCGACAGTCACCGCAAAGCGATGCTGGGTAACATGGCCACTTCGCTTATCTTGCATAAGCGCATCACTACTACATTAGCAAAAGCGAAAGCATTGCGCGTTTATGTAGAGCCGATCATCACTAAATCAAAAAGCGATACTACACACTCACGTCGTATAGTATTCAGCTATTTGCAGGATAAGGATGCAGTTTCGATACTGTTCCGCGAGATCGCAGAAAAAGTAGCTAACCGCCCCGGTGGTTATACCCGTATTATTAAAATGGAAAACCGTTTGGGCGATAATGCCGAAATGGCCCTGATCGAGCTGGTAGATTACAACACCGTTTACGGTACAGATACTGCTAAAACAGAGAAGAAATCAACCCGCCGTCGTGGTGGTTCAGGTAAAGCAAAAGCCGATGCACCTGCTGCTAAAGCTGCACCTGTTGCCGAAGTGGTTGAAGTTGCACCTGTTGTTGAGGATGTTCATGTAGAAGAAGCCCCGGTTGCTGAAGCGGAAGTTGTTACTCCTGCAGAAGAAATTGAAACTCCAACTGCATCAGCCGAAAACGAAGAGAACGCAGAAAAAGGCGAATAATTTTAAATCCAAATAAATCTAATTATTAAGGAACAGCCCTGCTCATTGAGCGGGGCTTCTTTTTTTGTATCTATAACAGATTAATATTAAATTTGAAAAAAGCTATTAAATGAAAACATATCATTTCCCTGTGGTTGTTGAAACTGATGAGGACGGTATCTATATCGTCTCCTGCCCAATGTTTAAAGCTTGTCATGCTGATGGCGCCACCATCGATGAGGCGCTGGGCAATTTAAGGGAAGTTATTGAAATTTGCCTTGAAGAGCAGTCTTCCGAGAATCTGAATCAATTCATCGGGGTGAGGGAAATGGAGATTACTTTGCCGGTATCGGCATGAGTGATAAATTGCCCGTCATTAGCGGAAAGGATTTGGTTTCTTTGCTCGAAAAGAATGGGTTTATAGTTATCAGGATAAAGGGCTCTCATCACCGGATGAAACACCCGGATGGTAGAATAACTACGATTCCAGTTCATAAGAACGACCCGGTTGCGAAAGGCACCTTGCGTAAGATCATACGCGAGGATATTGTAATTACGATTGATGAATTCAATGATTTAGTTCGTTAATCGCGCCCATAAATCATCTAATGGAACGTCGACTCCTTAATTCCATATATCAGCGGGCTTTATCTTAGTGGTTCTCGCCGCTTTAATGTCTTCTTCTGCTCGTTTCATAAACGTTTTCTCAGTCGTTCGCAACCACTGCCCTTACGATCAGCTGCCAGTGCCCGTTTTTAAATTCACAAGGGAGCAGGTCGTCGCGGCCGCATGCTACGCCGCAGGTAAAGTATTCACCAATGAGTGCCTTGGTTTTTTGTTCATTTAAAAAGATCGGTTCCGAAAATGCATAAACAGTTTGGCCTGCCTTCATATTAGTGATGAATTTGTCCGTCACAAATTTTGCTTTCAAGTGCGCATATTTTATCCGCCAATCAGTTTGTTCCAGCATTGGTGGCACCCTTTTGCCAATATCGAGTTCCGTTGTGGGAAGAAAATCTTTCAGGCTTTTGTTTGGAACCGTTTTTCCTGAGTCCGCAATTAGTGTTTGGAGGGTGAAAGCATTCTTATCGTAAAAAATAGCAGCATTGCTCTTTGCATTTAAATATCTTATGTGCTCCTTTTTGATTATCCAACTTAAAAGACTTTGTGTGTTTTTATCCTTTGTTTGCGTTTGACCGTTTACTAAAAGACACGTTAGCAAAAGAAATGAGACAGTTATAAAGACTTTCATAATGCAATTTAAAGAATTAAAGCGACCATCCTTTAAAAATGAATTCGCTTGTTTAGCCAGGCTGGTTTTTAAAATGTCCCTACGAATTTTAATATTAAAGTCGATATGCCCTAATCTCTAATCAACCAATCTCTAATCACTAAATCCCTGCCAACCTGTCACCAATTAAAGTCACATTGCTGACTATTTAATACCTTTCACCTTTCACCTTTCACCTTTCACTACAAAAAAAACTGCCAAACCTACATTGGCACAACCCTTGATAAACAGGGATAATAACTAATAGTAAAATCAAGAAAAATCAATCATATGTCTAAAATAATCGGAATCGACTTAGGAACAACTAACTCCTGCGTTGCGGTAATGGAAGGTAACGAGCCTGTAGTTATCGCTAACAGCGAGGGAAAACGTACTACGCCGTCTGTAGTAGCTTTTGTTGACAACGGCGAGCGTAAAGTTGGCGACCCTGCAAAACGCCAGGCTATCACCAACCCCACAAAAACTATTTATTCAATTAAACGCTTTATGGGTAACCAGTTTAACGAGGTTACCAAAGAAGCTGCCCGCGTACCATACAAAGTGGTTAAAGGCGATAACAATACCCCGCGTGTTGAAATTGGCGACCGCAAATATACCCCGCAGGAAATTTCGGCCATGATACTTCAGAAAATGAAGAAAACTGCCGAAGATTTCCTGGGTACTGAAGTAACCGAAGCGGTTATTACTGTACCAGCTTACTTTAACGATGCACAACGGCAG
>Ga0206878_10115_pt1 | contig 34710 bp, 31 predicted proteins | sample Alteio_BWOrgCont_8_FD_152621 | JGI IMG/M metagenome (GOLD analysis project Ga0206878, IMG submission 152621) | Enriched cells from forest soil in Barre Woods Harvard Forest LTER site, Petersham, Massachusetts, United States -... | ecosystem: Environmental > Terrestrial > Soil > Temperate forest >... | reverse complement strand
CTATTGAGGTTTTAAAACAGAAAAATCAATCCTCTGAGACCATGATTAATACGGCTATGAATGGTTTTTATAAAGGTAACGCAGATGATCTTTATAATTTAATCAAATTGCCTGTGCCTCAACAACGCCTTGAATTGGATGAAAATCAATCATTGATCTGCACGGAACAACATGCAACTTTTTTTGCTGTGCATGAATCAGAATATCGCTCGAGTGATTTACATTACACAGGAATTTTAAAAAAACCGGGCGAGTCATATACGTATAAATTACGCGTATTTATAAATGACAAAGATGAACCAACGGGCGATATTAGCTTTTACAGACATGATGAGGCTAATAATTCCAGTGAATCAGTACAACTTGCCCCAGATCAAATTGATCAAGTAATACAGTATGCCTTGTCACAAACATCGACGCTGCTGAAAGTGTTACGTAAAGAGCATAAATCCATGCTGGACGCTGAGCGAGGGAAATATACTCAATACATTACCCAGTATAATGCCCACGCTTTTGATCCTGCAGCCACTGAGGAGCAATTGAGGTGTGTTCGAGCGGTACTATCATCACTTGATATATTATCCAAGATCGATAATTTGAATTATCAAAGAGAATATCACCGATTCTCAAGCATTCTTCATTTCATTGAAAATCCGCCAATAATAGCGGTAACGGAACCGACTTCAATCATATTGGGAAACTCGAACTTATTAAATGAGGTTGCCATTAGTACTATGGCGATTGAATCTCCTGAGGTGTTTAAAGCGATACATATAGCGAGTCCCCGATCACTTGCCATGTCAAAATGGAATAAACTGAAACAGTTGGCCGAGTCTATACGCCAGGATCAAAAATCGGAGAATGTTCCTGTTTCAACAATATCCAGCAAAGTAAATCCTGCTTATGTGGATTTTATTGTTTTACTCGATACGAGGTATCGCGCCTTTGTTATTGATTATTTAGTGTTTGAAGATGAAAATAATTTAGCATTTATGCCTGTTCCTCAGGAGTGCTGTCTTTTGTTTGAAACGATTCGTGAACAACAGGATAAACTGGTTATACAATGTTTGAAAAATTTACTCTTGGTTCCTTCTAATATCGACAATATGGATGAAATTTTCCAGGCATTCAGTAATCGTGTTTCAAAGTTGGATCCCAGATTGTTTCGTATCGTGATTGGTAAGGATCGAGCCGACTTTTTTTCGTATCTTTTAGAGTATTTTCCATTTCAAACCACACTGTTAACGACTACCAATCAATCGTCAATGCAACTGGGTACGACTGATAAAACATTGTTGGAAGAAATCATTGAAAAACGTGCGATAAACTGTTTACGAGAAGTGATAAAAAAAGATTATCGTATGAACTATCTGGATCTGGCCAGTGATGGTTTGCCATTGGCTTCACATGTGTTGCGGCTCAATACTTTGGATAGCTTTCGTTTTATCTGTTTACGTGACATACGAGCATTTGACTCGGTTTCGTTTTATCGAAAATTGATTGGCATTTTAAAGTGTCAACCGAATCGTACAGATGATATTGAGAATGCAAAAATGGCTCTTTCATTGTGTAAACGATCTTCACCCATGAGGGTTCTGGCTGAAAAACAACTGGACATAATGTCTAATATTCCAGAATGGATGACAGGTGCTGCCGTACAGTTTGAAGCACTTGCTAAAAAATCCAATCAATTGAAATTTATTCAGCTAAGACAACTGGCTCAAGAGACGAACAGTAAAATTTCTCGAATGGCTCAAGACAATCCTGGATTTCGCCATCAATTGTCGCAGTCAATGGGTGTTTTCTCTGATCAGTTAAGACAAATGGGTGATGAGGATCCACAGGAATTTATGCATTTCATGCAAGGCATGAATTCCAGTCGTGTTGAGAACGTTCTTGATCAACAAATTAAATATTGCCATGAACTCAATGAATTTTTATATTATAGCCTGCCTGGTGATCCAGCTGATCCGGATGAACTGTCTTTAAGTGCTCGAGCTAATTTGCGTGCGTATCATCTCGAGCGGTTAAAGTCATCGCATATTCTGATCCAGGATCCGTTGCATGAGGTTAAAGAGAAATTGACTTTGATAAGTGATAGCCTTAAGGCAGTGGCTGACGCATTTGCATCCATGGCTGATAAAATGGAAACCTTAAAGCAGGCGACAGAAGCTGGGGGCAGTATGAATCTCGATGATGTTCGTGAAATATGCAATTTTTATGAGAGCGTGAAATCCGCAACTAATCAATGTCGTGCACGAGAAGGAATAACTGGCGAGACCAAGTTAATAGAAGATTCTAACTCAGCAGCCGGGCCTGGATTTTAACTCCCCCTCGTCATACGAGCCGCACACGTTTCCTATGTTTCCTATGAAGAAATTGTAACACTGAAAATAAACTGGCCTATTCCAAGCAAGCTTATAACAATGAGATAGAGCGTTACAATGCCCTGAAAAAATCATTTTTTGAAGCCTTGGTGGTGAGTTTATTTGCTGCAAAGCTCGATGTATATTTTGAATATTGGGGTTTGTCAGATGAACAGATTAAATCACATGAAGATTACACGGTTAAATTCTAATGGGCCTATCTGATTACCATCATATTCCTGTAAAGCCCGTAGTATTTGTTGGTTGTTTTGACAATCTTCCATGTTTGACCGGCTTTATTTTCAAAATCAGAGCCTACCGGCTTGGGAACTATGGCATAGCGGCATTCCTGCAATTGAGAGTGCAACACTTTTTTAATTGAGCTGTCTACATAGCTTACTTTTTGTCCCAAGATTAATTCTCCATGAGTCCACGCCCATGAATGGTTAAATAAAAGTATGCATGAGTCGCCTTTAGGAGATAAATCATGGCTATTATAAATGGCTGTTTCCAGATCAGCTATATTCAGAGGGGTCAGGATAAGCTCGGTCATGCCAAGAAAATTTAATGAAAAAAGGGGCAATGCCATTATTAAAAACCATGCCCCTTGCAGCTTACTCAGTTTAGCAAGGAAAGCTGGAATGAAGGTGGTGTCTAACAAAATCCCGAGTAAGATAAAAAAACAGGGATAGATTGGCAAAAGAAATCGATTCTCTTTGTGACCCAATAGCATGTGGATCACAATAAACACGAAACATGGAACATAAATGACAGCAAGTTTTTTGGTTAAAGAGGAAAGAAACGTGATACTGGAACGCCATCTAAACAGGCTTAACACCAAACAATATAATAATGATAATAATAATAAAAGTCCTAAATCATCAGTAATCTTGGGAAAATAATTCCACCAAGGCGATATATCATAGTGCGTTGAAATTTCGTAGCCTCTAGTAATATGCTGGATAAGGCTGTGAAAAAATTGTCCCCAGGTTACCCAGTCCAGAACACCGTTTAAAAAAAGAATTAATGCGCAACCGGCCGCTCCCGCAATACAAAGCAGGAAGGGAACTCTTATCATCAAAACAGTGAGTCCAAGTCCTGCCAACCAGAATAGCATTTGATATTTTACGAGAATGGTAAGGCCGGCAAAAATACCAATGAGAAACCAGTCCATTTTGTCTTTGCTGTCTATCCGTAATAAAATTTCGGGGAGAATAATCCAAAGAATGATCATGGCCCAATTGTCTGCTAACGTGGAACATGCGTATAAAATCATCCCGGGAGAAAAAGCAAAAAACGCAAGAGCAATGATTCTTGACCAGAAAGAAATACCCAAAATTCTAAAAATTTTATCGATTCGAAAAATGACCACACTGCAAGCTAGTGCAGTAAAAAGTCGGCTCAAATGAATAACAGTATCTCCGCCTGCAATACCGATTTTTTTTAAAATAAAAAACAAGGGCATATAGAGTCCGGGCACAACCCACGAACGGTAACCATCTATCCATTCCCAACTTAAATATCCGTGATGAAATATTATTAATGAGGCAGGTTCCAATGTTTGAAACTGCTCGTCTGGCCAGTGACTATCGCTTCGGGAAATGGCTATATAGACTCTTAATGCAATTGCGCAAAAATAAATAAAAAATAATAAGACGTGTTGATAATTCGTTTCCAACCAGTTGTCAATTTTATGATTTTTCATTAGATATTGCCTACGCGGTGCGAGGTTAGTTCGAAACTTTACTCTCGTAATCCAGTTCCCTTTTTAAGTAAATATAAATTCAATCCAATCAACAGCACGACCATCAGGCAGATCAGGCTCATGGCCAATACCATGTTCACTTCCTGTTGACCAATCATGACATGACGTAGAGCATTCACCATGTAAAAAATGGGGTTAAAGTATGTCATCTGCTTCCAAATTGGCGGCAGCATGCTGGTAGAGTAAAATACCCCGCCCAAATAAGTGAGTGGTGCCAGGATAAACGTAGGTACGAGTGCAACATCGTCAAAGTTTCTTGCCAGCATGCCATTGGTGAATCCGGCCAGAGAGAACAGGGCCGCAACCAATACTACGATAACCAAGGTCATGGGCAAGGTTTTGAACTCAAGATCTAAAAAGAAAAACGCGACTATAAATACAAGTATGGCAACGATGACGCCCCGTAAAATACCGCCTAACGTATAGCCTAGCAATATTAAACTGTAATGCATGGGACTAATCAGCACTTCTTCTACGCTTTTTTGAAAACGCACACTAAACAGTGATGTTGACACGTTGGAGTACGCATTGGTAATGACGGCCATCATCACAAGACCTGGTGCTATAAACAAGGTGTAATTGATGCCCTGAATCAACCCGATCCGTCCGCCCATGATGGCGCCGAAAATTAGAAAATATAACATCGTGGTGATGACAGGAGGCAGAAAAACCTGGCTTGCGATTCGGAACATACGGATTAATTCCCGACGTACCATGGTGTAGAGTCCAATGAGTTGGCGGTTAATGATCATGATTGATAATATCCATAAAAAGTTCTTCCAGACGGTTTGTCTTGTTGCGCATGCTGAGAATGTTAATTTCGTGCTGATTGAGGACTGTAAATACGTCATTGAGGGAGTGTTGACTCTCCACTCGGAGTTCAAAGGTATTGGCATCCAGTTTGATGGCTTTAAAGGGATCCAATGCAGGCAATGAATCGATAGGGTGCATCGTATTGAAGAGAAATGTTTGATGATGCAGAGATTGCAGCAGTGCTTTCATTGAGGTGTTTTCAAGAATAAGGCCTTTGTCAATGATGGCCACGTTTTTGCACAATTGCTCAGCTTCCTCAAGATAGTGGGTGGTTAAAATAATGGTTGTGCCTTCTGCATTGGTCTGTTGAAGAAAATCCCACATGCTCCGTCGAATTTCAATATCAACGCCGGCCGTGGGTTCATCGAGAATCAAAACCTGAGGTTGATGGACCAAAGCCCGGGCTATCATCAGCCGCCGTTTCATACCGCCAGATAAATGACGCACAATAGCGTGTTTTTTTTCCCATAATCCCAACTGATTTAAGAGCAATTCAGTACGGGGCATGGCTTGTTTGCGTGAGAGACCATAATAACCAGCCTGATTAAGCAACACGTCCAGACAGGTTTCAAAAATATTGAGATTAAATTCCTGAGGCACCAGGCCTAAACACGATTTTGCCTCGCAAGGTTGTGTATCCAAATCATAGCCGTTGATGGCTATTGTGCCTGAAGTTTTTGTCAGCAGGGTGGTAATTAAGCCGATGGTTGTTGATTTTCCCGCACCATTAGCACCGAGCAGGGCAAAGAAATCACCGTGTTTTACGGTTAAATCAATGCCTTTTAAAGCTTCGATGCCATTGGCATAGGTTTTTACGAGTTGCCGAATTTCGAGAGCATGCATGTCGTCAGCTGATTTAAGAATTTAAAATACTATTATACATGGTTACTCAATAATATCATGTGCAAGCAGGCGCCGATTTGCACGAAAGTAGCTTAGTGGAGACAGCTTTAGTAGGTCAGATATTTTTTCCATATAGATGCATGCAAAGCGATCTACCTGATAGGCAAAATAGCTTTCCTCGGCTCCAGCGCGAAAAACGCGATCCCACTTCGGATTAAAGAAGGCCTGTTGCTTGTGCAATAAGTTGGAAATCGTGAGGTCAATGGATGCAATTTTTATTTGCAATGCATGGACGGAATCGTCGTGTGGGTCGGTTTTCTTATCAACAGCTTGTGTTCGAAGTTTAATGTATTCATCATCCAGTAATTTTTTAATTTCCATTTTGGATGCGATTTCATGCTCAATCGGTTGAGCTTTTTTCTGTGCTGAAATTTCTTCACTTAGCTCCTCAACAACCAGCGCTGTACGCCAGTTACAATCTTTTTTCAATCGAAGAATGTCGCCATAAATGTGATCACCAATATAGAGGATTTCATCGCCATTTAAATTTAAATCATCGGTGAATTTTTTAGCATTTCCGCCTTGATACACACCCGGCTTGATGCTGCCTATGGTGTTAGTCATCGTGCCATTTTCAGGATTGATGAGTAAAAATTTGAGGTTGTCATAGAAAAATCGGGGTTTGTTGGCTAGGGTAATAACATATTCAAACAGGTCGTGCCACGTTTCACCTTCATCAAGAAAAGGGGTGATTGCATAGTTGAGCAGGAGGTTCGTGTAATGGTATTCAGAATTAGTCAAAACAAAAACTTTCTTCCCAAATTCAACATATCGCTTGAGACCATCGACCACAGATTTTTCACGGATAACATAATGATCAAGATCCTCGCTGATTTGTTTTTTTAAGCTGCCATCAGCATGGACAGTATCGACAGTACCGAGTACATCTGCTGCAATAGTCGAATAGCTGGGTAACTGATGGGGGAAATCATCTTTAAAATCAACCAGTTGTGCATAAAGAACACAAAAGGCAATGGAAAATGAAGTATCAATGGCCATGTAATTTGGATCGCCCAAATCCACATAAATGCTACGATAAAATTGTTTTTGCTCGGTAAAATCGATTAATTTTGTGCCATGATAACTTTGACGAATTGCGCCGTAACGACTCAATTTTAAAATGTTGCCATTTTTACTGTCCACGACCAACCCACGAATAGCATCTTTAAAATTAAACGTTAATTTTTTAATGGCAACTGGATAATTTTTGCTGCTTATCAGTCGTTCAACAATAAGCTGATAAACCAGCGTTTCAAAATGTTCAGTTTTGTAGCGGATCAGCGTGTGATCCATATCCAGACCGATGTATTTAATTTTTTTCATATTTAAAATGCGATTTACAAAAACATTATGACTCATTTTGCTTCCTTAAGGATTTTTTCTATGACATCGGCATCGTCCATCGTTGATATATCGCCAAGATTATCAACATCCTTGCTCGCAATTTTTCGTAAAATACGCCGCATGATTTTCCCTGAGCGTGTTTTAGGCAGGGAGGTCGTCCATTGAATGCCTTCTGGCGTTGCAAGGGATCCTATTTTATCTCGAACATGCTGTATTAATTCTTTTTTTAGCGCGTCTGTTGGTTTTACTGAAGTTTTCACAGTGACAAATGCGAAAATTGCTTCGCCTTTGATGTCATGCGGAATCCCGACAACCGCGGCTTCTGCGACTGCTGGATGAGATATGAGCGCACTTTCAAGCTCTTCTGTGCCAATGCGATGGCCGGATACTTTGATTATGTCGTCATCACGACCGGTTATCCAATAATTTCCATTTTGATCTCGATATGCACCATCCCCGGTCAGGTAATTACCGGGTATACTCTTAAAGTAAGTCTGGATAAATCGCGGCCTGTCACCATAAATTGTCTGCATAAGACCGGGCCAAGGTTGTTTAATAATCAATTGACCGTGTTGGTCATTTGGCACTGAGTTGCCTTGATCATCCACTATGTCCAGTACGACACCAAAAAAAGGTACGCCTGCTGATCCGGCTGCTAATGGTGTAGCGCCAGGTAATGGCGTGATCATGATTCCGCCTGTTTCAGTTTGCCACCACGTATTCACAATAGGGCATCTGTCTTCCCCTATCACATGATAATACCATTCCCACACGTCTGGATTGATGGGCTCACCCACTGTTCCTAGTAGTCTCAGGCTTTTGCGGCTGGTTTGTGTGATCCAGTTATTGCCTTGCTGACGTAAAGCGCGGATCGCTGTGGGAGATGTGTAAAAAATATTGACCTGATGTTTATCAATGATTGACCAATAGCGAGAATAATCAGGGTAATTGGGTATTCCTTCAAAAATGAGGGTGGTGGCACCGTTAGCTAAGGGACCATAAACAAGATAAGAATGCCCGGTAATCCAGCCCACATCTGCTGTGCACCAATAAATATCGCCATCGTGATAATCGAACACATAGTAGTGCGTCATCGCGGCGTACACGAGGTAGCCGCCTGTTGCATGCATCACGCCTTTGGGTTTGCCAGTTGAGCCAGAGGTATACAGAATAAATAACGGGTCGTTCGAATCCATGTGTTCCACAGGGCAGTCTTTATTCGCAGACTCCATGGCTTCGTGATACCAGATATCCCGAGTTTGATGCCAGTTAACCGGGTTACCCGTGTGCTTGATAACAATCATTGCGCGGACATCAGGGCAATCAGCCAAGGCCTTATCGCAATTGTCCTTGAATGGAATAGTTTTGTCACCGCGTAGCCCTTCGTCAGCGGTGATCAACAGACGGCAATCGGCATCCAGCAGACGTGTTTTCAAAGCATCCGCCGAAAATCCACCGAATACCACCGAGTGAATCGCACCAATCCGTGCGCAGGCGAGCATGGCAATAGCGGCTTCTGGAATCATGGGCAAGTAAATGCAAACGCGGTCGCCTTTTTTGACCCCCTGAGTTTTCAATACATTGGCGAATCGGCAAATTTTTTCATGCAGTTGTGTATACGTGATGGATTGTGTTTCGTGAGGTGAGTTGCCTTCCCAAATAATAGCAATTTGATTTCCGCGAGTTTCCAAGTGGCGATCAACGCAATTGTAACAGGCATTCAGTTTTCCATGGTTAAACCATTTGATATCCAGCGTGGTAAAATCGCCTTCGACAACCTGTGTCCATGGCTTAAACCAAGTAATAAATTGTTTAGCCTGTTTCGCCCAAAATTCTGCGGGCGCATCGATCGAGTGTTGATACAATGTTTGGTATTGATCTTCATTGATATGTGCCGTTTTTGCAAAATCGGTGAGCACAGCAAGCGGTTTTTTCTGATTCATTTATTATCGCATCCTTACGTTTTTTTTTCCTTTATACCACTATTATTTTGAGATTGTAAGGCGGGATTGCAGTCAGTTACTGCTGGACAAAACAAATTAACCCTACTAAAATTAAATAATAATATTATTAGTAGGGTTAATTATGCAGTTGCAGTTAATACGCGAGATTGAGCAGCAAAATCCGTGGCTCCAAAACAAACAAGCGCCTGTTTTCACCACGAGTAATTATCATTCACGTCTACAATTACCGGTGTTATTGCATTCAGAGTGGGATTCATTGTGGACTCTTTTAATTGGGCCGCGACGGGCAGGTAAAACAACGCTTGGAAAATATCTTAGTCATGAATTAATCCAGCAGGGTCGTTTTAATCAGCTGTTGTATTTGAATTGTGATTTAGCATCAGTACGTGGTTGGTTACAATCGCCTCTTTTTATTCATGAGGCATTTAAACAATTTAATTTAGCCTTACCTATTATTTTTATTGATGAAGTGCAGCGTTTGGAATCACCGGGATTATTGTTAAAGACCATTGCTGATTTAGCGCTGCCTATTAAAATGATTGCCTCAGGATCTTCGCAACTGGAAATTAAAAGCAAGGTTCAAGAGCATTTAACGGGAAGAAATTTCTCATCACTGGTTTTACCGTTAAGCTTTAGTGAATGGGATGCCTCTTCACGATTAGAACAATTATTGATCTATGGCGCTTACCCCCAAATTATCTCTACATCACAAAAAGCATTATTACTTGGACAAATTTATCAGGACTATATTAATAAAGACATTATGGAGTTTTTAAAATTAGCCAAACCAGATAATTTTCAAAAATTACTGGGCTTAATCGCGCATAGTAGTGGCCAACTCGTTAATTACAATCAACTCGCCAGTGATTGCCAAATCAACGTCGCCGCAGTACGTCACTACGTGTCTGTTTTACAACAAACTTATGTCATTGCAATGATTACGCCCTTTGTTGGGAATAAACGCACGGAATTAACCAACAACCCAATTCTTTATTTTATTGATAATGGTTTTCGTAATTATGCGCTTGGAAACTTTAGTGATTTATCTGCTCGCACAGATGCAGGGCTTCTTGTGGAAGGATTGGTGTTTCAGGAAATATATAAGTACATCACTCAAAATTTTTTAAATTACGCGGTACATTATTGGCGGACAAAATCAGGCGCGGAAGTTGATTTTGTTATTTATAAAAATGATGAAAACTTTATCCCGGTTGAGGTGAAATACCGTAGCATGTCATCACCTTCGATAACACGTGGCTATCGATCGTTTTTACAAGCCTATCAACCTAGGCAGGCCGTTGTGATTACGAAGGATTTTTCAGGATCGGAACTATTTGAGCATGTTCATGTGGATTTTATTCCTCTGCCATATTTGAAAAATTTGTTTGTATTGATTGAAGCAATGTAACGAACTCGATCAATAGCGATCTTCTATAATAAGGAGTACAATATGGCAAATTTACAGACAACTGTGTTGTTCCTCCTATGAAAAATAAATTGCATGGCAAAACCGGTCCGTTATATCGGCGTTTATTTACTTTTGTTAAACCGTTTTGGCCAATATTGTTGTTGGGACTGTTTGCCAATATTATTTATTCCTGCATCGATGCAGGGTTTACCTACATGATGCGGCCATTTCTTGATAAAGGATTTATCGATGTTGATATGAATTTTGTTAAACGAATTCCATTGATTGTGCTGTTCGGGATCTCAACGCGCGGTTTAGTGAGTGCTGCGGGTAGCTACTGCATGACTTGGGTGGCGCGATCCGTGGTGAATGTGCTTCGACAACGGGTATTTTCGCATATCGTGCGGTTACCGGCTGATTATTATGATGAGGCCACCTCAGGTCAGTTGTTGTCAAAAATTTTGTATGATGTAGAGCAAGTGGCGCAGGTGAGTGCGGATGCACTGACCGATTTTGTACAAAACACGTGTTTAATTATCGGCCTGTTAACCGTAATGATGGTGATTTGCTGGCAATTGTCACTGATGTTTTTATTGACTATTCCGTTTATCGCCATCGTGGTTAATTTTACTAATAAACGCGTGCGACGTATCAGTCATAAAGTACAGCGATCAATGGGTGAAGTCACGGAAATCGTCAGCGAAGTAATTGATGGGTATCGTGTAGTACGTATATTTGGTGGTGAACAATATGAAGTAAGCAAGTTTAACGATGCCACAGAAACATCACGAAAAAATGACATGAAAGTTGCGGTTAGCAAAGCAATCAATGTGTCGTCAGTACAAATTATTATTTCAATAGGTATTGCGACCATTATTTTTGCGGCCATTAAAATGACCGCTATTATTACCATTACTGCCGGATCTTTTCTCGCCATTATTGCCGCCATGTTGCAATTAATCAAACCAATGAAAACCCTTACCACGTTAAATGCAGCGATTCAGCGTGGACTGGCTGGTGCTGAAAGTGTGTTTGCCTTGCTGGATCATGCCGTTGAGCCAGAGCAAGGTATGCAACTACCTGAAAAAGCTCAGGGCGTTATTCAATTTGAAAAAGTATCGTTCGCATACCGTCAGGGTTTGCCCGTTTTACACGATATTGATTTGCGGATCGAGGCAGGGGAAACCGTTGCTCTGGTAGGACATTCTGGTAGTGGCAAAACGACACTTGCCAGTTTATTACCGCGGTTTTATCCAGTGAATAATGGCAGAATTCTTCTGGATGGTATGCCAATTAATGAGTTGTCTCTGGTCAGTTTACGTGAGCAAATTTCGCTGGTTAGTCAGCAGGTGACGCTATTTAATGACACGCTGGCTAATAATATTGCTTACGGTCGCTTTGACGTGAGTCGTGAAGATATTATCGAGGCGGCACGTCTTGCTTATGCGGATGAGTTCATCCAAAATCTGCCTCAAGGTTATGATACCCGAGTGGGTGAAAATGGTGTGCTGCTATCGGGTGGCCAGCGGCAACGTTTGGCCATCGCGCGCGCCATTTTGAAAAATGCACCGATTCTTATTCTGGATGAGGCAACATCCGCATTAGATAATGAATCAGAGCGATATATTCAGGCAGCACTGGAACACGTGATGAAAAACCGCACCACGCTGGTTATTGCTCATCGACTGTCAACCATCAAGCGTGCGGACAAGATTATTGTTTTGCATCACGGACGGGTGATGGAGCAGGGAACGCATGAGCAATTGCTTGCGATGGAAGGGCATTATGCGCAATTATATCAGGTGCAAAAATTGGGTGTCGAACATGAGGAAGCTGTGGCGTAATGCGTTTAATCTCCCTTGATAAACTTTGGTATACCCGTCATCCTCTGCGCTGGTTATTGTTTCCTTTTGCATTGGTGTATCAAGCCATCACCGTGATACGCCGTAGTTATTTTCAACGTTTTTGCCAACAACGCTGTTCAGTGCCCATTATTGTGGTGGGCAATTTAACCGTCGGTGGTGTGGGGAAAACTCCACTGGTGATTGCGTTGGCGCAGCAATTACAGGCACGTGGACTGCGGGTTGGTATTGTTAGCCGAGGTTATGGCGCAGCCGCGACTGATTTCCCTCATGAAGTCAGTGTGGATGAGACAGCAATACTCGTTGGCGATGAGCCGTTATTGCTGGCTAAAAAAACCGGCTGTCCTGTTGTGATTGCGCCTGACAGGGTTCAAGCCGTTCGTTATTTACTGGATAAATACCAAAGTCAGGTGATTCTCAGTGATGATGGATTGCAACATTATAAGATGGGACGTGCGATAGAAATTGCGGTTGTTGATGGACTGCGTGGTTTGGGCAATGGCTTGTGTTTGCCCGCAGGTCCATTGCGTGAAAGCGTCAAACGTTTAGATCATGTTGATTTTGTTGTTGTAAATGGTGGAATATGGCCGGGTGGTTACCGTATGAATTTACAGCCCGGTGAGTTAACGCAGCTGATGAACGGGAAAACCATTCAAGTGTCGGAGTTATCCTGTCCAGTTGCAGCTATTGCAGCAATTGGTCATCCACAACGATTTTTTGCAACATTGCATGCATTGGGTGTTACGTTTAATGAATACTTATTTACTGATCACCATCAATTTCAGCCCGAAGAATTACACGTGCCTGAAAAAATGGTGGTGATGACAGAAAAAGATGCGGTAAAATGCCAAGCGTTTGCTACTGATAAGATGTATTTTTTGCCCGTGGATGCTGTGATTGACGACGGATTTTGGGATGCATTATGGTCTCATCCAACAATAACAAGGTTATTTTAAAATGATTCTGTTTCGACTAAGTAAGAAGTTGTGCATATGTTTTGCCATGTTATTCTGCAGCGTTATTTATGCTGCAGAGGTTGGCACAGAGCCTGTTGAGCAAACTGGTTTTTTACCTGCTGAGTCTACGCATGCCAATTGGGTGTTTTCGGGCATGGTGACGAATGAGGGTGGAGAGCATTATGCTTATTTTTTTCAGATGCAACGCCATGGGAATGACTTCCACGCCATTTCGGCATTGTTTGATGCACAGACCAAAGCGCTGGTTTTGATGGATGAGGGCGATGCTACGATTAACGATCCTGAACGGAATAATTGGCATGTTGGTCGCTCGTTCCTGCGTTTTAATGCAATCAATGACAGTTGGATTTTCGGATTAAAAACCCAAGATAAAAAAGGATTTAATTTTAAAGTCGACATGCTAAATCAGCCGGAACATAACCCTGTTGTGCAAGGTTTGCGAGCCGGGGTTGAAGCAATAGTGAGTCAGACCGGTCAGCTGAATGGACATGTTCATGTCGCTAATGAGAGCAGGGAACAATTTGTTACCGCAAAAAGTGCCTGGTTCAGGCAAATTTGGCTCTCAAATCCTCAAACCCAAAGCCATCAACTCACTAGTGTTTTATGCCGATTCGATGATGGAAGCGGATTTTATTCCATGAACATGCTCGAACCAGACGCGGTGCGTGGTTCTGTGGCTGGCTGGTTTGATGCCCAAGGCATGCCATCGGCAATGTCACAGTTTATTAATGTAAAAGAAGCACAAGACGGGGCTTGGCACATCCGTATCACATCACCCAATCTGCATTTGACTTTGTCTGATGCCATCAAGCAACGTTCTGTTGTGGCCGGTTTTGTAACTGAAAAAGATCAACAGGGTTTTTGTGTGCTAAATAAAGATGCGATGGGTGAGGAAAAAACGGTTTGACAATTATTGCATTATTGCTTTAAACGAATCCCAAAAACAACATGCCCATTTATAATGTTACTATGTATGCGGGGCATTTCATCGTTCATTGATAGAGTCTCCCAATCGCTTCATCCCATCCTTTTTGATCTCCTGTTTAAGTTTTTTTAGGTCTTTATCCGGTGTGGGGAGCTCTTCTGGCATGTTACCGCCCAACTCTTTAATGGTTTGACGTACTTTTTCCCCAACTTCAAAATGCGTATTATTGGCTTTAGTTTTTCCCTGAATGTTTTCCCGTCGCAGTTTTTCTTCTGTCTGCGTGGCACGAAAGAGGTTCGCTGCCAATTCAGTGCTGCCCATGTTGTCAAGAATCTCTTGGCTTTTTTTCAGTCCTTTTTTCTGATGTATGGCTTTAGCATCCAGTCCACCATAAAGCCCTTTGTAACCATGGTTCTGAAAAATAGCGAAATCGAGATTACTTTCAACACCGGCTTTTTGAGCGGTTTCAACCAACTGCTTATTGTGTACCTTCATCTCATTTCTGAGTAGAAGCCGTTTTTCTTCTTCTTTTAGTTGTTGAAAGGTTTCGTCATCGGCCAATTCTTGTCGGCGGGTTTGAATCGCAAAATAGGTTTGACCATTGGCGATGATCGGTTTGGAAGAATCTCCATTTTGCACTATTAAATAACACGCGTAACGTGAGAGTTGATAATCTTCTACCTCTCGTTGACTTCCGGAGCCCAGACTAACCATTTTTCCCATTTGGGAAAAATGGTTTTCAGGGTTTTCACCAGAGTTCTGGCAAGCAGTTACTGCTTTCTGAATAACACGTTTGAATTTATCCCAACTCAAATAATCCAAAGCGGGTTGAAGTTCACGTGCATACCAAAACTCAATATTATTATCAGAAAATCGTTTAAGTTCTTCGAACGTTTTATGGTGTTGTTTTTCGATGTTGGTTTGGTTCATCGTTGAATCTCCTTGAGCTTTTCGGCCATTTTTAGCCTAACTGCCACTAGCTCTTTTTCCAGCGTATCAATTTCTTGTTGTACTGCATCGATATCGATATCGATATCGATATCGATTTCCTCTTCCTCTTCGAAAGTGTCTACATAACGAGGAATATTAAGGTTAAAATCGTTTTCTTTGATTTCGTCACATGCTGCCACATGAGCGTACTTTTCAACTTCTTGCCGTTTAATATAAATACTCATAATTTTGGCGAGATGTTCTTCGGAAAGGGTGTTTTGATTTTTTCCGGATACATAGTCTCGACTGGCATCAATGAACAAGACGTTTTTACAATCCTCTCTTGAAGCGCCTTTTTCTCGAGCCCTATCAAAGACTAGAATAGCTACTGGAATATTGGTTGTTGGTAACAGGTTACCTGGCAGGCCAATCACTGCATCCAGCAGGTTTTCCTCAATCATTTTTTGACGGATACGTCCTTCGGCCGCTCCACGGAATAAGACACCATGAGGAACAACTACGGCGACCCGACCTTGTTTTTCAAGGGCAGTTTCTAACATATGACTAATGAAAGCCCAGTCGCCTTTACTTTTGGGCGGAACACCACGCCAGAAACGGTTAAACTGATCACTCTCAGCATTTTCAGCACCCCATTTATCAAGTGAAAAGGGCGGATTTGCCACCACGCAATTAAATTTCATCAGTCGGTCATTTTCAACCAGAAGTGGACTGTTCAGTGTATCGCACCCTTCTACTCGAGCGCTATCAAAGCTGTGCAGGAACATGTTCATGCGGCACAGTGCCCATGTGCTGCCATTGGACTCTTGTCCAAAGAGGGCAAAGTTACGGTCTCCAACTTCTTTAGCAGCTTGAATTAAAAGACCACCTGACCCGCAGGCTGGATCACAGATACGATCTCCCGGTTTAGGTCTGGCAAGCTTGGCGACCAGTTTGGTAACTTTCAGCGGGGTAAAAAACTCACCAGCCTTCTTACCTGAATCAGATGCAAAGCGTTCAATCTGATTGATTTTGATACTCATATTTTATTCTCCTGTTGCAAGCTGCATTAGGGGCTGTTGACAAAATGCTGTAATAACATTCTTGTATTTTATTGGGGCGATAGATGCCCGGGTTTTTTAAATGATATTTCCCTCATAAACAAATGCAGCAGGGCCTGTCAGGAAAATAGAGCCGGTCATGTTTGGCCAACTAACTAGCAGTTCTCCTCCAGGCAAACTAACCGTGACCTCCTCATTTAAATGGTGGTACAGCCTGCCAATTGCAACCGCTGCAACCGCGCCACTTCCGCAAGCTTGAGTTTCCCCGCACCCTCGTTCATAAACACGTAAGGAAATGTGTTTGGGGGAGACTATTTGCATAAATCCGACGTTGGTTTGTTCCGGAAACAATGGATGTTCACTAATTTGTCGTCCTATATCGCGAACGGGGGCCTGTGTCAGATCAGAAACCAGCATGACTGCATGAGGATTACCCACGCTGACAGCATGCACATCGCAAGTTGTCTTATCGCTCATGGGAATCGTATAGAGTGGCGCCTGTACCAACGCTTGCAGAGGAATGCAGGCGGGTTCAAGCTGGGGTTGCCCCATATCTACGGTAACGGTGTTATCGGGATTGATATGGAGTTCCATGCGGGTTGTGTGCGTTGCAACAGTAATCGATTGCTTGTGGGTTAGTCCATAATGTTGTGCAAAGCGCGCTAGGCATCGGGCTCCATTTCCACATTGTCCGACCTCCTGTCCGTTGGCATTAAAAATACGGTAAAAAAAATCAACGCCAGGCACCTGACTGGTTTCAATCAGCAAGCATTGATCAAAACCAACGCCTGTGTCGCGTCGACTGAGGGCTGCAATGTCGGCGGGTTTTAAGTTGATGGTTTGATGTATGGCATCAACCACCATAAAATCATTGCCAAGACCCTGCATTTTTGTAAATCGAAGGCCCATTTTGTTTCTCTTTAGTTATTGTAACGGGGTTTTTAGGGGCAGGCAGGTAAAGCGGTCCCTTTTGTCCACAGGCCGATAAAAGTAGGCTGATTATGCATAGTAGTACTAGCTTCATGTTGCTCATTTGGATAATTAAAGAGTTCAGTATAATTAATTAAGTTGCCATGTGCGAGCGCATTAGAGATAATTTGTCTTTTACAGTCTCTAAAGGAGTCACGTTGTTAAACGTTTATATTAAAGAGCCACAGCAGCCCGCAGTTGCGTGTATGATTTGGATGCATGGTCTGGGCGCGGATGCCAATGATATGGTGGGTGTGGCTAATCAGTTATCCTTGACAGTGCCTGTTCGTCATGTGTTCATTGATGCGCCTGTGCGTCCCGTAACGCTGAACAATCATATGCCGATGCGTGCATGGTATGATATTGTGGGCATGAAATTGACTGATCGTGAAGATCGTGATGGTCTGATGCGGTCAGAAGGCATGATTCGCCAGATCATTGAAAATCAGGTCACTGATGGATTTAAACATGATCAGATCTTTTTGGCTGGTTTTTCTCAAGGTGGTGCCATGGCGTTATTCACAGGTTTGCGTTCGGCAACGCCATTGGCGGGTATTGTTACTTTGTCGGGTTACTTACCATTGTCTACCGAATGCGATCCAGTACTCGTTAATAACAGCACACCCATTTTTATAGCAGGAGGGCAGTTTGACCCAATTGTACTCCCTGCTTGGACAAAACAAAGTTTGGATTGGTTACAGTGCCGTGGTTTTCAGCATATTGCATGGCATGAATATTCGATGGAACACAGCATTTGTGTTGAGGAAATTCGCGATCTGGCAAACTGGTTAACATCTCGGATTTCACATGCCTACAATGCAAAGGAGTTAAATAATGACCATCGTTAAAAAATCACGGCAGGTAAATTATTCCTGTGAGCAAATGTATAATTTGGTCAATGATGTAGAGCGTTATGCCGAATTTTTGCCTTATTTCTCCAGAAGCGAAGTGCATCATCGTGATGCAGATGAAGTACGAGCAACGTTGGTTATTGCAGCGGCCGGAATCAGTAAATCGTTTACAACATGCAACCGCTTGCAAGCCAATAAAATGATTGAAATACGTCTGATTGAGGGACCTTTTAGTCATCTTGAGGGATTTTGGCGTTTTGATGAAGTGCCCGATGTGGATGGATGTCAAATTTCATTTGATCTGGAATTTGAGTTTGCAGGCCGCATGTTTTCGATGTTTTTAGGTCCTGTTTTTGAGCAGGTCACTGATCTGATGGTTGATTCGTTTTGTGATCGCGCCAAGGTTATGCATGGCTAATGTTGAAGTGGTATATATTCCGGTTGATCAAAGCCCGCTGCGTGCACAGGTTTCCTTTGTGGCGGGAATGACCGTGGCGAATGTACTGGATCAGTCCGGTCTGCTGGACAGTTATCCAGAACTGATTGGCATGCCTGTTGGAATTTTTTCGCGAACTGTGCAGTTGGATACGCAGGTTAAATCAGGTGATCGGATTGAAATATACCGTTCGTTGACACTTGATCCTATGGAAACAAGACGGCAACGGGCTAAACGGTAGGTTGGGCCTTGGCCCAACCTACGGCGTATGATCAATCTTAGTCAAGTGTTCATTCTTAAAATACAACGTTAAATTCTGTACTGCCGTAGGTCCGCTACCCTTACGCCACGTATATGCATAATCCCAGCGGTCATTATTAAACATGGGGCTCAGTAAACTGGTACCCATTAAAATAGCCGCATCATTTTTACTCATGCCAATGTTTAATCGGCTGAGCTTTTCTGGTGGCAGCTGATTTCCCTGTTGCACTACCCGTCGTGCAAAATCATATGACATGCAGTTCGTTAATGATAGTGCTAAACTTACGCTAATAAGAATGGTTCTAATTCGCATTTTTTTGCCTGTGATGAAAAATGTCGTCATGATACCATGTAATGTATTGTATTGAATAACACTTTTACGAAGCCGTTATCCAGGGAGTTTTTTATGGAAGAAAGTCAGCAGTTAAAAGAGGCTGGATTAAAGATAACCATGCCACGCCTAAAAATTTTGCAAATTCTGGAACAATCCTCTGATCACCATCTGAGTGCTGAAGATGTATATAGAGCCTTGTCGGATATGGGTGAAGACGTGGGGTTGGCAACTGTTTATCGTGTTCTCACGCAATTTGAAACGGCTGGATTAATCAATCGCCATAATTTTGAAGGTGGTTATTCCGTGTTTGAATTAAGCTTAGGCGAACATCATGACCATCTGGTTTGTGTTAAATGCGGCCGGGTAGAAGAATTTGTCGATGAGGTCATTGAACAACGCCAGAAAATGATAGCAGAGCGTGCGGGGTTTAAAATGACGGATCATGCATTGAATATTTATGGCTTATGTCCGGGATGTCTGCTGGATTGAAGTACGAATCACAACAACTGTAACAGCTCCTGCAGGCTGGATGACAGTACATTAGCCACCTCATCGCGAGATTCTTTGTCCTCAAGCAAGGCTTGATTGCCTTCTACTTCCAACCCTAAATATTCGTGCTCGGTATAGCGTTTACGCAAGGCGGTGGTGAACCCATCGGTGTTACCGTGGTAGGGATAATTCATGCGCACACGGTAAGTGGGCGTTTGCTGGAGGAGCAGGCTTCGCCAAATTCGTGCCACCTCCCGTTCTCCATGCCGTACATGATCATATAGAAGACCGATGCCTGCATTGCGCTTGACGCCATTGAGTTCAGCAGTAAAGCTGTGAATTGACAAATGCAGTACTTGACAGCCACTTTCAACCTGAGCGTGGATTAAATTTTCAGTTTGCTGGCGAAAGGGGAGATAATATTGATCGATTAGTTGTTGCCTTTCTGCTATTGGCAATCCTCTTGTAAATTCAGAAAAGCATTGAGCATGCGCCAAGCTGCGGTTGCAGTCGATGAGTAACCGGGAAACGGTGGCTTGTGTGTAGCTGCAGGCAAACACCTGGTTCAAATGATTGGCAATTTCGTGAGCACCCACATCAATGCCACGGTGAGTTTGCAACAGTTGCTCCTGTCCTTTAAACAAGTCACGATATTTTGGCGGCACGGTATTGACGGCGTGTTCGCAACTAATGAGCAGGGCAATGGGTTTCATAATATTACAACTGTTGGTTGGTTAATAAATTTTCGCCAAGCTGGCGATAGACACGTGTCAATGTGGCTCTATTATACTCGTTACGGCATGCGCGTAGAATACGTTCGCTTAAACTACCTTCGTGCAAGATGTGTTCAAGTGCGCGCTGGCTGACCTGGTTTAAATCTGTACTGACGCGTTCAATCAACAAAGACCACGCGTCACGAGCGGTCATAGTACGTTTGGGTAACTGCCATTGCGTCAATACCTCACTGTCGTCAATTAGAACGCTTAAACCGTCTTTAATTGTGCGTTCATAGATTGATTTCAGCCTATTGGTTTCACAGGGCTGTTCTAAATGTAAACGCGAGCGTTCATTCCAACTTTTAAGAATAGCGTGAATAACATGGGCGATTGCAATGTCTGCATTAACACACTCCTGAGAGTCCAGAATACGAATCTCAACCGCCCCACTATCAAATTTCGCGATGGCTCCCCGAGAATTCAGCCACTCATATTGTAACAGTCCTTTGGGATCGAATGCGCTGATGTCGCGATACATTGGTGTTAATATTTTGTCCTGGTACTCCGCTTCGGATCGGATAAATTCAGGGATAACCTCTCCTGTGATGGAGGGTACACGCTGCTGGTTTTTATCATAAAAATAAAGACGTGAGTCGAGTAAGCCCGTGGTGTTTCCTTCAAGAAAAGGGGTGCTGGCTGCAAGGGCTGGCAACAATGGCAAAATCAAACGGATGGCGCTGTGCAATTGCAAAAATTCATCGTCATTGGCAAAAGGCAAGTTGACATGCATGCTTTGCAAATTGGCCCAACCGTGCCCGCAACAGTTAAATATCGAATCGTACTGCTGGTAGATCTCGCGACTTCCATGCGGCCAACGTTTGGTTTCTGTCAACGGATCCATCCATGGATGCGCACCAGTGGGTAGTAGTTGCAAATTATGTTGTTCTAATAAGGGTTGTAATTGCAAGATGGCATGCTGGAACTGTTCGGCAACCGGTGCAGTGACAGGTTTTGGGCCATTGTTTTTTAACTCGAGAACGTGCATGACTAACTCATTGCTGGCCGCAATCTCGCCTAAGATGATTTCACTGGCTTGTTTTCCAGCCAAGCCATCCAGAATCACATCGCTGACAGGTTGTACCGCTAAAGTATCACGGTCTACCAGCATGTATTCGATCTCTAATCCCAATACTGAAAAAATAGAATAATTAGACATAACCATGATTCCTGCGAATGCGTTGTAAAAAGACGCTCATTATATCCCGATAAAGCGCCTCGCCTGTGATTTGATCTTCAATATTGGCATCAATATTTGGATTGTCATTCACTTCAATGATATAGTGTTTATCATTAATGCTTTTTATATCAACACCATACAAGCTATCGCCAATCAAGCGGGTAGCTTTTAAAGCCGTTTTTATCACCCCGTCAGGTACTTTATCCAGGGGAACAGTATCAAATTCACCTTCATTTTCCAGCACAGATTGCCAGTTGTAAATCTGCCAATGGTCTTTAGCCATGAAATACCGCGAGGCAAACAGGGGTTTGTTGTCTATTATACCAATTCGCCAATCAAAATCCGTGGGAATAAAGGGTTGTATCAAGATTAAATCAGAGGTTTTAAAAAACTGTTTCAAGGATTTTTGTAAGTCGTTGAGATCATTTAATTTGACTACACCTTGTGAAAACGCACCATCTGGTTTTTTGATGACACAGGGAAAATCTATATGGGGCAATGTCTTGTCATATTTGCTAATAAACAGGGTTGCTGGCGTTAATACCTGATGACTGCGCATAAGTTCAGCAAGATAAACTTTATTTGAGCATCGAACGATAGATTGTGGGTCATCCATCACCACTATGTTTTCTTGAGCCGCCCGACGAGCAAAACGGTATGTATAATGATCAACCGATGTGGTGGCACGTATAAACAGGGCGTCATACTCTGCAATGGATTTGCTGTCATTTTTATCAATAAAGTCGACATTCAGGCCCAGTGATTCGCCTGCATTGACAAACAGGTCGAGTGCTTTTTTGTTGGAAGGGGGATTGGGTTCAGTTGGATCAACAAGAATGGCCAGATCATGAAAGCGCTGTTTTTTCCGCCATTGATGAAAGCGTTTTTTTGATAAATACGTTTCAGCTGCCTGCTGCATAAATTCCTGGTGGTGAGGAGGGATATCAACGGGAGACAAAACGGAAAGTTTTTTAATGGTCCAGTGTTTTTTTCTTTCCAGAGTAAAGCGAAGTAGCGGTAAGGGGAACAGGCTGTGTAATTTTTTTGAAAGAACACAATATTTTTTTGCCATGTTTTGACCGAAATATAAACTTAAAATAAAGTCATCGCCTTTAATGTCATGTAATGCATGTTGAATGTCTTCATCAATATCATGCGAAATTTGCTTGGACAGACTGGCACTTAATACATCCTGAATATTCAGGATTGATGGTAATGCTTTATGGTCTCGCGCTTGAGCCAGAAGTGAGACATAGTAACCAATCGTTTGATAATGGTAAGCCTGACAAAGATTAATCACGCGCATGGATTTATTTTGGTAGTATTGTTCATCAGATAAATAGTCTGAAGCCTTGATAATAGAAGCAATGGGACTTAAAAAACCCCAGTCTTGTGGATGATCAGTGACTACAATCGTATGCATCTAAATCCCTTTTGGCTCAATGATAAGTAAATTGGCATCATAAGTAATAACACCCAGCATGATGGAGTTGATTAAATGATGACTGCTGACCGTATAATAATTGTTGTGTGATAATGGGTTTTCGCGATGAGGATCCGCAACTACAACACGTTTGTTTTTCTCATTATACCCGCATAATACGACAAAATGACCACATGGCGTGCCGCGAACATCATCGTAAGTACCAACACCATCTGGTGTAAAATGTTCTCGTGCGCTGGAATATAAATAAGTCGCGCTGAGTCCGGTTAAAATGGGTATTTTTTTTTGAAAATAGCTTTGGAGTAATTTCACGCTGAGTGTACGAAATTTAACTTCGCCACCCAATTGAACAAACTGTTGGTATGCAATACTCGACTGCGTAATGTTTGGATCTTGTTTGTGAACCATTTGCGCATCCAGTTTGGCAACCAGTTTCTCACCGGAAATCTCGCCATGCGTAAACCAACTGGGGTCGAATACATTCAGGTTGTTGACATAAATTGTGCTATCAAAGCCCTCCTGTAGCGCGTGCGCGCCCAGAAAGGCGGCCAGTGTTCCGCCTGAAAGGGAACGTTCTACGTTTTGAACAAGTTTGTCAATGCTAACATTCAAGCCATAATAATTATAAATGGCTTGCAGACATGTTGCTCCACAGGTTTCATCGTCAGGCTGTGAGTGAATTTTTATATCAATCATTATTAGTTTGGTGATTCCGTAGATGTGCAATTAACAACGAAGGTCTACTACGTTAGAACGCAATGGACGATTTGTCAAATGACCTTTAATGATAATTCAAGTACAAAGCTAGCCACTTCTTCTGATTGTTGCGGGTAGTTTGTGTAGGCAGTAACCAGGAGTGGTTTGTTAATGCGTTGACCGGTTTTTTTGGATTCAGCGATCATGTCTTTGACGTCCTCACCCATTGCACAGACAAAATAAACATCAGACTCAGGTCGTTTTAAAAATTGAGCCTGGAATGATTTAAACGCCAGAGAGACTTTTAACCGGGCTTGTCTTGCATGATAAAACCCATGCAATCCCCCAGCCAAGTCAGCACCGACTGCAAGAGCACCAAAATACATGGAGTGCAGATGGTTTTTACTGCGCCTGGTCAAGGGTAATTTGATGACAATTTCTTGATCAGTCAAGGTAATCAGGCGTGGGTGTAAATAACCAATCAAGGGGACTTTAAAGCAACCAAAATACCACATGAAAAATTTAAAGCGGGTCAGCAGTGTCATTGTATATCCTTAACACCTTGAACATGCAAACTCGAAATAATTTTTTTCACACCACGCACAGCATTGGCGCGTTTTAATATGGCAGTAATCGATTGGCTTCGCTTAACCTCGCCGGTCAATGTGACAATGCCATTTTTAGTTGTGGCGTTAATACCGACCAACGGTATGGATTCATCGTCCAGAATTTTTGCTTTAAGCACGGCTGTTTCAATCTTGGCGGTAATATAGGCATCGCTTAGTGTTGTATTGATATGCTTTATTTCCAAATCATCTACATCAACCATTTTAACGCCACCGGTTGTTCTGGCAAGCCAAAATACGTCAACAAATGTTTGCTTATCATTTACTTCCCCGCTTAATTTGACAACACCTTTTTGAGTGGAGACAGAAATTTTTGAGGGATTTAAATTTGTTTTTTCTGCAAATTGAGTTGTAATTTTTGCCGTAATGGCCAAATCAGCAGATGGAGCAGATGGTTGTCCGTTGTCTTTTAAACCCGCTGCTTGCGCCTGATTAATAAAAAAAACCAGGGTAATGGACAGGATGAGGTGGGATAATTGACGCATGGAAACCTCGCAGGAAATTATAATGCGCGAAGCTTATCATTTTTCATGAATTATTTCAATTTTTATGAGGAGAGAATGGATGGTCGTCTTGCTGCAGTTCCGGGTCACAAAGTGGGAGCCACATCAGATACATAAGGCTTCTTAACAAGGTTAAGCATGCACACAATATCTGAAATCAGGCCTCCTGTCAGAAAGCGTTAGCTGAGCAAGACGTACCATCTATAGTCATAATAGTTTGCTCTGACCGAATGTGCAAATTTGAAAGTGTTAATTTTTAGTAAATAATCCGTTTATGGTATTCTATACTTCGCACAGGTAACCCCTCCTCCGCCCTTTGGGCTCCTTCTCCCCATGTCTGGGGCGAAGGGGATAAGGAAGAGGGAAGTATTAGAGAGAGTCTCAACCAATGTACTCGTTAATCCGTCCCATTTTATTTTGTCTGGATCCCGAAACAGCTCATGATCTAAGCCTGTCAGCATTGCATTACCTGCCTTCATGTCTGTTTAGCAAGGTACGAGGCCAGGCTGTTAATGCCATGGGACTTGAATTCCCTCATCCGGTGGGATTGGCGGCTGGTCTTGATAAAAATGGAGATCATCTTGATGCATTGAGCAAACTTGGGTTTTCGTTCATTGAATTAGGTACGGTAACACCACGCCCACAAATGGGTAATCCCAAGCCGCGTTTGTTTCGTTTGCCAAAGGCGCAGGCCATCATTAATCGCATGGGTTTTAATAATCACGGTGTTGATGCACTGTTAGTTAATATTAATAAAGCAAGGTATCGGGGTATTTTAGGGATCAATATTGGTAAAAATAAAGATACTCCGCTCAACCAATCTGTAGACGATTATTTATATTGTTTACGCAAGGTATATTCGCGCGCTTCATACGTAACTATTAATGTTTCATCACCCAACACACCTGATTTGCGTCAATTGCAACATGGTGAATATTTCCGTGATTTAATCAATCAGCTGCGTGAGGAACAATTGGTATTGGCCGACACATACCAACACTACGTCCCGCTGGTTGTTAAACTGTCACCAGATGAAGATGATGAAACGTTAAAAAAAATGGCGGATGTAGTGGTGTCGCACGGAATTGATGGCATTATTGCAACCAATACGACCAGCGCTCGCGACGCAGTGCATACGTTACGCCATGGACAGGAACAGGGTGGATTAAGTGGGCAGCCTCTAATCGAGCGATCTACACAGTGTTTGCGTGTGTTAAAGCAAGTGGTAGGGCATGACGTAACATTGATTGGCACAGGCGGCATAGCGAGCCCTGATGTTGCTCGTGAAAAAATGGCAGCGGGTGCAGATTTATTGCAAGTGTATACAGGTTTGATTTATCAAGGTCCTGGTTTGGTGAAAAGATTGGTAGAGGGGATCTCCTAAAACTTATCCGCACAGGCACTGTCCCAGTATCGTTTAAAATCATCAGGGATGTCCGATTCTAACAGTTGGCCCGGTTTTAGATAGTCGTAAATCTCGCTAAACGGTTTTGCGACATTATCGCTAATGCGTCTCATAATATAGTCAGGATTTAAATCACTGGGATTGTCCAGCCCCATTGCGCCGACTATTTCTAAAAAGCTTTTCACGGTGTTTGTATGATAGTTGGCAGCGAGGTGTTGCTTCTCATCAACCACCAGTCCTCGCTGCAAGCGAATATTTTGTGTGGCCACACCGGTAGGGCATGTATTGGAATTACATTGTTTGGCTTGTATGCAGCCGACAGACATCATCATGGCTCGCCCGGCATTACACAGGTCAGCACCCATCGCGATTCGTAACACCATGTCAAAACCCGTGGCAATCTTACCACTACAAATAATACGAATTTTATCGCGAATATTAATACCGACCAAAGCATTATGCACAAACGTTAACCCGGCATCCAATGGCTCACCGACATTATTAGTGAATTCCACAGGCGCCGCTCCAGTTCCGCCTTCAGCACCATCAACCGTAATAAAATCAGGCAGGATATTGGTTTCAAGCATCGCTTTGCAGATGCCTAAAAATTCATTTTTTCGCCCGATACACAGTTTGAATCCAATTGGTTTCCCACCGCTTGCCTCACGCAGTTGATTGATAAATTGTAACAAACCCTTGGGTGAGTTGAATGCTGAGTGGGCCGGTGGTGATAACACATCATGTCCCATGGGTACGTGACGCATGAGAGATATTTCTTCTGTTACTTTTGCTGCGGGTAAAATACCGCCATGTGATGGTTTGGCACCTTGCGATAATTTAATTTCAATCATCTTCACTTCATCTCGAGCAGCGATAAGTTTAAACGCGTCTTCATCAAATAAACCTTGTTCAGTTCGACAGCCAAAATAAGCCGTACCGAGTTGAAAAATCAGGTCACCGCCTTGTAAATGGTATGGACTTAAGCCACCTTCACCGGTATTTTGTGCAAACCCACCTGATTTAGCTCCTTTATTTAATGCCATAATCGCATTGGCGGATAAAGACCCAAAACTCATGGCTGAAATATTAAGTCTTGATGCGTTGTAAGGTTTTTTACAGTCAGGCCCTCCTACTATTAGCCGTTGCTCAACCTCATCAACACGTTTAGGTGCTAGGGAGTGGAGCACCCATGTATAGCCGATTTGTAAAATATCGCGCTCAGTGCCAAAAGGTACGGTATCACGGATGTTTTTGGCTCGCTCATAAACAAGCGAGCGTATTTCACGATTGAAGGGAAGTTCTTCTTCATCATTGGCAATAAAATACTGTTGAATTTCTGGACGAAAAAACTCCAGAATATAGCGCAGATGCCCAATTACCGGAAAATTACGCAAAATAGCATGTTTTTTTTGTAGTAAATCATACAAGCCAACTATGATGATGATAGCGAGTATGAGCAGAAACCACAGGGAGTGGCCTAGCATGACCAGTGTTAAAAACAGGGTTAAAATTATGAGACCGAAGCCTAGATACCATTTTCGACGCATGTGCATGTCCTTTTAAATGAAATCTGACCGTTCTCCGAGCGTCAATATCACCCTACGAGCAGTTGCAACGGTACTACAAAAAAGAAAGGCAGTATTGTTGACGGATAACTATCATGGCATCGTCCTCTAAAAAAGACAATGATATTAGTGACATTCAAGTAAAAATGGTGTGTGATTAACAATCACATGGTGTAGCGAAAAGTTCAATGTTTGACGCAAATTCCCTAACAGACTACGATTGGGCCAACTTTGGATGGTAGTTAAGTGAGAAATAATTATGAGTCTGAAAGATTTTATGTTGAACGTGAAATCTGAATTAATTTTTATGGACGAATCTAAACAGGAAATGGTGAAGGAATACTCGCCTGTTCTGACCAATTTAAGCTTTTTTCGTGTCATTGATAAGCCGGGGTTTTTGACGCCATGGTGGGAAGAAACAAGCGACGATGTCACTATGGGCCCTCTCCAGGCTGGACGAGAGTTGGCGATTAAAGCGGGTACAAATCTTTTGTTGGTGGGAAGTAATATTCTAGGTGTTTTTACAATACCTTTTGTGGATGGAGAAAGGTATGAACATGCCAAAGCAGAGCGGTGGCTGGCTGCATTGTCGGGGATTTTGTACTATTCAGCCTCGTTTGTGGTAGAACTTGTTTTGAGTCTTGTGGCGATAGTTATGCGTACGTTGGCTTCAGCAGCATTGAGTGTAGAGGCAGTTTTCGAAGCCCTTGGTTGCTAGTTTTGTAAAGCATAGCGCCTTCGATTACGCGCTAAAAGCATCAGTTATTTTTTCTAGCCCCCTAAGCATTTTTTTCGCAGCTCTGCAATATCAGCCATTCCCAGTTTAATAACCAAGCGGATAGCCGCTAAATCCAGCCGGGCCGCGGCGGGAGGCGCGCCCCACGGTCCGCCTGCTGCTCCCCCTACGGCTGATGGTCTTCGCGCGCCGGCTTTAAATAAAGCATAATCAAAACCAAGACCAACTCCAGGGGAGGATATGATAGACTCATCCTCGTGGGTCACAACATTCCAAAATTGAGTATCCCGTACAAAAGGCGTATCTTTAAAATTGGGTAGTGGAATAAATGGGCGATTTTCACAAAGCCGTTCAAGTAACCACATCGGAGCATGGCGTTGTGTAACACCAATTTTATGAATCCAAAATTCATCACTTTCAGCGTCAGAACAATGTTCTTTAGAGCGTCTTATGTAGGTACGGTAGGCGTTTATCAAGTCAAACTCAACCTGAGTATCGCGATAACGGACTCCATCTTTCTCATATTGGATCCCTGTGCGCTCAAGACTATGCTGCATCGTGTTTGCAATCAAAAGATGTTCGTCGTCAGTGGAGCGCCTGCTTGAATTATTCTCCATGGCATTCAATGATACTCTTAATTCGTTTAGTCTGGACTCATCCTCTTTAGACTCAGCGACAGGATGGATTAATTCAACTACAACCAAATGTTTTTCTAAGTTTCGAATCACATGGTAAATATTATTATTGTAAAAAATAATTCCATCTCTGTTTTTGAGTAGAGGATAAGTTACCGATATAACCTGCCCATTGCGTTCAATCTCACTTCTATCGATATACTGGGTCAGCTCATCAAAAGACAATAAAGTAGGGTCTCGGTCTATTTTGACTAAATCAGCGCCGCCGCCGTTCATTTCAGCATCTTGCTCCAACAGTTTATGGCTTGAATCCATATCCGTCGGTATCCATTGGATTATCTTTTCCAGCATGTCTGCATCACAAAGAAATAGTATGAGTTGATAAGGAGAAACATTAAAAAAGGTTAATCCGTCGTTATTAGTCACTTGGCCTTTTTTGAAGAACAAGTCGGGATTTTTCTGCAATAAAAGCTCTACCTTGAGCGGGTCAGCCTTCATAATCAAGGTTAGTAACTCATGAACGGCTGTTGCTTCGTTCAACACAGATTGGCACATGGCAAGATTGGCAGGATTATTGGTCGCAAGCTCTTCAATTTTTTTTAAGGGCATTTCAGATGATGTGATAATACATTCAACGTGTTGTAGGGAAGGATCGTCGCTTAATCTTGCGATATAATCATTTTTGTCATCAGGCATGATAGTCTCTTTATTATTTATTTTAATTATAGACCCTAGCTCGGCATATGTCCGCTTAGCAAAAGATACCCTGGGATCCAAGCCGTAAAAATACCTTCGAAAATAGCAAGGTATGCAACGGGGCGTGTGAGAACAGTCTTGCCTTGGGCTCCCAGCAAAAAAAATCCAAACCACAAAACAGCCCAGCAACCCCAGCTCACCGCCAGCCAAAAATCCCGGAGATTGTGTGCTGAAACGAATGTATCATAGGTAACCGCGGCCGCAGTAATCGCCACAAATAAACTAAACCACCCTAATCCCCGGCCGTCCTGAAGAGTGATATTATTATAGGCTATCCAAAGATAGGTGAATGCAAATAACAAACCGTAACCAGCAGACTGAACGTCTGTTGTTCCTGCGAATATATTGTATAGCGCAACAGTAACAGCCAATAATCCTGTGAAAATATTCATAATAGTGGATTCTTTGCTGCTGATATGTCCTAGCATCGATAAGCCATTGATTAATAAAACACAGCCTACATAGAGTAAAACCAGACCAAGCATTATTTTCTCCTTTTATTCTGGCGCGATCCTTAGGGCTCTCTTAATAGTAATATATACCAATCACTAAAAAAGTCATATGTGTTTCATTCTGCGAATTTGAAATTCCAGATATGGTCTATACTCTAAAACTGGGAGATAAAAAGTTGCAAGTAGTGCCAATCAATAAATAATACTTAGGGAGCACTGCATTGAAAGTAAAATGGCATCATATGCCGCAACGAATATTGAGTTTGATCTTGTTTATATTCGTCATTACAGCACCTGGAATAGCTGCGTCATCAACCAATATGGCTTTTAACCAATTGGCAGATGAGTTCTTTGATAGCTATCTTTTTCCATATAACCCACCTATTGCTACACAACTAGGTGTGCATACCTATGATGATCGACTTAAAGATTATTCTAAGGCAGGCATCAATAAAAACATTCAGTTACTCAAGCAATTTGAAATGCGTGTTAAAGCGATTAACCCATTACTACTCGATGAACAACAGCAAGGTGATCGTGAGTTAATATTGAATTATTGTCACAGTGAGTTGCTCACAATGGAAACGATACGACCATGGGAAAAAAACCCCGCTTACTATTCAAGCGGTATTGCGCGCAGTGCACATGTTCTTATGAAGCGTAAATTTGCTCCAGTAAATAATCGATTGCGGGTGTTTATCGAGAGAGAAAAGTTAATGCCTGCTGTTTTGGAAGAAGCACGTCGAAATCTTAAAAATCCACCACAAATTTATACGGAAATTGCACTTGAACAATTGCCCGATCTCATTCGGTTTTTCCAGGATGAAGTGCCTGCAACATTCATCGAGGCAGATGATGCTGATCTAAAAAAGGCTTTTAATGACAGTAATGCCAACATATTAATAGCATTACGTAATTATCAAACATGGTTACAGAAAACGCTACTACCTCGTTCACAGGGTGATTTTCGAATAGGCGCTGATGTATTCAGAAAAAAGTTACAATATGATGAAATGGTAGATACACCATTGGATCAACTACTTGTAATCGGGTATAGCGATTTACGCAAGAATCAGCAAGCATATAACCGTATTAGCATGGAGATTGGAAGCAGCGACGTGGCCAACCACCCCTTGTCCGATGAGTTACTGACTGTTTTTTCTAATTCATTTGATGGTTTGATAAAATTTATTGAAAGTAAAAAAATTATTACTATTCCGTCAACTGTACGACCGATTATGCAAGAAACACCGCCATTTATTCGTGCGACGTCCTCTGCATCGATGGACACACCCGGTCCATTCGAAAATAAAACAAAAGAGGCTTATGTCAATGTTACGTTGCCGAAAGCAAATGGGAATAAAGAAAAAACAACGAAATACATGCGAGGTATTAGTTATCCATCTATTACTATCACGTCTATACATGAGGCCTATCCCGGTCATTATATCCAATTTTTGTGGATGCATAACCTTCATGATCGTGTACGTCAAATACTGGGTGCTAAAACAAATAGTGAAGGCTGGGCACATTATTGTGAGCAAATGATGCTTGACGAAGGGTATGGGGAATCAGATGATATTCGTGATGCAAAAATTTTACGACTAGGGCAGTTAAGAAAGGCATTGTTACGAGATGCACGGTTTATCGTTGGAATAAAAATGCACACAAGTAATATGTCCTTAGATGACGCGATCGATTTTTTTGTAAAAGAGGGGTATCAATCTCGAGCCACAAGCAAGAGAGAGGTTAAACGCGGTACCTCTGATCCAACCTACCTATATTATACTTTAGGCAAGTTACAAATTTTAAAGCTACGTGCTGAAGTACAAGAGAAAGAAGGTAATGCATTTAATCTTCAACGATTTCATGATGATTTCATGCGTCAAGGTAGGCCACCCATTAAAATTGTGCGTCGTGCGCTCTTGGGAGTTTGACGTAGCCCGCAATGGTTGCAGGCTACGATACTACAGAGAACCTAACCATTTTCCGGTCGTTTTGGGTTGAATATGTTAAATAGGAAGCTTGGAACAAAAGCTCTACTACGATTTTTATTTAGTTTTGCACGAGCGACTTCAGCGGCGGTTGCTTGTGATCCACAATACGTTTCTTTAAGGAACATGGATAGAACGGTACCGACTACAATGCCAAATGGAATAATACTTAAAGCAAATGTGTAATCGTCGGTTGTATAAACATGCAAGCCATTGATAAGTGAGCTCGTGGTATGAAGATCAAGTAACTTACCCACTATAGGAGGGAAGATCATACCGCCGAGCATGATGAACATATTCGTTACGGCAACAGACGTTCCAGCCAGTTGTGTCTCGTTATTTTCTTTGCCTAAGGCAAAGCAAAGAGGATGTGCTCCACAGCAGATTCCTACAATGAAGGCAATCAATGAGAGCTGGTTTAAGGTCAGGTCAGGATAATAAAAAATAACATAGAGTAGTAAAGCCGTAATACCACTAGTGATTATCAACGGGAGGCGACGACGCTTGATTTTATCAGAAATGATCCCGATAACAGGTCCACCAATAATCCATCCAAGAAAGGTAAGCGCCGAGACGTTTGCTGCTTGTTGTGCAGTCATCTGATGTGCGTCCTTAAAATAAGATATGCCATAGACATCTAAAAATACGATGGACGGAAGATAAAGTACGCAGCCTATAGTGCCAATTAACCACATCTGTGGATTAGTAAACATCACACGTAATGCACTGAAAAGTTGTTTCATGCTTAATGGCGCATGTATTGTACGCATGGAATTAACACCCTGTTTTGGGCGATTTTTCAGTGTGAGTAAAATCAAAAGGCTGAGCATGATACCAATTATCAAAACGGTTTGAAGAATGGATTTATAACCAACGACCTCAACTACTTTGGCGAGATATTTTTGTGAAAGCGCGCCACTGCTCATGCCGATGGCTGTTGTTAATCCTGCAACAGCAGCAAACCGAGAGGCAGGTAACCATATTGAAGCCAGTTTTAATACGCCGATATAAGCAAATGCAGTTCCCAACCCAATCAGAAAACGGCCTGCACACGCCAATCCAAAACTGTCAGCAGAAATAAAAGTGGCTAAGCCTATCACGGCGATAAGGCACGCGAAGAATAAAACAAATCGTGGTCCAAATTTATCGTAAATCATGCCAGCAGGTATCTGCATGGGAGTGTAAGCAAAGTAATAAAAAGAAATAAGAGTCCCAAACTGCGTGGCGGAAATATGGAGAGATTGTATTAAATCACTTTGCATAACACTGGGGGAGCTGCGGAGGAAATAGTTGAAACAGTAAAATAACATGCCAGTAAGACAGATTATCCAAGGTTGAAGTATATAAGTAAAAAAATTAGTGCGGGTTTGGTTATGTGTGGTCATGCCGGGTTCCCCTTCATTCATTATAGCTATAGCACGCATTATTGCATTTCAGGCACTGAATAATCAATTTTTTAATGGACATGCAAATGGCGTACGGGCTATTTCTGTTAGCTGACAGCGAATCCAGCGGCATTTTCCCTTTCCAATGCAAGTTCAGACAGTTCGGTCTCCGTTGCCATGTCCTGTAATTTTTTTATGAGTAATTTTGTTTTGGGATGACTAGCTACACAATTTAGTGTTTGATTCTTGTCGTTAACTATACGGGTTTCGAGAGAGCAGTCTTTAACCAAATAAAGTATCATTATATTTCTATTAAATTCTGCTGCTTTAAATAATGCATAATACAAATTATGCTGGGCCTCCAATAATCTGGGTATGGCCTGTTGTTTAACGGGTAAAAGTTTTTGGTGAAAATCCAGAATATTATTCTTTATAATACAGGCAACTAGCTCTTGACCCATATTATTAATCTCAGTGAAGGATGTTTTTCGAAATAATACAGTAGACATTTGAGAGGCTTTGCTTGTACAAAAAAATCTATACATATATGACTTCCAGTTAAGGGGGCTAGACAAAATAATAAAGTTCCATGCATAACCGAACATTTTTCGTTCAATCTGCACTCAAATATGACCGTTCTCCGAGCGTCAATATCACCCTATGAGTGAGTAGTTAATAAATGTGTGTGTATATTATAATGTTGATCCGACGTTGTAAAACATATAAATTGCTTCATTTTTTAAAGGAATTATTGTCATGCTGGAATACAATTTTGAATTTGGTGTAGGAAGCTCTGCTTTTCAACAAGGGGCACTGGGCGAGTTTGGAGAGAGCAATTGGACACTTGATGCTACAAATGGAAAGGTTCCTTCAACAACCATCAGGGACTCATATTGGGATACTAA
>Ga0206878_10114_pt1 | contig 34720 bp, 39 predicted proteins | sample Alteio_BWOrgCont_8_FD_152621 | JGI IMG/M metagenome (GOLD analysis project Ga0206878, IMG submission 152621) | Enriched cells from forest soil in Barre Woods Harvard Forest LTER site, Petersham, Massachusetts, United States -... | ecosystem: Environmental > Terrestrial > Soil > Temperate forest >... | reverse complement strand
ACCATTAGCAATGGATACCGCCAGGTTAGATACAACCTTCCATTTTGCCACTGTGCCGGGTATTCCATATAACATTAACCGCGAAAATGAAATGACACGGGTACATTTTGATTTTGACAAATACAATATCCGTCCGGATGCAGCAAAAATGCTGGATAGCGTAGCCTCCTTTATGAATAAATATCCGGATGTAGAAATTGAAGTAAATGGATACTGCGATAGCAGAGGCACGTATGCTTATAATATGGTTTTATCTCAACACAGGGCAGAAGCTGCTATTAATTATTTGGCATCTAAGGGCATAAGCAAGTACAGAATGAAGGGAAGGGGTTATGGAAAAACACATTATTTGAATGGTTGCATTGAAGGCGTAATTTGTGCGGATTTTGAACATGAAGAAAACAGGAGGGATGAAATCATACCCAATACAACGCTAAAGACACTTTCTTCAAAATAAACACTAGAATTCAGATAAGCTTTTAGTTCAGGGCATTTCTGTTCTGTATTATCTTATTGTTGAAACATTTTTATAATTTCTCCGTAAAATCTATAAAAACTATAGATTTTATGTACTACATTTGATAATACATAGTCCAAATTTTGTTTGTCATTAATCTGTAAACCCCACAATTATGAATAAACATTACACCCAAAAAATCCTTTTTCTATTTCTTTCATTTTTCTCAACCACCTTATTCTCACAGAATGTGGGCATTAATATTACAGGAGCTACTCCCAGTATAAATGCCATTCTGGATTTAAACACGGGAAACTCCAACAATGTTGGATTGCTGATTCCCAACGTAACCCTTGGCGCTTCATTGACTACTTTCAACCCACCTATGGCCAATGCTGCAACTGCTGGTGATAAAGGCATGATGGTATTCAATAAAGTGGCCACCAATCAGCCTGTAGGTTATTACTACTGGGATGGCGGAACTTGGGTAAGTGTTTCGGGCGGTGGCGGCAATGTTACAGCTTGTGGAACAGCATCCTCTGGTTATTTCCCCTATTTTACCTCTGCGACAGGTATTTGTAGTTCCGTTTTATACCAGGCAAGTACAACAACAGTAGGTTTAGGAACAACTACTCCCAAAAGCATGCTAGATGTAAATGGCGGTGTGGCCATTGGCACTTATGCGGGGGTAACTGCAGCCCCTGCTAACGGGGTGATAGTTTCAGGACAAGTAGGTATCGGCACTAGTGCACCTAATGCAGGAGCAGTGTTGGACATTACATCGTCCACACTAGGATTGTTAATACCTCGCCTTGCAGCTAACCCAGCAACCCCTGTAACTTCAATGCTATATTTTAATACCACTACAGGTTGCTTTATGTTCTATACTGGTGCCGCCTGGCAAAATATAATTTGTTCGTGCTCCAGTGCTCCTCCACAACCCGGTGTTATTACAGGGCCAACTTCCTTTTGCGTAAATTCTGCAGGAAATACTTATAGTATCGTGACTGTTGCCGGGGCTACTTCATACACATGGACTGTTCCTGCATCAGTAGGCGTAATTGCGTCCGGCCAGGGTTCTACAAGCATAACTGTTACCGGTGCATCCAGCGGAGGTTCGGGAGTAATTGATGTTACAGCCTCTAATTCCTGTGGTACAAGTGCAGCAAGGTCTACTGCAACTATCACAGTAAATCCGGTCCCAACAGCCCCGGTTATTACAAGTACTTTTGCATTTGCATGTCCCGGCCAGGCGGGCCTAACATATACAGTTCCCGCAGTTGGCGGCGTAACGTATCTTTGGGCTGTCCCTGCCGCGGTAGGTACAATTACAGCAGGTCAGGGTACAACTACTGTAACAATTACCGCAGCAAGCCCCGGTTCGACAGGAAACGTTACTTGCACCGAATCAAACGCCTGTGGTGCTGGTACCCCGGGCACATTTTCTGTTAATACAACTGGTCATGGTTCTTTAACTTTTAATTATACAGGTAACTTACAATACTGGGTAGTTCCATCTTGTGTTACTAATATTACAATAACAGCTGCTGGTGCTTCTGGAGGTTTTTCACTCAGTACTCCGGGTAATGGTGCAGTTGCAACGTCCGGCTCAGTAAATGTTGCAGGCGATACTATCTATATGGCAGTGGGCGAAGAAGGTAGTGGCTCCGGCTGGGGTGGCGGCGGTGGCGGTGGAAGTTTTGCATGGGTTGGCGCCAACCCGACAACATATCCTTTAGCTGCCGGCGGCGGCGGCGGTGGTGGCGGTGGAACCGGTACTGCAGGAGCAGGTAGTTTAAACTTGGTTGCGACTAATAATGGTACCAGTGCCAATGGCGCGGGTGGTACTACTGGTCACGGCGGAGCAGCTGGAACCGGTGTAGCAGCAGGTGGTGCCGGTACTGGATGGGTTAGTAATGGCGCTCCTGCGGCAGCAACTGCTCACTTAGGACAAGGTGGAGAAGATCCGGCAAATAATTTTGCCGGTGGAGCAGGTTCAACCAGTGCTAACGAACCCGGTGGTGATGGTGGATTTGGTGGCGGTGGTGGCGGTGGCTCTGCGTCAACTGTACCTCCATATGGAGGAGGAGGTGGCGGAGGCGGCTTTAACGGAGGAGGAGGAGGAAATGGAACAAATGCTATTGCAGGTGAATTTGGCGGTGGTGGTGGTAGCTCTGGTTACTATACAGGCGGAGCTCCTTATGCCACATTGGCTAGTTTTATTGCTCCGGCAAGTGCTACTCAAGCTAATACTAGCGATGGTTATATCACTATAACCTGGTAAGCTATTTGAAGGTAAGTTAAAAAGCCTGTATTTTAAAATACAGGCTTTTTATTTGGCTGAAGCCTTTAATTATAAAACGCGCTTAGGTTATTACTGCTTGCGCTTTTCAAGTATATAAGTACCTCCTAAATTTGTGGCATGGTAAGATACGACATGCCACCCCTGCGCACCTAACTTACCCAATGGTTGAACTTCGAGTTTATACCTGCCATTATCTGTTTTAATATACCCATCTATAGCTACAGGACTATACATACTAACAGAATAAATACCACCTTCAGTTGCTTGACCTTTATTAATAAGATCCAATTCACAATAAGAGACTGCGGCTGTGTCAGCCCTTTGTCCAAAACAATGGGCTGTAAGCCCTAAAGCGGCAATAAACAATAGTTTTTTCATATATATATCTTTTGAATGATTCGACTACTTCAAAGTTAATATAAAATATGGGAAGGAAGGCGAAAGTGAATTTGCCTAAAGCATTTCTATTTTAAAGCCTATCAGAGTCATAAGCAATATCAGCAATCCTGCAAAGATACGGTAATAGCCAAAAACCTTAAAGCCATGAATGGTAAGATATTTAATAAAGGTTTTTATGGCAAGCATGGCGACTATAAACGCAACTATATTACCAATCACTAACAGTTCTACGTCATTACCATGAAATCCATTGCCTTCTTTATAAAACTTATATAGCTTAAAGCAGGTTGCAGCAAACATAGTTGGAACAGCAAGAAAAAAAGAAAACTCTGCGGCAGTTTTACGGTTGAAATTCCTGCTTAAGCCGCCGATAATTGTTGCAGCAGAACGCGATACTCCGGGGATCATAGATACCACCTGGAAAAGACCTATTACCAATGCACTCCTGCCACTTACTTCTTTATCCGGCTCCTCTTCACTGTGCTTGAACCATTTATCTACATAAAGCAATATTATTCCACCTAAAAATAACGAAGTGGCTACTATGTATACATTCCCAAGCATTTCATCAATCAACTTATTGCATAAAAAGCCTATTATCGCAGCAGGTAAAAAGGCTATTAGAAGCTTAGTGTAGAAATTAACACTTTTAAAAAATCGTTTCCAGTACAGTATCACAACAGAGAGTATTGCACCAAATTGAATAGCTACCGTAAAAGCCTTTGTAAACGCATCTGGTTGAATCCCCATCAATGAAGATGCAATGATCATATGCCCTGTGGAAGAAATCGGCAGAAATTCCGTGATCCCTTCAATTATTCCCAAAATAATAGCCTGTAGTATCGACATTCACCATTTTTTTAACGTAGCATGCAGCTGCAAAACTATTAAAAAACCTTTCTTCCCCTAACCTATTGCATCAACTGCCTGTACAATTAAAAAACAAAAATACGCTAATAAAAACGCAAAATAGGAAAAGGCCCCTATTAATTCCCTTATTTTCATCTGCATTGCATTTTGGTTCTGTAAATTTATGACATATCCACAGGCTAAAGGTTTAAGTTAATATTATGAAATAGTTAAGAAAGTGGTGAACTACAAGCGTATTATATTAGATATTAACTGCAAAAATGCGTACTTAGTATTCAATATATAATATAATTTTGCGTTAATCCCTTATTAACAATGAACATGAAACGTTACATCATTATTTTATTAGTGCTGATAGCATTTAGATTTCCGGTTATGGCCCAACGTTTTAATGTGGGAATATTGGCAGGTGCAGATATTTCGGATGTTGATGGTATGGACCAGACCGACAATGATAATGACTTTAATAAATTTGGCTTTACAGTAGGTGGTTTTGTAAATACCAAGATCAAAAAAAGCACATTCCAAATGGAGATAGCTTTTGCGCAAAAAGGCAGCTCACAACCGCCTGATAGCACCAATAACAATAATTACTACAAGCTGGCTCTTAATTATGTAGATGTCACTTTAGTATACCGCCATAGCATTCATTTTAATGTAGGTAAAACTCCCACGGATAAATTTGAACTTGAAGGCGGCGCTTCGGTTGGTTATCTTTTTAATTATTCTTACACCGCTAAAAGCCTTTCTTACCCAATACCTCTTAATACTACTGATATTAGTGCTTTTGTTGGATTTGCATATAACTTTACTCCTAATTTTGCGATAGATGTGCGGTATGCAAATTCCATCATACCTGTTATAAAACCAGACGCCTATAATACCTACCCACTCTACTATGGCTCCTGGAATGACGGACATAACCTTGTATTCCAGATCACCTTTAAATATACTTTTGGCAAATTTACTGAACAGAGTAGTGCACCTGCGACCAATGAGCAATCTCAATAGAGCCCCGACTATTATAAAACTTCCCACCATCTATTTAAGTACCTTACCATGCCGGAAATAGAAAAAAAAGCATGGTACTCTTCATGGTTTGATTCTCCTTATTACGATCTTCTTTATAAAGATCGCGACCAGGAAGAGGCAGATGTATTCGTTAAAAACCTGATTAATTTTTTACACCCTACTCCAAATAGCAACATGCTCGATATTGCCTGTGGTAAAGGCCGCCACGCAATATCGTTGAATAAAATGGGGTATAATGTAGCAGGCTTTGACCTTTCCAGGAACAGTATCGCCTTTGCAAAAAAACATGAAAACAGTAGCCTTTCATTTTCGGTGCACGATATGCGCAGACCCTTTATGGTAAATTATTACGATGTAATATTTAATCTATTTACCAGCTTCGGCTACTTTGAAAATGATAAAGAAAATCGGGCAGTTCTTACTAATATTTACAATGCACTGAAACCCGGGGGTATTTTTGTACTGGATTTTATGAATATGGAGAAAACCCTGCATTGCCTTTTAGAGCATAACGAAAAGACAGTAGATGGAGTAAAATTTATTGTAAATAAAAGCATAGACAAAGATGAGTTCCTTGTTAAGCAAATTTATGTTGAAGACGGGCCGTTGAAATATAATTTTGAAGAGAAAATTAAAATATTCACAAAAAATTCTTTGAGGAAATATGTTACCGAATGCGGTTTTGAAATTTTAAGGATATTTGGAGATTATAATCTGAATGATTTTAATGCATCTGTATCTGACCGTCTTATTTTAATTAGCAAGAAAAAGTGATATTAATTCCTAACCTTATATTATTTGCAGGTGTATTCGCCGGAGGATTACTTACGCTTGCATTTTCCATACCACGCCAGCCATTAAAGTTAATGATGGCTTTTACCGGCTCCCTACTCTTTTCCATTGCAGTACTTGATCTTATACCGGAAATATACCAGGGACTTGGTAAATCTGCGGGTATATATATTCTTGCCGGTTTCTTTTTCCAGATAATACTAGAATTCTTTTCTCACGGTATAGAGCATGGCCACATACATCAACACCAGGGAAAGACATTCATGTCTCTTGTAATGTTTAGCCTTTGCATTCATTCTCTACTCGAGGGGATGGCTGTATCTTATCATCCGCAAGATACTACTGTCGCAATAAATCGGGGCTTGTATACAGGCATCTTGCTGCACCATATTCCTATTGCCATAGCACTTATGACAATCCTGAATGAATCAGGTATAAAGAAGCTTCATCGCTTATTATTACTTGGTTTATTTGCTCTTATGCCTGCCATAGGGATGGGGCTTGGAAGCGAAGCGGGTAACTTGCTCTCTTTACCGGGTGGGCAAATGATGCTGAACATTACAACAGGTATTGTAACAGGCATACTATTGCATATTTCCACAACCATACTATTTGAAAGCAGCGAGAACCACAAGTTCAACTTCTATAAATTCATAACGGTCATCTTTGGAGCGGTGCTCGCCTTTATCATACTATGACGGAGGAGTTCCTTCAATATATCTGGAAACACGTTCTCTTTGACCGCTCAAACATTGTTACATCCGATGGTAAAGCAGTTGAAATAATAAATGCCGGACGACATAACCATGATTCTGGCCCTGACTTCTTTAATGCACGTTTACGAATTGGCAGAACACTGTGGGCGGGCAATGTAGAAGTACATACAAAGTCATCAGCATGGGGACAACATAAGCACCACCTTGATGATGCTTATAAAAATGTGATATTGCATGTTGTATGGGAAGATGATGAACCGGTCTTCCGCGCAGATAAAACATTAATACCGGCTATTGAATTAAAAAACATTGTACCAAAAGATGTGTATGAAAGGTATGCTGCGCTTAGGTTTTCTTCCAAAGATATTCCATGCCAGGATGAAATTAAGAAGGTCGACAGCCTTACTCTTCATTCATGGCTGGATAGACTACTAACAGAGAGGCTCGAAAGAAAAACGGATTACATAAATGCCAGGCTGAACAAAACCATTAACGATTGGGAGGAGACCTTTTACCAAATGCTACTACGCAATTTAGGCAACCCGGTAAACTCAGAACCTTTTGAAAGACTGGCTATGGCATTACCTTACAAACTAATTGCCAAACATAGCCTTCAGCCTTTACAAGTAGAAGCTCTTTTATTCGGACAAGCAGGTTTACTGCAAGCTGATCTTAAAGATGAGTACCCTGTTAAATTACAAAAAGAATATGCTTATCTCAAACAGAAATTAAGCTTATCCCCCATTTCTAAATCTGAATGGAAGTTTATGCGCATACGTCCGCCAAACTTCCCAACTATGCGAATAGCTCAGCTGGCTTCACTATTGATAAAACATGGTCGATTATTCCGCAATATTATAGAAGCTGACTCCATAAAAGATATTACAAAACTTTTATCTGTTAAGCCTTCTGCATATTGGCAAACCCACTATCGTTTCGACAAAGCATCTGCAAAAAGTGATGGAGCAATGGGTAAAGCAACAATAGATTTACTTATCATCAATGTAGTTGTGCCAATATTATTTCTTTATGGTAAACACACTGCCAATGACGAAGCGACTGAAAAAGCCATTGAATTACTCCACAACCTGAAAGCTGAGAAAAACAGCCTTATTGAAAAATGGGACACTCTTGGCATAAAAGCCAAAGACGCATACGATTCCCAGGCTCTGATACAGCTGCGCAAAGAATACTGCGACCTAAAAAAATGTACCAGTTGCTTAATTGGCCATAAACTATTGAAGGTCAGGTTATAGGGAGTTTTCAATTTAAGAGATTCTTTTATATTTGTCTCATAAATCTTATCATCATGAAAAAGATACTTAAGGTACTTCGCGTAGTTATTATAGTTATTGTAGTTGGCATTGCCGGTTTACTTAGCTATGTAAAATTCTTTCTGCCAAGCATAGGTGCTGCTCCTGCATTAAAAGTAGAATCAAACCCTGAAATGGTAGAGAGAGGCAAGTACCTTGCTAATCATGTTTGTGTTTGCGTAGATTGCCACTCAGAGAGGGATTGGACAAAATATGCAGGCCCGATTGTTCCCGGTACTACCGGACAGGGTGGAGAAATATTTGATCAGAAAGTTGGGTTTCCAGGTTCCTTCTGTGCTAAAAATATTACACCTTATCATTTAGCTGATTGGACCGATGGAGAAATATATAGGACCATAACAACAGGAGTAAATAAGGACGGTAAGGCATTGTTCCCTGTTATGCCCTATCCTCTATATGGTCAACTCGACCCCAATGACATAAAAGCCATAATAGCTTATATACGTACACTTGAACCTGTAAAAAAAGATAATATAGAGTCTAAGCCTGACTTCCCGATGAATTTTATTATTAATACGATTCCGCAAAAAGCAAATCCTCAAACAAGGCCTTCTAAGAGCGACCAGGTTCAGTATGGAAAGTATATTGCAACTGCATCTGCCTGCCAGGAATGCCATACTAAGCAGGTAAAAGGACAAGTGGTTGGAGAATTATTTGCAGGTGGATTTGAATTTCAAATGGCTGACGGAACTATTATCAGATCCGCTAATATTACCCCCGATAATCAAACAGGTATTGGTGCATGGACCAGGGAAATGTTCATCAAAAAATTCAAAACTTTCTCGGACAGTAACTATCATGTACCCTCGGTTCAACCAGGACAAATGAATACCATAATGCCCTGGAACATGTATGCAGGAATGGACACAGCAGACATAGGCTCCATTTATGCTTACCTGAGAACAGTAAAGCCAGTAAATAATATAGTGGTTCATTTTTCACCTGCACAGGCAAATAAATAAGAGTTTTTTACTTAATATTTAGTAAATTTGTGCTTAACACAACATTAAGCACCCTTCATGTTTGCAGGAATAGTTAAAAGTATAATAGCTTGGTTTGAAAAACAAGCTTTTGGAGTATGTGCCTGGCTTGGTAACAAACTGGGTATCAAAAGTACAACCATTCGTATGTACTTCATTTACCTTTCTTTTTTCACCTTTGGTTCTCCTATAATTATATACTTCATTCTTGCATTTTTGCTTGAGCATAAAAGATTCTTCTCGCCGGCCAGAAATAGCAGAAAACGTATTTGGGATCTATAAACATGAATAAAAAAATATTAATAACCGGCTCTAACGGGCTATTGGGGCAAAAGCTTGTATACAGGCTTTTGAAGGAAAAAGATGTTACCATTATTGCCACTTCTAAAGGACCTAACCGCCTTAACATGAAGGATGGCTATATCTACAAAGAATTAGATATTACGAATGAACAAGAGGTAAAAGATATCATTTCAAAATATACTCCAGATTCGGTTATAAATACAGCCGCCATGACTGATGTAGATGGTTGTGAAAATAAGGCTGAGGAATGTCGCTCTATGAACATTGTAGCTGTAGAATACCTTATTGCTGCATTAAAGGCTATGCCTAACAATCCTCAATTTGTGCACCTTTCTACTGACTTTATATTTGATGGAAAGCATGGGCCATACAGGGAAACTGATATCCCCTACCCTCCTAAATCTATTTATTCCGAATCCAAGTTCGTATCTGAAAACCTGGTAAAGAATTCCGGAATAAAGTGGGCCATTATCCGTACAGTATTGGTATACGGAATTGTGGATAACATGAGCCGCAGCAATATTGTGCTGGTAGCAAAAAACAACCTGGCAAAAGGCAAAAAAATGAATGTGGTGGATGACCAGTTCAGAACGCCTACTCTTGCAGAAGACTTAGCCGATGGCTGTGCCCTTGCCGCATTAAAAGATGCAACAGGCATATATCACATTTCAGGCAAAGACTTTATGAGTATCCTTGATCTATTTTATACGGTTGCCGATTTCTGGCATCTTGATAAATCCTTGATAACTCCTGTAAATACAGCGACTCTTGCACAGGCTGCACAACGCCCTTTACGCACAGGTTTTATATTAGACAAAGCACAACAAGATCTGGGATATGTGCCACATTCCTTTACAGAGGGATTAGCATTGGTTGATGCTCAACTAAAAGAAAGAGGGCTATAATTAAGCTCCCAGTTCTCTCAATATACCAATATTCACAGCATTCATATTGTCTGCTTCATCGGTTTCTATAACCTTGGGAACATGCGGAAACTTATGCATCATAAGACTGAATGCAGTCTTGCCAATTTTACCCTGGCCTATATGATCGTGTCTGTCCAACCTGCTACCCAGGTCTCCTTTTGAATCATTAAGGTGAATAGCATTGATATATTTAAGCCCAATTACATTATCAAACTCCTTCATAACATTATCGAAGCTTTGCTCGGTTCTTATGTCATATCCAGAGGCGAAAGCGTGGCATGTATCAAAGCAAGTACCTATGCGGTCAGAATCTACCATATCCATAATATTCTTTAAGTGCTCAAACTTATAACCAATGTGAGAGCCTTGTCCTGCTGTATTTTCTAGCAATATTTTTACTTTAGAATCCGCAGTTTCTGCAATCACTTGTTTTAAAGATTCTGCAATTCTCTTCATAGCATCTTCCTCGCTATGTCCACCTGCGGCACCCGGATGTAAAACAGCAGAAGCAAGTCCTAATGCTTGACATCTCTTAACTTCATCGGTTAAACCATTTATGGATTTTTGTCGTAATTCATCGTCTGCACTGGCTACATTAATAAGATAAGAGCAATGTGCAAAGATCACCTTGATCTCAGGATGTTTAGCCCAGGCTTCCGAAAAAGCTTTTTTCTCCTCGTCGGAAATAGGTTTGGCTTTCCACTGGCGCTGATTGCGACTAAATATCTGGAAAACATCTAAACCTAAAGCGGCAGCTTCATCAAATGAATTTTGAAGTCCTCCGCTAACTGAACAATGTACGCCGAGCATCATATTATTAAGATTTTAACTTCAAAGAAAATGATATTTTCTCAATTTCATACTATAATACCCCAGGTTGTTACTTTAAAGTGAAATTCAAGACCTAGTATCCTAAATAATTACTCCATAATTTCATTTGCACCAGCTTGTGTATTTTTCTATATTTGTAGGTAGCTTAAGAGGTGATTATCATAGTATTTTATTGGGATGAGGTAAGATGACGTATGAACTTATTGGTAAGTTAAAATTTACAACTGCTTTTGCGGTTATAACACTTTTGTTTCCGTTACGAGGAGTCAGCCAAGACAAGGTAACCCTTGATTCTGCTTCAATTGATACCATGTCGCTTGATAAGCTGACACAGCTTAAAAAATCGGGAATTTCCAGCGAACTGGAATCGGATATAAACTCTGGTACCGAAGTAGCATCTATTAAGTCAGTAACATTAAGAAAATCACCAGGAATAGTCACCCTAATCACGCAGGAAGAAATAGAAAAATCGGGTGCCCGCGACCTCATTGATGTGTTACGCCTGGTACCCGGAATAGATTTTGGAGTAGATGTACAAGGTGTGGTGAGCATTGGTATGCGTGGCAACTGGGCGCATGAAGGGAAAGTATTGCTATTGCTGGATGGACAGGAGATGAATGAGTTACTATACTCTACCATACAGTTGGGTAATCATTTCGATGTAAGCCAAATTAAAAGAATAGAGATAATACGTGGTCCGGGCTCTGCTATTTATGGAGGGTTTGCAGAATACTTAGTAATTAGAATCATCACAAAAAATGGAGAGGATATTCATGGAATATCAGCAACAGGAAGTTATGCACAAATGGTAAATGCCTTAGGGCAAAGAGATGTAAGTGTATCAATAGGTCAGCACGTTAAAGACTTTGATTTCAGCCTGGCAGGTTTTACCGGACAAGGAAACCGCAGCGATGGCACTTATACTGACTTTAGCGGGAATAGCTATAACATGGCAGGCAATTCGGCATTAAATCCAACTAACATTAATCTTGGATTATCCTATAAAGGACTGTCGCTTCGCGGAATTTATGATAATTACCAAACAACAACGCGCGATAATTACGGACCAGCCATGACAGAAGCCTATCCTTGTAATTTTCTTTCCGAATATTTAGAAGTAAAGTACAATGCAAAACTAAGCGATAAACTTACCCTTACACCCCTATTTAGCTTTAAACAACAACAACCATGGAACTTTACAGGCCAGGTAGCGCCACCAGATTCCAGCTATACTATTTATGATAAAACAGTTCAAAGATACAGGGGAAGCCTTACTATGTCGTATGATATTACAAACAAGATAAACATCATTGCGGGTGGTGAAATGTATTATGACTATGCTAAGGATGGTATCGATACTACCCTTTTTATAAATGGACAAAGAAGCATAAGTTACACCAATCGTGCGCTATATGTACAAAGCTTTTTGCGCTTCAGACTTGTTAACATAATTTTGGGCGCAAGGTATGATAACAATTCCGGCTACTCTCCTGTCTTTTCACCACGTGTAGGTCTTATTAAAAAAATAAATAATCTCACCCTGAAACTTTTGTATAACCAGGCATTTCGCTCACCGGGAATAGAAGATATAGACTTTAGTGCGAACGGTAGTATTAAGCCTGAAATAACTCAGGTGCTTGAATTTGAGGCAGGATATGAAATAACACCTGATATGTATGTTACTTTGAACCTCTTTGATATTACCACCAAAAACCCTATAGTTTATGTAGTGGATACCCCTTACACCGAAGGATATGAAAACCTGAAGGAGCAGGGCACCCGTGGCGCTGAATTAGACTATAGAATTAAAAGCTCATGGGGATACTTAGATTTTAATTATTCCTTTTATACAACTGCAGGTAAAACAGTGGCAGCCAGTTACCAGGTTCCTATTGATAATAGTATGACCCTGGGCTTCGCAGCAAACAAGTTTAATATCTACGGCTCCTATAATCTTACTAAAAACATAAGCATAGCGCCTACTGTGTCATATATAGGTAAAAGATATGGCTATGCTCCCTTAGATGGCGGAGGTGCATACCTAAAAACATACAGCCCTACTGTGCTCGGTAATCTCTTCCTCACATTTAATAACTGTTTCACCCCGAGACTCAAAATAGGCATTGGCAGCTACAATGTATTCAACTCGAATTATGCATTCATTCAGCCTTACATGACCAATATACTGCACCCCGCATTGCCTGGCCCTTCAAGAGAATTCGCTATACGATTAACCTACGACCTTAGCTTCAGGAAATGATAAAGAGGAAGATTACATATCCTTTTCTGCTTGCAGGTTTTGCCGTTGTATTTCTTGGGCGTACCGATGCGACTGCTCAAAAACTAAACTATGAGCTTGTATCCATGTACGTATATAACTTCACAAAATATATTGAATGGCCAAAGAACAACAATGATTTTGTAGTAGGTGTTTATGGGGCATCTCCCATAACCGTTATGTTAACTAAATACATTTCATCTAAGCATGTTGGGAGCCGTCCTATTGTGGTAAAAGTGATCAACTCACCAGAAGACGCCAATACATGCAGCATATTATTTCTGCCTTTGGATCAAAGCAATAAAATAAAGCAGCTGAACGATGAGCTAAAAGGTAAACCTGTTTTAATTGTATCCGAAAAGTACGGAATGAGTAAGAAGGGCGCATCTATCAGCATCTTCCTTGATGAAGACGACGATGAAAAGACCAAGTTTGATATTAATAAAATATCAATTACAAACAACGGATTGATTATCTCTACTAACCTACTCAGGCTTGCCTCCCAGGTTTATTAATGCTTTAGAACTTTACTTCTATACCAATCGTTTGTTTCAAAAGACCTGTTGTCATAGTAGTAGCATCATTGGAATGAGAGATAGTAAAAGGATAATAACCAGGAGCGCTATATGTTTGTGTCCAGCCACCATATGTTATAGTTGAGCCGGTGTAAGCTACATTAAGAAAAATACCTATGCTGCTGCTTACATTGTATTCAAACCCTGCACCAAAAGAATATCCAAAGTTAAGTCCTCCCTGAAAATCCAGGGTTTCTGTAACAGTATCGTTAACTGCCAGTGATAGTTCAGGATAAGCAATATCAACAATCCCGACTAATGCGCTAACCTTAAGATTAAGCTTGGGGACTAAATTCAGTGAAATATATGGACCGATCAAATACTCATTTACACTGTACCCTCCATTAATGGTAGTAGGATAGCCAATAATATTAGAAAATGTATTTACGTCAAATGGCATTGAACTGCTGCCAAATGTGAGCATGATACCCCATTCATTCGAAAACATATAAGATGCTGTTATATTGAAATGAAAACCAGTTTTAGCAAACCCCTGTAACCTGGTAGAATCATTTGAATATTGATCCCAAAATGAACCACTTACATTTGAGCTTCCGAAATCACGCATCGGAATGGCCGGCCCAATAGAAAAACCAAGGCTAAATTTTTTATCATCTGAAACCGGCACTGGAGGAGTATCTAAGGAAGGACGCGTATAATCCTGGGCTCTCAATGTAAAAATTATCGAACCCGTTGCGAGAAATAAAATCAGTTTTTTACTTAATGTAAATTTTTTTCTCATGGATATAAATTCATGCTCGATTTACAATATTCCCTGTGATAAAACGAAACAATGGTGTTTTTATTGGATATAAACTTACAAAATTTTACATAAACAATTCACTTATTTACACAGATGTTCAACTACAGTGAGCGGTTTACCGGTATCTATTTAACTAACAGGCTTATAATACCAGTAGCAGCCTTCTTAACAAAGTCCACCAGTTTGTCTTTAATATGGTGAGGGTCCTCTTGAATTTCCATGGCCGTTTCAATGCCACCCGAAAGCAAGAGGCTAATTATTTCCGATTTTGTGCTACTTTCCTTCTTTCCCTTCCCCCCGATAAATGTTTTTAAAGCAATAGAGCCAAGATTATCGCTTATGTAATCTATCTGTTCGCTCATCTCTTTTTCCTTTTCCTTGCAAAGAATAGCTACTTCTGCTTTTCTTCTTTGCAGAGTTTGCAGGTCGTATATATCAGCGTTATTAGTTCTCATCGTTGTGGGTTAGTTGAATTATCTTGTTAATGATAGAACTTTCAGCATTTTTACGCCATAGTGCAAGAAATAGAAGGAGCAATAACAGGTACACCCCTGCCGAAATAAGGAATCCCATTCCGTAACTATGCAGGTACTGGCCTAAAAACAAAGAACAGGCAACCATTACAGACAAAAGAAAAAACATTAACAGGATAATAACAATTACAGCGCTGGAAAAATAAGCGGTTATCTTGGCCGTGCTTTCTATTAGTGCCAGGCGGGCATGCTCACTTTTCAATTCAATATATTCTGTAAGCTGATCTTTAAGAACCTTTAAAGGTTGGTCTTCCTGATTTTCCATAACAATAATTTATTGGATAAAGTTACTAAAACTACTTTAAATGCAACTTTAGTATAGAATGCAAAAGTCAGAATGCTGCACCTATAATTTGTTATATAATCCTCTGATACATTTACATAAGTCACACTTAGCTGGTACAATGATTTTGTAACCCCAATATGGTTACATTGCATTGTATTACAACATTGTTTATATGATGCTCTACATAAAATACATGGTTAGCTTGCGCTGCAAGATGATGGTGAAAGAAGAGCTCAAAAAATTAGGCCTCCATTACGTAGCAGTAGAACTGGGTAGCGTAGAAGTGATGGAGGATGTAACAGCATTTCAGCTTGAAGAGCTTAAGAAAAACCTTTTAAAATCTGGGTTGGAGTTGCTGGATAATAAAAAGAGCATACTTATAGAAAGAATAAAAAATGTGATAACTGAAATGATACACTATACGGATGAATTGCCCAAAGTGAACTATTCCGAGTATATAAGTGAGAAATTAAAATACGACTACACCTACCTGGCCAATATATTCTCAGAGGTAAAGGGCATTACCATACAGCAATACATTATCATTAATAAAATAGAAAAAGTGAAAGAGTTGTTGCTGTATGATGAACTTAACCTTACCCAAATTGCCAATAAACTGCACTATAGCAGTGTAGGCCATTTATCTAACCAGTTTAAAAAGGTTACTGGCCTCTCCCCTTCCTTTTACAGGCAATTGAAGCAAAAGCGCATGAGCAACCTTGAAAACATGTGATATCTGCAAGAGCTTCCCTAGCCTATGTAACACTTTAATAGTTGAATGTTCCCACTTTTGTACCCTGGTTCTTAACCGGCTAATACATTAAACATATGATACTATTCTATTGTGGGGCAGGAGTGATAGGTATGTTTACCATCGTTTCCTTATTTACATATTTCTTCCTTATTCCTCATCAAAACAAAACTCAAGATGAAGATAGGTATGTATCTGAAAAAAATCAAACAGTAGGAGAAAAAATGGAAACAGATATTGAGATACAGAAATGGATCGCATTTTGTGTTTCTGTTTACAATAAGAATATTGTACTAGAGAAAGAGAAAGTCAACTATATTCAAGTATCCAAACTACTTACAACGGAAGCAATTGTCCATCAGGAAGCAATGAAGTTAAGTTAAGGAGTCTCTATGGCTTTTAGTTTGTTGGAAAGTAGATGTCAAAAGTCGCTCCTTTTTGTAATTCACCGGTGGCAATTATAATGCCGTTATGATTTTCCACTATCTTCTTCACAATAGCAAGTCCTATACCTGTGCCGCTATATACTTCTTTGCCATGGAGCTTTTGGAACACTTCGAAAATGCGTTCGCTGAAACGGGGTTCAAAACCAATGCCATTATCTGAGATAGTGATATGGCAATAACTTTTTTCATGCGAAAGCTTTTCGTTATTTAATTCACTGCCTTTTACAATTCTACTCTTTATTATAATGTGCGAGGGCACATCTGTCTTTGAAAATTTGAGCGCATTGCTTATTAGGTTATACATCAGCTGACGAAACTGAAAGGCAATGATGTTGGCAGAGCAGTGTTCGGTAGATTCTATAGTAGCATGCTTTTCCTGGATGGTATCCTTTAGTTCTGCTTTTACTTCCTCAACTATTGTATTAAGTTCAGTTTTTTCAAATTTAAGCTCGGTGGTGGCAATACGTGAAAAAGCAAGCAAGTCATCAATGAGTTGTTGCATTCTTCCTGCGGCCAGTTGCATTCTGCTAAAACTATACTGGCCGTTTTCAGACAGGTTCATTTTTTCATTTTCAAGTATAATGGTAACGAAGGTTTGTATTTTGCGAAGCGGTTCTTGTAAGTCATGGCTTGATATATAGGTGAACGCCAGTAGCTCCTTATTAGCAATGATCAGCTCAGCCGCACGTTTTTCCTTTTCTTCGTTTTGAAAGGCAAGTTCCTTATTGGCTATGATCAGCTCGGCCGCACGTTTCTCTTTCTCTTCATTTTGAAAAGCAAGTTCTTTATTGGCAATGAAAAGCTCGGCTGCACGCTTCTCCTTTTCCTCATTTTGAAATACAAGCTCTTTATTGGCAACTATTAGCTCGGCCGCACGCTTCTCTTTCTCTTCATTTTGAAAGGCAAGTTCCTTGTTGGCAATACCAAGCTCTGCTGCTCGCTTCTCTTTCTCTTCATTTTGAAAAACAAGCTCTTTGTTGGCCACTATTAATTCTGCTGCTCTGTTCTCTTTCTCTTCATTTTGAAAAACAAGCTCTTTGTTAGCAATAAATAGTTCGGCCGCCCTTTTCAATTTTTCTTGGTCCTGGAAGGCAAGTTCCTTGTTAGCAATACCTAATTCTGCAGCACGCTTTCCTTTTTCATCATCCTGGAAAACCAGTTCCTTGTTGGCAATGCCTAATTCTGCAGCACGCTTTCCCTTATCTTCCTTTTGAAAGGCCAGTTCTTTATTAACCAAAGCTAACTCCAGTATCAATTTTTCTTTCTCTTGCCTTTGAAAGTCAAGGTTTTTATATGCAATACTTAACTCGTCTTCTTCTCTCATTCTTATTTTACTCATGTTCTTTAAGTATAAACTGTTTATTTAATTTATCTTCTCTATCGCGACACTATTTTGAAGTGTGAGTACAAAATTCTCTTTAGTAGATTGTGAGATATTACCATTCGCTATCAATACCACCGATTGTTGAATTATTTTTTTGAATTGCGAAAAATCACTGGGTTTACGTATAAAATGCTCTGCCCCATTTTTGTAAAGCTGATTAACCACTTCTTGTTCAAAGGATGTTGAGAATATAATAACCGGTAGTGATTTTAGCTTTTCACTGGTCTTTATTTCTGTTAAACATTCGAACCCGTTTTTTCGTGGCATATTAAGGTCTAAGAATAAGATATTAGGAAGCTCAACCGCTTCTTGTGTGAGTAGGTGCATAAGCTGTTCTCCGTCGTGAACTGCAATAAGATTTGTGGGCATAACCAATTCTGTCAGTGCCTCACTAAAAAAGATGCAATCATCGGTATCATCATCGGCAAGCAATATATTTAGCTGATTTAAATTCACGCGTTAAGTATATACTTTACAGGACTGTTTGAAAATATCTTTTCGGCTGCCATAGGAAGCGCATGATGAATCACTTGTTTAAGTTGTGAAAAATCGCTGGGTTTATGTACATATACCTGGGCTCCGCATTTGAAGAGCTTGTTTATGGCATCCCATGAGTTGGAAGTTGAAAATATAACGACCGGAAGATCCATTAGTTTTTTGTTGTGCCTTATCTCATATAAGCACTCTGCACCGTCCTTTCTCGGCATATTAATATCTAGAAAAAGAACATGTGGAAGATGCTCCGTATTTTCCAGAAGGTAGTGCATCAAAGCCTCTCCGTCGTGCACAGTTTTAAGGTGTGTGGAGGATGATAACTCTTTCAGTGCTTGTTTAAAAAAGTGACAATCGTCCATGTCGTCATCTGCAAGCAATACATTCAGTTGTTTTAAGCTCATACTTATAAGGATTAATACTGCCTTAAGATGTGGGTTATATTTTCATAGTTAGCCTTCAGCCTGCTTATTGATCAATCCTTTTTTCATGACTGATTTAAGCGCCTTTTGAATGTTCACTTTAAGCTGTTCAACATCGCCGGGCTTGCAGATATATTCGCTTGCACCAATATCAGAAAGAGTATGCATCAAGTTCTGCTCAAAATCCAACCCGCGCCCGAAGGAAGTGGTAAATACGATAACAGGAATGTCCTTCAGTTTTTCATTTTCCTTTATTTCGGTCAAACATTCGAAACCCGTCTTCCGGGGCATGCTAAGGTCCAGGAACAGAATATCGGGTAAATGCTCAGTATTCCTGGATAAAAGGTAACTCATGAGTTCTTCTCCGTCATTTACTATTGTAAGATGAGTGGCAATAGGTATTTCCTTCAATGCTTTATCAAAAAATAAGCAATCGTCCATATCATCATCTGCAAGCAAAATGCTAAGAGGACCTTTATTTTCAGTATCCGTAGGAATAGAATGGTTTGCCGCTTCGTTCATAAGGCTATGGTAATTTAAGCTGTTAAGAGGTTGTAAAGGTAGACCCATTGAATCTCTTTGTTATTATAGATATCTGGTAAAGAGTTACATATATCACAGATTCTTTTAAAATACCCAGACTTAAAAAATATCCGTAAGCCTTAAAGTAAAAGGTGTGAATTATGTAAGGTTTTAACAGAGTTGTGTAATACTTACCGATTCAAATGAGCCGACCTTTGCCACTAATACTGAGAAATTGAAACTATTCATTAAATATATGGTAAGTAACCGCTGTAAAATGGCGGTAAAAGAAGTATTGAAGAAATTTGACCTTCATTTCGTAGTTGTCGATCTGGGTGAAGTGGAGATAATGGAAGATCTGTCACCTGATATCCTCGGGCAACTTAAGGTTGAATTACTTAATTCAGGCTTCGAATTAATGGATGATAAGAGAGCAGTATTGATAGAAAAGATAAAGAATGTGATCACAGAAATGATCCATTATTCCACCGAAGCTCCTAAAACAAACTATTCAGATTACATAAGCGAAAAGCTACATCTCGATTATACTTATCTGTCCAACGTATTTTCAGAGGTTAAGGGCACTACCATACAACAGTTTATCATCATCCATAAAATTGAAAAGGCAAAAGAATTATTGTTTTATGATGAACTTACACTTACCGAGATAGCCTATAGGTTGCATTATAGCAGTGTAGCACATCTATCTAATCAGTTTAAAAAAATTACCGGCCTTACCCCATCTGGCTTTAAACAGCTAAAGAGTAAGGGACGAAACCCTTTAGAAGAAATTGGAAATTTGAATAACACAACAAAATTAAATTAAATGCATACTATAGATAAACAAGGAGCACGATATGCAAGAAGTTTAATAGAGGCTAGCCGTGACCCCTTATTCGCTATTAATTCTGAAGGAAAGATAACGGACATAAACCATGCCGCAGTGCAGATTACGGGAGTATCTCGCGAGGAATTATTAGGCAGTGATTTTATTACATATTTTACCGAACCCGACAAGGCAAAAGAAGTTTATCTGGAGGTTTTTTCAAAAGGCTTTGTGGTAGATTACCCACTTACTATAACCGACCATAAGTTTGTTGATGTATTGTTCAACGGTTCTGTTTATAAGGATGAAAATGGCAAAATACTAGGGGTAGTAGTAGTAGCCCGGGATATTACCGAGCAAAAAATAATTGAAAAGGAATTGACCGACTCAAAAGAGCTTGCCGAATTAGCAACCCGAACAGCCGAAAAAGCTACAGCTACTGCTGAAGAGGCTCAGAATAAGGCTGAAGCTGCAACAAAAATAGCTGAAGATGCTGTAAAATCTAAACAGCAATTTTTATCTAACATGAGTCACGAAATACGCACGCCTATGAACGCTATCATAGGATTTACCAAAGTGGTATTGAAAACAGACCTTTCCTCTAAACAGAAGGAATACATGACTGCAATAAAAATGAGCGGAGATGCATTAATAGTACTTATTAATGATATCCTTGATCTTGCCAAAGTGGATGCCGGTAAAATGACATTTGAGAATGTATCCTTTAACATGGGATTATCCATTACAGCCATGCTTCACTTATTTGAGACTAAGATCCTCGAAAAAAATTTAGTCCTGGTTAAAGAATACGATAGCAATATCCCCGAGGTATTGATAGGTGACCCTGTTCGTTTACGACAGATCATTTTAAACTTAGTAAGTAATGCTGTTAAATTTACAACAAAGGGAAAGATTACCATAAGCGTTCATTTGCTGAAAGAGGATAATGAAAAAGTAACCATTGAATTTGCTGTTACCGATACAGGCATAGGAATACCTGAAAATAAGATAGAAACCATATTTGAAAATTTTCAGCAGGCATCCAGCGGCACTTCTCGCTTATATGGTGGCACGGGCCTGGGCCTTGCCATTGTTAAACAATTGGTTGAACCGCAGGGTGGCAGTATTGGTGTAAAAAGCAAACTGAATGAAGGTTCTACATTTAGTTTTACGTTAAGCTTTAAGAAAACTATAGAAGCGGCAGAATCAGAAACCCAGTTAATGGAGTTAGATACTTCAGCTAAAAATATCTCCGTATTGGTAGTGGAAGACATTGCCCTCAATCAATTACTGATGAAAACCTTATTAACCGATTTCGGGTTTGAACGCGATATTGTATCCAACGGAAAATTAGCTATTGAAAAATTGGAGACTAAATCATACGATATTATTTTGATGGATCTGCAAATGCCCGAAATGAATGGCTTTGAAACCACTGAATACATACGCAATCAATTGCATTCTGCAATTCCTATTATTGCCTTAACGGCCGATGTAACTACAGTCGATCTGGCAAAATGCAAGGCTGTAGGTATGAACGATTATATAGCAAAGCCAGTGGATGAAAGATTGCTTTATACTAAAATAATGGGTCTTGTTGACAAGCCTGTCTCATTAAAAATAGATGGAACAGACCCAAAGACAGGGTCTAATGGCAAGCATTTGAAATGTATTGACTTAGGCTTTTTGATCCATCTTACAAAATCGGATCCTAAGTTGATGATAGAAATGATAATGCTTTACCTGGAACAAACGCCGGCCCTGATAAGCACCATGAAACAAAGTCTGAGGGACAGGGATTGGGAATTGTTACAATCGGCTGCTCATAAAATGATACCTTCCTTTGCTATAATGGGCATAAGTTCTGAGTATGAAAAAATGGCTAAACAAATACAAGAATATGCCAGCAAACAGTATCATACCGATCAAATACCCGACCTGGTAAGACAACTTAAAAATATTTGCGCACAGGCGTGCAAGGAACTCGAAGCAGAACTTGAGATATTAAAAAACACAAACAAATGAAAAACGAAAAAATAAAACTATTCCTGGTGGATGACGATGCTGTATTTCTAAAATCAATTGAAATAAAATTCTTTCAAAGTAGTGAGTTTATTATTGAAACCTATGCCACAGGCGAGCTTTGCGTAGAGAATTTATCACATAACCCCGATGTAATTATTTTAGATTATAACCTGGATGGCATTAATAAATCAGCAATGAACGGTATAGAAACCCTGGACAAGATAAAGGCATACGATCCTGAAATTGCGGTAGTAATGTTATCCTCTCAGGACAAGATTGAAGTGGCAGTTACCTGTATGCAGCATAAAGCCTTTGATTACGTGGTAAAAAGTGAAACGGCATTTACCCGTCTGCAAAAGATAATAGAAACTATTCTTCATTACGAAAAATTAGAGAATACACTTACCTGGTATAAGGAAAGGATGTAAACCGTCAATTTACTTTTTGTTTTCCCCTACATATGTAATGTATGTAACTCTTTGTCATTTGTGTGTAACATTCAATGATGCTTGGTGGCCCACCTTTGTAATGTTATGACATTATAAAAGGATGAAATTATATATACTACTACTGTTACTATTCCTATGTGGCTGTCTCGGGCTCAGCGCCCAGACATTCAGAGGTGGCTTTTTGGCAGGTGGCAATTTATGCGCCATAGATGGTGCAGGGTTAAATGGCAACAATAATACCTTTAACAAAATAGGCTTTACTGCAGGTGGATTTGTAAATGCAAGAGTAGGTCGTAAAACATTGCTCCAGATGGAGATGGCTTACTCGCAAAAGGGCAGCACCCTGCAACCGTCAACGGACAATGACAATAATTACTACCTGCTACGACTTAATTATATAGATATCGCTTTGGCGGTACGTTATCGCCTGCACTTTCTAACCAATAAACAACCCACCACTAAGTTTGATATTATAGCCGGCGCCGCGCTAGGGAAACTCATTTTCTCCTCTTACACAGTTAAAAGCATTGTTACCCCGGTAGATCTTAACAATACGGATATAAGCCTTTTTGTAGGCTTGGTTTGTAATTTCTCTCAAAATGTGTGCCTGGACTTTCGCTATTATAATTCCCTTATGCCTTCTGTGAAACGCGATGCATACAATAGCCAATACCTTTATTATGGTTCATGGAATAGAGGAGATAATCTTGTTTTTCAGCTTACGCTTAAGTTTACGTTTGGAAAACCAGGAACTCCTTCCCTACCTCCTCCGGCTTCCGCCTCATAATTAGTTTCATTTATTCCACAATAGGTGAATTATGTAACTCTTTTCCTTCTTGATGTAATGCTTTAAGGTAGTAAGCATCTCACCTTTGCATGGTGAAAATTATTTCACAACTAATCTCAAACCAAATGAAAACACTCTACAATAAATTACTTGCATTAAGCATGCTCTTAATGCCGGTTATAGGTTTTACCCAGGTTATAACCATGGGCACTACATCGGAGTTTGCGCTATATACTACCAACGGGGCAATTGTGAACACAGGTATTTCTCAGATCACCGGCAATGTAGGTTCTAATGTTGGTGCCAGCACAGGCTTTGGTAATGTTAATGGTGTTATGGATGACCAAAATAATGCAAGCGGAATATGTTCTACAGATCTGCTTAAGCTGTATAATGAATTAGATACTTTAACTCCTACATCAATTCACGCACCAGCTTTAGGTGGAGGGGATACCATGGTTGCGGGCGTTTATTCCATTACTGGGGTATCTGCACTCGATCTAAACCTTTACTTAGATGCCAAAGGCAATTCAAATGCCCTTTTCGTATTTCAATTTTCAGCTGCGTTTTCCACAGGGCCAGCTGCAAAGCTTATATTGTTAAATGGTGCCATGGCCTGCAATGTATATTGGAAGGCAGAAGGTAAGGTATCTTTGGCTGCCGGAACTACCCTTAGAGGAACTATAGTTGCGAATAATGCTCAAATTGTAATTTCAGCCAGTGATACTCTTGAAGGAAGAGCCCTGAGTATTGCCGGCGCTGTTTCACTTGATGGAGATATGGCCTATACTCCTATAGGTTGTGGAAGCCCAACTCTTACCGGCCCAACTGCACCCACATTAAATGGCACAGCATGTTATGCTATTTTTTCAGGTAATGGATCGGTTACAAACTCAGGCAACACATATATTACCGGCGATGTTGGAACCAATGTAGGTTTAACTACAGGCTTCAACGCTTCATATGTAACAGGTACAATTCATCCTATACCAGATGGTTCTACAGATGCATGTGCATCAGATTTACTGAATGTATATAACTACCTCAATACATTACCTTATGACATCGAATTACTTTATCCGGCGCAATTTGGTAATAACCTGGTGCTTACTCCACATACATATATCATGAAGGCTGCGGTAACATTTACCGATACGCTTTACCTGAATGCTGAAGGCAATGCCAATGCAGTATTTGTTTTACAGGTAAACGGCGCTTGTTCTACCAGCACTTATTCAAAGGTTATTTTGATGAATATGGCCCAGGCGAAAAATGTTTATTGGAAGATCGATGGTGCAGTTAATATCAATGACTACTCTATATTCAGTGGAACGCTTATCTGTAATAATGGTGCAGTTAGCTTAAACACCGGAGTAACAATAGATGGAAGAGTGCTCACTACCAATGGCAGTTACATGACAAACGCCATGACAGACGTTGCTACTATGATACCGGGTGATTGCGCTGCATTAAGCGTTCAATCTATCAATAGTGGAGTTGCTAAAGAAGCTGCTACCATTTATCCTAATCCGTGTAGCGCATCTACTACTGTTATGATGAATGACATGTCGCAGTTAGGTAATACACAATTGAACATGTTCAATGTTTTAGGACAACAAGTAATGTCTTCTAAACTCACAGAACAGTCAACCACCCTTAGTATGGATAATCTTCCTGCAGGCATGTATTTTTATACTATAATCAGCAATAACACGCTGGTGCAATCTGGCAAGCTGGCTGTGCAATTGTAGATCATTCAAATTATTGAGGCTCCTATCTTGTCTTAACCAGGGTAGGGGCCTTTCTCAATGTGTGAATGCTGTAACATATATAAATTGTTCTGTAACACATAAAGAGGCATACCTACGCACCTTTGCATTAATGCTAACAAATTCACACCAATCTCCATTAACGATAATAATTGCATAAATAGATGAGTATAAAAAACATCATAGTTATTGACGAAAAACATATCATGGCGGGTTCGTTTACTCGATATCTAAAATACAGGTTTGGACAGGCTGTTAAAATTACTTCAGTTGCAGATATAGAACATTGCGAAAGAGAAATGAACAGCAGGTCTCAGGTTATAGTGCTGGAATATATGGTAGGTAATCAATTCGATGCAAACAGGGGCGCTCATATTAAGAATACTATCAAAGGATTTGATCCTTCCATAGATGTGATCCTGCTCACTTCAGATTATGATGTGCGGACAGATATTGTTAACTCCATTAAAGAGATGGAAAGACAAGCAAGCATGCATATTATAAAAAATACAAAAAGACCGCTTACCATAATAGCAACTAAGTTACACAACACCTTTTTATATCCCATAAAGATATTCGTAGAAGAGCATTCCATAGGCGCTTTTATTAGCCTGTTTACTATAATCTTTGGCCTTATTGGCCTAATGGTGATGATTGCTCGCTATGCACTTAAATAAACTCAAACTAACACTAATTTATATAAACCAGAAAAAATGAAAACAAAAAAGACTTTAATACTCCTTACTATAGTATCGGGTATGGTAATTGCAGGATGCCAGAAAACAGAAAATGACGTTCCCGGATCCACTGCCCCCTTAATGGTAATACCCGTTCAAACTACTGTGCAAGTAACCGTTCAAGTAAATCAGCAATCCAATAGTTTATCCACTTTCGCTGTTCTGGCAGGTTCTACCGTTACCAATACCGGAGCCACAAAAATCACAGGAGACCTTGGCTTAAGTCCAGGTACATCGGTGGATGGTTTTCCACCAGGAATATTAAATGGCAACTTTCATATAAACGATACATTGGCGGCTCATGCAAAACTTGCTTTAACTGCTGCGTATAATGATGCGGCAGGAAGAACTGCCACTGATATGGTAACCTTGTCTGGTAATATTGGCGGACTTACTCTCACTCCGGGGCTTTATAAATCAACCTCATCATTAGCAATATCATCAGGCGATCTTACATTTAATGCTAATGGAGATTCTAATGCCGTATTTATTATACAAATTGCATCTACACTCACAACTACATCCGGACGCGAGGTTTTCTTAAGCGGTGGAGCATTGGCCTCACACATTTTTTGGCAGGTTGGCAGTTCGGCAACATTTGGAACCACTTCTGTTTTTCAAGGAATAGTAATGGTTATGCAATCTATAACTTTTAACACAGGTGCAACACTTAATGGTGCTGCCTTAGCCAGAACCGGCGCCATTACCATGCAGGGTAATACTATAGTGCAAAAGTAAGGAAGTAAAGACCACACTATGAAAGCAGTATTTAAAAAAGCGATAGTATTCATTGTCTTTATTTCAAGTACCTGGATATTGCCTCAAAAAGTATCTGCTCAACAAACGGTCAACTTCCAGGTGTTTTATGATAACCTTAGTCCTTATGGTGCATGGATAGATAACCCAACTTACGGATATGTATGGATGCCCAATGTAGCTGCCGGTTTTGTTCCTTATGCTACAAATGGTTATTGGGGATACACAGATGCTGGTTGGACATGGATATCAGATTATCAATGGGGATGGGCAGTGTTTCATTATGGGCGCTGGTTCTCCGATCCTAAGTATGGCCCAATGTGGATACCCGGTAACGATTGGGCCCCGGGATGGGTCACCTGGAGAAGTTCTGCCAACTATTATGGATGGGCTCCCCTTGGTCCTGATGGCAGCGACTATAATGTACCACATAACCAATGGAAGTTTGTAAAGAATGGTGACCTTGGGAAAACCAATCTTATAAATTTTTATGTAGCTGCATCCAACAATGCAATGATCATTAAAAACTCCAAAGTGGTAAACAATAATTTACCCGATAAAACTCGCAATGCAACTTATAATGGCGGGCCTGACAGATTTGAGGTAGAGAAGCACATAGGTAAAGAGATCACACGCTTTTCTATTAAAGAAGATAGCATACCAGGTCAAAACCTGAATGATAACATGCTTAGGATGTACAGGCCCATGATACAAAATAATTCTGCTGCTCAAACTAAACCTGCACCTGAGAAGGTAACAAACATAAACGATCTTCAACTGATGGTACCTGAACAAAAGGTAAGTCCGGAGAGGCATGGTGCAGGGCCTGTTAAGCAAAAAGCACAAACAAGCGACACAAACCATTTGACAAAGGCGCCATCACAACCTATACAGGAACAACCAGCTGCACCAACAAACACGGGCAATGGAGACCTACACATTAATCTGTAAGATATGATACTAATCATATACAATTGTGAGACACATCATATGGACCACTTAAGTGTGGAACTACTTTCGCACCGTGATTAATCCAACAACAATTTAAAACAAAATAAAATGACAACAGAAACAGCGCCAATCAAAAAGGAAACAATGAATACAGCTGATTTTGTTGAGGCTTTTACTAAAGCAATGACCCACGAGGGAATTGATGACGTGATGAAGCTTTGGGCCCCAGAAGGAGAATGGCTGATAATGGCCACCGGCGAAAAATTTACAGGACTTGACCAGATAAGGCAATTGGCAACCCGTTCAGTAGCAGCTAGAGTTCATGGTTCCGGAGAAGGCCTACTGCCTTTTAATGTATTTACCAACGCCGAGGGAACTAAACTTATTTGGGAATATGTGCATAAAGGGGAAGTAACAGAAAATTGGCCCGCATCAACACATAAACCAGTTGTAGGTACAAAATTTGAATTGCCCATAATATTGATGTGCGAAATAAAAGAAAGTAAACTCATTAAAATAAGAGAGTACTTCGATTTACAAACACTTACTGAAGCTGGCACGCCACATCATCTTTATTCATAATCATTTTTCAATTGATAAAATTAAAACAAAAATAAATGGCAACAGAAACAATGACAGTTTTCCGCAAACTGTTTGAATCCGGTTTTCACAATGATTTTAAAACTATGGCTGAAACAATTGCCGAGGATTGTGAATGGATATTAATGCCTGACATGAACAAGATTTATAAGGGCAAGAAAGAGGTAGTCCAATTATGCACACAAGGCAAACTTGCTTCAGATAAGACCCCTGAAATACTCTTTGATAAAGCTACTCCTGAATGGGGTGTTTTTGAATACGTTAACCGTGGTATAATTACCAAGGAAGCGGTTGAGTTTTCAAAAACAACAGGCTGGAAGTTTCCAAGTGACCCAAGTACCCTTGTGGGGAAGAAATACGCGGTAGGAGTAAGCTTTATATACCAAATCAATAAAGAAGGGAAAATATCTCATTTACGTGAGTATCTCGATATGGCAAGCTTGATGAGACAATTTGTACCAGCAGATAAACTTGCCGCACATGTCTCCTAAAGAAACAGTAATTAATTACTGGCGTGCATGGTCAGACCACAACCTGGAGAATCTGCTTGCTTTGCTTGCACCAGAATTTATTTCCCGAAGTTCCCTTAGCCAGGGCCGACCAGCTAATATTGATATGATAGCAATGGGATTTAAGATATTTGATAATGCTCTGCCCGACTTAAAAGAAGAAGTTATTAGTATTATAGCTGATGGCAATAACGTGGCATGTCAAGTTATAGAAACTGCCACATTTTCTGGCCCAATGGAATTGCCTTCAGGGTTGATAGCACCCACAAATAGATCATATAAACTGCCTATTGGTTCTTTCTTCCGTATTAATGTTCAAGGGTTAATTACCGAACAACACACATATTGGGATACCGCCGATTGGGAAAGACAAATTGGGATAGACCCGAAATTGTTTGCTCCGAAATCTGAAAAGGTGTGAATACTATAACTTATTGTACTAGTTATGTAATACAGTCAGACTTGCGTTTCCTCACCTTTGCTCCCTCAAATAATTAATAAACCGCAAATGGCTATAATGACAACTTCTATAACACCAAGTCCGTCAGCACTTGGAAGTGAAGCAAGGATAGAAAATCATAAAAAAACCGCAGGTCATTTAATGGCATCTGCTTCCCATCACTTTAAAGCAGCCACTTACCTTCAGGACGGAAATCAAGACAAGTATGCCCAGCATAATATGTTAGCACAGGAATACCTAAACCTTGCGATAGAAGCTAAGATATAGGATTAATGTAATTAAAAAAGATAAAAAGACTTTAACGGTTAAAAAAATAAATAAAATGAAAACAGAAACCATGAATCCCCCAAAGGCTGATAATTCAACAAGCACAAGCAGTAAAACCATGAAAGCATTAGTTTATCATGGTCCCGGGAAAATGGCATGGGAAGAAAAGCCAAAACCAGGCATTACAAAGCCAACAGATGCTATTGTAAAAATTTTAAAAACCACTATATGTGGTACCGACCTACATATAATGAAAGGAGACCTTCCTGAAGTTACGGAAGGCAGAATTATAGGTCACGAGGGCGTAGGCATAGTGGAAGAAGTAGGAAGTGCTGTTACAAGTTTCAAGAAGGGCGATCATGTAATAATATCCTGCATCACATCTTGCGGCAAATGTGAGTATTGTAAAAAGGGCATGTACTCACACTGTACCGATGGAGGATGGATATTGGGTTATATGATAGATGGTGCACAAGCAGAATATGTAAGAATACCATATGCCGATAATAGTCTTTATCCTATACCTGCTGGTGCCGATGAAGAAGCATTAGTTATGCTAAGCGATATTTTGCCTACTGGTTTTGAATGCGGCGTTCTAAACGGGCAAGTGAAACCAGGAGATACTATAGCCATTATCGGAGCTGGTCCTGTTGGACTAGCTGCATTATTAACATCACAATTTTATACTCCCGCTGAAATTATTGTAATTGACCTGGATGATAACCGCCTGGCTGTTGCTAAAACTTTCGGGGCTACTCAGATTGTAAACAGCAGCGACGGAAAAGCAGTAGATAAGGTAATGAAACTAACCAATGGCAAGGGCGTAGATACGGCTATTGAAGCTGTTGGCACATCGGCAACATTTGAAATGTGCGAAGCAATAATAGCTACAGGTGGCCATATAGCTAACATTGGTGTTCATGGTAAAAGTGTGGTCCTCCACATGGAAACCTTATGGTCTAAAAATATAGGTATCACTACACGTCTTGTAGATACGGTTACAACACCCATGTTATATAAAACCGTTCAAGCTAAAAAGATCGAGCCCAAAAAACTGATCACCCACCATTTTAAGCTCGAAGACGTAGTTAAGGCATACGATACATTCGGTAATGCTGCTAGGGAAAAAGCATTGAAGGTGATACTTACAGCATAAGCAAAGAAAATTAATGATGAAGGAGAACAAGTACCCTTCATCACAAACTTAAATAAACGAACATGAAAAAAATAGTCATCGCCGGATTGGTAGCAGGCTCCATTTTATTATTTCTCAGCATACTTGGATTATATGCCACTATGTGGTTCTTCCCTGGTATAGCTGTGCAATATTTCGACCCCTCTTTTGATGTGCAAGAGGGTAGGACCATGCTTTATTACCTGCATCCTTTTGTAATAAGTATGGCTCTTTCATGGTTCTGGACACGGGCTAAAGGTATCTTAAAAGGTACTTTTTTAACCAAGGGAATAGAATTTGGATTGATATATGTGCTTATTGCAACCATTCCCATGATGTGGCTTATTTACAGTTCGATGAATGTATCCCTATCGATTGTTGCCTCATGGTTTGTGTTCTCCTTGTTACAAGGAATAGTGGCAGGCTTGGTTTTCGAAAAAGTGAATCCATAAATAAATTAAATAATATGAGATCAGTTAAATTCCTTTTATTAATGGCACTGGCCATCCCGTTTATCAGTTCTACTACTGTTAATAATTCGTGTACTCTTTCTAAAGATTATGTCGTGACCATAAATGGTACATCTAACCTGCACAACTGGACCGAAACGGTTGGAACGGTTTCGGGCAATGGAAGTGTGAGCTGGAATAGCGACAAAACCATTAACCTGGATGCTATGAAAATAAATATGGAAGTGCATTCTATTAAAAGCACCGAAGGCTCTATTATGAATAACAATACCTATAAAGCATTGAAAGCAGACGCGAACCCTGAAATCATAATAGCACTAAATAGTCCAATTAAATCAATTAAGCCGCAATTAAATACAGCGCCTGTTTCGGTAAGTGCTAATCTAACTATTGCTGGAGTAACCAAGAGTATATCTATAGAATCTAAGTTATCTATGCAAGAACAAGGGAAACTGGTATTCGAGGGCTCTAAATCTATTAATATGACAGATTACGGCATTAAGCCACCGACAGCACTTTTCGGGACTTTAAAAACAGGTAACGAAATCACTATAAGCTTTAAAACAAATTTTACTCTAGCATCCAATTAATAATTCTAAATAATAAAAATGAAAAACTCTATCAAGCTAGTTCGTCTCTTTGCCATAATAGGCACAACCACAATTGGCTTTTCAGCTATGGCCCAAGAGGGAATGCAATACTTCCGCCCCAATGACAAAAGCGGGATCAATGTTTTTGAAACAACTAAAAGCGATACTACAGCATTTAAACATCTGAAAGTTAAAGTAGGTGGTAACTTCGAACAGAGCTTCCAGGGATTGAGTGATAAAAATACGGCCATACCAGTAACACAGGCTCCTTATATAGGCAATGTAAACAACCTTGTACACCTTACAAGCGGATTTGACCTCGCAATGGCTAACCTAAACGTTGATGCACAATTGTATGATGGCATTAGGGTAAACCTTACTGTGTATTTAGCAAGCAGGCATCACGAGGATGCATGGGTAAAAGGCGGATATATACAATTCGATAAACTGACTTTTCTCAACAGTGAACTCGTTAACAATATTATGAAAAGTGTTACTATTAAAGTAGGACAGTTCGATGTGGATTATGGCGACCAGCATTTCCGCAGATCAGATGGGGGAAACACTATATACAATCCCTTTATAGAAAATTACGTGATGGATGAATTTGCCACAGAAATTGGCGGAGAACTTTATTATCATTCTAACTGCGGCTTGTTTGCCATGGGTGGAGTTACCAATGGAGAATTAGATCCAACGGTTTTATCTCCTTCTAAAGTTGATTCTGCAACCGGAAGATCAAATTACTATGCACCTGCTTTTCACGGAAAGTTAGGCTACGACAAGCAGCTCAGCGAAAAATTCAGGCTTAGAGCTACAGGATCGTTCTACATAGACCAAAGTGCAAACAGCAATACATTATTCGGAGGCGATCGTACGGGATCTCACTACTTCGACGTAATGTCAAGCCAAAGCATTGCCAACGGAACAACTCTTAACGATGCAAATGATTACAACGCATTTTCGGGAAGGTTTAACCCTGGGTTTAGTGAAGAAGTGCATGCGTTTATGGGCAACCTTTTCCTGAAATACGGTGGTCTTGAGTTCTTCGGCACATATGAATTATCCCAGGGCAGAACTATTACAGAAAGGAATTTACGCCAGGCAACACAATATGCCGGAGATTTGATATACAGGTTTCCTGCACATAAGGAAAATTTTTGGGTAGGCCTTCGTTACAATTCGGTAACAGCAGCACTGCAAGGTGTCGCAGCTGATATAACCATTAACCGCGAAGCTGCTTCTTTGGGTTGGTTTGCTACAAAAAATATTATGCTGAAGGTAGAATATGTAGAACAAACCTACCTGAACTATGCAAGCACTAATATATTGAACGGTGGCAAATTTAATGGATACATGGTTGAAGCCTCTATCGGATTTTAATCGTATACTTAGCACCTAATACACAAACATAATGATGGGTTGGACATGGTGGCAAATTATAGCCATATTACTGGTGATAGTAGTAGTAGGTAAGTTATTACACGTTTGGAGGAAGAGCAAATAGAGACTATCTCTAATTAATCTCGCAAAGACGCTAAGTCTCAAAGTCATGCTGAACTTGTTTCAGCATCACATCCAAAATGCCCTAGCTAGCTTTAATAAATTTTACAGCAGAGGGTGCAAAAAAGCTATGCCAAGAACGCAAAGTCATTTCGACTTGCAACTTACAACTGATGACTTATAACTTATTTATGCCTCGTCTTTTGTAGTGCGCACCAGGCTAATGCCCGCTATGAAGAACACAACACCCAAGACACCGTATATAATAATTGCACGTGTATTACGCATACTACCTGTGTAGTTAACAAATAACACTGCTGCGTAAATAAGACCAGCAATACCCAGTATAGTAAGTAATGCACCGAATAATCTTTTTAAATTCATGGCTTCCTAAAGTGATTCAATAAGTTTCTTGATTTGCTCTTTGGTTTGTCCAAGCTTTGTTTGAAGTCTTCCGAACAACTCATCTTCCTTGCCATCTTCCAGCAAGAGATCATTATCCGTTAGTATTGCAAACTTCTGTTTAAGTTTTCCTTTTTGCTCATTCCAGTTTCCCTTTATTATTGTAGTATTCATATCTTTAGTTTTAAATATTAGAATACAAAAATCAGGAAAATAAGGCTAAAATCATTACATAAATCAAGGTGGATCTTACATAGTTCACGCGTTCAATCACATATATGAATATCTTATATTTACAAATTGAGAATGAGATTGAGGTTAAGATTACATAATTCATTATAGTCCTTAATGACCACAACCAAACCAGCCCGCATAACTTCCATTGACCTGCTAAGAGGTATCATTATGGTTATTATGGCATTGGATCATACCCGTGATTTCTTTCATTTTATGCCCGGTCATACAAATCCGACTGACCTTGCAACTACCTCAGTGTACTTATTTCTCACGCGTTGGATAACCCATTACTGTGCTCCTACTTTCATTATTCTCGCCGGCATATCTGCTTATTTATACGGACAAAGGCCCGGAGTTAACCTCACTCGCTTTTTAGTGACAAGGGGGCTTTGGCTAATTCTTTTAGAAAATACACTTGTACGCTACGGGTGGATGTCACAACTGTTTACCCTGAATTTTGTTTTCCAGGTTATATGGGCAATAGGTATTAGTATGATATTTCTTGCCCTGTGGAGAAAGCTACCTTATTATGTTATTCTTGTTACTGGCCTAATGATGATCTTTCTGCATAACCTTACCGATGGCATTGTATATGATAAACAAAGTCCATTAGGAATAATTTGGACTCTATTACATGTACAAAGCAACATTAACGTAGGCCTGCTTAACATAAGAGTATTCTATCCTGTACTCCCCTATTTCGGACTCATATCTGTAGGCTACTGCCTGGGTAAAATATTCACTTCAAGCTTTAATACTGAACTTCGCAAAAGGATTCTTTTAGCAGTAGGATGCTCTTGCATATTACTAT
>Ga0206878_10113_pt1 | contig 34758 bp, 35 predicted proteins | sample Alteio_BWOrgCont_8_FD_152621 | JGI IMG/M metagenome (GOLD analysis project Ga0206878, IMG submission 152621) | Enriched cells from forest soil in Barre Woods Harvard Forest LTER site, Petersham, Massachusetts, United States -... | ecosystem: Environmental > Terrestrial > Soil > Temperate forest >... | reverse complement strand
GAGCGGGAATTGGGTAATCCTGAACGATTCAGCTATTATTTCAGCAATGATACGTTGATCCTTGTTAAAATATTAACCTGGGATAGCGCCGTTGCCAACAAAGTCCTTAGCTCCGGCCAGTTCTATTTTGTGCGCGACAGTCTTATTAAACGAACCGGAAATGATACCCTGGCGAAACCAATATCCATTCTCAGATACGGCAAAGGATTGATAAAAAACTGGAGCAACAAGAATAGAGGTTCGGAAGGTGAATAAGTAGTGTCAAAGTCGTAAGTCTTTGGTCGGAAGTCAAAAGTCGGATTTTGCCCTTTTCTTTACTTAGTACAGACTGTCGACTTCAGACTATTCGCAATATTTACTCTTACAAAAGGTTAGCTGAAGCGTCTTGCAGACTTCCGGACTACTTTCTACCTGTGCTTTGCCCCCATCACGAAGGTTATTTCTCCGCCGTTCATAATGTCAGCATGGCCGATAAAATAGCCATCGAGCGGCTTACCGTTCAATAATATCTTTTGCACGTACACATTTTTATCGCTTTGGTTTTCTACGTTGATGGTAAATGTCTTCCCGTTTTCCAAGTTAAGTGTGGCATGATATACCGATGGACTACCGATAGCATACTGATCGGAGCCGGGCGCTACCGGGTAAAAACCTAATGCGCTAAAAATATACCAGGCGCTCATCTGGCCGGTATCGTCGTTGCCGCCCAGGCCGTCGGGCGTATTTTTGTACATCTTTTTTAATATCATGCGGATCTTGTCCTGCGTTTTCCAGGGCTTATCTGTCCAATCGTACAAATACGCGTCGTGGTGCGAAGGCTCGTTACCATGCACGTAATTGCCTATGATACCGTCTTTAGTAATGTCCTCGGTTTCTGCAAAATATTTATCCGGCAGGTCATAGCTGAACAGGCTGTCGATATAAATTACAAAACGCTTGTTGCCGCCCATGGCGTTGATGAGTCCTGGAACGTCATGTGGCACATACAGCGTATAGTTCCAGGCATTGCCTTCAATAAAGCCCATGCCGATGGTAGTAAACGGATCGAACTTGGTCTTACGCCAGGTGCCGTCGGCTTCCTTAGGGTGCATAAAGCCGCTTTGCGGGTCGAAAACGTTTTTCCAGTTTGCCGAGCGTTTAATAAAGGTGTCGTAAACATCCGTGCGGTTCAGCTTTTTGGCCATCTGGGCAATTGCCCAGTCGTCGTAGGCGTATTCCAGGGTGGATGATACCGAATTGCCGTCTTTTTCATCGGGGATATAGCCCATATCGTTAAAATCGCCGATACTCTCGTAATCCCGGTGGTTGGCAGTGGCAACGGCCGCGTCTAAGGCCTTATTAGCATCAAATGGGGCATTGCCTTTAACAACGGCATCTGCCAGCACTGCTACGCTGTGGTAGCCGCTCATGCACCAGTTCTCGTTAGCCGAATTGCTCCAGATCGGCAGCATGTGTTCGGGGCTTTGATCAAAGTGGGCCAGCATGCTTTGTACCATGTCGGCATTTCTTTTTGTTTCGATGATATTGAACAACGGGTGCAAGGCGCGGTGCGTATCCCATAACGAGAAGGTGGTGTAATTGGTAAAGCCGTCCGCGTGATGTACCTGCTGATCGAGTCCTTTATATTGTCCGTCTGCATCCATATAAACGGTTGGGTTTATCATGGCGTGGTACATGGAGGTATAAAAATTTTCTTTATCATCCTTGCTCCCCTCAATTACAATTTTGTGCAATTCGGTTTCCCACATCTGCTCACCGTCGGCCTTAACTTTTTCAAAATCCCAGCCCGGTATTTCGGCCTGCATATTGTTTAATGCACCTTCAATGCTTACCGGCGAAATGGCAACCTTTATTTTTATCTTTTCACCTTCAGTGGTTTTGAAATCGAACCAGGTTTTTAGCTGCCTGCCCGCTATTTCAGGGAAATTTTTGGCACGATTAAATTTGCCCCAGAAACCGCCGTACACCTCGCGCTTGCTGAAGTTTTTATAGCCCATTTGTATAAAGGGCCGGTTAAACGTCATGGCGAAATATAGCGTGCGGGTACGCGCCCAGCCGTTGGTGATGCGGTAACCGGCAACGGTGCTGTCGTTAACGCGGCGCAGGTACACCCAAACATTTTTATCAGGATAATTATAAATGCCGGCCATCAGGTCGAAAATAATGTGTGCATCGTCCGATTTTGGGAAGGTATATTGGTGAAAACCTACGCGGGCGCTGGTGGTCATTTCGGCAATTATGCCGCTGGCATCCAGCTTTACTTTATAGTAGTTCGCCTGGCTCACCTCGTTATCATGTGAAAAGCCGGAACGGTAGCCGCTGCCGGGTTTATCGGCAGTGCCAGGGTTCAGCATTAATTTGCCTATGGTAGGCATCACCAAAAAATCGCCCAGGTCCGAATGCCCGGTCCCGCTGAAGTGGGTATGGCTAAAACCGACTATTGTTTTATCATCATACTGGTAACCGGCGCAGTATTTATACACATCGGGGTTGTAATGGCCGTTCAGGTCATAACTCACGGTATCTGTTTCGGGGCTTAGTTGCACCATCCCAAACGGAACGGTGGCGCCGGGATACACGTGTCCCATGCGCTGGGTGCCTATAATGGGCCTTACATATTGTACCAGGTTTTCAGTTGGTGGATTTTGTGCTGCCGCGATAAAAGCAACGGCGCTAAAAAGGACGGTGAGAATTTTCTTCATTTCAGACGATGGACAGTTACGGCGGTAAAGATAATAGTTATTGTTGGATGGTATTGCCGCTGCGTTGTTGTAACGCGGTTTTGACAACCAAATGCCAAGGCAGCTGTTAAACGGGGGATATCACAACGTGCACGAATGTTTATTAAAAGCCCTGGCTTTAAACTATAGCGTATATTTTCTGTCCAAATTAAGAATATTGACAAAAAATTAAGGTTATGAAGACGATAGGAATTTATTGGGATTATTATTTTGCCAAATTGGATAAGTTATTTGTGAAAGCCTGCGATGCGGGGATATATTAGTGAGTGATGAGTGGTCAGCGGTGAGAAGTCAGTGATGACAGGTTAATATGCGACCTCACCTTCACCACTGACCATTCACTACTCAGTACCCTATTATTACTCCTGCGAATAAAGAATAATGGTTTCTTTCCTGGCGAGATATTTTCTCAGTTCGTTATTACCGGCAAAATGGGTTTCGATATTTTTTTGGGCCGACTGATACGCTGCTTCGTTTTTATAGCTATTAATAGCTACCAGCAAGTTTTTATTTTGGATGACCGGCAATTTTGGAAAATCATTTTCCGCCATTTCCGACACCCAAAGCGATACATCCCCTAATTTTCGAGACTGAAGGTAAGGCCGGTACGCGGTTTGAAAAAAACCGATCAAATTGTCCAGTTCATTATCTTTCGCCCAATAATATTCTGCTACTACCACGTCACCGGTCAAATCAAATGCTTTTCTGCTGATGCCGGTATTAGGTGTTGTTGTATTTTGGGCATTATTTAAAGGACGGACGAGCAGCACACTGTCATTATCAACGATCATGCTGTTGGCCTCTGCGCGGTTGGCTTTCCAGGCCTTGCTGTTGTAATAAAACGCAGGCAGGTATTTGCTCCTGGCCTCCATATCTTCGAAGCCACGCATCCAGTAAAACCGGTCCGGCGACCCTTTTACCTCAAATTTACCGAGTACATAACCGCCTAGATTTTCCTGCGACAGGGTGAAATTGCTGTTAAACAGTTGTAGAAATTCATCCCTTTTGCCTGGCCTGAGTTCGTAATTGCGCAACTCCATTACTTTAATTCGCTGTTCCTCCCGATTTTTTACCTGTACGGTGCCTGGCCGTTTGTTGAACATATACCAGTTCCATTCCCAGGTTTTGCCCTCATCTGTCGAGAAAGCCTGGCTCCATACCGGGTGATCAGGGTCTGTTTTATCCCAGCGGAACTTTTCTATAATATTTCTTCCCTTCGAAATATTTCTGCCATAAAAATAACCGATGTTGCCATTAAAGGAACCAACTACGGGTGCGTCTAACACCCCGCTATTGCTGGCGGCCCAGTAAATGCTCCATAATTTTGTTTCGGGGTTAAAAAGCCGTAAAGTCCGGCCCTCAAATGGTTCTCCGTTCAGGGCGGTTATAAAGTTGTCGGTATTTCCAATTCCCCGCAGTATCTTGAACATATTACTGGTGGCCGGAAAGTCCATCCATTTGGTACAATTTACCAGCGTTGCTTTTAATTTATGGTTGGTAACCTCCCAGTCTCCCACTAAAAAATCGAAATCATCGGCCGACGAAGTCGGCGAGGGCTTGATCTCCAGGCCGCCATTAGGAGCAACGGAAAATCCAGGCATGCTATTTTCATTTGCCGGACCCAGAGCAGGTTGCTGCGATTTAACCAACGCTGGTGAAATAACAAGCGCGAGCAACAGGTTGATCGATCTTTTCATAAAAACAGGATTTTTTTAACAAAAGTATAATAAAATTGGCCTCGTAGAAAGAGCCATTATACTAATTATAATAGGGCCAATTGGGGGTGTTTGTTGGAAAGTTGTAAGGTTGGAAAGTTGTAAGGTTATTGAAAGAGTTGGCATTGAAAAGTAAAAGGTTGAAAACTTGCGATGATAAAAGCTTGTTAACCTTTCAACATTACAACTTTCCAACCTTACAACAGTTACTCCACAACCGTAACTTTCAGCATATTTGTTTTTCCCTGTTTGAAGATGGGGATGGCTGCTGTGTTAATTACCACGTCGCCTGCCTGTACAAGGTTGGCTTCTTTAAGTATATTATTTACATCGCTGATGGTTTTATCGGTACTTTCCAGCTGATCGTAATAGAATGTCCGTACCCCCCAAAGCAAACTAAGCGCATTTAACAGGTGTTTGTTCGAGGTAAATATGTATGTACTTGCTTTAGGCCTGTAGCTCGATATTTCAAATGCGGTATAGCCCGAGCGTGTCATGGATACGATGCCCACGGCATTGGTATGTTCGGCAAGGTAAACAGCCGATCCGCAAACGGCGTCGCTAAGGTAATCTGGCGATGACGTATCGGTGTTAGATGCCTTATTGGCATTGTAAGGGTATCCCAATTCTTCCACATTCCGTACAATTTTCGCCATTGTTTCAATAACAATAACAGGGAATTCACCAACAGATGTTTCGCCACTAAGCATTACCGCGTCTGCGCCGTCAAGTACGGAATTGGCCACGTCGTTTACCTCTGCACGTGTTGGGCGTGGCGTGGTGATCATTGATTCCAGCATTTGGGTTGCCACAATAACCGGTTTCGATGCTTCGCGGCATTTTCGGGCTATCATTTTTTGCAGCAAAGGCACTTCTTCAAGTGGCATTTCAACGCCCAGGTCGCCACGGGCAACCATCACGCCGTCTGTTGCAGCAATAATAGCATCTATATTTTCTATAGCCTCCGGCTTTTCAACTTTAGCAATTACTTTGGCGGCTTTCCCGCTTTGGGCAATAATTTCTTTCAGTTCCAAAATATCTTCGCCGGTGCGCACAAACGAAAGGCCGATCCAATCCACATCCCAAGCCAGGGCATACTGTAAGTTTTCTTTGTCTTCAGCCGTAAGGCTGGGGATAGATACTTTTGTATTGGGCAGGTTAACACCTTTACGCGATGTTAAAATGCCGCCATGAACCACTTCACAAACTACAGTGTCAACCCTATTGGTCTCAATAACCCTCATCTGGATCTTCCCGTCGTCGAGCAAAATAATTTCGTCGGGCTGAACATCCTGAGGAAAAGTTTCATAAGTAATATATATCTGGTTATCGTCGCCGATGAGTTCGTGGGTGGTAATATTTATCTGCGTGCCGTTTACCAAGTGTATGCCGCCGTCTTTTACCAGCCCGATGCGGATCTTTGGCCCCTGTAAGTCCGCCAGGATGCCTACATTAAACTTGTGTTCTTCGTTGATCTCACGGATAATGTCGATCACTTTTTTGTGGTCCTGCGCTTTTCCATGCGAAAAATTCAGCCGGCAAATGTTTACGCCAGCTTTTATCATGTTTAATAAAACATCTTTTTTTGCTGATGCGGGTCCCATTGTGGCAACAATTTTTGTGCGGTTATATTGTAGTTTCATATTTATCTGGTTAAAAACAGGCTTATTTTGGTTTCAATAGTGTAACGATGACACTTGAAAAATCGCGCTAAAATAAGAGATTTTCCCGTGATTTTATTTTTTTAGGATCAATCTTTACGGCGGCGACTATTTCAGGTATCTTATTTAATGCCGTCAGGATGTCGTCGAGGTCTTTTTCATCGATATAATTTTTTATCAGCAAAAAATAATCGGCCTTCTTCATTTCGGGCACTAAATAGCCGTCAGAGCCTTTATTGGCCATAAAATAGAAATCCGTTTCGGTAGTTTCCCAGTTATAGTGATAAAGCGAAAACAAAACCTGTCCCACGCCTTGCTGGATATCGACGGAAAGATCGGGGCTTTTTGTGAAATTAAAGTTTAAAGATTTGTTGATAAGATAACAAATGCGGTAATCCTTGAGGGGGGATGTAAGGGCGATCAAAACAAAATCAAGATCGATCTCAAACTTTAAAAACTTCTTGTTCAAAATCATTACTTTTGCGCCGGTAAAAATACAAATCGAAACTGTTTCAATAAAATTTTGTTGCAGATTATACAAAAGTTTTTAGATTTGATATTTGACAGAATTTGTATTTTCTTTGCACAAAATTTTTATTAATCATTAAACTATAAGACTATGTCTGATATCGCTTCAAGAGTAAAAGCTATTATCGTAGAAAAATTAGGTGTTGACGAATCCGAAGTTACACCCGAAGCTAGCTTCACCAATGATCTTGGTGCTGACTCGTTGGACACCGTGGAATTAATCATGGAGTTTGAAAAAGAATTTAACGTGGCTATCCCGGATGACCAGGCCGAAACTATCGGTACTGTAGGTCAGGCAGTAGCTTACCTTGAAAAAAACGTTAAATAAGGCTCCCCAACATTATTAGATGGAGTTTAAAAGAGTTGTTGTAACAGGGCTTGGAGCACTTACTCCAATTGGCAATAGCGTTCCCGAATATTGGGAATCGTTGATCAATGGAGTGAGTGGCGCTGCCTTAATTAAGAGTTTTGACACTGAAAAGTTCAAAACTAAATTCGCCTGCGAAGTGAAAAACTTTGATGCGGATGGTTTTTTAGGCAGGAAAGATGCGAGGAAACTCGATCCCTTTGTCCAGTATGCTCTATTTTCGACCGAAGAAGCGGTAAAAGACGCCGGCGTGGATTTTGCCAGCCTGGATACCAGCAGGATCGGCGTTATCTGGGGATCGGGTATTGGCGGTTTAAAAACATTTTTGGACGAAGTTGTAAACTTTGCCAAAGGTGATGGTTCACCCCGTTTTAACCCTTTCTTTATTCCAAAAATGATAGCTGACATTGCCCCGGGGCATATCTCTATCAAATATGGGCTTCGCGGGCCAAATTTCTCAACCGTTTCGGCCTGTGCCTCGTCAAACAATTCGCTTATCGACTCATTTAACTATATCCGCCTGGGTAAAGCTAATATGTTCATTAGCGGCGGTTCCGAAGCCATTATTAATGAAGCCGGCATCGGCGGATTTAATGCGATGCATGCTTTATCAACCCGGAATGACGACCCTGCAACAGCCTCACGCCCGTTTGACCTGGATCGCGATGGATTTGTAGCTGGCGAAGGAGCGGGCACCATTATCCTGGAAGAACTGGAGCATGCAAAAAAACGCGGCGCCAAAATTTATGCCGAAATGGTAGGCGGCGGCATGAGTGCAGATGCATATCACATGACTGCCCCGCATCCCGAAGGATTAGGTGCAGCCCTGGTGATGCGTGCCGCACTGGAAGACGCAGGATTAACAACGGCTGATATTGACTATGTAAATGTGCATGGCACTTCAACCCCGATTGGCGACCCCCAGGAAGTTAAGGCCATAGCCGATGTTTTTGGTGATGATATTTACCGCATAAACATCAGCTCGACCAAATCAATGACCGGGCACTTATTGGGCGCTGCAGGTGCTGTTGAAGCGATAGCAGCCATTTTAGCTTTAAAAAATAACATTATCCCGCCAACCATCAACCACTTTACCGATGATCCGGCTTTTGATCCTAAAATAAATTTCACATTTAATAAGGCTCAAAAACGCGAGGTAAAGATTGCCCAGAGCAATGGGTTTGGATTTGGGGGCCATAATGCCTCTGTGATATTTAAAAAGTACGAAGAATAAACTAACTGGATGCCTATAAGTCGTTTTTACAAACTCTACATATCTCCCAACAGAAAATACGTAAAGGTTTTAAAAAACCTGCTGGGCTTTGTGCCCGGCAATATTTCGTTATACCGTTTGGCATTTCGCCATAAGTCTGTTGCCCAAAACGTAAAAAAGGGAGTAAAGAATAGTAATGAACGGCTTGAATTTTTAGGTGATGCGGTTTTAGGCAGCGTGGTTGCCGAAGTGCTGTTTAAATTATACCCTTACGAAGACGAAGGCTTTTTAACCGAACTTCGCTCCAAAATTGTAAGCCGCGTAAACCTTAACCAGCTGGCCCGCAAGCTGGGGTTTGATAAACTGATTGAGTATGATAACCGGATGCTCAACTCGTCAAGGCAGGGATCATTACTCGGTGATGCCTTTGAAGCGCTGGTGGGCGCTATTTACCTGGACAAAGGCTATGATTTTACCCGAAGCTTCCTGGTGAATTACATCATTAAGTCGCATATCGACATCCGCACGCTGGAGCAAACCGAAACCAATTTTAAGAGCAAACTGATAGAGTGGTGCCAGCGCCACAGTAAAGACATAGCTTTCGACCTGATCAGCAACGACGATGGCGAAAATGTAAAACTTTTTACCGTACAGGCCATTATCGACGGCGAAGTTATGGGGCTTGGAAAAGAGTTTAACAAAAAGAACGCCGAAAAGCTTGCCGCGGAAAAGGCTTGCGAATCGTTAGGGATATAACCCCAACGCCAAATTTCCAATCCCGAAGTTTTAGACCATTTAGTTAATTCGTGAAATTCGTCCTTTTTCGTGAAAATTCGTGTTTTTCTCAAAAAAAGCTTTCTTAAAACAGTCGCTTAGTTTGATGGCTTTTGTTTCCCGGCGGGTTTTACAAGGCTTGGGTAGTTAATTTCCTGCAGGTTAAGCTTATCCTTATTCTCGGCGTAATAATCGTACGATTTTTTAATTTCCTTCATCAGGTCATAATCGTTCCAACCCTTCAGGTCCTGGTAGGTAGGCGTGTAGTACTCCATAAACTTTTTGGCGGTACTGTCGGGGGCACTGGTTACCCGTTTCACGAGTGTTAAGGTATATCTTCTTCTTACCTCTGCGTATTCCTGTTCATCTTTTGAATAAGCTGCAAACCGTTTTGCCTGGTTGGGTGTTTTTCCAAACAGCTCGTAAAAGCCGGTGAGCGGGTTGGTTAAAAACGATAATACCGGCGGCTTTCCATCGTAAAACGTGCCCTGCTTTCTGTAGTCGGCCATCACATCGTTTAGCTCCTGCCTGGTTGTTTGCCCTTTTACGGTAACGGTTGATAGCTTGATAACCGGCTCCATATAAACAGGCATGTCGCTGCCGTTAATAATAACGATCTTTTGGTCGGTATAATCCTCTTTGGTAAACAGCACAGTATCGCCAACGGCAGCCTTTATGGTGAACCAGCCCAGTTCATCGCTCATCATAATTTCGTTGGTCCTCAAATTATGTATCAAGGTTTGGGGTACCCTTTCAACACTTAATTTTTTGGAAACAACGCCGTGTATGGTCAACAATTGCTGTGCAGATGCAGCTATCACCAGCAAAAAACAGCCTATAAACACACAAAAGCCTTTAAACCCCATTCACATAAATTGAGGCGTAAACTTAAAGATACTATTTCAAATGAATTGTAAAAAAGTGTTAAAGGCAAATATGGGCGATGGCTTAGAGCTATTGCGGGAATTGTAACCTTAAATCATAACATTGAGAGTCAGACGCCCCGAAAATATTTGCAAGCAAGCCCCGAAGGGGCGCAATATGTCCGCGATGGGTGCAGCCCATCGGCTTTTGCTATGATAATTTTTTCTCCGGCGTTTTTGGGAATAAAAGCGATGCACCAACGCTTACCGACAGGATAGCCAGGATGATCAATAAGGATACGCCGGTGTCGATGCCGATCTGCCCGGCGTATTCCCCGGCAAGCATTTTCAGGCCGATAAAAGTTAATAGTACTGCAAGCCCTGTTTTTAGATAATGGAATTTATCCATCACGTTAACCAGCAAAAAGAACATAGAACGCAGCCCAAGTATGGCGAAAATATTGGAGAAGAAAACGATATAAGGGTCTTTAGTGATAGAAAATATCGCGGGAATGGAGTCAACAGCAAACAGCAGGTCGGTAAACTCTATGGTGAGCAGTACTAAAAAGAGTGGGGTGATGAGCTTTTTATGATTGATTTTTACGAAAAACCGGTTCCCTTCAAATTTTGGATGGACCGTAAAATATTTTGAAGCCAGTTTTACGATATTGTTGTTTTGCGGATCTATCTCTTTCTCGGCGTTACGGCTGATGTACATGCTGATACCCGTGTACACCAGGAAAGCGCCGAAAATATACAGTATCCAATGAAAATGACTGATGAGCGCCGCGCCAAGGAATATAAAGCAGAAACGCATGGCTATTGCCCCTATTATCCCCCAAAAAAGCACTTTATGGTAATACTTCGGATCGACTGCAAAGGCGGTAAATATGAGTACCATGATAAATACATTATCAACCGACAAAGAATATTCCACCACATAGCCGGAAATAAATTCGAGCGCCAGGTTGTGCTGGTATAGCTGTAATCCGCCTGCCAGGTCGTTTCGGTTAAGGTTTAAATGGTGGAAATTATCAATATTAACTTGTTGGAGTGCGGGGAAACTATCAATGTGGTGGAGCAGGCTGCCGTATTTTAAAAGGAGGACATAAAAACAAAGCGCAAAGCATATCCAAACCACGCTCATGATGGCGGCGCGTTTAATGGTTACAGGCTTATCGTTTTTAGCAAATAAACCAAGATCGATGGCCAGCATTGCTAAAATAAAAACGATAAAACCCGAAATGAAAATTAATTCACTACGCATTATTTATTACGTTCAGTAGTAAAGCGAACCAATTGTTCGAGGCCCAGCCGGGCTTCGCCCTCCGGGAATGTATTCAATATTGCAAAAGCCTCGTCCTGGAATTTCTTCATCTGGGTTTCGGCATATTGCAGGCCGCCCGTTTCGTTTACAAACCGAATGATCTGGGCTATTTTTTTGGGGTCGTCGTTATGGTTTTTAACCAGGTTTATCATTTCCTTTTTAACATCGGGCTTGCTGTTAGTAAGCGAATAAATAAGCGGGAGGGTAACTTTTTTTTCTTTTATGTCGATGCCCAGTGGCTTGCCTACGTCGTCGGTTCCGAAATCAAACATATCGTCTTTTATCTGGAAGGCGATGCCTATCTTTTCGCCAAAGAGCCGCATTTTTTCAATGGTGGCGTCATCGGCCCTGGCCGAAGCGGCGCCGCATTCGCAGCAGGAGGCGATTAGCGATGCCGTTTTTTTCCTGATCACCTCGTAGTAAATAGGCTCTTCAATATCCATTTTCCGGACCTTCTCCACCTGCAACAATTCCCCTTCTATCATTTGCTTCATTGCTTCGGATACGATCTTCAGGAACCTGAAATCATCGTGCTCTATCGAGAGCAGCAAACTCTTCGACATCAAATAATCGCCCACCAAAACGGCTATCTTATTTTTCCATAAGGCATTGATGGAGAAAAACCCGCGCCGCTGGTAGGAATTGTCCACCACATCGTCGTGTATAAGCGTTGCGGTGTGCAGCAGCTCTACAAGCGCCGCCCCACGGTGGGTAGACTCATTGATGCCGCCACAGATGCTCGCAGAAAAAAAGACAAACATCGGCCTGATCTGCTTTCCCTTGCGTTTAACAATGTAGTGGGTAATACGGTCGAGCAACGGTACTGAGCTTTGCATAGAAGTTTTAAACTTCCCTTCAAAAACATCAATATCAGCAGCAATTGGTTTTTTAATCTCGTTGATGCTCAGCATTGAAACAATACGCGCTTTTTATCTTTCATTTTGCCTTGGTGGCAACCTGCCGCAAACATAAGGAAATTAAGTTAATTAAGTGGATTGACTGAATGGTTGATTGCGTTGAAATCGGCCAGGTAAAAACCGGGTATTCATCAGCTCGATATAGCCCACGCGGCTAATATTAACATATTTTAACACGAGCGTATTAAACCAAACAGCCCTATTTCATTCTATTATTAAAACAACATAAACGACTAAAAAATGAAAATTACAATATTTGGAGGTTTATTGATAGCTGCATTAGCTTTCACCTCGGTGGCACAGGCGCAAACCCGCACACCCCGTATTAACCGCATTGAGCGCCGGCAGGACCGCCGTATTACCCGGGACGTGAGGCATGGAAGGATAAACCGCGAACAGGCATTTCACCTGCGTATGGATGAAAGGCGGTTAAACGAACAAAAGCGAATGGCCATGGCCGACGGCCGCATAACACGTTACGAACGTATGCATTTGCGCAACGACGAACGCAGGATAAACCGCGCCATCCGCCGCGATGAGCGCCGCAATCGTGTTAGTTAATTTTTTTGTATAAATAGTTTTCATGAAGCGCTGAGGGAGTTTTCTCCCCGGCGCTTTTTTATTAGCGGCGAAAGCAATATTATTTTACCTTTGCGCCAGCGTTGCAAAGCAACGTTGAAAGGTTGTAAGGTTGAAAAGTTGTAATGTTACGGCAATTCAAAACCTTTCAACATTCCAACTTTACAACCTTGCAACAATAGCAAAGGAGAGGTGTCTGAGTGGTCGAAAGAGCACGCCTGGAAAGTGTGTGTACTTCAAAAGGGTACCGAGGGTTCGAATCCCTCCCTCTCCGCCTTCGCCCGCCGAAGCGGGCTACGGCGGACGAAGTCCGCCAATAGAACGCGCAGGAGGGCTTCGCCCGCCGTGAATGGCTTATGTGTACAATGCCCGCCGGTAGAACGCGTAGCAGGCTTTCACCCGCTTGGCCGTTGGGGGGATAAATTCCACAAAAGTGCTAAGCGTTAAAAAAATTAAAGCCTGATGAAATTTTCATCGGGCTTTTGTTATCTTATTGCCGCATGTGGTATTACTTTTGTCATGCCTCCGTATCATCCAATTGAAACAAAGCCTCTACAGTAGTATTAAAAGCTTTAGCCATCCGCAAAGCGAGTAAAGTGGATGGGATAAATTTCCCGGTTTCGATGGAATTTAAACCCTGTCTTGACATTCCGATGTGTTTTGCAAGGTCGGCTTGTGTCCAGTTTTTCTTGGCACGTTCCACCTTTATCGTGTTTTTCATGCTCCGTATTTTCTTATCGAAATGATCCAACCAACAAAATAAAATAGCCAGCAATAGCCAAGCAGTTGTGCATAGCCAAACCAATCCTGGTTTGATACACCACACAGGCTTAGCAAAAACAAGATCATCACCAACAATGCTGTCAATGAAAAACCGATAACAACGGCTTCGAATTGCACCCGTTGCTTTACTTCATCCATTACCGAAAAGGCTTTGATACATTTAAAAATAAAGATGCAGAAAGTAATAACCGGCACTATACCAATAATTATCGATACAGGCTGCCCAAATACCCGGTGCTTTAACAGCCACACTGCCGGCACATAGGTGGCCCCGTAGATGAGGGCGAAGATAATAGAATGTTGATTCGCGATTTTTTTGGATTGTTCCATTATGTTAAATTGTTTAATTACATACAAAGATAAGTAAACATTTCATTTTGTCAAGTGTAATTGACAGAAAGTCTATAATAATGGCTATTTATGTATTCCCGTTTTTCATATGTAGCTACTTCAGGAAAAAAATAAGGCATGGAATACGTTTATCCTGGGCCAGTTGGCAACAGAGAGGCCACGACCCCAACGAGGGTAAAATTGCCGTATAACGATGTTGCCTTTAAAGTTTTAACATTCTTTAACAAGATATAAATTAAGATATTAAGCTGTTAGAATTAAGTTTGACGGCATAACGAACCTGGTTCATTCGGAGGGCCTAAGGATCGCTGATCGAAAAAATTAAACGAACTTTATGAAACTCCATCGAAAAATTTTAATTCAAATTATACTGCTTATTGCTGGTTTTAACCAGGTTAATGGCCAGGTATCCGTACATGGGACTATTAGTGATTCAATAACTAATAAAAAGCTGTCCTATGTAAACATTGGGATCAAACACAAAAACATTGGAACCGTTTCACTACTTGACGGAAGCTTTAACCTGACCATTCCTCCTGGAAACAAAACGGATACACTGACATTTTCAATGGTGGGATATCAGGACTATAAATCGGCAATACGGGATTTGCCGAATGATATAAACGTTAAGCTTAAACCAAAAACGGCTCAATTGGCTGAAGTAATGATCAAATCGCCTTCGCTAATAGACAAAAAATTCGGCGAATCGAATTATCACGCTTTAGTTCAATTTACGGATGGAAGTACAAACCAAAAAGATATTTTCGAGATAGCCCAGTTAATACATTTAGACACAACGCTTTCAAAAATCACAACGGTTAATCTCTATATTAGTGCTTCGCGGCCGGACAGCGGAATATTCAGGATCAATTTCTATAAGTATGATGGCAGACACCCTACTACAAGAATTTGTGATACGAACATCACACAAACACATGCGATTACAAAGGGATGGTTAACGTTTAACTTAAAGCCGTATAACATTTATATGAAAGGTGATTTTGTTGTATCCATTGAATTTATCCCGAACAACCCCATTAACAAGCCGATAAATTATGATATAAAATTAGCAGGGGCAACAAAAAGCTTTTATAGGGCCAGCAGCCAGGGGGATTGGCGATTACCTCCCCACCATTATGTTTTATATGTGTCGGCACTCGTTGAAAAGAACAACAAATAAAGGAACGTTTGCACCAATTGTGGCCCCGCCATCGATTAAAGAGAATCGAAGTGATTTTTGTTTTCTTATACCCATTCCCACATCTCGTTGCTGTTGGCTAAAATATCAGGAAAACTTATTTTGTTATCCATCTAACCTGATCATGCATTTTACAGCTTCTTCGTCCGTTGCATACCATTCAACACAATAACCCTGTGGATCGAGACCCGGTTGGTTAAGCAGTTCTTTAAATGCCTTGTCAATAAGTGTGACATCTTTCCTGAAATCATTGATCGTTAAACTGATGTAATTACCCTTTTTTATGATCAATGTTTCGCATCCCAGTTTTTCAGCTTCCCCTTGTTCCATTTCTTCTGCAGCTGCCCGGTACACTATTTCGCCGCCATTCTCCGGACGGGATAACCCGAAGATCTTTCGTTCTGTTGAGAACGGGAACAATTGATGAAGTTTGGCTACCGCATCGGGAATACCGGCTGGAAATGTTTTTGCAGTTACGTACAGCACTTTAATGTCGTTATCAATTTTTACTTTTTCCATAATTTGTAAATTTTATGCAGCAAAAATAAACGTGCATAAACTGCAAAAATTGGAAAAAAACGACAAGTTAAGGCGCATAAAACACTTCCCTGGCTTCGCCCGAGAAGTAAGCATTAGGGCTATAACCGGTGAATTGTTTAAAATCCTGGATAAAGTGGGCCTGGTCATAGTAACCAAAATCGTAGGCAACTTTGGTGAGTGTTGAATCGCCTTTTTTGTAGCTGTTGATGAGCGATTTGAACCTGACGAGCCTTGCAAATGACTTTGCGCTAAAGCCAATGTGTTCCTTAAATTTTCTTTCAAACTGCCTGTGTGATAACGAACACTCGTCAGCCAGGTCCCTGATGTTTGCCAATCCTTTCAGGTGGTAAATTTGATGGGTAGCATAAACAATTTCCTGCCGTTCGCTTTGTTTCAGGCGATATGCCAAAAAGTGATTGATAAGTTGCAGCCGTTCGGTATTCCCCTTCGCCAGCATCATTTTATCGGCCAGGTCTTTACCCTCCTGTTTTAGCAGGGATTCCAGGTCTATCAACTCATTTTTAATAGCAGTTGAGGAAACCCCGAACAATAATGGTATGGCATAGGGTTGAAGAATAACACCAAAAATCCCATAACTTTTTGTCGCGGTAAAACGCCTGATCCGGTCGGTTTGGCCATGTACTCCTGTAATAAAGGTTTGTTTGTTTTTGTCATTAGCAACCAGTTCCCGGAATGTGCCGCCATAATGGAAGATCAGTTCCGGGCAAAAGTTAGCCAGTGTTCTGTGTATGTAGGGTTGGCCGACAGGTATATTCCCATCCAGGGACCAGTATTGCTGGACAATGCCCGAAAGTATTTGCGGCGGTTTGTATTGCTGATAATTCATCCCGATTATTTTCTGTTGGACCACGCTAATATAAGACTTCGAAAAGAGATTCAATCAGAATTACCACAATCGTCTACTTAACTTTCCCGAACAGTCCTTGAAAAAAAATTTCAAAAAAAATTTACGTAGTTAAATAGCTACATTTATATTTGTAGTCAAATAACTACACGATGAATTTACGACGAGATGTTTTCCAGGCCATAGCCGACCCAACCCGGAGGGCAATATTGTTGCTGGTTGCTTCGCAAGCCATGGCGGCCGGCGCCATAGCGGCAAACTTTGATACCGCCCGGCCCACGGTTTCAAAACACCTGCAGATACTTACCGAGTGCGAATTACTGGAACAAAAACAAACGGGAAGGGAAATTTACTATTACATCAACGCAAAAAAAATGAAAGAAGTAGCCGAATTTATTGAACCTTTCCGCAAAATGTGGGACGACAGGTTCAATGCCCTGGAAACTATCATGAAAGCATACACAGCAAAAAAATAAATTTATATGCACGAATTTTTACTAATGAAGACGAATTACACGAATTGTAGGTGCAGAATCCAATTCGTGTAATTCGAAAAAATTCGTGAGAATTTGTACTAATAAAATTGAATACTATGGAACAAAAAACAAAGATCAATGCCGAAGACGGTAAGCATGACATTATGATCACCAGGGAATTTGACCTGCCGCTGGAATTGCTTTTTAAAGCCTATTCGGAACCCGAACTTATTGAGCAATGGATGGGGACGAAAGTGCTGAAACTGGAAAATAAAAAGTACGGTGGCTGGCAATTTGAAACAACCGATCTTAAGGGCAATACACACGGGTTCAGTGGCGTAATTCATGAATTTATCCCGAACCAAAAGATCACCCGGACATTTGAAATGGAGAATAAGCCATTTGGTGTCCAGTTGGAAATAACGGTGTTCGAAAAACTTACCGACAGCACCAGCAAAGTAAATATGCACACAATATACGAAACGGTTGCACAGCGCGACCAGGTGCTAAAATTGCCTTTTGCCCAGGGCATTAATTGGGCACATAACCGATTAGAGGAAGTATTAAAAAGTTTAAAATAATAAAAAAATGGAAAAGAGAAAGCTAATTTGGTATTGGATAATTACAGGACTATTATCCTTTTGTATTTTCACCGGCGGATTGTTCCAGGCCATGCAGATGAAACAGACGATAGGGGGTTTTAAACCCCTGGGATACCCCATTTATTTTATTTCGCTGATAGGCATTTGGAAGATGCTGGGCATAATTGCGATATTGATACCCGGGTTTAAATTGCTTAAGGAATGGGCGTACGCGGGTATATTTTTCACCATGACGGGTGCTGTGATCTCGCATATTGCCAGCAATGATATCCATGCGCAAATAATTGCCCCGGTTGTACTGGCCGTTTTTACCGTGCTATCATGGTATTTGAGGCCGGCGAATAGAAAAATAATGACGGCTAACTAGTAAATATTTGACTTTCGGACTAATTCAAAAATTATTAACCATAAAAAACACAAAAAATGGCAAGCGTAGCAATTTATTTAAACTTTCAGGGCAATGCCGAAGAGGCATTTAACCACTACAAACAAGTATTTGGGGGCGAATTTACAACGGTAATGCGGTTTAAAGACGCGCCGCAGCAGCCCGGAGCGCCGGCACTCTCCGAAGAGGACCAAAACAAAATCGCGCATATGGCCCTTCCCATTCTTACCGGCATACAAATAATGGGAACCGATATGCTGGAAAGCATGGGACATAAACTGGTTGAAGGCAACAATTTCACCATCAGCCTGGGGCCCGACACCAAAGAAGAAGCCGACAAATTGTACGCCGGGTTATCGGAAGGCGGAACAGACAGCGTGCCGCCGCACGATGAATTTTGGGGATACTGGGGCACCTGCAAAGACCGTTTTGGCATCCGCTGGATGTTCAACATTATGAAATAACCGCCGTATTACAGGAAAGTTAATTCGGGGCTTGTTGGAGCGATATTCAGCAAGCCCCGAACATTTTATAAATTACGCTGTTGCCAAAAAGTAATCCTTACGGGTACGAGGCTTGTCGTCACATAAAATAATTATGCCATTACCATGAACACAACTAATCCGAAGGTTGATTTCTTTTTTAATAAAGCCAGTAAGTGGCAGGAAGAATATGAGAAATTGAGAACGATCGCGCTCGCCTGCGGGCTGGCCGAAGAATTGAAATGGGGATGCCCCTGTTACGCCTTGAACGACCAAAACATTGTTTTAATACACGGCTTTAAAGAATATTGTGCGCTGTTGTTTTTTAAAGGCGCGCTGTTGAAGGATAGTAGCGGCATCCTGGTACAGCAAACTAAAGATGTACAATCGGCGCGGCAGATGAGGTTTACCAATCTTGTGGAAATAGTGGATTCGGAATCTACTATAAAGGCTTATATTCATGAAGCCATTGAAGTGGAAACAGCAGGCTTGAAAGTGGTTCTCAAAACTACTGCCGAGTACGATGTGCCCGCAGAATTTCAAAGCAAACTGGACCGGATACCGGCACTTAAAACCGCCTTTGAAGCTTTAACACCAGGCAGGCAACGGGGCTACCTGTACTTTTTTTCTCAACCCAAACAATCCAAAACCCGTGAGACCAGGGTTGAAAAATATATCCCGAAGATTTTGGATGGGAGGGGGGTGGATGATGAGTAGATTGGATTTTATCGCCTGAAAAGTTTAATTTTAGAAAATGATAGGATTTAAAAAGCATAGAGGGCTAAAGCGGTATTACAAAAATCTTATCACTAAAATAGACCCTGACGAAATTTCCAAACTGGCTGTCGATAACCCGAAACCATGGTTTAAATCCCAGCATTTACACTTTGACATTAGAGGATATGGAAACAACAGTTTTAAACGGAGAAAGTTACATTTAGAGAAACTTTTCAGGCATTTTGAATTCTTGGTTGAAATCACTAAAAATTCAAAAGCCGGTTTCCAGCTATACGCTGTACTGTGTGACTATCACAGCCGCAGCGATGCTTTATTTTTGCATACGCCAAATCCCGAGAACAATCAATTTCCATTTAAAGTTTCCGACCTGCAGCAAGCGACTACCTTGACAAATAAATCGTTAAATGAGTATGTTGATCATTTAAATGGGTATCAAATAAGATACGGGAATGCTGGTGAAGCTTTTTGTTTACTATTTAAAGAAAACGTAGGAGAGCCTTTTTGGTAAAGGTATTTTTGAGATGAACCCAAAAGTTAACGTATTTTTTACCAACGCCGAACGGTGGCAGGAAGAGATGGAGAGATTGAGAATGATCTGTCTTGATTGCGGGCTCACGGAAGAATTAAAGTGGGCGCAGCCTTGTTACACGTTAAATAATAGTAATATTGTTATTATCGGCGAATTAAAAGAAAGTTGTGTGCTCTCGTTTTTTAAGGGCGCCTTGTTATATGACGGTGAAGGTCTCCTTACAGCACCCGGGGAAAACACACAGTCGGGACGCTGGATCAAATTTACCAATTTGCAGCAAATAGCTGAGCTGGAACCTACACTGAAAGCCTATATTTATGAGGCCGTTGAAGTGGAAAAGGCCGGCTTGAAGGTACTGCTTAAAACAACGGCAGATTTTATAGTCCCTGAAGAATTCCAGTATAAATTAGATACTATGCCAGCCTTGAAAACCGCTTTTAATGCCTTAACACCAGGGCGGCAACGGGCCTACTTGTTGCATTTTTCTCAACCCAAACAATCCAAAACTCGGGAAGCCCGGGTTGAGAAATATATACCGAAAATTCTTATCGGCAAGGGCTTATTGGACCAGTAACCGCTAACCAGCGTTTGCCTCTGTATATTTCTTAAAGTTGTCCAAAATAGCCTGCCAGCCGCCGCGCTGCATTTCTATTGGGTTGGTGCCTTCTGCTTCAAAATGCTGCGTTATATGGGTAGTCTTACCATCGCGCTCAAATATAATTTCTACCTGCCTGCCGTCGCTAAGTGTATAGGCAATCAACTTGTTTGGTTTTACGGCGTCATATACGCCGCCAAAGTCGAAACCGAAGCTGCCGTCTTTAGCCTCCATCCGTGAGGTAAATGCTCCACCTTCGCGCAGGTCGTTTTCGGCCTTTGTGGTATGCCAGTCGTCAGACGCGGCCGCCCATTTAACAATATGTTCCGGGTCCGACCAAAGCTCCCAAACTTTCTCTACCGGGGCATTCACCATAGCTGCTATGGTGATCACTGTTTTATCTGTTGTTTCCATTTTCTTCGAATAATTTAATTGATGTTTTTATATAGCAAACGTAACACGATTGCCCAAAATACAGCGCGTGAAAAAATGACAAGTTTGGGGTGCTTTCAAGCCATATCATAAAGGCATTGATCATTATTTTTTTAGCTTTTCGGTTTCCTCCGCCAAAAAGGTTGCAAATCGCTGGCGTAACAGGCGGTGGTATTTTATCAACTCCAGTGCCTCGTCGGTTAATGTAGACCCGCCCCCTTTTTCGCCGCCGGTGCGGGGAATAACCACCGGGTTAACCGATTGCGCATTTAAGGTATTAACCAGCTCCCAAGCTTTTTTGTACGACATTCTCATCTTTTTGGCAGCTTCGCTGATGGAGCCTGTTTCGGCAATACCCTCCAATAGCTCAACCGGGCCCGGACCAAAAAAGTGCGTCCCGTCGGATTCCAGCCAAAGGCTGCCGTTCACTTTTATGGCCGGTGCCTGTTTTAAAATATCTTTTATGAGTTTGTCCATTTCAAAAGATCAAGTTTAACAAAAATAGTTAAAGCTACAGGATGGTCGATCACTTCGTTGAAAAATGTAACGCTCGGGTGTTCCATTTTTTCAGGTGGAACACCCACTGCTTTGTGAAACACGCTCATTATCAGCGATTTTCATTTTTAGCCATTGTGTAAGTAGTTGATAATCAATAACTACGAAAATTCGGCTTTTTGGAACACCTGATGCAATTATTTGATAATCAAAGTGTTTCACCTTTGCAGGGCGCTAATTTTTGTGTCTAATCCTGGAAAAAGTTTACACTTTTTACTGATTAATCCTGTTTTGAGTTTTCGTTCCAGCAGGGTCTGTTAACGACGACCCTGCGTGGGATGTTCATACAACGAGGAATCGCCATTAACTTGAGATTGCCGGGGTTGACCACTCTACTACAACATGCATCGCAGGGTCGCCCGCGACCGACCCTGCGGAGAGACAAAAAAATGTAACGCTCGGGTGTTCCATTTTTTCACGCGGAACACCCGCTACTTTGTGAAACACGCTCATTATCAGCGATTTTCATTTTTAGCTATTGTGTAAGTGGCTGACAATCAAGAACTCTGAAAATTAGGCTTTTTGGAACGCCTGATGCAATTATTTGATAATCAACGTGTTTCACCTTTGCAGGGTGCTAAGTTTTGTGTCTAATCCTGGAAAAAGTTTACACTTTTTACCGATTGATCCTGTTTCAAGTTTACCCTTTAACGGTAAAGGTGTATTAGTTCAGTTGGTACATCATACAATCTCATAATTTTTTTTTTAATGCGTTTGCCCTGACCGCTGCCAATCGAAATTTTAGCTTTACGCTTTAAAGTGATATATTTGCGCCCTGCATTTTCCCGGAGAGATGTCAGAGCGGTTCAATGTGCCTGATTCGAAATCAGGTGTACTGTCAAAGGTACCGGGGGTTCGAATCCCTCTCTCTCCGCAAATCAATTTATTGCCTTCCGCCCAGTGGCGGAGGGCATTTTTGTTTTAAAGCGTTGCCAAACGGAGTTTGTGCATAAGCTATAAAATAAAAATGACCAGGTGAGTGACAACGAACAGGCAATGGAGGTGATTTTAGCCTCCCCCAAAAGGGATCAATGAAATTAATCCCTCTCTCTCCGCTGAATTCAATATTAAAAACAAATAAAAGCCTGAAAATCAAAAGATTGCAGGCTTTTGTTTTGGGCTCAAAACCCTATTTTGGCCACCAAATCGCACAAAAAAAGTGCCTATTTCGGTGAGTTATTTTAAAAATTATCTTACTCACCAATATCGTAGTATCACTGTGATTGTTAACCTGTTCAACGGTTGAACATCTTGTGTGAGGTTAATTGCAAGCTTACTTTTTTAACGCTTTAAAAACGTATGAAAACTACATTTAGCTTGCTTTTTTATTTAAAAAAGCCGAAAAGTTATGAGGATGAGCCCAGTGCCTATTTATTTGCGAATTACCGTGAACGGGAAACGGGCGGAAACGACCGCCGGGCGAGAATGTGTTCCGTCTGCAGGGAACAGCAAAGCAGGGCGCTTCCGTGGTACCAAAGAAGAAATCAAATCATTTAACGCTTATCTCGATAACCTGCAATCACAAGTTTATGAAGCGCACAAAGTCTTAACAGAGTCGGGCGTTTTGATCACTGCCGAACATCAACGCAGACGATAAACGAATGTTGTACAGTTACAAACCCGGCGGCGGCTGTAATAGCCACCAAACCAACAACGGCGCCTATACAAGCCCACATAACTGATGGCTTTTTACCACACATAATTTCAAAAAATATCCAGGCCATTGCTGCTGCAGCAGATGTAGTTGCAGCGGTAGCCAAGGTCGTAGCTGGTGCAGAAAATTTTATTTCCTGCGCCGTTAACGTGTAAGGACAGGGCCATAGGAAAAAATCGGCCAAAACCACTACTGATAGAAATCACTACTGATAGAAATAAGGCGTTACGAATATATTTTCATATCCATCGAACTAAATCTTTCTTCTATTTATATTTTTCCAAAGTAACGTAAGCCCGCGAGCACCGCAATAATTAAAGCTATAATCACTCCGGCAACATAAAGCCAAGCTCCATGCTGTTTTAAGTTTAATGGTGATAACTTTTTCATCTTTTATATTTTTACACCTTTATCCCCCCCGTAATTTTGACTAATGTTGTCCACAGGGGTGTGAACCTGCACGTTCGTAAGTGGGAGCTTTTAATTGCCTCGTAAGATTTGCGTAAAAAGTCCCCTGTTTATTCTATCCATGCTCCACTTATTTGTAACTCGATATATCCCTAATACGAAAAGGGGTGCCAGTTAATTAATTAGAGCTTAAATCATTTGTTTAGATAGTTTAAACGATGATTTTTGATTGAAATGGCAAGTATTTCCTCCAAAAAAGCTATCAAAATGAAAAGTTTTTTCTCAAATTAGTGTGTTTGGAGAATTGGATTGCCCTTGTTTGTGCGGTTTTAAGGTTTACGCAAAAAAAAATTAAAGCTACACTCGCTCAATATGGCTTTAATAAAAAGGTATTAAAAAATTAAGGAATCAGATATTATAATCCTTCATCATGCTGGGTAATATCCAAACCTGCAATTTCTTCAGCTGCCGACACGCGCAATCCGCTTATGGAATCTGTGATTTTCAGCAAAAGTAATGAACCAAAAAAGGCAAATGCGGAAACGGCTACTAATGCTACCAGGTGAACAAAAAATAAATGGGTTTCACCATAAAACAGTCCATTCACAGTTACACCGCTATTTACATTTTTGTGGGCAAATACACCAGTTAGCAACATACCCACCATGCCACCTACGCCGTGACACGGAAATACATCAAGTGTATCATCAATAGATGTTTTTGAACGCCATATGACTACCAGGTTACTTACAACTGCAGCAACTATACCTACTATTAATGAGCTTGAAATGGTTACATAACCGGCGGCAGGTGTAATGGCTACCAAACCGACGACAGCGCCTATACAGGCCCCCATAACAGATGGCTTTTTACCGCGCATAATATCAAAGAATATCCAGGCCATAGCCGCTGCTGCTGATGCGGTTGTGGTGGTAGCTAAAGCGGTGGCTGCAAGTGTACCCGACCCCAATGCCGAACCCGCATTAAAGCCAAACCAACCGAACCATAGCAATCCGGTACCTAATAATACATAACTTATCCTCGCCGGTGAGTGTACCGTTTCGTTCCTTTTCTTTAAATACAGCGCTGATGCCAGGGCTGCCCATCCTGCAGACATGTGTACCACCGTACCGCCGGCAAAATCCAACACGCCCAATTTATTTAATAAACCATCGGGATGCCAGGTGGAATGGGCAAGCGGCGCATAAATAAATACGGAGAACAGGCAGATAAAAATAATGTAGGAGTTAAAACGGATCCGTTCTGCAAAAGCCCCGGTGATTAAAGCCGGTGTAATCACGGCGAATTTTAACTGGAACATCGCAAATAACACCAGCGGTATGGTTGGTGCAAGTTTCCATGTTGCGTTTCCAAGCATCCCCCTCATCATAAAAAAAGTCCGTGGGTCGCCAATTACGCCGCCAATGGAATCGCCGAAGGCAAGACTGAATCCGAATATAACCCATATAATGGTGATTACCCCCATACAAACAAAACTTTGCAGCATGGTTGACAAAACATTTTTCTTAGTCACCATTCCACCATAAAAAAATGCAAGGCCGGGAGTCATGATCAGCACGAGGGCCGTTGCTGTAAGCATCCAGGCCGTATCGCCCGAATCTATTTTGTTACCGGGAACAGTTACCGTTTTAACGGAAGGGAAAATGAGCGCAAGGGCTACAATGAACATTAAAGCACCGAAGGGTATAAATTTTTTCATTTTTTATATTTTTTAGAAACCATTTACAAAAAACTAAGTAACACAGTGGTTAAGCCATTACACTTGCTGTATTTAATACCCTGACGCATTTTAATTGTATCCGGCATTGCAACCCGAAAGTTGCACAGCCGTTTACAACATTGATTGGATCAGGGGTATTTATATCTTATAAAAATTGGTTGAATTTGCTACCGGTTTTAACATCCACCAATTCTTTTATTAACGTGAGTTCGATATAAGAAAACTCTTTGCTCCGTTGGGGCTACCGCCTTGTAGCACATAATTCAAAAAGTTCTTTTGCCCCGCACGTTCGGGGCTACCCAATTCCCTAAGGGTAGCCACTGACGTGGCAATTATCCTTGTTATTTGGTTTCTACAAAGCGGTAGCCCCGATGGGGCATATGGAAACGGTATTCAATTCTTTTATTCATTTTACCTGGTAGTTTCGTCAGATTTTCTGTAAGCCCATCCGAATATGAGCGGGAATACCCACAGGCTGAATACCATGGCACAAAGAATACCGCCTATTACCACCCTGGCCAGCGGCCTTGAGCTTTCGGAACCTATGCCATGTGATAAAGCGGCAGGCAGTAGCCCTATGGCAGCCATCAGCGCTGTCATCATCACAGGCCTTATCCTCGCATTTACGCCAAGTAACATTGAGGTGTAAAGGGACTGGTGCTGACCTTTCATTTTTTCGAGGTTTTGTTTGAAAACAGTGATCAGCAACACCCCATCCTGGATACAAATACCAAACAGGGCGATAAACCCGATACCCGCCGAAATACTGAAATTGGTCCCGGTGATCATCAATGCAACAATACCGCCTACAATAGCAAATGGCACATTCATAAACACCAATGTTGCGTCTTTAAAATTGCCGAACATGACAAAAAGCAGCAGGAAAATAAGCCCCAAACTTATCGGCACCACCAGCGTAAGGCGTTTTTCTGCGCGTTTCTGATTCACGAAATCGCCCTGCCACGCCATGCGGTATCCCCGTTTCAATTTCACTTTCGCGTTTACTTTTTGCTGCGCCTCGGCAACAGTGCTGCCCATATCCCGGTCGCGCACCGCAAATTTAAGGGTGGCAAACCGCTCGTTCTCATCTCTGAGCAGATAGCAAAGGCCTGTTTTTTTTGTGATGCTTGCTATTTCCTTTATGGGCACTTTTGCCCCGCTTGCTGTAGGCACCAGCAGGTTGCCTATATCTTCGGGTGTTTTACGGTATGCTTCAGGGAAACGGATCCTGATGTCGAATGTCCTTACACCTTCGTATAAAGTAGAAGCCGCCTGGCCGCCTATAGCCATAGCAATTACTGTATTTGCATCGGCAGTGGCCACGCCATACTGGGCCATCTTTTGCTGGTTCAGGGTAATATCCACTTCGGGCGAGCCAACGTTTTTTATAATGCCCAAATCATCCATTCCCCTAACGCCTTTTAATATGTTATAAATCTCCTTTATTTTAGGTTCTGAGTAATTTAATGAGTCGCCGTATATTTTTACGCAAATAGAACCCTTAACACCCGAAACCGCTTCATCCACGTTATCCTCAATAGGTTGTGAGAAGTTAAGATCAAGATTTGGAAATTTCGCCCCAATTTGTTTGATAAGTTCGTCCTTAGTGATCTTTGGTTTCCAGTCATCCTCGGGGTACAGCTTTATATTAAACTCATCAATGTAAAACCCTTCAACATCTGTTCCGTCATCAGGCCTTCCAACTTGCGACACAACAGCTTGCACCTGCGGAAAAGTCATCAATTTTTTACGTATTTCTTTTGCGAGGTCTACTGATCTGTCGAGCGATATACTGTAGGGCAGCTCCACCCTTAACCATATCGCGCCCTCATCCAGTCCGGGCAAAAACTCACTCCCCAAAAACTTAAAGCTATATAAGCCGATGAACATTACAATTAAGGAAACTGCAACGACAAGTTTTTTGTATTTAAAGGCTGTTTTGAAGCCAAATAGCATAAAGCCGTTTAAACGATGTACAAACGGATTGCGTTTTTCGTGTACGTTTTTATTAAGCAGCATGCTAATAAGCACCGGTACCAGGGTAAGTGTTGTAATTAAGGCGCCAAGCAATGCAAAGCCAAGGGTGTACGCCAGGGGCGAAAACATTTTTCCTTCCACCTTCTGAAAAGCAAACACCGGCAGCAACCCGGTAATAATGATCACTTTGGCAAAAAAGATAGCTTTGCCAAATTGCGCGCCATTATTTTTGATCATGCCTAATTTAGCCAGTTTGTTAAAACGGGCCATCCCAACCTGCGCCGCTTTATGATCAAGCACCACAAACATACCCTCCACCATCACCACGGCCCCGTCAATGATAATCCCGAAATCGACAGCGCCAAGCGAAAGCAAATTGGCCGACATCCCCATCAGGTGCAGGCAAATGAAGGCAAAGAGCAGCGCCATGGGCACAATAATAGCAACGATGAGCGTTGTTCGCCAGTTGAACATAAACAACGAAACCAGTAGTGTTACCAGCAATATACCTTCTATCAGGTTATGCAACACGGTATGGGTAGCGTAGTCTATCAGCGTGGTCCTGTCGTAAAAAGGTACCATTTTGGTATCAGCAGGTAGTACAGTATTGTTTATGTTGTCAACTTCCTTTTCTACAGCTTTCGTTACCTCGGTAGGGTTTGCATCTTTACGCATCACCACTATGGCCTGTACAACGTCTTCCTCGTCCTCTACTTGTCTTTTGCCATCTTTATCGGTTATCGCGTTGATCCGCGCTATCCAGCCAAGCCTGGGCACATTTGACAGGGATACTGTAGCCACATCGCTCACCAGCAGCGGCACGCCGTTGTTGTTACTGACAATGACATTTTGAATATCGTGGATATCCTTCAATAAGCCGATCCCTCTTACAGCAAAGGCCTGGTTATTTTGAACGATGATGTCGCCGCCAACATTAACATTGGTTTTTTGTATAGCTGTAAATACATCTAACGGGGTTAATCCTAAGCTGGCGAGTTTTCCCGGATCGGCTGTTATTTCATACATCTTTGACTTTCCGCCAAAAGCTTCTATATCAGCAACACCCGGAATGGCCCTTAACCGCCTGTCTATCACCCAGTCCTGCATGGTTTTTAGTTCTGTTGGATTTCTTACAGAACTTTTAAGGGTGTACCTGAATATTTCTCCGGTGGGGCCGGTGGGGGGCTGTACCGAAGGGCTTATACCGCCTGGCAAACTGGCATTGCCTATTAAATTCATTACCTGCTGCCGCGCTTCAGGGTCCTTTACGTCGTCGTCAAAAATTATCTTTACCAAACTCAATCCAAAAACAGTTATAGAGCGCAGGCTCACTTTTTTCTGAACGGGGTTAAGGGCGATCTCTATAGGGATAGTAACCAGCTTTTCCACCTGTTCGGCGCTTTGGCCCGGCCATTGCGTAATCACTGTTATCTCGGTATTGGTAACATCAGGGAAGGCCTCTATCGGCATTTCCCTAAAAGTTATTACCCCTGCTATAATTAAGAGCCCGGAAAGTGATAGAATGAGGTACTTGTTTTTTAAGGAGAAGCCAATAATGCCTCTCAGAAATTTGTTCATAATCTATGGATTATTTAATAATAGATTGTTTAACTATTTAATGAGTTGTAGTAGTACATAAGCAGCGCATCCGCGCCTATTACCCTGTCACCCGGGCTTAACCCGCTTTTAATATAAGCTGTTTTCCCGTTGTTGGTTATCACCTCTACCGGCCTTATCTCTATGTTATTTTTACCTTTTATAATGATCACATAGTATTGGCTGTTATCAAAGATCAGCGCACCGCTGCATACAGCTGCGGCCTGTTTATTCACACTGTTGCTGATTGCGATGGTTGCAAACATTTGTGGTTTTAAGGCATAGCCCGGGTTATCAAGCACCACCCTCATTTTCATTACCTTGGTTGCAGGATCAAGCACATTCATCAGCTTACCTACTTTGCCATTGAAAATCTTGTCGGGGTATGTGTTGGTGGTCACCTCAACCGGGTCGCCTTCATGCACGCTGTTAATATTGCTTTCGTAAACATTGGCCTGCACCCATACGTCTTTCAAATCGGAAATGGTGAACATGTTGCCGCCGTTATCCGCGCGGACAGCCATATCATTAGTCACGTTTTTTTGAACGATAAAACCATTCACGGGCGATTTAACCTCAAAATCGCCGTTTTTATTATTACCGTTTATGGCTAATATTTTTTCTGCCGCTACCTTAGCCGCAACTGCCTGTTCATAACTCACTTCCGCAGTGGTGATATCAACCTGCGAGGCCAGGCCGCTTTTAAACAAATCCTTTTGCTGGTCGAGCAGTTTGGCATTCAGCCGGACATTTGTTTCGGCAGTAATCAGCGTGGCGTTGTAATTGGCAACCTCGGGGCTTTTAATGGTGCCTAATACCTGGCCTGCGTGTACATAATCGCCAGGCATCACACGGATGTTCTGTATATTGCCGCTCACCAGCGGGAATATATTGGCAACCTTATCGGTATTATAATCTACTATGCCATTAAACTTAATGGCGTAGCTGATGTTGGATGTTTTTACTGTATCTACCGCCAGTTTCTGAAATAATGAATCAGGAATGACGTAGGGCGCACGTACTTCACTGGTCTGCTCATTTGAATTGCAGGAAAACAGGTTAAAAAGCATAAAAGATGCAGTTATAGTGCTTATGCTGTTTTTAATGATCTTATTCATGGGAATATCTATAAATAATAGGATGATTATTGATTAAAAAAGGGCGTTCCGGTAACATAATTGAGTTGCTCAAGTGCCGTGACCCGGCTGAGCTGGATGTTATTTAACTGTACCGCGTTTACTTTATACGAGTCGTACAAATACAGGAATTCTATCAGGCCGATGTTGCGCACCTCGTAATTTTTAACTACCTCCTGTATCAGGTGGGTAAAATCAGCCCGGAATTTGGGGTCGAAACTGTTACTGAGTTTTTCATAACGCGAGACAGCCAGGTAATTAACGGCTATATCATTTTCCACCTGATCTTGCTGGCCCTGCAATTGCACTTTGCCCTGGTCTATTGTTAACTGAGCTTGTTTAATACCGCCCTGGTTGCGGTTAAAAAACGGCAAATTGAATTCAATACCGAGATTGGTGTAATTTGGCACGTAACCGCCGCGCCTGTCGTACCCCAGGGACAGGTTAAGATCAGGGACGGCAAGAGCCCTTTGATATTTTAAATTCATATCGTTGTATGCTACGGCCGATTTAGCCAATCTCAAATCGTAGCGGTTGTTATAAGCCGAGTCAAGCAGTTGCTGATAAGGCACTGTAGCCAAAATGTCTTTACCGTCCATTTCATAATTATAGTCGGCTTCGATGTAAGTTCCGGGCTTTGCCCTGATCAGTAATTGGAGCTGGCTTATGGAGGCATCAATCCCCACTTCCAGGCCGGCCAGTTCGGCCTGCAATGAATATAATTGCGATTGGATGCTTAAAACATCCTTTTCGGAAATGTTGCCTTTTGCATTTTGCTCCTTGTATGCCTTCAGTATTTTTTCCAGGGTATTAATCTCGGCGCCGTACACTTTGGCGGATTCCTGCTGAAAATAGATGGTAAAAAAATCACTGCGCAATGAGGCCTTCAATGTCCTCAGCAAATCAAAAAACTGGTATTTCGCCTGTTCAACGCCGATCTTAGCCAGCTGTATATTTTTATTCCGTTTCCCGGCAGTTGTAAACAATTGAGAGATATTGCCGGAATACTCAGCCTGGCCGGCGCTGTAATCAAAAAACTTATGGGTATTGGTATCATATAAGCCAGTAGTACTGCTGAAATCGGGGTTTGGGAACAGTTTAGCCGTTATCACCTGGGCCTCGGCTATACCTATGTTATAATGTTGGGCAATCAATTGAACGTTGTTCTTCAAAAACAGGTCTTCGGCCTGTTTAACGGTTAGTTTAACGGTATCGCCTACGGGGCTTTGGCCAAAAAGACTAAAGCTTGACAGTAGCAAACCGATAAATAATAAATTAATGATAGGGGGTTTGAATAACATAATCTTAAGAAATTGAACTTGAATCGTTATGAAGTAGTGGGGTTTTTTGAATGCCATTTAAATTGTAATGGCGGAAGTTTTGTTGTAAATTTTTGCCATGCGTTAAGTTTGCTGTTTACTATTTATGGTTAATTTAAATTGTGCATCTTTTTTGCCGTTTCTATTCCATTTTTACCCGGATGGTGCTTTAAGTCGAGATTAAATACATCGCTGATATTTGGCACCCCGCCATATTGCCCCTGCAGGTATTCCTTGTCGAAAATTGCATTGCTGCGGACGTTTGGATTAAATATGTACAGGGCCGTTATGGAAGATGCGCCATACGCGTCCTTATTAAGAAAAACAATCTGATCCCGTCTTAATTTTTTAAGAATTTGCTGGTTGTAGGAAATTGATACCAGTTGGGCGCCATGTTGATTGTATTTATTTGAATTAAATAGATCCATCACCATAGTTATAATATAAGGGTGGATTTTGGCATCGAGATCGTCAATCCAAAATGTACCCCCATCCATTAAAACTTTAATCATTGGACCGAGTAACGCGATAAATTTTTGTGCCCCGGATGATTCATCCTTGTTTAACTCAAAAGAAATTTTTTCGACTTTCCTGTTTTTTGAATCATATTTAATATGAGTTGAACCAAGTTTTATTTTAGGCCGGGGATTATTAAACCCTGTGGAATTTCTATGGGAGTTTTTTTGCTCCGCTTGTTTCTCCGCCTGTCTTTCAACACCGCTAAAACCCAGGTCCGATTTTTCAATAATCTCATTTAACAGGGAGCTATAATTCTTATCTGCAAGCAATTCGGCTGTATAACTAAGGGCGTCATCCAGGCTGGGTTCAGCATAAATGATATTTTTGGCAAACCACTTCGTTAGCTGCAATCCCAGGTCAATATTAAATTGTGCCAATACCGAAAGAAACAAAGCATCATTCCGTGTTAATTCTGTAATTAGCAGCAGCTTGTTTTTATAGTCATTTGGGAACCGCTTAACAATTTCAAATTGATTTTTAGTTCTTACAAATACCGTTTCCTCGCGCCGTTTCACAATCATATGAAGCCATTCGCTGGCAACCTCCTTGTTATCTATTTTAAAGCCATACCTGTAAATAACATTATCAATCATCATTGAACACTCAAAAAACGATGGTTTGCTTTCTGTTTCGGTACTTAACCTGAAAGGCTCAATAAGATAGGTTTTAGTGAGTGCGGATTCTTTTGCCGAATGGATAACAATGTATCTCATCAGGCTAAAGCCTTTAAACAAATTGGTTTTACCCGCTGAATTGGCTCCTAGTAAGGCAATGGATTTTAGAATGTTAATCGTATGATTGCCGTATTTAGAAAAAAATACATTTTCAGCATATTCTTTTATGGAACATGCTTCCATATCTAAAGTTGCTTCATCTTTAAATGAGCGGTAATTTGATAAAACGAACTTGAGCAACATGATTTATTGTTTTGAAAACCGGTGCATCAAGATTTAAAACCTTAATGCACCGGTTGTTTTTTTAAAGGGGTTAATTTGGGCGCGTAACAATATCATTATTTGTTACTTTGTGTTTTCTGTGTACAGGTACGCCAACTTAAATTGTTTGTTATAAGCATCGTACGATGAAAGTTCACTGTCGCTTTTAAACAAACTCTCTACTGCGTACATGAATTTTTGATTTTTAGCGTAAACACTTTCCAGGTTAGCGATGGTTAGGGATAAGATAGGGCTTGTGGCGTTTTCGCTAAAGTAAAACAGTTCGGTTGGTTTTGGTCCCTTTCCCTGCTGCACCAACGACGTTTTGCTGTAGATAATGATCCCATTACCCGAAAGTATCTTGTACTCACCTTTGTTAAAAAGACGAAAATCTTTGCCGTCTTTGCGGTATCCAAACACCTCACTTTTGGCTATTACTTTCGTTTCACCATTGTGAACTACCAGCACTTTACTGCCGCCCAAAAAGCCGTTTAATTTAATTTGGTCATTGCTCGCGCTATAGCTTAACTTGTGGTTCATATAATCCTGGAGGGTTAGATATAGCCCTGCGCTTTGGCCATTGGCGGCAGCGTTTTGGATGAAGAATGCCATAAATGGCACGAGGATCATTAATTTTAAAGCTTTCATTTTGATTCAATTTTATTGTTAAACATTTTGTTAATTATTATTGTGGGCCCGGAGGGTTGCCGGGATCAACTTGTTTTCAGCAGTCAGGTGCCATTTTTATGTAATGGCGCCTGACTTTTGTGTATTAAAACCTTGCTATCAAAGCGACTATAACCCTCGTGTCATTTTTTACTAAATCAAATGGAATAAAATTTGGGTTAGCAACTGTTTGCCCCGCTGCGTTTACAATGGTTGGCGGGTTCGGGATATATGAGTTTGAATTGGAATTCGTTTGCGGGTTGGTTTGATAACCATTGCCACCTGGCCCTGTAGTAACACCGCCCGGCCCATCGAAATAAGGGACGTCCATAAAGCGATGTACAAATTCTAAACGAATGGTTAAAAATTGATTAGGGTTATAGTCGATAGTGGTAGATGCATCCCATCCGGCCATTTTTGAACCCGGCGTAGAAGCTGCTATAAAGGAGTCGGTAGCAAGCCCTGTAGGTATTAGTGCTAAATAGCGGCTTGGGTTAGACATAACCCCGCCGCCAATAGTCCAACCCCATTTCGCCTGATCGCCAAACCAAAGCCTGTTGTACGCCATAGCACTCATGAAGTTAGACGCGTTTTTGCCAAAGGGCGAATACACGACACCACCAGGGGCCGTACCGTTCTGAAAGCCAAAGTCGGCAGTGACGGTGAATGCAGCACGTTTGATGCCTGGCCCTTTTTGATCTGCTGCCTCGTAATATAAATGTTCCCATGAGTCGTCGGTATGGTACCTTTTCACATCAGGTGCGCCGGCAACATCTGTTCCGAAATAGTTATTTGATATGATCTTATTGCGTTGGTTGGGTTGGTTTACAAATGCAAAGCCTAAGCCCGGCATTTTATTAAACATGCCATAGGATTGCCATCCGTTGATAAACCAAAATTCGAGTTTGGTTTTTACACTGGGGAACATCTGAACGCGGATACCATTGAAGAACCAAGGCGTATTGTCGGAAGTGTAAGATGGCTGATAGGACCAGTTTTCGAAGTTATTGTACGACATCAAACCGATGTAGGACATGAAAATACCCATATCAACATTGATACCATGCATTGCATCAAAATGATAACCGGCATAACCCTCGCTAATGTAGCGATAGGCATCCGGTAAGTCGTATTGGCCCCTATACGCGCTATAATCATTTCGCGGCACTTCAGTAGCGCGTGTGCCATATTGCAACATAATACGCCCGCGTACATGGTCATAATGAAAATCGCCGCCAATAGCAATCATCGATACTTCAACCTCACCATTGCGTGCTAAGGCGGTTGATCCTGTTACCATATCATCGTTCGGGTGATTGTTCGATTGGGTATAATTCATGTCGAAAGTAAAATCACCGGTGAAGTAGGCGTTATCCAGTAACTTTGAAGATTGACGGTTGTTGCCGTTAAGCCAGCTGAAGTCGGCATAGCCCAAAGGTGTCGCCGTTTCCATGGCTTTCGCTATAGAGTCCCTTTTTGCTTTTTCAGCGATGGTATCTTTTTTTGCAAACATAGCCGTGGTAGCAGCACTTGTTTGCGCTGATACCCGGCAAAAAGCTCCGAGTAGTAAAATGAGCGTAAATAATTTTTT
>Ga0206878_10112_pt1 | contig 34887 bp, 35 predicted proteins | sample Alteio_BWOrgCont_8_FD_152621 | JGI IMG/M metagenome (GOLD analysis project Ga0206878, IMG submission 152621) | Enriched cells from forest soil in Barre Woods Harvard Forest LTER site, Petersham, Massachusetts, United States -... | ecosystem: Environmental > Terrestrial > Soil > Temperate forest >... | reverse complement strand
TGAATTGGCGCGTTTACTGAAAAATCATCGTGCCAAGGTCAATCTGATTCCATTCAATCCTTTTCCAGGGACGATTTACAAACGCCCCAGCCAGCGAGTCATCGACCGGTTTCGGGAAATCATGATGCAGGCGGATATCAACACCATTACCCGCAAAACCCGTGGTGAAAAAATCGATGCCGCCTGTGGGCAGCTGGTCGGCAAGGTGCTGGATCGCACGCGGCGCAATGAACGCCATAGAGCTTCTCTTGCAAAATCTCTCACCGAAGGGCAACAGGAACAGACTGCTTCCTGAACCTCCAGTCCATCATCTGAAAAATTCAACTTAATTTTCATCTGGTTATAAACAGTTGCCAAACTAACCTTAAAGGTTATATTATTGGAGAATATTAAAATGAAACGGAGCAAATCAGCACCTGCATATTCCCTGCAAAAATTGCAGGGAATATTTGACTCAACTGACTCATTGCGCATGACATTTTCTGCCATGCAGGGACAGTATGAACTGGATTTCAGTGATCAGGATGTTGTCGATGCCATCCAGACTCTGGCTGAAATGGATTTTTACAAATCCATGCCTCCCAGACATGGAGGTTTCACAGCATGGCAGGATGTTTATAAATCAACATTCAGGGGTATCGGACTATACATCAAATTTCAGAAAGACAAATTTGGTGAAATGATTATTTCATTCAAAAGAAGGTGATCAAGATGAATAAATACAGTGAATGCCCATTCTGTGGCAAAAAAAAATGGCGCCATCAGATACGCAAAGTAACAATACACTACAAGTCTCATCCACTGACGTATGAACAGCCAGGATTATGGTGTGACAGCTGCAGGGAAGGCGTTATTGGGGGGACTGATCGCAACGCTACCCAAAAAATATTACAGACATTTCGCGCAAAAATCGACGGGCTGTTATCACCAGACGAAGTCAAATCTATTCGCAAGACTCTCAAAATGACCCAGCATACTGCATCCAGTCTTTTTGGAGGTGGCGTAAACGCCTTCAGTCGTTATGAAAGAGGCGAAACACCAGTTCCAAAATCATTGGCACAATTACTCACATTATTACACAATCATCCTGAACTGATCCGTGAACTAAGACGGACACAGAAAAATCATTGAGACCTGCATTTTACCGACTCAAAGTCATAGCCAGTGTAGCCACAGTAGCCGTTGCCGCCAGACCTGTTACTGCACCGGTCAGATATGGATGTCTCTTCCAGAAACCACTCGCAGCTGCTGTATATTTTTCACAGGCAGAAAGTTCTGGCTTGCCATGATTGGCCTGGGCGATGACGAGCTGATACACTTTTTTGACTTCATCAATAAAGTTGTCTGTAATACGCCCATTTTCATATGCCCCGTTGATATAATTCCTGAAACGATTGGCAAGCCGCGCGGGATTTTCAAATGAGTAGAACTCGACACCAGAATCATATTCTGAATCTAAATCTGTCAAATCGTTCTCTACATAATTTTCCAAAAGAGACGAAACTTTTTTCTGCAGCATCTGGCCGCCATTGAGCAATCCCAGATAATGCACATAGGCAAATGCCAATGTACTCTCCATGCTCTGTGCTGAATCAAATGCCGCTATGATCTGTCGGGTCTCGGGCCATGGATTAACAATTGATGGTTCAAAAGAAAGCAACTTGCAAGCATAATCAGCATCGTGCTCAAGAGCATTGCCCCGCTCCAGCAACGGAAATAATTCGCCCAGATAACCACTGAATCGCAGACGATTTTCGATGGGTATATATACCCACCTTGACTGATACAAATACTCCGCATGCTGCTTCAGGGTAATTTTGTCTGACATGTAGAGCTGAATGATTCTGGAACTGGCGGCCTGCTTGTGTATATCTTTTGTCTCTTCACGAATTCTTGCGCAAAAATCCACTGGCATGTTTTTTTACTCCCTGAAAGGTACACTGGGAGTGCATATTATCCTAGTGAGCCACGGTCAGGCAAGCCTGATCTGGCTCAAAGTCCAGGGTCGAACAGATCTTTCAGGGTAGCAATGGATGAGACAATCTCTTCGCTATAAACATTTTTTTTAAGCCCACCGGATACAATCATCGAATGAAATATCTGTTTGCGTGTTTTTGTGGCGCTGGAATAAATTTTTTCCCTGGAAAGAAGCACAGAAGCATATTTTTTATCTATCACAAATGGCGAAACACAATACTTGATTTCACAAAGATTAACAATACCATCCGGCCTATCAAATACAAGGTCAACCTGGGCCCCAGCTTCACCATCCTTCGGGACATGTCGCCATGGCCAAACCTCCGCCCCATCCGGAACATGCAGAGCCTTGCGGATTTGGCCGGTATGTTTCAGGCACACTGACTCAAAAGCAAAACCAGACCATGCTTTCCATGCGGATTGAGCAGATATGGTTTCCCAATATTTTCCGCTGATTCCGTCGATGATGCGATTGACCGCTTTTGGAGCAATCCAGGACAACCAAAATAGCGTGTATTCATCAATCACCCGGTAATAAATTCCCCTTTCTTTTTTCCATGGGGCAAACTCAGCAATAAATCCTGCTTCCCTGAGCTCTCTCAGCCTCTCAGTCAGCCGCCCACCCTTGCAATCCATTATGGTTCTCGCAAGGGACAGTTATATTATGATTATTTCCGTCCCTTATCATATCCGCAAGGGACCGAAATAGACAGGTCAACTGATCATCATCGCATCGCCATAGCTGTAAAAACGGTATTTCTCGGCAATGGCTTCTGCATAGGCATCCAGAATCTGCTTATGTCCAGCAAAGGCCGACACCAGCATCAAAAGGGTCGAGCGCGGCAGGTGAAAATTGGTGATCAGCGCATCCACGCATTTGAACCCATATCCAGGCCAGATAAAAATCGATGTATCACCTGCAAAGGGACGAGGTTCCCCTGACTGGCTGACAGACTCGAGGCTGCGGAGGGCTGTGGTCCCTACGGCAATCACCCTGCCACCCTGTTTTCGGGTTGCCATAATTGCATCACATACAGCAGGTGAGACTTCAATGCGCTCAGAGTGCATGGTGTGTTCACGAATATCATCAGTGCGCACGGGCGCGAAAGTTCCAGCACCAATATGCAGGGTCACATGCGCAATCTTCACGCCCTTCGTCTGAATGGCATCCAGCAGGATTTCATCGAAATGCAGTCCAGCGGTGGGCGCTGCAACCGACCCCCTGTGCTCTGCAAAGACAGTTTGATAGCGTGACAGGTCACTCTCATCCGGTGTGCGGTGCAGATAGGGCGGCAGGGGAATTTCACCGAGCTGCTCAATCACTTCAGAGACAGGTCTTGCTTCGGCACTGGTCAGCTCAAACAGTTCACCTGCCCTGCCGGTGACTTCGAGAATACTTTCACCCAGATGTATTTTGTTAATCGATTTGCCGCCGCGGACATGGGCAAGCACGCGATGGGTATCAAGGATTCTCTCGATGAGGATTTCAACCCTGCCGCCGGTCGGTTTTTTGCCAAAAAGACGGGCCGGGATCACACGGGTGTCATTGCAGACCAGCAGGTCACCTGGCAACAGCAAATCAGGCAGGTCCGAAAATACACGATGCTCCTGCCCACCTCTCTTGCGGTCAAGGCACAGCAGACGGCTGGCGCTGCGCTTTTCGAGTGGATAACGCGCAATCAGTTCTGGCGGCAGCTGGTAGTCAAAATCACTGAGTTTCATGAGGTTATACAGGGTAATTTCAATTTGAGCCTATTATAGGTGAAAAAAAGCTTGAAACAGAAAATATATTTTTCTATATAAATCAGCATGTAACGATTTTTCAGCGCACTGGCGCGCGAGTCTGATATAATATATTGAGCAGTTGTAACAAGGATATCTGTCATGACGATGCGGAAACTCGCAGGTAAATTGCGGCTCTCGCTCACACCAGAGAAAATCCCTGAGCAAAAGGAAGCTCCATCTGATACCGCGGAGAATGACATCCGGAAATTAATGGAGTTAATCGAAATTCTTGCGAGGAAACGCTCGCATGCGGACCTGATGAACCCGGAAACATACAAGAGCATCAGGGCTCTTTCAATACTGGTCAACATATTGCATGAGGCCCTGCCAGACCCGGAGTCTGGAGAAACGGCCTCCTTCCCGGCATGGAAAAAAGAACGAATACTGGATGAGTGGCTTATCCAATGCAGGCTGGCAGACGTACCCAAACCACTGGCACTGGTCAATCCATCAGTGATCAAGGGAAAGAAAAATGAAGAATCATTGGCTGACTGGATGAAAAACTTCTTTGGTGCAGGGCAGGTGCGGGAAATGCAGGAACTGGAAAAAACCCACCCGTATTATTTTGATAATGATATTAATTCACGTCAGGCCAAAACTGAAACCATAGGCGCTCTAAAAACATGTGCCGCAGAAGGCCCGCTTCATTTTCTGGAAATCATCAGTCATGCTGTTTTGGCTGATGGAGGAAAGGATGAGAAATTTGAGGGCATGAAAATTCCAGAAGAAAGGGTCAAGAATTTCGTTAAGATGATTCAGGGATACATGAATGATCCTGAAAATGCAACTCTGAATCTCTCACGTTCATTAAACGCATGGCCGAGCGATATTGTTACAGAGCGTTTTCCTGGTTTGACACGTTCTTTTCAAGACACTATGGAAAAAATGCTGGATAGCTACGCATCCGTCCAGAATATAAATGAACTTGACGAGGATGAGAGAAAATATTTTATGCGTCAACTGGAAACTGAAATTATCAATTTGTGGGGGGAATTTCTGGACCGGATGTTTTATTTGATTCTTGATGAGGTATTTGATCCTGAAACAGGAAAAGTGAGAGAGGAGGTTACTGCCCTGCTGAAGCAGATACAGGAAAATTTTCCTCCAGACAGCCAGGGAAAGGCGTTTGCCCTGGATGAAAAAAATATGGAGAAAATTGCTTATGGTCTCGCAATGACGTTTTGTACCAATATTGTTTTTGTTGATTTATTGGGTGCCGGGATTAACCCTCGCCTTATTACAGAGGAAAATGCAGCACTTTCTGGTTATATCTATGCAGCAGGATCAAAAGTGCTAAATGCCTATAATGGCATGCTTGAGTCTGTAATGCAGCGGGCTTTGGATAAACCATTATCCTCAAGAAATGCCGAAAACATTGATCTTTTTGATGCCAAAATGGCGGAGTGGAAAAGGATGCGCGGAGGGCTTGTCTCTCCTGAACCATCACCATCCTCTTCGGCACCCAGCCCACAAATATGACTCCTACCAACCCTGATCTTATAAATTATTGGGTTTACATTCTACTCTGTGAAAATGACACATATTATACTGGATATACAAATGATTTGAAGGCGCGCTATCGCACGCACATCAATGGAACTGGCAGATGCAAATATACCCGCAGCTTCAGGCCTCTCACCATCGCCCAGTGCTGGAAAATTACTGGCAACAAATCTCTTGCCATGAAAACAGAAAAGCAGATAAAAAATATGTCCCGTCAACAAAAGAAAGAACTTGTTTTAAAGCCGTCCATTCTCGCAAGCAATCCTGATATAAAATGTATTTCACAAAGCGCCATACTGAAAATTATTAAAAATGCATCTGACCTGCTACCCTGATAATTTATTGGCTATTACCACCAGCCGGTTTTGTGTCAATACAATGCCATTGCTGGTTTGCAGTTTATTGATAGCCTCATCAAACGCTTGCCTGTCGTTAACAGGATGAAAATTCCTGACGGTAGATATAGTGTTATTCAATAACATCCATAAGCCTTCCCGGGTATAAACAGTTTGCCAGACAATGTTGTGGATCGCGATAACCCCGAAGAAGGAACCCAATTTTTTGGCAATATGGGATTTCATCGCCTCAAGACTGGTATTGAGGTTTGCGCCACGCTTCCCTTGATCATCCTTGCCAAAACAAGCCGTGAAATCGGCTTTATCATCTGGCCCCAGACATTCCACAATAAAAATCCCGTGGGAACCCAAAACCCTGTGGACTTCACCTGCATTCCACCATGATAAAATTGACATGGCAACATCAAACTGGTTATTCCCGAAAGGGAGACTGTCAGCAACTCCTTCAACCACATGGCAACGGGTTAATTTCTGTGAAACAATATTATTGCGAGCAATTTTCAAGAGTCCCTGTGAAGGCTCAAGGCCTACAACCGTATGATAGTCATCGGCCAGGGAGAACCCTTTTTCACCTGTTCCACATCCTATATCCAGTAATTTTTTGTTTTGGCCTCCATAATCTCGCGCAAATGCTTGCGCAAGTGGCGGCCTTGGTGTTATATCCCGCCCGCGCAAAAGAGCAGATGTATAAGATTCAGAATAATCCTGATGCATGGGCCAATAACTCACAGTTAAAATCGCTGAGATTCATAGTGCTGTTCTTCAACCTGCAGCAAACCGATAACCAGCCGATCTGTTGGCAGTCAGCTCTCCGCCTGCCCAACACTGACGACAACAGCTCTGACTGATGATGATTCCACAGATTTGATCGCAGACAACACCGCTTCCTCCCGGGAATGTGCTTCCCGATCAAAATCAAGGTTAACCATTCCATTCCTGAAATTGATCAGGGCATCATCACATCCAGCCTCAAAAAGACTGTCCTCAAGATTCGGGGTGGCTTCCTTCACATTTCCCAATACCAGGATAAACTGATAATATTTATTTGCGCACTTGGGGTTTTTTCGCAATTTACTCATATCAGTCACCGAACAGTTCATTAATTTATAGCCATTATACCTCAAAACGTAAACCTGTCCCGCAAGTGCCGGAACCCCGGCAGATGCGGGCGGGAGTGTGCCCAGCACAGATTCCCTCACCCCCGTCCCCTCTCCCGGGACGGGAGAAGGGTGACTCAAAACACAGGCTGGTTTAAATAGAAGATTTGTCTTTTAATCTTCCTTCTCCCTCTCGTGGGGCTCCAAGCGAGGATGCCTGTGCTCAGCACATTGCAGCTTCAGAAGGATGTTCTCCAGAACTCCGGAAATGTTTTCAAAAACTTCGTTATTCCATATTCGAACAACCTGATAACCCTCTTCCCCGAGAAACTCCGTACGTTTATTGTCATAGGCAATAACAGCTTTTTCTCCGTGCTGCCCTCCATCCACCTCAATGATTATTTTGTGGCAGCGATTAACAAAGTCTGCGATATAACACCCAATGACAACTTCCCGGGCAAATTTATAACCGTTTAAACGCCGCCCTCTGAGAAAACGCCACAAACGTTGTGCTGCTGGCGTCGGTGCCTTCCTGTTACTGCGCGCAACTTCTTTTAACGTAGAGCTTGCCATCGATCAACCTGTATCTTTGTACCCGCTATTTAAACCGGCCTGTGTTTTGAGTCACCCTTCTCCCGTCCCGGGAGAGGGGTTGGGGGTGAGGGAATCTGTGCTGGGCACAGTCCTGCCTGCTTCTGCCGGGGCTCCGGGACTTGCGGGTAAAGAACAACTGAGAAGCTGGCCCAGCTCAAACAGCTACATCACCCGCTTCACTACGCTTTTTTTGAAATCCGTATAGGGCGGATGGGTCAACGCAGCGGAAGGATCTGGCCAGGTTGCCTTTTTAAAGATAGCCCGCCGGTAACTGAAAGTATCAAAAGAATATTTCCCGTGATACTGTCCACAACCGCTCGCGCCCACACCACCAAAGGGCAACGAAGGCACACTGCCATGCACAATCGTGGCATTGACAGAGAGCGCACCCGAGCGGGTATTTTTTGCAACATAATCAAATGTATTTTTTTCTTTTGAAAAGAGATAAATCGCAAGCGGTTCCGGCCTCCGGCGAATAAACGCCACCGCATCTGCAACGCTCTCAACTGACAGCACAGGCAAAACCGGGCCAAAGATTTCCTCCCAGTCATCCATAATGTGTGCATCCCGCGGCACTTTTGACAAAATGGTGGGTGCAATATATAGTTTGTCAGGATCCGATTTTCCACCTGCGACAATGATTCCGTCACCCTGCATTAATTCCATCAACCGGTCATAATGCTTCCTGTTAATGATTCGGCCATAATCTGGACTGGCCGAAGGATCTTCACCATAAAATTTTAGCAGCACTTTTTTCATTTCATCAAGAAGTTCGCGTTCCAGATTTTTGTTCACCAAAACATAATCCGGTGCAATACAGGTTTGGCCGGCATTCAGAAATTTTCCCCAAACAATATTTTCAGCCGCATGGGCAAGATTTACATTCTCATCCACAATACAGGGACACTTGCCCCCCAGCTCTAGGGTACAAGTCGCGTCCATGTATGCTGCCGCTTTTCTGACAATCCTGCCAACCTGTTCACTGCCCGTAAAAAATATATGATCAAAACGCTGATTGAGCAAAACAGTGGTTTCATCCACCGCTCCTTCGACAACCCTGAGATAATCCCTGCTCACATATTCTGGCAATAATCTTGCCAGCAGATTGCTGGTGTGTTGAGCAAGCTCTGACGGCTTTAATACCACACAATTGCCTGCAGCAATCGCACCAATCACTGGCATGAGCGAGAGCTGAAGTGGGTAATTCCAGGGCGCAATAATCAGTACCAAACCCAAAGGCTGCGCCACGGTGTGAGCTGTTGCAGGCTGCAGTGGAAAAAACATGCCTGCCCGGGCAGGCGCAGCCCAGGACTCCAGTTGCCGACTGGCATCGCGTGCTTCGCGTTGCACAATGGCAATTTCAGTCATGAATGACTCAAAGGCAGGCTTGCCCAGATCCGCATATAACGCTTGCTCGAAATCCTGCTGATGTTCCTCCAGCATGCGCTGAATCCCATTCAGCTGTTTTTTTCGCTCAGCAAGAGGCATGAGCAGATTGTTGTTAAAATTATTCCGCAATTCAGCAACCATTTCCCGCAACATGTGGCGGGCAGAACTATCCGATAACTGGTCTTCCTTTTCTTCTGGAGCTGTTGCCTCTTTCAGATTTCCTGTCATGCAGATCTCCCTAATACACCGACACTCTGCAGAGCTCAATCAACGCAGAAGGGAAAAGTCCAAGCAGCAGTGCGGCAAAAGAATTAATCGCGAGCGCCGCCATGCCACTTCTGTCAATCACCAGCTTGACAGCAGCCGCATCAGGTAGCGGCTCTTCAAAATACATCAACATCACTACACGCAAATAGTAATAAGCCCCTATGATCGCAAACAGCAACGCCAAAGATGCCAGCCAGACATAATGCGCCTGTACCAGCACTTCCAAAAGTCCCAGTTTGGCAAAAAATCCCACCAGCGGCGGCACACCCGCCATCGAAAACATCAGCAGCAACATCATAAATGCAATCCAAGGATTGCGCGCATTCAAACCGCGAAAATCATCCAGATGATCAAATGACCTGCCATCGCGCGACAACAGCGCCATCAGCGCAAAAGCACCCGCCGCAACAATTACATAGGTCACCATGTAAAACATCGCCGCAGAATATCCCAATGGCGTCACCGGCCCCGCAATCACACCCAGCAATACATAGCCCATGTGCGCAATCGATGAATAGGCCAGCATGCGCTTGACACTCGTCTGCGCAATGGCCAAAAGATTTCCCGCAAACATCGAAAGAATCGAAATCACCACCAAAATCTGCTGCCACTCGACAGTCGACACCGATAACGCCCCACCCAAAATACGCATCAGCACACAAAACGTCGCAATCTTCGGCGCACAGGCAATAAAAAGCGTCATGCAGGTTGGCGCACCATCATATACATCCGGAACCCACATGTGAAAAGGCACCGTACCAAGCTTGAACAGCAGGCCCACAATGATAAATACCATCCCCGCCATGGCCACAATCCGGCCCGCACCTGATGCATGATGCAAAAAAGCATCCACAACAGAAAAATCCACCGACCCCGTCGCACCATAAACCAGCGATATGCCATAGAGCAAAATTCCTGACGCAAGCCCGCCCATGACAAAAAACTTCATCGACGCCTCAATCGATCGCGACGACTGGGACGAATGCCGGTCAAGTGCCACCATCGCATACATCGCCAAAGACAAAAGCTCAAGACCCAGCCAGGCCACCAGAAAACTGAATGCTGATGCCATCACCATCATGCCAAGCAGCGCAAAAAGTCCCAGAATAAAATATTCACTGGATGAAATGCGCCGCTCGCGCAAATACGGCCAAGCATAAACAAAAGCAAATATGGTCGTACCCAGCACAAAAAGTTTCGTCAAAATGGCTAGGCGGTCCTGAATATAACCATTACTGAATGAAATGATGGGCTGCGTATAAGTCGTATACCCCGCCATGACCAGCAGCAGACACGCAAAAATCGCGCCCAGCGACAAAAAATATGTCACCCTGTTGCGAACCCGCGCAGGTACCATTACATCCAGCAACAAAATCACACAGGTCATGCTGAGCAGAAAGATTTCTGGCGTCGCCATCACAATTCCTGCAGCAATATCAGGTACCATCAAATTCATTTCAGACAACCCCCGCAGGCAAACTCAGCGCCAGCAAATGCCCCACTGTCACATGCAACAGATTCAACACCGATTCAGGATAAAGACCCAGCCAAAATACACCTGCGGCAAGTAATGCATAATTCAGCTTCTCCACCCAGTGAATATCGGTCATCTTCATCACTTCAGGCTGCGTCACCGGGCCAAAAAAGACCCTTTTGTACATCCAGAGCGTATAGGACGCCGCAAGCACCAAAGTCGTCGCTGCAATCAGCGCCACCAGAAAATGCCCCTGGTACGCACTCATGATGATCATGAATTCACCGACAAAACCCGCAGTCCCAGGCAATCCCACATTCGACATCGCAAACAGCATGAAAAACGCTGCAAACACCGGCATACGGCTCGCAATCCCACCATAATCGCTGATCCTGCGGCTGTGGGTCGGATGCCGATCCGCCAGCATTCCCACCCCAAGGAACATCGCACCCGATCCAAAAGCATGCGCAATCATCTGGATAATCGCCCCTTCCATGCTCATGGCCGCATCCGAAAGCGTGGCATGCCTGACAATCTGATAGATCATGAAACAGCCCAGCGTCGCAAATCCCATGTGCGATATCGATGAATAGGCAATCAGCTTTTTCATGTCCGCCTGAACTATGGCAATCAAACCAATATACACAATGGCAATCAGGGACAACGCAATCATGAACCAAGACAGTGCATCCGATGCATGCGGCGCTATCGGCATGCTGAATCGCAAAAATCCATACACCCCCAGCTTCAGCATCAGCGCCGCCAGTACGACAGAACCACCCGCAGGCGCCTCGGTATGGGCATCGGGCAGCCAGGTATGCAGAGGCACCATCGGCACCTTGACCGCAAATGCAAACAAAAAAGCAACAAACAACAGCTTTTCAATCCACGGATCAAGCGTTAGCCCATAATAATGCGCAATATCAAACACACCGGTCTGCGTATAAAGATACAGCAGCGCCACCAGCATCAAAATGGAACCCAAAAATGTATACAGGAAAAACTTGATCGACGCATACGAACGGTTGGCACTGCCCCACATGCCAATACTCAAATACATCGGAATCAGCATGCCTTCCCAAAAAACATAAAACAAAATCGCGTCCGTCGCCGCAAACACACCAATCATCATGCCCTGCATGATCAGAAATGCCGCCATATACTGCGCCACTCTCACTTTAATGGCATGACAACCGGCAAAAATCACGAGGAGCCCGGTAAAATTGGTCAAAATCACCATCGCAAGCGACAGTCCATCTACTCCGAGGGCGTAGTGAATCTGAAAAATGGGAATCCAGAGATGGTCTTCCTGGAACTGCATCTGGTAACTGCCTGGATCAAATCCCAGATACAGCGGAATCGACAACAGCATATTGGCAAGCGCCACCATCACCGCAATGGTGCGCGCTGTTCCTGCTCTCGCATCATCTCCCGTCGCCAGCACGCCGACAGCGCCCAGCACCGGCAACCAGACCATCATACTTAAAAGCGATGTATGCAGCACCATGCCCCAAAACCCCTAGATTACCGAATACCAAACCAGAATCAGTGCCAGTCCCACCACCATCACCAGCGCATAGTGATACAGATATCCCGTCTGCATCGTTCGCGATGTGCGTGCCATCCAGCGCACCAGACGGCCAGAACCATTCACAAAAATACCATCAATGAATTTGAGATCACTGATGCGATAAAAAAACCGCCCCAGTGCCCGTGTCCCTCGCACCAAAACATATTCATTGAAATCATCAAACCCATACTTGTGCTGAATAATAACAGACAGCCAGTGAAAACGTTTTTTGAGCGTCTCTGAAAACACAGAATAACCACTGCAGACAAACCACGCCGCAACAATCCCTGCAAGCACCAGCCAGAGCGTCACTGACTGGCCAGCATTCAGTGCCGCTCGCACCGCACCCGGATATTCGGCCGCCATATGCTGCAACACATCATTTTGCGGCAGTACAAAAATACTGTCGCCCAAAAGACGTGGCGTATCATATAGCATCGGCCCTGCAAGCAACGCGCCTGAAATTACGGACGGAATGGCCAAAACAATCAGCGGCAGCAATATCACCCAGGGGGATTCTTTGGGCGGATGATGGGCATCGCCCCGAAAATTCCCATAAAAAGTCATAAACAGTGCCCGAAAAATATAAAGCGGCGTCAAAAACGCCCCGGCCACCACGCAAAATGACGCATAACCCCCAAAAGGACCTGCCGACAAACGCACCGCCTCAATAATCGCATCCTTGGAATAAAATCCTGCAAAAGGCGGAAGCGCAGAAAGCGCCAGCGCCCCTGCAAAAAAGGTCAGGCAGGTCACAGGCATCCGCGTTGCAAGCCCGCCCATTTTACGCATGTCCTGTTCGTGGTGCAGCGCAATAATCACCGAACCCGCCGCAAGGAAGAGCAGCGCCTTGAAAAACGCATGCGTCACCAGATGAAAAATCGCCGCATCATAGGCAGAAACACCCAGCGCCGCCGCCATATATCCCAGCTGTGAAATAGTGGAGTATGCAATCACCCGCTTGATGTCATTCTGGAAGATCGCCAGAATGCCCATAAAAAAGCAGGTCGTGGCGCCGAGCAGCAAAATCAGCGCCCGTACGCCTGGCGCAAATTCATACAGCGGCGAACAGCGCGCAATCATGTAAATACCCGCCGTCACCATGGTCGCCGCATGAATCAGCGCCGAAATAGGTGTCGGACCTTCCATGGATTCTGGCAGCCACACATGCAGCGGCACCTGGGCGGATTTTGCCATCGCACCAATAAAAAGCAGCAGACAAATGAGCGGAACCGCAGGCACATCATGCCCCGGCCAGAGCGATGCCATGTGGTCAGCCAGATCAGACACTATCGAAAAAACCGAATGATAGTCAAGGGTACCAAAAGTCAGCAAAATCGCCGCAAGCGCCAGCGCAAAGCCCACATCACCCACACGATTGGCCAAAAAAGCCTTGAGACCCCCTGCCACTGCAGAATCGCGCCCAAACCAGAAGCCGATCAGCAAATAGGACACCAGCCCTACCCCTTCCCAGCCAAAAAACATCAACAGAAAATTGTTAGCCAGTACGAGTGCCAGCATCGAAAAAGTAAACAGTGACACATAACTGAAAAAGCGCTCATAGCCTGGATCTTCTGCCATGTAACCGATGGTATAGATATGCACAGCCAGCGAAACAAAAAGCACCACACAGGTCATCAGTGCACTCAGTCGATCCACCAGCAAACCAATCTCAAACTGGAAATTGCCCGTGGTCATCCAGCGATAGACTGTCCCGTTGAATGCAGGCAAATTCTCCCCAAATACCTGCCAGACCAGATAAAGTGACAGCAAAAAACTGACACTGACCAGTGAAATGGTGACACGATGGGTGGCAACCACACCGATTTTTTTGCCGAAAAGGCCCGCAATCAGTGCGCCCAAAAGCGGCAGCAGCATGATGGCAAGCGCAATATTCCCGATTCCGGATTCCACCTTCCCTACCCCCTGAGCGCATCAAGTTTGTCAACGGCAATGGTGCCCGAACGGCGATACAGCACCACCATGATCGCAAGACCAATGGCCGCCTCAGCTGCTGCAACCGTCAGGATGAAAAACACAAATACCTGGCCTGTCACCTGGCCATAATAGCGGGAAAACGCCACAAAATTGGTATTGACGGAAAGCAACAGCAGCTCGATCGACATCAGCACCACAATGATGTTTTTGCGATTGACCAAAATCCCCGAAAGCCCCAGCCCAAACAGAATTGCCGCAAAACCAAGCACGGCAGTGAGAGAAATCATGATTTTTTCTCCGGCTTCATATTCTTCACAAGACGCACACGATCCCGAACCCGCACATTGCCCTGCAACACGGGATCCTGGCGCAGTGAGTTGCGCGCTCCACGCCGATGGGCAAGGGCAATGGCTGCAACAATCGCAGACAGCAAAAGCACAGCCGCAATTTCAAATGGCCACACCCAGGTGGTATACAGCACACTGCCCAGATCAGAAACATTGCTGTATCCGGATGAATACGGCCTGAGTACCTCCCCCGGAATAGCCAAACCCGCTTTGCCATATCGGGTAGCCGCCACCATCAGCCCCGTCACAATCAGCAACACCAAAACAGCCAGCGGCCAGCGCTTCACCAGTCCCTCATCAAGGCTGCTTTTTCTGAGGTTCAGCATCATCACCACAAACAGAAAAAGCGTCATGACCGCACCGACATACACCAGCACCAGCACCAGCGCCAGAAACTCCGTCTCAAGCAAAAGCCAGATCACCGCAGTCGAGACAAACGTGAGCACCAGAAACAGTACGCTGTAAACCGTATTGCGAACAGACACCACTCCAATGGCTGAGACCACCGCAAGGGCTGCAAACAGATAAAAAAGCATTTCAGGAACCATCATCTGAACTCCGCATCCGCTTTTCGGTCGACAGCAATGTCCACCTCATGCCGGTCACCAATGGCCAGCAGTTTTTCCTTTGCCAGAATATTTTCCCCACGATGCTCCATGTGATAATCCTGAAACCGGGTCAGCACAATCGCATCCACCGGACAGGCTTCTTCACAAAGCCCGCAATACACACACTTGAAAAGATCAATCTCATAAACCGTTGTCCGCCTCGAACCATCGAGTCTCGGCTCTGCCTCAATGGTAATCGCAAGCGCCGGACACACCGCCTCACACAGCTTGCAGGCAATACAGCGTTCTTCACCATTCGGATAACGGCGCAGCGCGTGCAAACCCCGAAAACGTGGAGACACTGGCGTTTTTTCTTCCGGAAACTGGACTGTCCGTTTTGTGGCAAAAAACAGCCTGCCCGTCAGCCCCAACCCCTTCAAAAGATCCGTCAGGGTAAACCGTTGCAGTTTTCTCAACCATTCATGAATGTGTCGCATGTGTCATCCTGCAGGCTGAACTGAAGAAATTGAAGAAAACCACGGCGCAAGCTGCCACTGTACTGCCAGTGCCACCACCACGATCCAGACAATCGTTACCGGAATCAGTACCTTCCAGCCCAGCCGCATGATCTGGTCATAACGGTAACGGGGAAAGGTTGCCCGAAACCATAAATAACACAACACAAAAAATCCGAGTTTTGCAATCAGCCAGACAATCCCTGGCACCCATGCAAATAGCCCTTCAAGCAGCGGAATGCCCTGAAACGGTGAAAGCCAGCCACCAAAAAAGAGCACAGTGACAAGCACTGACACCAGAATCATGTTGGCATATTCTGCAAGAAAAAAGAGTGCAAAAAGCGTTCCCGAATATTCCACATGAAATCCGGCCACAATCTCGGACTCCCCTTCCGCCACATCAAAAGGCGCACGATTGGTTTCTGCAATGCCTGAAATCCAGTACACCATAAAAAGTGGAAACAGCGGCAGCCAGAACCAGTGCCAGAACCCGCCAGACTGCGCAGTGATAATGGCCTGCAAATTCAGCGATCCCGCCGCCATCATGACTCCAACCAGCGCAAACCCCATCGCAATTTCATAGGAAATAGTCTGCGCCGCCGTTCGCAGGGTGCCAAACATTGCATATTTTGAATTCGAAGCCCAGCCGGCAATCAGAATGCCATAAACCCCAAGTGAAGAAATCGCATAAACAAACAGTAGCCCGGCATTCATGTTGGCCAGCACAAACTGTTTGTCCAGCGGAATCGCAGCCCACACAGCCAACGCCGTGCCAATGCTCAGTACGGGCGCGACCAGAAACAGAAAGTGGCTGGACTGGGTCGGGACAATGATTTCCTTGTTGAGCAGCTTGATGACATCTGCAAAAGGCTGAAACAGTCCCATGGGACCGACCCGGTTAGGGCCTGGTCGTCCCTGGATATAACCAATCACCTTGCGTTCAAAATACGTGAGATAAGCCACGCCCAAAAGCAGCACTACAATCATGATGACTGCTTTGATCGCAATCAGTGTGACCAGCCATATCTGTTCCATCATGGTTTCAAAATCTCAAGTGGACCATAAAACTCGCCAAGGGCCGCCGTTTCAGGCAGGCCTGCCGGCACCAGTGCCGCTTCACGGGGAATGGATTCATCCACCCGCACCGTCAAAAGCACCCTTCCCGCACCCTGACACACCAGCACCCTGTCTCCCGGCTCTACCCCCAGCATGGACGCTGTCAGGGGATGCAGGCGAATCCCCGCAAAAAAACCATCTGACTCACGCTGTGCCGCCTGAAGCGCAGGTGCACGCCGGCAAGCAGCATCCCCGGAATAAAGCGGGACGGGACCCACCCGACTAATCATCGCCTGCAACTCCGGATTTTTACTGTTTTCACTGCCCCGAACCGACAGGGTTATTTTGCCGGGTGTGACGGGCAGAACGACAGCTGATGCCATCATGCCGTTCAGCTCAGCAGTCACCTCACTCACCGCTGCATAATCAAAATCCGCGACCGAAAGCAAATTGCCGAGCACCCGCAACACTTTCCATGCCGGACGCGATTCCCCGACAGGGATCGCCATCCCGCTGAATGTCTGCCACTGACCCATGGCATTCACAAAAGTGCCCGCTGTTTCAGTAAAAGGTGTCACTGGCAAAATCACACTGGCCGTTTCCAGCAGGGCTGGATGACGAAAAGAGGACAGCGCCACCACGCTTTCTGCGCGGCGCAAGGCATCCATTGCAACCTGGCCGTGTGCACAGTCAAGATCAGGCTCCACATTCAGCAAAAGATATCCGCTGCGGGGATTTTTCCAGACTGCAGCAGCGGGAAGTCCTGGCGCTGCCAGTTTTTGTCCGCACGCTCCCCGATGTGGAATGGCCCCTGCAATCCAGGCCCCTGCCGCATTGGCACCCTCTGTAAACCATCCCGCCTGCGTACCACAACTTTCAGCAATATGCCGCAAAAGCCTGCGAATATCTGCAGCTGCCGGATGATGAAACGCCTGAATGCCTGCATACACACCGACCTTTTTGGCAGCCAGAAGCTGGTTTGCAATTTGCCGGTCAGATTCGCGCACCACGAGATGAGGCAGCGGTGGCGCATCTGGCCTCAGCAAATTGGCAACGCCTGCGAGCGCAAAGGGCAAATCCTGTGGCGGCAGGATTTTTGCAAAATCCGCCTCAAAACAGCACGGATAACTGGCCATGTTGATAACAATGACTTTTGTTCCCCGCTTCATTGCCTTGCGGATACGCAGGGCGGCCAGCGGTTGTTCGTGCTGGATATGCGAACCCACCAGCAAAATCACATCGTGTTCTTCAAGTCTTGCGAGAGATGAAACAGGAAGTCCTGGAAAAAGACCCATTTCATCCTGGTCTTCCATTCCGGTTTCGCGGAGACGGTGATCCACATGCGGGCTGCCCAGTCCACGCATCATTTTTTGCAGCAAATAAAATTCTTCCAGTGTGGATGAAGGCGAGGCAAGCGCTGCGAGCTGATCCGGACCTTTTCCATCAATCACCGAACGCAGCGAGCGCATGGCAGTTTCGAGCGCAGTCTTCCAGTCCGTTTCCCGCCAATCACGACCCGAAAAGCGAACCAGCGGTTTGGTGAGACGGTCTGCATGGTGCAGCGCTTCATAACTGAAACGGTCACGGTCAGAAAGCCAGGTTTCATTGATGTCAGGATTTTCGCGAGGCACAACACGCATGACTTTTCCACGACGCACATGCACATTGAGATTGCTGCCCAAACAGTCATGGGGTGCGATTGAGTGCGACTGGCTGAGCTCAAAGGGACGCGCCTCAAAGCGGAAGGGTTTGGAAGTCAGTGCACCCACAGGACAAAGATCAATCACATTGCCCGAAACTTCAGACTGCATGAGATGACCCAGCGCCACGCGGATTTCCATGTTTTCGCCACGCCCCGTCGCTCCCAGCTCGCGAAATCCTGCAATCTCTTCACCAAAACGCACGCAGCGCGTGCAGTGAATGCAGCGCGTCATCTCGGTGCTGATCAGCGGTCCAATATTCTGGTCGCTGACGGCACGCTTGCGCTCACTGAAAAAAGAATCATCCGCCCCATGGGCCATGCTCAAATCCTGCAGCTCACATTCTCCGCCCTGATCGCAAATGGGACAGTCGAGGGGATGATTCACCAGCAGAAATTCCATCACCGCTTTTTGGGCAGAAAGCGCTACTGATGAGCGTGTATACACTTTCATGCCGGGCGTTACCGGCGTCGCACAGGCTGGCAGGGGTTTGCCGGACTTTTCCACCTCGATCAGACACATGCGACAGTTTGCCGCCACCGACAAATGCTTGTGCCAGCAAAATCTTGGAATATAAATGCCGGCAGCATCCGCTGCCTCAATCACCATCTGCCCCGGTTTGGCAGAAAGTGGCCTGCCATCCATTTCAAATTCAATTTCTGACATGTTCATACCCGTACATTGCATTCACCACCATGTTCTGCATGGTACAGAAACTCGTCATAAAAATACTTCAGCATGCCGGCAACAGGCCAGGCCGCCGCCTCACCAAACGCACAAATAGTCCGGCCCTCGATATTTTTGGCCACACGCTTCAGGGTTTCGATGTCTGCCGCTGTCGCCTGCCCTTCATCAATCCGCTCGACCAGACGATACACCCAGCCCGTCCCCTCGCGACAGGGTGTACACTGGCCACAGGATTCTTCCATGTAAAAATGCGAAATACGCTTCAGCATTTTGACCATGCAGACAGTCTCATCCATCACAATCACAGCCCCCGATCCCAGCCCTGAGCCTGCCTTTTGCAGTGAATCAAAATCCATGTCGAGCGACATCATGACATCTGCCGGCAATATCGGCATGGAAGATCCGCCTGGAATCACTGCCTTCAGTTTGCGGCCTCCCAGCATGCCACCGGCCATCGCAAGCAGCTCCCGAAATGGAATCCCCAGCGGTACTTCATAATTACCCGGTTTTTCGACATGGCCTGTCACACTGAAAATCCGGCAGCCACCGTTGTTGGGTTTACCCAGCTTCAAAAACCACTCCGCTCCCTTTTCAAGGATCACGGGAACCGATGCAAAAGTCTCAACATTGTTAATGGTCGTGGGACAGCCATACAGACCTCTGGCAGCCGGAAAAGGCGGCTTGAAACGCGGCAGGCCCTTTTTGCCCTCAAGAGATTCCATCAGTGCCGTTTCTTCCCCGCAGATATAGGCTCCCGCGCCCAGATGGGTATGAATCCGGACATTCACGCCAGACTTTTTGATATTTTCCCCCAAAAGGCCCGCCTCCAACGCCTCCTGCAGCGCCGCTTCAAAACGCTCAAAAGGTTCGTGAAATTCACCGCGAATATAGTTGTAGGCAACCTCCGCACCCATCGCATAAGCCGCAATGGCCATACCCTCAATCAGCTGGTGGGGATTAAAGCGCAAAATATCACGATCCTTGCAGGTCCCGGGTTCCCCTTCATCAGCATTACAGAGAATATAGCGCGGACCCTTGGCATCCGGCCGGATAAAACTCCATTTCAGACCGGTTGGAAAACCGGCACCCCCACGGCCCCGCAATGCAGAGAGCTTGAGGGCACTGATAATATCTGCAGGCGGTGTTTTTTCACGCAGAATTTTTTCCCACTGTTGCCAGCCACCCACACTCCGGTAAGTTTTGAGTGTCCAGGGTGCATCCAGATGCAGGGTGCGAAAACAGACTTCATTCGCCACAGTGATTACTCCAGGCCATCCAGCAGGGCATCAGCTTTTTCAGCCGTCAGGTTTTCATGGTATCGCCTGCCGATCTGGCAGGCAGGGGCTCCGGCACAGGCCGCCAGACACTCGGCTTCCCGCAGTGTGATTCTGCCGTCTGCCGTGGTTTCACCCACACGGATGCCCAGTTTTTTTTCCATTCGGGCCACCACTTTTTCGGCACCGCGCAGCATACAGGAAATATTGGTGCAAACATTCACAACATGACGCCCAACCGGTTTCAGGTTGTACATGGAATAAAAAGTCGCCACTTCGCGCACGGCAATCTGGGGCATTTCCAGATAATCCGCCACGGCATCCATCAGGGTTTCGTTCAGTGAACCCCCATTTTCTTCCTGCACAATCATCAACGCCTGCATTACGCCCGAGCGGCGCTGTTGCTGCGGATAGCGCTTCAGCCAGCGATCAATTTCGAGCCGGGCATGGTCTGAAAGCAGATTTGTACCTGTGCTACTCATCAGCGATCAATCTCTCCAAAAACAATATCCAGACTGGACAACACAGCCACCACATCTGCAATCATGTGACCGCGCACCATTTCTTCGAGTGCCGCAAGATGCGGAAATCCCGCCGCACGAATCTTCAGCCGGTAAGGCTTGTTGGCACCATCAGACACCAGATAAACACCAAACTCACCCTTGGGATGCTCGATTGCTGCATAGGCTTCACCCGCCGGCAAACAAAATCCTTCTGTCATCAGTTTGAAATGATGAATCAGCGATTCCATGTTTTCTTTCATGTCCTGCCTTGGTGGCGGTGTAATCTTGTGGTCCGGATGCAGGACAGGTCCCGGGTTTTCGCGCAGCCATTTGACACACTGGACAATAATCCGGTTGGTCTGACGCATTTCTGCCACACGCACCAGATAGCGGTCATAGCAATCGCCATTCACACCCACTGGAATATCAAAATCCATCTGATCATAGACTTCATAGGGTTGTTTTTTGCGCAAATCCCATTCCACCCCGGATCCCCGCAGCATGGGGCCCGTAAATCCCAGCGCCACTGCCCGTTCAGGCGACACCACCCCAATCCCCACCGTCCGCTGCTTCCAGATTCGATTGTCAGTCAGCAGGGTTTCATATTCATCCACACAGGCGGGAAAACGCTTCGTGAAATCCTCAATAAAATCGAGAAGGCTGCCTTCGCGATTTTTGTTCATTTTGGCAACGTCTTTTTTGTTGTGCCAGCGTGACGGAACATACTGGGGCATCTGGTCCGGCAAATCCCGGCTGACGCCGCCTGGACGATAATATTTGGCGTGCATGCGCGCACCGGAGGCTGCTTCATAACAGTCCAGCAAATCTTCCCGCTCCCGAAAACAATACAGAAAGACCGACATGGCGCCGATATCCAGCCCATGCGCTCCGAGCCAAAGCAGGTGGTTCAGCAGCCGGGTGATTTCATCAAACATCACGCGAATATATTTTGCACGCAGGGGGATATCGATGCCGAGCAATTTTTCGATGGCCAGCACATAGCCGTGTTCATTGCACATCATGGAAACATAATCCAGACGGTCCATGTAGCCAATATTGTGCAAATAGGGTTTGGTCTCTGCGAGTTTTTCGGTGGCGCGGTGCAAAAGCCCCACATGCGGATCGGCACGCACAACTGTTTCGCCATCCACCTCAAGAATCAGACGCAACACGCCATGGGCTGATGGATGCTGTGGTCCAAAATTGAATGTGTAATTCTGTATTTCTGCTTTTTTTTCTTTATTTTCTTTTTCTGTGCGCGCTGTCATGAATATTCCCTGACATCTTCCGGACGGTCCCGAATCACTTTGGGCTCGAGTATCCGTGGTTCAATCTCAACCGGTTCATAAATCACCTGCTGGCGTGCGGCATCATAGCGGACTTCCACATGCCCGCTCAATGGAAAATCCTTGCGAAACGGATGACCGATAAAACCATAATCCGTCAAAATACGCCGCAAATCCGGATGTCCTGTAAACACAATCCCGAAAAGATCAAACGCTTCACGCTCAAACCAGCTGGCCGCAGGCCAGATTTCCATGACTGAAGGCAAAACCGGTGTGGCTTCATCCAGCCAGACCCGCAACCGGAGACGCTGGTTCAGTTCGATGGACAGCAGATGGATGACCACTGCATAGCGGGCATCACTGCGCACCGCTTTGCGGAATTCACTCTCATCGACACCGCGTTCAAAACCACGCCCACTTGCAGCCGTGGTTTCCCATTCAGACAGTCCATAATGCAGATAATCCACACCACATAGATCCACCAGCATGGAAAACCGGAAATCAGGTTCATCGCGCAGCGCGTAACCCACCTCAATCAACGTATCAGACGAAAGCTCAAGCGTCAGCTCACCGTGCTGTTTGATCAGCTGAAGGTTTTGTCCTGCAAAACGACAATCCAGTTTCTCGTATAGCATTGGTCAGTCACCGTTCTATGATTCGCCTGCGCCGGATTTTGTTCTGTAACTGAATCACACCATAAAGCAGGGCCTCAGCCGTCGGTGGACAGCCAGGCACATAAATATCCACGGGCACGATCCGGTCACAGCCGCGCACCACAGAATAGGAATAATGATAATAGCCGCCACCATTGGCACAGGAACCCATGGAAATCACCCAGCGTGGTTCTGCCATCTGGTCATACACCCGCCTAAGTGCGGGCGCCATCTTGTTGCAGAGTGTCCCTGCCACAATCATGACATCTGACTGGCGGGGACTCGGACGAAAGATGGTTCCGAAACGGTCAAGGTCATAGCGGGATGCACCGGCATGCATCATCTCAACCGCACAGCAGGCGAGACCAAAAGTCATGGGCCAAAGCGACCCCGTCTGCGCCCAGGCGACCAGTTTGTCGAGGGTAGTCATGACAAAGCCCTGGTCTTTAAGGCCGGCTATTCCCATTCGAGCGCTCCCATCCGCCACTCATACACAAAACCCACCACCAGCAGGCCGAGAAAAATCGCCATGGCACCAAGGCCAAACCAGCCAATGCCCCGAAAAACCACAGCCCAAGGCACCAGAAAAGCGGTTTCAAGATCAAAGATGATAAACAGAATGGCCACAAGATAATAGCGAACATCAAAAGGCGTACGGGAATCACCGAATGGTTCAAATCCGCATTCGTAGGGAGCATTTTTGACAGAATCAGGTCGTCTCGGCGCGAGCAGAAAACCCAGCAGGGGCATGGCAAGACCAAGGCCCGTACCAATAATCAGAAAAATCAGTACCGGCAGATAGTTTTCAGGCACAACATTTCTCCAGTTTTTTCCATTGGTGCCGAAGGTGGGACTCGAACCCACACGGCTTGCGCCACCACCCCCTCAAGATGGCGTGTCTACCAGTTTCACCACTTCGGCTTCTGTTTAACGGTTTTACGGGTTCACTTGCTGTTTCTTTTTGTGCCTCTTTACATGATGATGTTTTTTGACTGCATGGGCCGCTGCCGCTTTGGGTATTGTTTTTGCTTTTTGTGCTGCTGCAGGCTGGACTGCTGGAACAGACTGCTGAATGGCTGGCACAACAGCAGGTGCTGGCGCCGCAGGGATCATGGGGATGGTCTGTGGCAGGGAAACGGGTTGCTGCGCAGGAGGAAGAACAGGCTGTTCAACCGGCTGTTGCAGCGGGAAAGGCAGACGGGTAGTTGTTTGTGTCTGCTGCTTCATGGCATGGGTACTCATCCAGTTCAGGCCAATACTGGTTGTAAAAAATACCATCACAAACCCAAGGGTGACCTTGAGCAAAAAAGATCCTGCGCCACGACTGCCAAAAATGGTCTGGGAAGCACCTGCGCCAAAAGTTGCACCGACGGTTGCACCCTTGCCCTGCTGGATGAGCACCAGCACGATGAGACAAACGGCTGAAAGCGTATGTAATACAAGTACAAGCTGGTACATTTTTTATCACCCATTTTCAGGCCGATACCTGCGCCGCCTGAATCCCATTCAAAACCTGGCGCATTCTACCCTGTCGCTGCACAAATTGCCAAAAATTCCTCGACCTGAAGTGAGGCACCGCCCACAAGCGCACCATCGACATCGGGCATTGCAAAAAGTTCGGCTGCATTGGCTGCTTTGACACTGCCACCGTAAAGAATTTGAACATTTCTTGCGATATTAGCATCAGATTTAGACAAATGATTGCGAATAAAAGCATGAACAGCCTGGGCTTCATCTGGGGTTGCCGTGAGGCCTGTCCCGATAGCCCAGACCGGTTCGTAGGCGATGATGCAGTTTTTGAGGGCGTTGATGCTAATCTTTTTGAGTACCGGGTTAAGTTGTTCCAGAATGACATGCTCCGTCTGACCAGCTTCGCGCTCTGTACGGGTTTCACCGACACAGAGAAAGGGGGTAATACCAGCCTTCAGGGCTGCTTCGACCTTTTGGGCGACGAATTCGGGATCTTCATGAAAGAGCTGGCGGCGCTCGGAGTGTCCAGCCAACACTGCTGTACAGCCCAGATCCCTGAGCATGAGCGGGGAGATTTCACCGGTAAAAGCACCAGAGTCTTTGATGTAGCAGTTCTGGGCCCCGACCCTGACAGGAGAATTTTTCAGAATCTCTCTGGCGGTTTTAAGATGAACCGCTGCTGGAAAGACAGTGATATCAATATTGGGAGGCAAACTGGCTTTGGCGAGAGCATCAGCAAGCGCGGTCACAGATGCTTCCGAGCCATTCATTTTCCAGTTGCCGGCAATGTGTTTTTTTCGCATGGTTCATGGTCCCCAAATATATAGTTGATCAAACCAGATACTGCAGAAAGTCAGCTGCACTCATGACCAGCAATTGGTAATCCGGATATTCATGGATTTTGTAAACATCGGGACTCATGACCAGCTGTACCGCCTGATGACAGCCCATATACTGCATGAAGTTGCCCCATACTCTTGAAGGCGTCCCGTCTGCCAGTTTTGCCTCAACCGGCAGAAAAGGTTTTTTGTCACGCAGAATCAAAAAATCGATTTCATGCTTTTGTCTGTCTTTGAGATAACGCAATTCAAAAAGCCCATGGCCGGTATCTGTCAGGTAATCACAGTATTTCAGCAAATGGGCTGCAATCAAGTTTTCAAACCGTGCCCCTTCGTTCAAAACTTCGCTCCAGTCCCAGAGATAGAGTTTGGCTTCCTTGCGAATGGCACGGGCAGATGACTTCGCCCAGGGCTTCAGGGGGAAAAAATAATACAGCTCAGACAAATAATTCAGCCAGCGTTTGACGGTTGTGTAGGCGACCTCAAGATCTTCTGCGAGAGACTGGATACTGAGAGGCTGTGCGGCGCGTTCGGGCAGGAGACTGGTCAGCATTTCCACCTGGCTCAATTCAGGCAGTCTGCTCAGATCGCGCAAGTCTTCGCGAACGATTTTTTCGACACGGTTACGCTGCCACAAATTCAGGGTTTTTGGAGAAGCGGCAAACAGGGGTTCCGGAAAGGGACCAGACTGAAACAGTGCCTTCAGGCTGTCCCCGGCAGCAGTTGAGTGTTTTTTGTCTTTCTCTATAGAGAACAGGATGGAAACAAGTTCATCAGGCAAAAGAGAATGGCGATTTTTCAGAAGTTCTGCAACAGAAAAGGGATGCAGTCTGAAATGATAGTAGCGACCCATGAGGCTGTCGCTGCCCCTGCGATAAACATTGAGCCGGGCACTGCCGGTCACAAGGATATCGCATGATTCCCCTTCTGTGTCATACAGCCCCTTCAGGGTACGTTTCCAGAGCCTGGCCTTGTGCAATTCATCCAGAATGAGAAGAGGTTTTGTGTTCCCCAGCTGTTCTGGCACAAGCAGCGCCGGATCACGGGTCCAGAGGCGTCTGAATTTGATCTCATCCCAGTTGCAGTAAACCCCCGCACCCCGTTCTTTGAGCAGCATTCGGGCCATGGTTGTTTTGCCGCACTGCCTCGGCCCTGACACAAAAGCCATTTTGCCCGCATCAAAGCAGATTTCAGTGATAAATCGTTCGAGATAACGGTGATATTTCACAGCATGGCCATATGGGTGATTTTTGACAATTTTAGCGAGTACCGCTAAAATTGTCAACGTATATTGGAGGGTTATTTTCTAACTAAGTCATTATAATTCAATGTATTATAATGGCAATTTTATCGACTGGCGCTAAAATTGTACTTTCGTCATCCTATGTTTTCTTTGCGATGATCGACCCGCCGGCTTCAAGCTTTGCCTCCTCATCAACCATCACTTTCTGAAAGCTTTTAAGGGCTGTCCGCCTGTCCTCTACGTTGTCCGCATCTTTTACCTTCAGTAAAGCGTCATGCGCCTTTATCCACTGTTCTTTCAAGGGCTCAGAATTTCCATGGCGCCTGTCAAAAAAATATTCCTTTTGCTCGCCCTCGTCTGCAAAATTTCCTGGCAATCCTTTTCTTTCCAGTTGTAGCTGTAGCTCAAGGTTGTCAGGGCAGCCAAGAGGGGTCCGGCATCAAGGGATATAAAAACATCAACACTGAATGTTTACTGGCCACTGCCATACCCCAATACAATTTTTTTGCCAAAATGGCTGAAGTCCGCGGCATTACCCTTTGCTATCTCAATAACATCATCATCAAAATTTTGCCTGATGGCTTGATCTTTCAAATCACCCACACCCGCAAGGGGGTTTGTTTTGTCAAATTCTTCGATTGCAGCTCTATGCTCAGCAGCTTTAACCGGATCATCCATAAGATATGCATAATGTCCATTTTTGTTAAAAGCCATATCCATAATAAACTGTGATGATGCTGGTGATTGTTCTTCGATCGCTTGGAGCTCATAATCTGAAGTTGGAACAACAGCAACATTGCCGTCTGCCAGATTTTCAAGATCATGAAATCGAACAGAAAAGGCATTATCCAGCATTTCGGACAGTTCTATCAGAACTTGAGGGTTAGCTCCCTCCACATTAAGCATCTCCTTCAGTGTTTCCCGTTCGCCTAACAAACGGGTAACTAGTAGCTGAACATCAACATCAAGATCAAGATCAAGATTAAGCTTTTTAATTTCATCGCCCGTAAGTTCACTTGATTTTTTACCAGTTAGGCCCTCTATGCGTTCATCCAACGCAGCAATTTTATTATTAATATGTTTTTCCGCTGCAGCTCTGATTGCTTCTCCAAGAACAGTTTGTCTGACGCCGGGGTCGCTGAATTCTCCACCAGGCCCAAACAATTGCCTGAATCTATTGATATCAATTCCATTGCCCCCGGGAAAATAACGATCATTAAACATTTTTACCAATTGTTGCTGTTGATTTGGTTTAAGTTTGTCAACATGGGCAATCATATTATCGCCAACCGTTGCAAACATACACCTGTTCCCCTGGCCGGAAACTTTTGCAGCACGTTTTCCCAGTTCCAGCGGATCAACACCCTTTTCTTCTGCAGGCAAGAGGGGTGTCGGCACTGGCGAAGAAGATACAGGTAGTGATGACACCGGTCTTGCTGACATAGACCCAGCACCACCTGAGTCAGAAAGTGACATCACTGGCAACGCATCATGGTCATGCTCTGAAACACCCCTCATTGAGTCTTCTTTGGAATCCACCGCCTCAACACTACCACTGCCCACATTTGCCTGTTCTTTCTGTTCTTTCTGTTCTTTCTGTTCTTTCTGTTCTTTCTGTTCTTTCTGTTCTTTTTTATTCTCATTTGGATTCGGCACTGACTGCACACCCATCTCACCAGCACCAGCACCCAATATTACATCTGCTTTCTTTTCGTCTACCTCAGCTTTATTGTCCTCTGCCTCAGCTTTCAATTCCTCTGGTGTTTTATAATGTTCTTTCCGCGCCTGTTCTGGGTTCTTCGCAAATTCCTGGAATCGATCCTCATTGTCAAGCAACGCAGCAATACCAATTACAAGTCTGGCATTCTCACCCTTGCCCCAACCCTTATACCCTGCTGCCCAACCCAGATGCCCTGGACCGCCCGCCTGGTGCGCCTGCTCTGCCGCAAGCCTGAGCCTTTGTCGTGTCTCATCTTTAAGCGCTACAGGAAAACGGTAACCCGTCACATTGCCCTGCGCATCCCTGATTTCACTCTTCTGCCGCGCCACGTCCAGCATCATCTGCAGATTTCTGACATCATCGATGTTAATGGCATGCGGTTTCTCATACTGATTTTTAGGGTTTTCTACAGGCGGCAACCGGACCAGCAGTCCAGTCTCCTCAAGCGGTTTGCCAGAAAGCAGCGCGAGAGTCTCTGCAAAATCCACCTGGGCACTATAGGCTTCTGCACGCTTTTTTGGAGAAATATCATTGGAATCAAGAAAACCCGCTTCCCCGGAAATTGTCACAACCATACTGCCACTTGCTTCAATCTGCGCATGGAACAGCAGATCAGGATAGCTCTCTGATTTGGCGTAACAATCGCCTTTGGCAAATTCTTCCTGGAGTTCTCTTAGCGCTACCTCAAGTTGTTCATCCTCTTCTTTAATTTTCCGAAAAATACTCGCATCCTGTACAGCCTCAAGCTGCGCTCTGACCTCGTTCTCCTGGTGTTTTTTGAGATCAGCCCCGGAAGGCAGATAACGTCTGAAAATGGCACGTTTTGGAAGTTCCCCCATCTCTTCATGAGCAGCATAACCCCTGATTTCATCGGATGGCGCCAACTGGGTATTCTCCAGCTGCCGCTGATCGAAAACTTCCCATTCTGTCTTCACAATCTTTTTATTTAACTTTTTGATTTCATCTTCGACGGCCGTTTTATCACCAGCACCATCATTTTTTATTTTCTCAAGCTCTGCTTCCTTCCCCGCCAGTTCTGATTTTAGGGTTTCCAGGTATCGTTTATTCTCATTGAAGTCTTTTCCAGGTGGCAGACCATGAATCTCCTGCTTCACTGCCTCAGCCTGAGCGCTTAATCCCTGGAATTGTTGTTCATCTTTTGCTTCCGCTGCTACCACTAACTGGTCGTTCAAATTTTTCAGCTGTTTCTCCTTCTCTCTGTATGCTCGTCCCTCAGGAGTGAGCAGTCGGCTTTGCTCTTTGAGCTGGTCATTGGTAAAGCGATTTCTGATAAGCCAGCGCAAGCTCGTCTGATGCAGCACACCCATACGCTGCACAGCTCTGGCTGCAAGGCGAATTCTCCCCGTATCCACCTGCTCTTTGTCTACCGCAAGCTTGTCAGCCGCCAGCTCCGGATATTCCAGATTTTTCATGATGGCCGCTGCTGCTGCATTGGCGCTTTTAAGTGCAGCTGCTTTGTCAACCTCAGAGAGGTTTTCTTCTTCCGGATTCGCCGTGGCGAACAGATGATTGGCAAGCTGTGTTTTTGCAGTCTCCTCGGCCTTTTTGATCGTAGCAGTTGCTACACTGCCTTTTTCGTTTTTGAGCGCATTCGTCACTGCGTCTTTGTATTTGGCAAGAATGCTCTGCTTCACTGTATCTTCCGCGGCAGCCTCAATTGCTTGGTCCAAGTCTGCCTTCTGCCTGTTTCTCGCTTTTGAACGCGTTATCAGCTCAGGATATACCAGATTTTCCATGACGGCGGTTGCCCGACGACCGGCTGCGATTTTTTTTGCTTTATCCTGGATTGCTTCCTCTACTACCTTCTCCTCTCCTTTCACCTCTTTTTTCGCATCTTCTTCTGCCTCTTCTTTCGCCTCTGCTATTTGTGCCTCTGTCGGTATCAAAAGATCAGCAAGCTTTGTTTTTGCAGCCCCCCCAGCGTCCTGAATCGCTTTAATCGCTGCGCTGTCATCAATGTCCATATTCAGGAGCGCAGCCCTGACTGCCGCTCTGTAGTCTTCAAGAATTTTCTGTTTTGGTGCGTCATTTTCTGCATTGATTGCATCGTCCAAAGGTTTCAGCAATGTTTGGGCGGAGTCAGAAATATCCAGCACTGATTCTTTTTCTTCTTTTTCTTCTTTTTTTTCTTCTGCTGCTGCCGCTGCCTGCGCTTGCAGATTCTGCATGTGCCCGAGCACCTGCCTTATTTTTCCAAAGGCTTGTGCATTGGCATCAGGCTCTTCTGCTTTTCCTCTTCCTCTTGCCATAAATACCCATCCCCTGAAAATTCATACAGTCTGTTTAAATTATAACCCAAGTTTGGGGGTAAATCAGTGCACCACCGGCACTGGCACCTGGCCTGCCGCTGCTGCAGGGCCCGAACGGCGCAGGTCCAGCGCCCGCTGGATCTGGGTATCCATGGTGCAGCGCAGCACAGAGGCCTTGAGCAGCATGGCTTCCACCGCCCCCGCCCGCACCATGGTGTCGAGGCCCGTCAGTTCAATCCGGTTCCAGCCTGAAGTCGTCACCGCATGGCGGACAATCGTCTGGGCCGCCTGCAAAACATGCCAGCCCGTCCGCCCTGGATCAATCAGCTTTTTGGGAGCAGCCACGATGCAGCAATCCCGGTTCCAGGCCCGATAACAGGAATTCATGTCTTTTAAATCAATGGGTTGTGGTATTCCAGGGATATTCAGGTTGCGGGCATTCCAAACCGTCAGCAGCGCAGAAAAACATTGCAGCAGGTAATACCATTCGATGGCGGTAGGGGCAAAACTTCCTGTTCCCCCATCCCCACCTTCCCCGCCCTCATCATCTTCATCGCCAAACGGGGGATGCACAATCCGGTTTTTGTCCTTTTCGTCCCTGTCATTCCTGTCGTCGTTCATGTATCCTCCTGCCGCTTTGGCAAGTATACCTGCGAGGTCAATGACATGAAAGATGACACTCCCACAAGAGTCGCACTGCTGGAACAGTCAATCTCCCATGTCAATGAAACTCTGATCCGAATTGACAAAAGATTCGACCATCTTGAAACCCGAATGGAAACCCGCTTTGACAGAATGGAAAGTCGAATATGGAGTCTATTCCTGTGGATGATCGGTGGTTTTGTAGGCGTTCTGGGCCTGCTTGCGCATTCGATGCACTGGATTTAACTCTTCTCAACCGTTAGCGGACAGGAGGCACAACCTCCGCCACAAACTGGTGCCTTTGTATCCGGACGCACAGGCAGTCTGCACACATCACCCCACACACGGCCCGCAACCCGTGTTGCCAAAGGCAACGCCAGCAACACACTCACAGCCATCACCAGAATCCAGCTGATTGACTCAAGGGGATGACGCGCAATCGTTGCAAACTGCCAAAACACCACCGCAACCACATACGCCACAAACAAAGACCAGAATACGGAAAACAGCGTCCAGCGCCCGCCCACTTCCCGCCACATCACAGCCAGAGTCGACACACAGGGAAAATACAGCAATACAAAAAGCAGGAAGGACAATACTCCCGCACGTGAATCAAAACGCTTTGACATCACGGCGTGCACCGGCTGCCTGAAACCTTCCGATTGCACAGAAGAATGCAATGGATTCACAAATACCTGGGGTAACAGCCGCAAATTCAGAGGCACCGACAAAACCGCTGCCCGCAGACCTGACAGCACAGCATTCTGTGGCATATTTTCTGTCTGCAATCCCTCCTCACTGTACAGCGTGTTCAGTGTGCCAATCACCACTTCCTTGGCCAAAATGCCCGTCACCAAACCCACCACCGCAGGCCAGTTGTCCGCCTGAATCCCCATCGGCGCAAAAACCGGAGTCACCGTTTTTCCAGCCCGGGACAATACTGAATCTTTTCCATTGATATGAATGATGTTGAGCGCTGACACCAGCAAACAAACCGGCACAATCAAACGCCCCGCCCGCACCAAAAATCCCCGCAACCGCTGAAAAGCCCGCGTCATCAATGTTTTTGCCCGCGGCAACAGCCAAACCGGCAACTCCATCACCAAAGGCGATGGCGCACCCGAAAGCACTGTTCTTCTGAGAAAGTACCCGGTCAGAATCGCCATCGCAATTCCCGTGAGATACAGACAAAAAATCACATTGGGTCCATTTTGCGGAAAAAATGTCGCCACAAACACCGTGAAAATCGCAAGTCTCGCCCCGCAGGGCACAAAAGGCATCATCATCACCGTGAGAATACGGTCACGCTCACTTTCAAGGGTTCTCGCCATCATCACCGCAGGCACATTGCAGCCAAATCCAACAATCACTGGCACCAAAGATTTTCCCGGCAAACCCACCGCAGACATGAGACGGTCGACCAGAAAAGCCGCGCGCGCCATATAACCAGATTCTTCCAGAAATGACAAAAACAGAAACATCGCAAACAGCACCGGCACGAAGGTCAGCGTGGTCTGAATGCCTTTTCCGGCACCATTTGCCAAAATCGTCACGAGAGATGCTGGAAAATGCAAAAAGATGAGCAGCTGCGAAAAACCATTCACAAAGATCGCTTCACTGCCCAAATCAAAAAAATCCTGAAATGCACCGCCCACTCCGAGCGCAAAACAAAACATCAGATACATCGCCAGCAAAAACAGTGGGATCCCAAGCAGTCGGTTCAAAACAATCCGGTCAAGCCAGGGCGCAAGCCGCCGGTGTTTTTTGTGTACGCATTTTTTGACAGTTTCTTCAATAAAACGATACCGTGCACCCGCACGAACCATTCCCCGGTCTTCACAGACTTCCCCTGCACCAGAACAAAGAGAAATTTTTTCTGATAAAGACTCTGCCAGAACCGCTGCCGCCAGTTTTTGCCGAAAAGTTTCACGGACAGACCTGTCATCTTTTGAAGAACACACCAGCACCGGACAACCGAGAATTTCAGAAAGCTGGCCAGCATCGATCAAGAGTCCCGCTTTTTTCGCGATATCCATCCTGCTGAGCACCACAACCATGGGCTGTTTTCTTTCCAGCAGCTGCACCGTCAAATACAAATCACGCTCCATGTGCAGGGCATCCAGCACATTCACCACAATATCCATATCTCCTGAACGCAGATACTGGCGGGCAACACGCTCGTCCAGGGAGCAGGCCTCAGTGCCGCAAGGGTCTGTCAGGGCATATAGACCCGGCAGATCCACTACCTGATACTTTTCTTCGCCACAGGCAAAAATCCCGGTGCGCTTTTCAACCGTCACGCCAGGCCAGTTCCCCACCCGCTGGGTACTGCCAGTGAGAAAATTGAACAGGGTGGATTTTCCGGCGTTGGGGAGACCGGCAAGGGCGATGTTTAACATTCCTGCAGACTCTCCTCCTCCACAAGGATCAGGCTCTCGTGTTTGCGCAATAGCAGACGAAAGCCCCGCACCTCTATCTCGACCGGATCACCGAGAGGGGCCATGGCCGTGACCCGAAAAGGCGTGCCAGGCAATAATCCCATCGCAATCAGTCTGTTACGACAACAGGAGTCCTCCACCTGCAAAGCGGAAATGATGCCTTTGTCCCCGACTCTCATGTCTTTTAACTGCATGTTGACCCCAGCACCTTCAAGGTGACAACAGTATCAGGGGTTCAATTCAGACTGTCAATACAAATGAGAATTGTTCTCATTTGGAGCAGTAACAAATAATGGCACCGGCGCATTGATATATGAAATATAATGTATTAAAATGATGACATTCAATGCACATAAGATGCAGGCAACATGAAAAAGGATTTATCGTTTATATTCAGTCCGGAAAAAAATGCCATTTTGAAAGCCGAAAGGGGAATAAGCTTTGAAGACATTATTTTTTGCATTCAAAATGACGAGGTACTTGATGTGATACCCCATCACAATCCAAAAAAGTATCCTGATCAGAATATCATGATTGTTGAGATGGATCAGTATGCATACCTAGTTCCCTTCAAACATGAAGATGAGCACATTATTCTGATCACCGCATTTCCCAGTCGGAAATTTACGAAAAAATACATTGGAGGCAAAGACGATGACCAAACCACACAAAATAGTGCATTCAGCCCGGTTGGACGCCTATGAGCAGGACATTGAAGACAATCTGGACACGGCCAGACCTTTAAGCAAGAAAGACAAGGCCAAACAAATGGCTGCATTAAAACATGCTGCAGAAAATTATGCCAAAAAGAACAAACGCATCAGTATCAGGGTATATGGCAGTGATCTTGACAATATCAAGCGAATGGCCATGCAGGAAGGTTTACCCTATCAAACCCTTATTACCAGCGTTTTGCATAAATTTGCCACGGGGCAACTGCAATAGCAGCTAGGGCGACCGCAGGTCGCCCCTTGTGTCAGGATTTCTTTCAGGCGCTCTCTCAACACCTGCAACTGCCCATGAAAAAAATGCCCCGCCTGCAGCAAACGGATGAGATCAGGTGGGTGGGTGAGGGTCTCGACCTAGGCAAAGACTTCAGCAGAAAAAATTTCATCAAGTGAGTGATACATATTCGATAACATGATATAGTCAACTTTAATTCTGAAGCCTTCGCCATCAAATCTTTGACTTCGCCGATCAGGCTTTTTCCATTTTCCGCTCAGTGCCATTCAAATTTTATTGTTAATCCAATATCAGAAAATTTCCTGCAAGGGATTTTTTCTTAACTAAACCAAAAGGAAATCAATATGAAGCAAAATGAAAATGTGGCTAAAACCAAAACAGAAACAAATCTTGGTAGCGGAGTTTTTATAGAACCGGCGGTTCTTGCCAATGATGTTTACAGGGATACATCAAATAATCCGTTGTATGGCTGGTACCGTATATTTTCTACACATAAAGTTACCATGAGAGGATATTTTGGTGCTGTATATGTCAAAGCAGGAGACAGTCCAAATGCAGCCGTGATTGCCCATCGCGGTACATGGGATATTGCAGATCTTGTTGCAGATATTTCAATTTTGAGGGGTAAATTTTTTGCACAGGCAGGAGAAGCGATGGCATTTTCAGATGAATGGACGGAGCAACTTTATCTTCGCTTCAGGCATGTCAATGATGAGATTGGTTACATAGAAAGCAGGAAAGATTTCTTCAGACGTTTCATGATCGCGCATACTGGACATTCGC
>Ga0206878_10111_pt1 | contig 35026 bp, 34 predicted proteins | sample Alteio_BWOrgCont_8_FD_152621 | JGI IMG/M metagenome (GOLD analysis project Ga0206878, IMG submission 152621) | Enriched cells from forest soil in Barre Woods Harvard Forest LTER site, Petersham, Massachusetts, United States -... | ecosystem: Environmental > Terrestrial > Soil > Temperate forest >... | reverse complement strand
CTGCGTCACTGAGGGATTCATCCACAGCAGAGTAAGGGGGTATAGAGTAGAGCCGCGTCCTTCTTGAGTTGTTCGCGACCCCCTCGTTAGAACCCATCGTGCGCTACTAACGCAATGGGCTCAGGATAAACACATTCACAGCCACTCATGACTTAGAAAAGCTTGTGACAAATTTTCGCTTTGGGAAACTTAATCAACGTTTCGGAGCTCAATCACTTCAGCTTACGCTTACAGCCTGCTGGGTTGATTGTCTGGTCAGGTTTATTCAGGAGTGTATTGTACTCCCAATGCCAATACATAGTTATTGTTACACAGACTAGCCGCGTTATTTATGAATTCTATGCCAGTTCTGTGATTATTAATTTCAATATCCGCTTTGCCATTTGTAAATTGATTAAAGGCCGCCTCAAAAAATACTTTTGTGTACTGGCTAACATAATAACCTGCTGCAAGGGTTACTGAAGAGAAACTCGAATTATCCCCACTATCGGTGAACGTGAGGCCTCGTGCATAATGTTCATCAACATCATTTGCCTGAACCCAGGGACTAAACTTAAGTGTCCCATTTAATTCAAAATTATTCATGAGGTATTTCCCAGTCAGTCCAAGGTAGACTGTCTCAAAGGTCTGTTGATAACTAATCATGGGCTCATTGTTTGGAAAGCATCCAGTATAAAAACCATTATAATATTGGTAACAGCCGCCTTTTGCCAAAAAATCAAAAAAGTTTTGTTCATAACCCGCAGTTGCGCCAAATTTATAATTTTGATTTTGTAGAAACCATCCTCGCAAGTTAAGATCAATAGTATTCGCATAATTTAGATCAGTATCTGGATGATGGGACCAATCTGTCCAAGTTGACTGAGCAGGATTCATCCAATCATAATCATCCATTAATGCATTACTACTTCCCATGGTGCTCCAACCATTGGCATTCGCTGTGAGCCAAGGAAGAAGGTCAAAGTTGATCTCACCTTTTATGATTGCCGCACCGTTGATTTTCCAGTTTAACTGACTCAGTTTTGTTCCATTCTCATTGTAAACATACTCATTCGATTCTCCTCCCAAATAACCTGCTGCAGCACTTATCGATAATTTATCCATTCGGTAATTGTTTTTTTCGATAATCGGTTGCTGAGAAGAAAAGCTGTTGATTGGGCCTAGCATAAGAATGCATGGGATAATCTGTATTATTTTTATTCTCATGAAGCATCCTTAGGATTAAATTTTAGGCGCGCAAATTTATCTCAATCCTATGTAAAAAGCAAGCACATCGTGCTTTATGTTGATGTTTACTCTGTGATATGGACATGATAATTCTCCTGCTGATTGATAATTGATAACAGCAGGGACTTCATCAGGAAAGAATTAACAGATCACACCGGCCTCACCGGAAACTCACGTTACACACAACCCCTTAAAGAAGTTATCCGTTCCTTTTTAGTGACTAGCCGCCACGGACGGTGGCTGGTCGCACATGTATTGTTCGAATAAAATATACTTTGAAACAAATGAACAAAACTAAGACATAAAATGTTTTTTGTGATATAATTTTAGGCTTTAAAATCCTAATGGTATATTTTATGCACTCCATTTTATCTAACCAAAAAGAAAACGACGTTTCATCAGAAACACCTTCTGTGCTTAATACAGAAACACCTATTCTGTTGGTTCCTCAACAAACCGAATTGGATGCTGCTGCCTCTGATGCGTTAAAGGACTATGACTATCAAACTGGCACGACAGAAGAGGGTCGTTTTTTAAGCGCTAGTCGACGAAAAAGGCATCGCGAATATCAAGAAGACTTTTTAGTATTTTCTATAATGGGTATTGAAACGTTCGCCCAACTTTCAGAGACACTACAACGGAAAACCCTGGAAATCACGTTTGAAAAATTACAAGAGCGATGTGGACAAAATGACGATGTCGGCTCAACGGGTTGTTTTGCTATTGCTTGGCGTGAGGGAAATCTAGTCAAAATCCGAGGTGTAAATCTCGGCGATAGTATGGCAGCATACTATATATTCGATTCAGATAAAAATATCATCGAGAGTAAACCGCTTCATGTTTTACACAATTTTGAAATAAATCAAGACGAAGTCATCCGAGTAGAAAGTGAAGGTGGATGTGTCCGTCATGACCGATTAAATTATGAGCTGGCATTGTCTCGCTCTTTTGGGGATAATCGATTCGCAGCGTGTGGTCTCTCTCATGAACCGACGTTTTTTTCAGCCGATGTAACGTTACAAGAAGGCTTCGAAATAGTCATTCAAGTGTCATCCGATGGCATCACAAATAACCTCCAAAACATAGGGAAAGTGATTACTCACTGTCCAGATCTGGCGGCTATCTCCACCATGATGGTTGCTGAGAGTGAGGGTCTGCTTGTGGGCATGGATAATGCCTCAGTCGTCATGATGACACCCGGTTTTTCTGCGGCGGCTTTTGACGGACATGCGGGGTCTCAAGTTTCACAAGCCTTAGCAGAAGCATTGAATCCGACTTTGCTCGAGACAATCGGCGAAATAGTATCCAATCGGTGCGAATCCATCGTTGCGGCGTATGATCAACGATGTGCGAAAAGAGCAGATGACCTAACTCTTCGAAAAGAAAATAGTATTAAGAATATAGCGCGTTTAAATGATATCGTAACGAATTTTGGAAAAACTCCGTTTATAATGGAGGTTTCGCATCCACTCATTTCTGCCTTAGATGTCAGTTTGGCAATGAGATTTCTTACTGATAAAAAGTGCATGGCATTCCCCAACCCCTTAGAAGACTATAATACCAATCTGATATGGACCATTGCACAACAGATTGCATATCATACCGTTACATTGACAGTAGGCGCTGGATATGCTGTCTCTACGTCAGATGAAGCTTATCTCATAGACCTATTAGACGCGTTAAAAACAACGTATGTTTGTCTTCAGCAGAATGCTTCCTTGAATAAAGCCTTTTTTGAACAATGCATCACGTCCAATGATTTCCCCGAGGGCGTAACGGTGGAACATTATTCTCTGAATCAGACCAGGCACATGGCGGGTATCAGGTTGACGCTGCCTAATAGTGAATCCGTAAAAAAGATAGCACTGGATATCAAAAACACGCTTTCAACACAATCGAAGAGCAATGTCTCTTGTGAGGTGGCGAGTTACAAACTTTTTCAAACAATTGATATGGCAATTGAGCCGACGCATACCTTTTCTGAAGACGATGGTGTTTTTGTCAACCGGGCATTAGGGAAGTTAGTATCAGCCGTCATGACACATAAGTGTGATACGATCTGGAAAAAAAATGTGGATAGAAATAAAACCTGTTTTGATCAATGTATTATCGAGAGCAAGATCTTTCTCAGCGAAGAAATTATGTTTGAAAATACACAATCAACCGTAAATGCCGATCAGACTGTCAGCATAAGATTGAAACTGCCTAAGCATGATTTCTTTAAGAAGGCTTCGGATGTATGCGAATCTCTTTTAACTCAAAATGACTCCAGTTTGTCTTGTATGCTAATGAAATCTTCGACCCATTATTTCATTGATATAGCAATTGATAAGCACCATGCGTTCTCTTCAAACGACAAAAAACGTTTCAGCGATGCCGTAGAAGCCTTAGCTCAGCTCCCGATCACGTATCAATTGGAAGCGGTATATCAAGAGAATGCGTTGATAAACCACTCTCGTTTCAATCAATGCATAGCCGCGTTAAAGGATTTTCCCGAAGCAATCATCATTGACAAGGAACCCATGGGTACTGATCTAGCAGTCCGTTTGACCCTACCTATTAGCTTAAGAAAAAGCATCATAGACGGGGCACTAGGACCCATTTTCAAAAAAACAAATATATCATGCAGTACCGTTGCGCATGACTCTCATTTTTTCGTTGAGCTAACCATGGCACCGAGCTGTGTTTTCTCTGAGGCGGATCAAGCGTGCTTAGGCGCGATATTCGAGAGATTAAAAGCAATTTTAACATCACATCAACCCTTGCAACCATCAGTCAAAGAAGCATCGATTTCACAACAGCAGACAACACCCGTATCGACGCCTCAACCACCCATCCCACAACGGACCGAGTATTCGCGTCTTCGTTATTTTTCCACTCATCTACATGATGACGAAGGCTTTTCGGATACGTACAAAAGACTGGCAGCACCCTAGGGTCATGTGCGCAAGGTAAAGGGGTGACCCCTTAATTTAAAAATTTAGGATATAATAGCCTCTACTTTGGAGGTTACTATGGCAAAGAACAAAAAGTGGTCATCGACAGCTAAGTTTGAAATTGCACTGTAAGCGATCAAATAGGAATGAGCCTGTTATCCGTGATATTTCTTAGAATGGCACAACTTGCAAAATAATATCGCGTCATATTTTATGATTAACACTATCATTTTATACCTTCCTTTATTAATTCTTTCAATGAATCACTGAGTCTTCCTGGCTGAAATGAGATAATTCTTTCTTTACCACATGCGACCATCAACCGATATTGAGATAATATTCCATAAACAATCCATAATATCTGTGCCGTCTCAAAAGCATCTACTAATAAATGTTTTTTAGATTCAGTATTCATATAATTTTTAAAGCAAGCGTCTTTAATTCTAAGATACATATCATCATCATCTGTTAGTGCATGATGTTTTTTTATTTGTTGCAAACAGTTCAGCAGTGAAAAGAATGGATGCGAAATCGATATTTCACCCAAATCAATGATCGTGATATTTTGCGATGTACTGTCTATAAGTGTATTGTTGTCATTAAAATCAGGCTGAACAATTGTTTGTTTTATAGAATGGCCAGATAATTTTTGACATAAATTAGAAATCTTTGGAAGCAGCGTCTCTAATTTACTAATTTCCATTTTTGATAACCCATCTGCTATCAGCAAATCTTTTTGTGAAATCACCTCCTTGAATAAATCAGGAAATTTATTCAATCGCCAATCAGGAACGCCAATATCAAGAAAAATATCCACACGATCTGCAACCGCTAACTGAAGTGATGTAAATTGATCAATTGCTTTACAAAACAATGCTTCATCGAATTTTTGTTTTAGAATTTCTCGCAATGGTCTACCTGAATCTTTCATTAAAAAACAATTTAATCCAGCATTGTGTGCAATGATTGTTGGAACAGAGGCACGAAATTGTTCATGCAAAATTTGGATAATTGTTGCCTCCAATGCAATCAATTCTGGCGTGTGTTTCAAATAAATATAACCATCAGATGTTGCAAAGCGGACCACATAAGACCAAGGTGTGATTTGCACATTTTCTGGCTGGTTGCTTTTAATCGTATACCCGTGAGATGAAAGGTATTTGCAACCCCATTGGATAATGTCTTTATTCAGATTGCCATTTTCTGCACTCATACACTGCCTCCATATATAATCAACTTACCCAAAAGCACCTACTGCTAATTTTAACAAGGTAGCCAAGTCATTTTTTCAGGATCAGTATATTTAATATATACATGCTAAATCACCCTATTCAATAGGGTGGTTGGAATACATTGAAATATGCTAAAATCCAAAACGACTTCATTCGACAATCGGTTACAAAACGACTGAATCCTTTGAAGTTAAAATGGTCGCTTATTATAACAGAAATGTAAATGTAAGGAGTGGGAAACAGGCGTGTTTGTGATTTTGATTGATGGTGCATCTGCTTCTGGGAAAACAACCTTATCTGACATACTTAAATCACATATTGTTGAGTCTTTAAATCGTACATGTGAAGTATTACGTATGGATGATTATTTTAAAGAAGCACCAGAAGGCTGTGATCCTGCCAATTATAAAGCAACGACCAATTTTGCAAGCCTGGAAAGGCGTGATTTGGAACTATTAGCAAATCAAATATTGATGTTAAATGATGGAAATGCCATTTCACAACCAGAGTACAGTTTTGTAACTTGCAAGCGGTCAATGACCAATACACTTGATGCGCCCGAATTTTTGATTGTAGAGGGAACGTTCGTATTACACTTCGCGAACGTCATGCCAAATTTTAAAGATGTGTTTAGTACTCAATTATCACATATGAGTATATTTGTTAGTCAATCAGATTATGAAGAAACGTTAAAAAGACGCATAACTCGGAATGTCGCTGAGCGTGGTCAATCAGAGGAGGTAGTTCGAAGATTAGAGGAGAAATATCTACGTCCTGCATTTCTCAATGTAATGCTACCCAGTGCTCAAACAGCGGATAAGCAAATAATTAATGATAATCGCCAAGATCTGAAATATTCAATTGATGCAATTATGGAGGTCTTAAGCGATAAATCAGGTGTTCAACAGAGGCATGGAATGACTGCTTGAAAATATTTTCTGGCCACTCTCGAATGGTTTCTTATATGACTCCTTGTTTGCTGCCTTGTTGTGTTGTAAGGTTGTATTTTTTTCGAATTAGCAGACCCTAAATTGAAAATATCTCGAGCAACCCTTTTTTTTATAATTTTATTCGGAAGTTTTCATGTCCATAGCATCACCATTTATGGTCATCGAGGTGCACGTGGCCTTGCTCCGGAAAATACATTGCCTGCATACAAAGTTGCTTTGATGCAAGGTGTTGATTATGTTGATTTGGATGTGGCGATGACAAAAGACGGCGTCGTGGTTGTACAACATGACCTGACATTAAATCCAGACTTAACACGAGATTCAACAGGAAACTGGATAAAAAATGATGAATTAGTCGTAAAAAACTTAACACTGAAACAGTTACAGACCTATGATGTTGGTAAAATAAAACCGAAAACAGACTATGCAGCTTTATTTCCAGCACAAATACCAGTGAATCACACACGCATTCCCACGTTAAGGCAAGTGATTCATTATGTGAAATCAATAGCTGGTGACAGCGTTGGTTTTCAAATTGAAATTAAAACTGATCCGACGCAACCTAATCTCAGTGTTACTCCACAAAAAATAGTACTCGCTCTTGAAAAAATAATTAAAGAAGAAGGAATAGTAAATCGCACAAAAATACAGGCTTTTGATTGGCGATGCCTTTTACTGCTACAAAAAATAAATCCAAAAATTAAAACGGCTTATATTACTGATATCAATCTGGAAAAGACAATGCTAAATACAGATCCGTCTATTGCCGGACAATGGAGTGCAGGAAAATTATTAAAAGATTATCATTCATCCATTCCCGAGATGATAAACACCTTGGGTGGAAAATCCTGGGATGCCCAAGACATTCAAATGACGTCAGAAAAAGTTAAAGAAGCACATCGATTGGGATTAAAAATAGATGTATGGTCCTCACCTAGTTACTCTGGGAAGGATGTGGATGTGGTATTGATAAAAAAACTAATAGCCATGCACGTAGATGGGATTATTACCGATAGGCCTGACATCGTTAAAAACCTTATGGTTCATCAATAGATTTGACCCAAACCATTCGTTTTATTGGACAAAAAATCGATCTAATACGGGCCCGAGTCCGATCAATCTGCTTTTTGTGCCATTGTGAACTGATAAACGGCATAAAACCCAATCATTTATAAACCAAGTCTCGGACTTTGACCCACATCAAGAGCTAAATCTATAGCCTTGATATCTGCGCATCTCGCATCGAACAATGCGGAAAAAGCCGCCGAATCAACCAACGCATAGTGAGCCATTGCCGGCAGCCCTATCCGGCGACCCTTCACAGCCATAGCCCTTCGCCCCGCTCCCCTAACTAAAACAAAATCAACCCCAAGCCCCGATGAAGGAGGGATGAAATATTCAAACTCACTGGACTTACAGATATAAATGGTATTACACCGAGCCAACAATTCTCGAGCTAACAATGTTCTGTTTGCCGCCTCCATGTCTTCATCAAACTTAGGCGTTGGATGAAATGGCCGGTCTTTCCTTGTGAGTTCATAGAGAGCATGCGCCGGAAGTTCTGACTGCAATAATCCAATGACTTTACACCAATAGGCATCTAACTCGTCCCACTGCTTCGGCGTTTTGCACGCATTTAAACGGACATCAGAGTATGCATACGCATGATTTAATGATTTAAACGCTTCGGTACACTGATGCTCGCAAAACTGATGGGGCTTAATGCCGAATGATGACATCAATGATTTGATTTCATTCAAATCCACCCTGTTTAAGATGTTATTTGGTTTATCATAACTCTTCAATAACGCTATTATTTTGGGGTTTTTCTTCTCATCCTCAGTATCTATTTGTTTTGTCTGGTATTGATTATTCGTATCACAATAACCTATTTCAATGTGATTTCCTTCTCGAATAAACAAATACTCTTTCCGTGCAATGACACTAATTTTTTCGTCTTCTGTTGGCTTTGTTAATATTATCTTCGCACGACACAACTCATACCTGAGCCCTTTCTCCAGCCGAGCCTTTTCCTGTTCACGCAATGCATCTCTTATTGCATCACCTTCATTGCCTTTGCGAACATATTTCATCAGCATGGTTGACATGTGTGCATCTAAATTCCACTGCGAACATTGAATAGCCGTCACGTTATCAAAACGACGTCCTGAGGCGTCAATTGCAACCCCGCTTTCCATAAGCAATGTGCGGTCTTGTTGTAATATGACTTCGGCTTCATCTTTCAAACCTTGCGCCACTAGACGCAAAAATCGGGTGACTACGATACGTCGACACAGTTCGTATTTAAATGCATCCGATTGTTTTGTAATCAATTCATCGTGTTTGACTCGAAACGCTTGGGCTTTGACTTCCTCGCCCAGCTCAATATATTGCAATATTTTCGCTTTAATTATTGCCGGCTTATTTCTATCAACATGCGGCTGAAACAATCCATATATACGTTGAGTGTTTCCATATTTCTCAACGCATGTGGCTAAATTCACATTTACAATCTCAGCGATAGTCAAAAAATCCAACGTATTCATCAATTGAAATTGACTAAAAGAACCTAGCAATTGTCTATCAATCGGGGGGAGCAATTGTCTATCAATCGGAGGGAGGCGGGGAACCTGCTTTAAAAAGGGGATCCCATGATATAGACTGAAAAAAAATGACTCCGTCAAATTACTTTCTTTGTTGTTAGTATCATCTGACTTCGATTTTTTTTTCACGATGAATAGCCCTGTTTTGTAAGATCAAGTCACTGCTGCATAATCACTTTTTTATACTCGCCATCCATCTGTAACTTTAGGATGTTGAGGGCGTCAGTTACGCTACGCGCCCTGCATGATTTGATCTGAAGTATAGCATGATGATATATTATTGGTCAACGAGAGATCATCATGCATAAAGTAGGGGCTGTTGACATTTGCCTTGCTTTTGAAAAAATAGTGAACTTTTGCTGTATTTTCCTCAGGCTATTTGATAACACCACAGGCCCATCGCGCTCCACCCCCACCCAAAGTAGGTGTGTCTGTGTAGTTATCGCCACCGGCATGTACCATCAGGGTCAAATTTTTCAGGTTGTCTGTTGTTAAGCGAGGCGCTAAAGTTGGCGTGCGTGCTTGTCCATCCGTATCCACATAAAGAACCGGTAAATCACCCAGATGGCCATTTCCATAAGGTCCTTGGTGGGTATTGGTATTTTGCGGATCAAAGTGTCCTCCAGCAGCCATACCCTTATCACTGCAATCCGAATTTTTATGTAAATGAAAGCCATGTAAGCCACTGGGTACAGCCATTAAATTAGGAGTGATTAACAGTCCAAACGGTGTATCACGAAACTCAACTTGTCCCAATGATCGGTTACTGCCATCGGTTGTGTACAACGTTGTTGTGATGGTTGACGCCTGACAAACAAATGTCGATATAAGCCCAACAAATAGAATTCCAACGTATTTATTCATGTTTATTTCCTTTTAAAATTATTTTTAATACATACATATTAAACAACAACAACACAATAGCAATGATTTTTTTTCCAGGAACACCTCAGGAAAGATTATAGAATTATGTTGATGGCATTGCGCTTCACTTATGAATCGGCGAAACTCATGCCATCTATATATTTTATTCATTTGGTCTTCCCTTGATGCCTCAAATTATTTGTTCTTCCTATACAAAATTGCCTTCTCAATTTTATCAAGACATTGCTCCAACACCTGTTTCAAAACCCCATGTAATAAAATTTAATCATGAATTGGCCGCATTTCTTGGTATTGAAAATTTGACTTCTGAAGAAGCTGTTTCAATTTTTGCAGGAAATTGGGTTCCGTCACACCTTAAAAGCATTGCATTAGCATATGCGGGCCATCAATTTGGCCATTACGTACCTCTTTTGGGTGACGGCCGTGCTGTATTGCTGGGTGAAGTGTGTAGTCATGATAATAAACGATGGGATATACAATTAAAGGGATCAGGAAAAACCAGATTTTCTCGAACAGGTGATGGTCGATGCCCACTTTCCGCAGCATTAAGAGAATATTTGATTAGTGAAGCCATGCATGGCCTTGGAATTGCTACCACACGAAGCTTAGCTGTCATTGCAAGCGATGACATAATTTATCGTCAAAATGGTCCTGTGCCTCTTGGTGTATTGACCCGGATTGCCGCCAGTTATTTACGCGTTGGCTCATTCCAATATGCTGCCAGTCAGAATGATAGTCAGCTAATAAAAAATCTTGCTGACTATGCGCTTGAAAGACATTACCCCCATCTATTGGATCACGCTACACCCTATCTTGAATTATTTAAAGCAGTTGTTGATAGTCAAGCCAGTCTTATCGCAGACTGGATGGGAGTTGGCTTTATTCATGGCGTTATGAACACAGATAATATGGCAATATCAGGTGAGACCATTGATTATGGTCCCTGTGCATTTATGGATGAGTTTAATGAAAATTGTGTGTTTAGTTCTATAGATCTAGCTGGACGGTATGCGTTTAATAATCAAGTATATAGCGCACACTGGAACCTAGCGAGATTAAGCGACGCTTTACAGCCATTATTCAACACACCACACCCACTACAGGAAACCCTCGACTCATTTCCGGAGCGATTTAATCATTACTGGAATAAAAAAATAAGAAGCAAACTGGGTTTGCTTGAACAAAACGAAAAAACCTCAAAACTTATTGAACGATTTATTATTTTATTGCAACGACACAAGCCAGACTTTACCAATACCTTCCGTCAATTGTGCAAAGCAACTGATTCTGAGCATCATCAAAACATTCTGTTACACACTTTAGGTAATCAAACAAATAGCAAGCAATGGATTACAGATTGGCTATCGTATATCACACAGCAGAATATCGACATAAAAAAAATAAAAACCAACATGAATCGGGCAAATCCTGCCTATATTCCAAGAAATCATTTGGTCGAAAAAGCAATTCAAAATTGTATTAAAAATAATGATCATTCTCTAATGGATGCACTGATTACAGTATGTGGTCGCCCCTATCACCAGAAAAAAAACACCGAGAAGTTACAATGTTTGCCATTACCTCACGAGCGCACCCATCAAACATTTTGTGGTACCTAGTAGTTCACATAATTGAACAATGCACAGGCTTTGATTCCACAACCTCTTGCCGATCCAACGTGGTCTCAACCCTCATCGTCGCTAGAGCGCCAAACAAAGTTCCCCGCTTTCCCCGCTGTTTAATTGATTCATCTATGCTTGACGACGACGTTTTTATATTTCTTATATCCCTATATCCCAACTGAGTTATTGTCTGTCTTGTATCGATATACCTGCCAATAAAAACTTTTTGACCTGGCAAAATGTCCTCTGAGTATTTAAACCCCAGTTTTATAGACCACCACTCTTGTCCACTAACTGAACAATCAAATGGTGTGCATCCCATCTGATCCTCCTTATAAGGATCAGCGCCAGCGCGAAGTAATTGCTCGCATATTTTGGCATTCCCATTGGTTGCTGCTATATGTAGGGGCGTTTGTCCAATTAAAATTTGCGCATTAGAGTATTCAAATAATAATTTTAAGCCGGCATAATATGCATTAACATCCTTATATGATGATTCGTGTAATTTGGATTTATCCTCCGTTATTATCGAATTTTGCCTTGATGTAAGGGCCATTCCACGATTGAATTCGACCAACAGCTCTGGCTGTCTATCTAATATTTTTCCATAGTAGCTCTGGGTGCTATTTATAGCCAGCTCAACATCACCACCATGTGCTATTAACATGGTTAACACCGAGCGAAATTCTCTTTCGGCTGCGATCTGCATAAATACTTTGGTTGAAACCCCACAATTACAACAACCATTTGCGTTTGCACCATGTTGTAAAAGGTACTCCACCACATTCGTATTTCCTGTGATAATTGCCGCGTGCATCGCGCTGCCGCTATGTTCCCTACGGGCTTTATCATATCCGTTGGCACCATGCGAAATGAGTAACTTCAAGATCTCTAAATTTCCAGCGCTAGCGGCATAATAAGCTAATGAATATGAATCTTTGAAGCATTTTTTACCTTGTTCAAATATTTTTGTCTTCGCAGAAACACCTGCCTTTAAAAAATACTCTACTATGCTCGTTTGACCTAACAAAATGGCGTCTCTAATCGCACACTCAACATAAAACTGCTTGCTCTCAAACCAATATTCCCCGCGCTTTATTTTGATGTTTTCAACGACCACCTCAATATCAACAAGATTATTGTCTTTCACCAAGCCTTCCAATTGATCCGGATCAGTATCAATATTCTTCATTATTGCGTAATAAAAGAAACGATTTGCATCTTTTTTCAAATAGTTGAATGCAGCAAGCCAAGGCGTGTCAGTTTTTATAGTATTTTGGGATTCAACAGAAGAGCATTTCTCATAAGCCTTCGTTATAATATTAAGATCCGTAGTGGGTTCTATCTGTAGTTCGTTATAATAATTCATGCTTTAACTCTTCTGATGTTGCGATTTTCGAGCGAATACTCAACTTAAAATCTGCGAATATAATCGACATTTTTCAGAATATACTCAGCTAAAAATTATGTCAATGGCGGATAAAGTAGTTTGACTTAGCAAAACACTCATGCTAGTTTTTATTATGATAAGGACGAAAGTATATTGACGACACAAGGCGAAAGGATGATTAATTTAACCATTCAAAGCCAACCCGATGGCGAGACCTGTGGCCCCACATCTTTGCATGCAGTGTATCAGTACTATGGTTTAAACTGCACATTGAAAGACGTGATAGGAACGGTTGAACGGACAATCTCAGGCGGCTCATTAGCAGCTTACCTTGGAAAGGACGCTTTGACGCGAAATTTTAGTGCTACAATTTATGTCAATAATCTTATTGTTTTCGATCCCACTTGGTTTAAACATGGCCAGTGTACAAACGACCTATTAATTAAAAAACTACAACTACGAATGCAATTTAAAGAAAATGCGGAAATAATTCAAGCTTGTAATGCTTATATTGAGTTTTTAAAACTTGGAGGTGAAGTTAAATTTGAAACACTCAATACACAATTATTAAAAAAATATTTTGATCAATCTATTCCTATTCTTACAGGACTCAGTGCGACATATTTGTACAACAGTGCTCGGTATGTTTATATTGATGGAGAGGCTTTTCATAATGATATAGAAGGAGATCCCTGCGGTCATTTTGTTCTTTTGTGTGGTTATGATGATTCGAAGCATCACGTTATTGTGGCCGACCCTCACGAAGAAAACCCCCTGTCTCATGATAATTATTATGCCGTGAATATTCATCGATTAATTAACTCCATTATGTTAGGAGTGCTTACTTATGACGCCAATCTTTTAATTATTCAGCCCAAGAAGGACTTAAATGAAAACAATTTTGGTCACTGATGACCCCGAATCATGGTCCTTTTTAAAATCGAGAACATCGGTAGTAGAGACACAATCTTATCTTTGCAATCAGAACTCTTACAAAAACCAATCTATCAACATTATAAATTTATGTCGATCTTATCAATATCAATCCATCGGTTATTATGTTTCACTCTTGGCAGAAGCAAGATTACACGACATTACTCCTTCGATTATTCATATTCAAGATACATTAACCACAGGGTTATACAAATATATTTCTCAAGATATTGATCGGGAACTTCAAAAAAACTTTATAAATATCAAACAGGATCATTTCTCTCTTAGCATTTATTTTGGTAAAAATACGACAAAAACATATGATGATCTGGTTACAAAACTGCATAATCTATTTCCACTTCCCCTGATACGTATTGACTTTGTAAAGAAGAAAAAATGGGGCATTAAAGCGCTCGTTCCCTTGTCGATACAAGACATACCTGAACACGATATAAAATTTATGCAAGAATCTGCATCTGACTATTTTAACAAGAAACAAGTTCATTCATCGCACAAAAAGACAGGGGCTTATAATCTTGCCATGCTCGTTGAGCCCTCTGAGGGAGAAACAGCACCCTCAAATGTAAAAGCCATAGAGCACTTTGTAGCTGCTGGAGAAGCCTTGGGTTTGAATATAGATATTATAACCAAAAAAGACGATAAAAATATTGCAAAATTTGATGCATTATTTATCCGTGCGACTACATCCGTTAATCATTATACATATCAAATAGCACGGCGAGCTGCCAGAGATAATTTGGTTGTTATTGATGATCCAAAATCAATTATCCTGTGCACTAATAAAGTCTTTCTCGCAGACCTTTTTGATAATAATCAAATTTTAACACCACCTACCCAGTTCATTAGTAAATATGATATTACGTTGCCTTTCATTGAATTTCCCTGTGTTTTAAAAAGACCAGACAGTTCCTGTTCACTAGGTGTTGTAAAAATAGACGACTTAAAATCCTTAAAAAAGACCATCAAACAGTTTTTTAAGACATCTGATATGCTAATTGTACAGTCGTTTATACCCACGGAATTTGATTGGCGAATTGGGATTATGGATAATAAGCCACTGTATGCTTGCCGCTATTATATGGCCAAAAATCATTGGCAAATTGTTAACTGGAGCAATGACGATTGCTTGATTCACGATGCTGTTCCGATCGATGACGTTCCTGAAGCAGTGATTGAATTAGCAGTTAAATCAACTAGGCTGATTGGTGATGGGCTATATGGAGTTGACATTAAAAGCATGAATAATGAACACTACATGATCGAAGTGAACGACAACCCGAGTATTAATTGTGGCATTGAAGATCAACTTCTAAAAAACACACTATATGAAAAAATTATGGGTGTATTTTTACAGCGGCTTCGTGAAAAACATCCTGAAAAAAATAACTGATATGCAGGAGCTCGACTTTAGGGGCTGTTGACATTTTTATTTTGGATTGACAACCCAATGGATCAGTGCGATATAGGCAATGTCGTCCCTGCGTCATAATACCGAATGCTTTAAAAAAGAAATACGTCGGTATGCTTCATCAATTCGTGCAAGCTCAATCGCACCAGAATTCACTAGGTTCTCAATCTGATCAATCACCTCTGTAGCCGTAATGCTGCCTAATTGATTACCAAAAATCAGCATATCCGCGCCGGCATTTATTGTCAGACGCAAGGCCTCATCAATAGAGTAATGATGACTAATAGCCTGCATTTGCAAATCATCACTGACAATCACCCCATCAAAGCCCAATTTCTCCCGCAGCAATCCGGTTAAAATGGGATAGGACAATGTCGCAGGCAGGCCACTGTCATCCAGTTTACGATTAATCACATGTGCAGTCATTACCATCACAGGCAAGGTTGTATTCGATAATGCTGCATATGGCAGTAACTCACTATGATGATACGTATCTGTGACATCCACAAAACCTTCATGCGTATCACCGGTTGCACTACCATGACCTGGGAAGTGTTTATAAGCACAGGCAATCCCCTGCTCATTAAATGCATGGACAAATTGTTTGGCCGCATGACTGACCACTTCAGAATTGGCTGAAAAACAACGACCAAGCTTACCAATAATACCTTGCTGATCATTCAAATTCAGATCAACAACGGGCGCGAAATTCAGGTTAAACCCGAGATCTTTTAATGTAACTGCCATACGTTCAGCTTCTTTATATAGAGATTCATCTGACAGTTTAGCTTGTTCACAAGGCTGCATGGTCTCCATACAGTCTTCAATTTTAGACAATCTGTCAACTCTTCCACCTTCGTAATCCACAGCAATCAACAAAGGCAATGAATTTTCAGTTAATGCCGAGTAATAATTTAAATCCTGATTCAAGCGTTTGATTTGTGCTTTATCACGTAAATTTTTACCCTGTTTTTTTGCCGGCAGGTCATAATCAAACAATATGATGCCACCAAGACCATCTGCCTGTAACCACCTAACAACCGGGCTATTCTCATTGACATCATATCCAGAAAAACCCACGATCAACATTTGGGCAATTTTATTTCTCAAACCGAGCATTTACCAAACTCCTGAATCAACGTGGCTCAATTGCCGGAATATCCTTTGTCACACAAGTACACTGACCAGAAGCATCTGGCGGAAAGGGAACCCCCTGAAGATCACTGGAATAGCATATGGTCATATTCCAAGCACTATCACCTTTTTTTATTTCTTCCGGGAACGACCAGAGGCGTTTACCATAATATTTCTTGCCCGCATCTTTCGTCCAAAATGCCGGAGAAAATGTCGCTTGCAAATTGACTGTTTGTTTAGGCTGACAAACAATTTCCTTCCTGTCCCATGATTTTCCATTTGGCATGCTCATTGTAGCCAGCACTTTTTCAGTAGCCACGTCTATCACATCGACACTGACATTATATGATGACCAACAGCTATCTTTAACCATCGTTATATAACATGGAAATGCATAAGCTTGGCTAAGCAGGCAAACACCAGACAACATCATGAATAATCTACGCATCACATTATTTTCCTTGTGGTTTTAGCAATCTATTGAGTCCGTTTCTTCTATTATAGATTGATTTTCCTATCATTCAAGTGTATCCTTTCGCACTTGGAGAGGTGGCCGAGCGGCTGAAGGCGCACGCCTGGAAAGTGTGTATACGGCAACGTATCGAGGGTTCGAATCCCTCTCTCTCCGCCAAACATCTGTTATAACCTATTGAATAGATAACAATTTAGTAAATTAATTCTTCTTCAGGCTAACTTTTGGTCTAACTCTCTGCAAAAGTTCGTTGAATCTTTTCTTGATTAAGTGATCGAGATCCAAAATGAATAATTCACAAATATTTTCCAAATTTGAAAAAACCCTGTCAAGAAATATATTCAAAAAAAGGAAAATATTTTTGGTTTGGTAAAATCTTGATGATTCAGTTTGCCAGTTCGTTGGCGTTTACCCTGCTATATCGAGGGGATATAAATCAATTCACTTAAATAAATCGGCGTGAGACCCAGTCCTTTCAAAAATAATATCGACTGCTTCAAGTTTGTATATGAGTAGCCAGTCTGGCTCAATATGACATTCACGCCGATTAACGTAATTGCCGACCAATCCATGATCAAGGTATTTTCTTGGCAATTTTTCTTCGTTGATCAACTTTTCCATGACTTTACGAATTTTCTCAATGTTTTTCCCGCGCTTTCGGCAAAGGACTACATCCTTGTCGAATCGGGTTGTGGTAACTGAGTTTAGCATTCTTACATTCCCAACTTATCGAACATGTCTTTTGCATTATTATGGCGAGTTAAATTCTTGCCCTTGTCCGTGTCTTCAAATGTTTGGGTTGTTATCTTGTTGGGAATACGAATTTCAAACGGCATTCCATTCCTCAGTTTAACTTGTCGCAAAAATATTTCGATTGCTTCGGAAACTGAAAGTCCAAGCAACGTTAACACTGTTTCTACGTCATGCTTTAAAGCAGGCTCAATTCTTGCTCTAACAGTTGCTGTTTTCATGATTGCACCTCAATTTCAATTATCTTGCCTATCATATTGTAGCCATATTATGCCACAAAATCAAATTGAAATGCGCTATTATTTCGCATCCTTTCCCATGGTTGAATGATATAATCTGTCTTTAATTTCATGATTACATAAGGATTAACATGTCACTGTCCGCATTAGACAAGGCTCGCATTGCTACGCAAGAGCGTATTGCCTCTGGTTTGCCAGTAGTCCGCCTGAATCCGTTTGAAAAGCTCAAGAACAACCCCGTGTCTTTGCGCCACATTTTCCGCGCTTATTTTTTGGTGTTCTTGGCTCATTGGCCCATATTGAAATTTGAACAGTAAAATTTTGCTCTAACCCAAATTAGTTTGCTGTTATAATTATTGTTGAAGCAAATCATTTTGGCAATAAAACCTTAATCCAGAATTTAACCAAGGTGTATTATGGGTAACTCAATAAGTTCTTCTGCTCAGATGCGTGAAGTGGCTCGTGACATGGCTATACGTATTATTGGGATTTTAACAACTGACGTTAATGGACTAAATATATTTAAAAGCAATAAACAACTCAATCCCCTACGTTATAATCATATCCGATGGCAGCCAAGTCGTATTTATAATGATGGGCTTAACTTTGAGATGACGATTCAGTATTTAACAGACCCAATCAAACAGGCCGCAGTAAATACAAAGCTTGATTTAATGAATACCACTGATAGCATCAAAAATTTCATTGCATACAGTATTGCAAATGAGATTATATGTTCTTTACTGAAACGCACTGATGTGATTGAACGGCTCCCAAATATTAAATTTAAAAAAAATGCGCCTGATGTTAGGTACCAACTACCCAAGTATGACCAAAATCAGATCGTTGATTTTTGCAAAAAATTGACTGAATTCGAGGGGTATCCAAGTATTTCTATTGATACCATAAACAGTGATGAAAAGACTGTATTATCAAATAAATTAGCTAACACAATTTTACAAACAGTGTCTGCAATGAACATCACCAACATTGTAGACAATTGCCTTACCCAATCTCAGCGAGAAAGACACGTTTCGATATTTACGCCAGCAAATGATGCTATTGACCGTACGCCCGAGATTCAATCAAACTTCTATTGTTTTCCTGGATAAAATGTAACTACTCGCCCCCGTCTTTGTGAGCGAAGCGAAGCAATCCAGTGGCCGAAAGCATGTAGGTTAAACCACGCCAGAGGGTTGTGGTATCTCGGAAAACATAGGGAGAACACTTGCGCTTTTATTTGAAAAAAACCAGCAGCAACTCAATTGTATTGCTTTGTCACGTTTAAAACAGCCGCTTATTAATGTATTGATACTCAAACTTAGCGCAATAACTAGGCTCATATTGCTCGTATCCGATGACAACCAAAGGAACAATGGTAAAAAAAGATCGAGTCCTACCGATACACCAGCCCCAACACACGTTTGTTGAAAAGCATATTGAAGATGTTGGTGCTCGGCTGTGTTTGGCATGGCTAAACGTTGCTTCTTTTGGAGTTTGGATAATATCGTTCCCCACTCGATTCCACGAAACAGACCTGTTGAAACAGCACATAAACCAGCTCCGATGTACGGCGGGATCGTGTTATTTATTTGTGCTGAAAAGCCTCGGAATAACAAAAAGCCGCAAGCCAAAATGCTGGTATAAATCAGGTTAATCAATAAAGTTTGTTTTCTGTTTTGCCACTGTATCTGCTGTGCATTCGATAACATGCTCACATCATTAACTTGATGTTGCTCATACCTGAACAGCCAAACCACACATATCACATCATAAACCAACAAAACTTCCATACACAAATTGCCACTCCAACCCAATGTACCAACAGATGGTCTTAATTCATTGCCGCGCAACCACTGCGCAGATAACAAATTAGATGCACTCCATAACAAATCACTCAGACAAGCAACCTTCGTAACGCCAATTGATGTCTCTTCAGCAATTTGCGAACGCCGTTGTATCTCTGATATTGACTGCAACACACAGCGCCCACCCGGGATGCTCCAACTTAAAACATCAACGACAGGTTCCATCGTATTCAAAACGGATATCGCGTTCGAAAACCCAACCCATTCTGTCAATGAACCTGCCATGATAACGAATTTTATCCACAACCAATAAAGACGAGTATCATTTATCCTAGTAATCCAATGTATCGCTTCCTCAAGACAGGCATGATTATTCTCTTCATGGCGACCATCTTCTTTGTTTATCATCTCATCCTCACCACGGTGTTATTTAACCTGGTTGTATTATAGATCGACATTTAATGAGGATGGTTCTTATTTTTAACCAGAAAATGGTATTTATCACCCTTTAGTTCAAATAAAATGATACAATAATCTGATTTTCTAACAAAAACAGAAATAATATACATATGAACTTAGACCGCATAGATGTAAAGATTTTAAAAATCCTTCAAAAACAAGGTGATATCGCTAACTCTGACTTGGCGGACAAGGTTAACATCAGTAAAACAGCATGCTGGAACCGCACCAAACGTCTGCGAGACGAGGGCTATATTCAACATATCACAGCAGTACTTGATCCCGATAAGTTAGGCTTATCAGTTTTAGTCTACGTGGGCGTGATTCTAGAGCGCTCAACTGCGAATAGTTTTTCTATATTTGAAGAAGCCGTGCAAAAAGTCCCTGTTATCATGGAGTGCGTCTTGTTGACCGGTGATTTTGACTATTGGATGAAAATTAGGGTAAAAGACATTCACGCGTTTAAACGGTTGTATGCAAACGTGTTGTTGTCATTGCCTGGAGTACAGCAATTACGTTCATTTTTCACATTAGGAGAAGTGAAAACAAATAATGGATTAGTCATTGAATCGCCCTAAAATAATGTAAACATTCGGTTCCTCACCTAACATCCCCGCTTTCCTGCATCATCGTCTATACTTAACAGAAGTCCACCCTCACTAGTTAAGGATGATATGAAAGCATCTGATCTGTTTCTAAATTGCCTTGAAGTACAAGGAGTAAAAACAATTTATGGTGTTCCGGGTGAAGAAAATTCCGATGTTATGATCTCGCTCCTGACTCATAACATTCAGTTTATTACCTGTTTACATGAGCAAACCGCAGCTTTTATGGCAGGAATGCATGGGCAACTAACAGGACTTCCTGGGATTTGTCTTGCCACACTGGGACCTGGAGCGTGCAATCTCATCACAGGTGTCGCACAGGCAAATATGGATGGAGCGCCGATGATTGCTGTGATAGGTCAGGCAGCGACCAAGCGTCTTCATAAAACATCACATCAAAATATCAATTCAATTGAAATGTTCAAACCTATTACTAAATGGTCTACAACGATTGTATCTGCTGACGTGATCCCCGAAGTGATTGCCAAAGCATTTCAGATTGCGACATCGGGTCGACCGGGAGCAGTCTTGATTGAATTACCAGAAGATATTGCAAAATGCGAAACTACCGCTATGCCCCTTCATAGAATGGAATTTAGCAATCAAGAGGAAGCCTCCAATACACAAATCACAAATCTCCTAACTCTGTTACAGCATAGTAAAAAGCCACTTCTTCTTCTGGGTGATGGCGCCGTACGTACTGAAAGTGATAAACCCATTCGGGCGTTTCTGACTCACACACAGCTATACGCCGCCTATACGTTTATGGGCAAAGGAGTGATTAGCAATCTTTATGAGAGATCTTTACACTGCGTAGGACTCGGATTAAAAGACATTGCTTTGGAGGCCTTTGAGCAAGCAGATTTGGTCATATGCGTGGGTTATAATATGGTTGAATGGTCTCCCGCACTTTGGAATATTGGGACAATAAAATCAATTGTACATATTGATTCCGTGCCGGCTGAAATAGACATGCATTATTTACCGGTTCTTGAGTTGATTGGTTCCATTCCACTCATCATGCATCAAATAAATAACAGATTGATCACAGATATCCATCAAAAAAGAAAACCATACTTTAAGACCATTCATGAAAAAGCTGAAAAAGATATTCGCAGTTATGCCGATGATGACAGCTTCCCAATGAAGCCCAAGCGCATCTTAAAAGATATTCGTGATACGTTGTCAGATTCAGACATCCTGGTCAGCGATGTGGGTGCGCATAAAATGTGGATAGCTCGTCAATACGGTGCCAGACAATCAAAAACATGCTTTATCAGCAATGGCTTTTGTTCAATGGGTGGCAGCATGGCCAGCGCGATGGAAGCAAAACGTATTTATCCTGAAAAAAACGTGGTTGCCGTGTGTGGCGATGGCGGCTGTATCATGAGTATTCAATCTTTATTTACCGGAGTAGCACAGCACATTCCATTCGTTGTCATTGTTTGGGATGATCATGAATATGGATTAATCAGGTGGAAACAGGAAATGGAATACCATAAACACTCACACACAGAACTTCCGCATTCAGATTTGGCAGAGATTGCTCGCTCTATTGGCTGTCATGCTAAACGGGTAGTCTCTGCTAACGATTTTAAATCGTCGTTACAATGGGCGCTGTCCAACACAGATAATCCCACTGTGCTCGCCGTTGCTGTTGATTACAGTGAAAACATGAAATTATTTTATCATCTGCAAAAAGAAATGAAATAAATGACATAGGAGACTATTATGACTTCAATTAATACGATGAATACCATCAATCCCGCGACAGAAGAGTCATGTGGACAATATCCCATGATGAGTCAAGGTGAAGTAGATTCGGTTATTCAAAACATGCATGCAGCCCAGCAATCTTGGGCACATAGCTTAATGGTAACACGCAAACAATGCTTATCCAATTTGTCTCAGTTATTACTTAAAAATAAAGACGAAGCAGCAACACTTATCACCACTGAGATGGGAAAACCCATCACACAAGCCATTCTTGAAATAGAAAAATGTGCCAAATTATGTGATTATTATGTCAAGCAAGGGGAGCATTTTTTAAAACCAGAAATCATTCAAACTGAATTTTATAAAACATATCGAACATTTCTACCCTTGGGGATCATTTTTGCAATCATGCCTTGGAACTTTCCTTTTTGGCAAGTACTGCGATTTGCCATTCCAAACCTGATGATAGGCAATGCCGGTCTATTAAAACATGCCCCCAACTCGACTGGAACAGCTCTTTTCATTGAGAAACTGTTATTACAAGCAGGTTATCCAAAAAATTTATTTCGCAGCGTGGTCATTGATGTTGATCTGGCCCCATTTATTATCTCCCATCCCCATGTTATGGGGGTAACCATAACGGGCAGTAATAAAGCCGGTAGAAGTGTGGCGATTGCAGCAGGCTCTGCTTTAAAAAAAGTGGTTCTGGAGTTAGGTGGAAGTGATCCCTATGTCATTCTGGACGATGCGAATCTGGAACTGGCTGCCGAGCAGTGCGTAATGTCACGTTTAAACAATGCAGGTCAAGTATGCATTGCGGCAAAACGCATAATTGTAGTTGAAAAAATAAAATCAGTATTTCAAGAACTTGTGCTTAAAAAAGCATTGACCTACACCATGGGTGACCCACTCGATCCAAAAACAAATCTGGGACCCATGGCTCGGGGAGATTTACGTGCGACAGTGCATGATCAAGTCCAACGTTCCATAGCAGCAGGTGCTCGTTGTCTGTTAGGTGGTAAGCTACCTGATAAAAAGGGCTATTATTATCCGATCACGGTTCTTACCGATGTCACTGATGATTCCCCCGCTTTTTGCGAAGAAATATTTGGTCCTGTGATATGTATCATCGAGGCCACAGATGAAGAACATGCCATGCGCCTTGCTAATGCAACTGAGTTTGGTTTAGCCGGTGCGATCTTTACACAAGATCTAATCAAAGGTGAGCGCCTTGCAAGAGACGGCATCGATGCAGGCACGTGTGCTGTGAATACCTTTGTTGCATCCGATCCAAGGTTGCCATTCGGCGGGATTAAACAATCAGGATACGGACGCGAATTGAGTATTGAGGGGATGCGTGAATTTGTAAATATTAAAACGATAATTATATCAAAATGAACATCCCACAAAAACGCTGTGCTTTTGTGTAAAAATGCATTACAATGAAGTGAAATTTAGACCATGATGCGGCGAGGAATGACAAAAAGACCAGCAAAGCCATCCACCGAAAAGGACGCCTCCATTCTGGCACGATTACCTATGGCTATACACGGACATGTGGGTACTTTTTTTTCGGACGTAGATGACGTCCTGTTAAAGCGCGCTGGTGGTTCACAAAGTAAAAGGTATTATGCAGCCAAGGTTGAATTAGCAACGTGCATCAAGCAAGGTGACAACAAATATAATAAAATATCTGCAATACTGAATGAACTCCCCTACCTAAGCGCATTTAAAACAGAAGCTCTTCACAATAAGTTGTTACAACTGAACCCTGAATTATTACAACATATGGCATTTGGCGAGCAGGATGAGGCAGAAAAGCTGCTCACCGACAATTCATATATGAATATTGCACAAAAATTACTGACGCTACCTGGCACATTCACCGACTATTCAGGTCGAACGTTTAAATGCACCGCTTATGAATACGCCTACTGGGCAAAGGACACCCACATGTGTCGGATGCTGGAAGCCTGTATGGATGACGACACTAAAGCCACCATGCTGGAACGTATAGATTCAATAGAACGGGATGGATTGACCTATGAGCAACATGGTCATGTGGTTAAGCATTCACGGCATTTTGACTTGACCCCGCTTAAAGAAGCACTCCGACGCTATGTTGATGAATACCCTGCTTGGGAAGCTGCGAATGATGAGACTGCAATGAAAGCGGCTTGGATGCGGGTGGGGTTGGCGCAACGAGACCTACCCGTTCATGTGGTGAATGAATACTGTCGACCTGACCGGGCCTTTGACCCGCTACCCACATTTAACGACGTTACGTTGCCCAGGACTATTAGATACTTTGATTATCGCTCATTTGAAGTTGAGTCCTTGTTCCCATTAGTGATTTCTGGTTCCTCAGGTCTTGGTGTTGATTTTGCCTTATATCGCGCGCGGACAGGTGGGCGGCAGTTGCAGACGGGGGGAAACAGCAGCGCCCGCCCAAATCGACGCGCTGCATGTCTTGATTTCGCGGCCGTTAGTCACCTTGATGAAGTCAGAACCGCCGATCTCATGAAGTCGCGTAAAATCCTGGAGATGGCATCACCAAATCATGATTTTCGGCTGTCATAGGCTGTCATAGTTCTGTCATAGTTCTGTCATAGTTCTTGCATTCTACACGTACGTGCCTATAATCACTTAAATATGAACACATCTCTCCTTCGGCATAATTAATGCATACTGAAGAACAAAATAAAGACGTACTCCATGTCAACGATGGCGAATTTCGTCGGGCTTTAAAAGATAGGCATGTCCAATTGATTGCTCTGGGTGGCGTTATTGGCTCCGGATATTTTCTGGGTACAGGAGCGGTGATTCACCAGGTTGGTCCTTCGGTTTTTCTAGCTTATATATTAGGCGGTCTTATTATTTATTTAACCATGCTGTGCATGGGCGAGCTGACGGTTGCAATTCCCATTGCCGGATCGTTTATCAATTATACGGCTGATTTCATTTCTCCATCCCTTGCTTGCGGGGTAGGCTGGTCTTATTGGATCAGCTGGGTTGCTTATATCCCTGCCGAATGCGTGGCGGGGGGTATTATCATGGAGTATTTTACAGGCGTTAATGGATATGTCTGGGCTATCTGTTTTGGGCTATTAATTACTTATATCAATACCGCCAAAGTGGGAACATTTGGTGAAATCGAGTTTTGGCTCGCGTTAATCAAAATCGTTGCGCTATTTGGATTTATAGGTTTATCCCTATTAATTTTCTTCGGAATGATTCATGGCTCACAACCCGCAGGATTCATTGGTGGAAAATTTATTTTTGGTCAAGGCGGGATGTTTCCCAATGGGGGTATGGTCTTGCTCACGGCCATGGTGCTATTGTTAGTCAATTATCAAGGATCTGAAATCATTGGACTTGCCGCTGGCGAATCCATTGATCCTGCCCGCATGATTCCAAGAGCCATTCGTAATGTGACATTCCGTATTTTGTTTATTTATATTATCCCCGTCTTCTGTCTAGTGCTGATTTTTCCGTGGCAAAAAGCCAATTTATTAAACTCGGTTTTTTCTGATGCATTGAATTTTTACGGCTTGAAGTGGGCCGGAGCAGTAACCAGCTTTGTCACACTGACAGCCACCCTCTCCTGCTCGAACTCAGGGGTATATGGCATTGTACGCTCATTGAATGCTCTTGCTCGCAATGGCATGGCGCCAAAGCCCCTAGCTAAACTTAACCGGCGGGCAGTTCCACAAAATGCAGGAATTGTGACACTGATTTCAATCTGGATCTTACTGATAGCCGGTTATTTTATGGGACAATCAACATTATATATTGCCCTTTTGCTGGTCTCAGGCTTTACTGGTGCCACCGCGTGGATTTCGCTTTGCTGGGCGCAAATCAATTTTCGTCGTCGACTCTACCAAGCGGGCTATACAACCAAAGATCTCCGCTACACAACTCCTGGCTCACCATACACGGGTATTCTTGCAATCATTTTAATGGTGACTTGTTTAATTTTTCTTTTTCTAAGTGATGATCCCTGCTATAAAATTGCATTTGGAATTGGATTGGTCACATTCATAATTCCCATAGCCATATACAAATTATTTGGATTAAACAAAAAAAGAGAGATGATTTTAGCATCCAACAAACAAATACGTTTTTCAGATATTTTTCCCACCAAACAGGTCAACCCATCATGAACGAACTCGAAACAGCAATACAACAGGCCTTGATCACTGAAGGTAGTAATAAAGAAGCTAATAAAGCTTATCTTGAGTTTATAAAAGCCAATTTTATTATTCCCATTGAAAAAAATTCCGCCGCCGTAGAGGATGAGCCTCGCGTATTGTATCTTGAAGAAGACCATCAAGTTTTCCTGCCTGTTTTTACTAGCATGGAATATTTTCATCAATGGGCTGCCGAGATTGGTGATTCCATTCAGCTATTGGAATTATCTGGTGTTGATTTGTTAAAAGGGATTGGCGAACATGTCATTGTTAGCTTAAACATTGGTAGCAAATTATACAAAGAATTCAACCCATCGGAGTTAGCACGAATGCGAAGTATGGTGTTGAAATTATTTAAATAGTTCGTTTTAATCTATATGCTCTGCAGCACTTGTAATTCATTTTGACGGCTATAGAATTTCATTATAGCAACGCAGATTACAGTAACTTATATTACTACAATAGCATTGGCGAAGTTAGCTCGCTAGTGCCTCGCCAACATTTAATGCTAAATAAAATATCTGTTTGACCAAATATTGTCTATAGTCTACAATAGCCTTATGAGCCATTAACTGTGAGAAAAATCATGCCAGAAAGAACAGAATTTGAATATCTCCAACAGCGTAAAGCACTTGAGTTTACAGGTATCGACATTGAAAGCTGGAATAGTCGAACGCCAGAGGACAGAAAAAAAGAATACCACAAAAAAATCATGAAAGTTATTTTGAAAAACCACCCAGATAAGCATCCAGGTCTGGCGGAAGATAGCGCAGAACATCTCAAGTGGGTTGAGAATACAAAGCTATTAACTTCTATTAGCTATGATTACGGTACTGTCCCAGACGATATATCACAACACTCCGCTGATGCATCATATTTTTCATCCAGTGAAGTGCCTAATCCATTTTCAAATTCGAGTTCATCAACACAGTCATCGCAAGTATTTACTCCTCCCAAAAGTGTTGACGAACTCGCGAGCAATTTGCGTCGAAGTGGATCAAGGCCACCATTAAATGGCAAGTATTATCCAACACCTGGATACGAGTTAAATAAAGGCACTGCATATTATGAGGGAGTCAAAGAGTACATCCCAAATCTTTTACGGTGGGAAGATTGGGGTAAGTTGGATCAAAGCAAGTGTGGCAGCGATTTCGGTTTTGTGACAGAGCAAATTGCAACAAAATTATACCTAAAAGACTATCTTGGTGCTGATGTTTTTGTTTCAGCCATGGTTAGTCAAGATAAAGCACGGATCAAGGCAGCTTTTGATCAAATGATTGCTAACATAAAAAATAGAAATATATTTCTATCTCTATTCTCCTCTACACAATCTCAACTGGCGATGTTTGTTGATAAATTTTGTCGGTTTACACCCAAAGGAGATCGCGGAGCAATTGAAGGAATAGACGCGTACACTATTCTTCTCCTATGCCAGTCATTGTCTTTGATGTTGCCTTATCATATTATTGATCCAGATTTTGATATGGATCAAGAGCTCATAAGAACGCTATTAACACAGTATGTTTCTGGACATGCAACAACGTTACAACTTGAAGCTGGTGTAAGCTCCTCGCCTGCGATTATGAATCAAACGGGAAAGTGAGAAAAGTGTATGCGACACTAAAAAAGTGTCGCAGCATTTCACAAATGCCTATCTGCGTGGTTGATTACACGTGCTTTATATGTTTATAATTCACACAGATTAGTGTATTATTACTTACGCAATTGATCAATTAGTTATCTGCCGACAAGATCAGCGGATTTATTATTTACACTATGGGGCAATAAAATGTTTTTTGATGAAGAAAATTTTGAAATAGATGCAACACTCACAATTGATAAAGTTAATTTTTCCGAGATTCCTTTATTAGGAAAATTAAATAATCCCGATCCAAAATACTACATTCCTAATAACAAAGCATTACTAAATTGCATTTTAAATGCCATTGAAGAACAAGACCAAGACAAAATTAAAGAGTTATTTGGTACTTTGAGTGAACATACAGATAAACTCTATCTCGATCCTCTTATTGATCATATTTATAGACTTGCTGTAATCAATGACTATACTCCAGATGATTTTGATAGATTGTTAGATGTGATGCCAATTGATATTAACCGGCCAATACATTCCATTCATCAAGGCATGTGCCGTCCTCCAGAAAAACACAAAGTTTATTTATTAAATATTGCTGTTGATTGTTACAATCAAACCTTAATAGAATATTTTCTTGAACGTGAAGCAAACATTGATAATGTAACGGATTGCGATGATTTGGATAATGGACATATAAATGAGACCGTCATTGAACACTTAGTACGTAACATTCAAAACGATAAAATTTCATTGGAACAGTCTCCAGGAGATGATTATATTCTTGATAACTTAAACAAAAAGCAAAAAATGCTGGACATATTAAACGATAAGGCAGAAAAACAACATTCGTCAATTCGGGGTAATGTTCTTCGATAACCTGATAAAGCAAGGTTTTTTCAGGCTGATGGCGCGTGTGTTCCATAGCTTCGCGCGCCAGTGCCCCGGTTATTTCCAGGTGCTGGTGTGTGACATAGGTTGGGTGCTTTACTGTCCATTGTATGGATTGCACGCTATCATTGAACCCCATCGATGGCAATATTTAAGATCTTCGCTAAAATATGGGCTGGAACAGCTCAGGCTTTATAATTCCTATACATAGTCGTTACCATTTAAACATCAGGAGATTTCAGTCCTTCCTCATTGCTAGAGTCACTATCAGAGATAACTTGTTCTTCTTTGGTCTTTATATATTCCTTTTTACTTACTGAAAATAGCCTTTTCATTAATTCCGTTTTTGTATCGTTATCAATCATATATTGATATGCTAAAGACATCTCTTCCCCTAATTTTTTTAGTTTTTCGTCATCATTGGTAATATGTTCTTTCAATGCTAAAAGTACTCTCTCATGACCATGTTGTTTTGCAATATCCTCCGGGGTAAAACCCTCATAGTTTCTATGTCTTAAATTAGCTAAAGTCACATTCAGTCCCCATAATAAATAATTTAGGATTATTTAAAACCTCCTGGGTGAAGAGGTCTTGTTTTTGTAAACATGTCTTCCATTGTTCTTTGGAATATACTTTAGGATTAATTTCTCGTCCTAAACTGGATTGAGCAGAATAAAGAGCAGTTACTATTTCTGTAAAATCAATGTCACCTATAATAAGCACATCAATATCAGATCCCAGGTTTTCAGTTCCTTTTGCCACCGAACCAAAAACAAAAGCCACTTCAATTTTCTCAGCTAATGGTGCTAAAGAATCAAACAAAACATCCACCAAACCAGACGTTTTTTTCAAAATGCTAGTAAGCTCTGTGTAAATGGGGAAATTACGATTTGCTTGATAATAAACCTGATTGCCACTAAGCTCGCGTAGAAGTACGTTAGCTTTAGCAAGTTTGGATAATTCTCGATGAAGTGTGCCCGCGGTAGTATTCGTTAACCGTGCAATCTCTCGGACATGATAGCGCTCGTCTGGATGAAGCAATAAAAGCCCAAGCACACGCCGCCTATATTCAGAAAACAATATTGAAGTATCTATCATAATTCTTTAATGAAGCTAATTAAGCTTCAATCATAGCCTAAAGAGCTACAATAATCAATCTCTAGCATCGTCCAACGCAAGGTGAGCCTGAAATAGCATGGAGCACATGGAGGGGTCAGAATCAGATGGAGGAGTCATGGCTTGCCTTTTGCTTTAATAGTCGAGTAACCACTCCTCATTACTGAGGAGCAGTCCTCTAATAATGTGGAGCTCCACATTATTAGAGGAGGCTCAAAATTTACCATTTGAATTTTTTCGAGATTTCCCTGCATTTTTAAACTTTGTCTTTGATTCCAAAGAGTACATGACGGTCTGGCTGGTCGGTCACCCTGAGCTGGCGCGTGATATCGACAGGCCTATCAATAGAGCGTTGGCTTCACGGATCCAAGCACGGATTGAACTAAAGCCCATTCTTGACCGTGAAGCATTCAAACAGTTACTAATGCATGGGTTCACCCAAGCAGGCTGCACTCGCAATCTGTTGTCTGATTCAGGCATTGAACTTCTTCGTATGGGCTCGAAAGGCAATCCAAGGCTAGCGCATCAGCTCATTGTAACTGCCTTACGTTTGGCTTGTGATAAAAATATTAATCACTTGCCAGATGAGATTATCAACGAAGCGATAGCGGTCCTGAAAAGAGCATAAACCCTACCCATTGTTGGGCACGCGCTCCGCGCTTTGCCCAACCTACAAAAACCTGAGAATAAAATTTGTATCGAGTCGATTACTGCGAGATGAGTTATGTTAATTTGCGTGAGACATTACACTAGCACAGTCTTGCACAATTCAACCTAACTTCAATTGATTCACAGTCCCAATCGATGACACAAAATCCTCATCATGACTTATAATAACCATAGTACCTTGGTACTGTTTGAGCGTCTCAATCAATAATGCCTTGGATTCTAAATCGAGGTGATTATCAGGTTCATCCAATAACAATAAAGCTGGTGAAAATTTACCACTAAAAAGACACGCTAATGCCAATTTTATGGTTTCTCCACCACTTAAACTATTTACTGCTTGCAAAGCTGCCTCACGCCGAAGACGTAGCTGCGCGAGAATTGTTCGGTAGTATTCCTGTGTCAAACCAGGAGAAAGCCGTTCAAAGTTATCAACAGCACTCGCCTTATTATCTAAAAATGAAAAGTGCTGATCTAATAGCGCAACACTACTAGACCTAAGAATTTCACCTGATATTGGCTTGATCTGTCCTTGAATTATTTTTAACAAGCTCGATTTACCGCTACCATTATCGCCTAAAACCCAGAGACGCTCACCGAAAGATAGTTGAAAAGATATTGGTGCCTTTTGACCGTAAGGCATAATTACGTTGGTAACTGATAATGTTTTCTTTTTGTCTGTCTCAATGGGTGAGACAATAAACGCTTGAGGTTTAATTTGTTCCAATATTTTTTTTGCATCTGCATTCGCAAGCGATGCGCTGACAACTCGCTGTTGGCTCAAGGTAGCCAAACGTCCGCCAGTTGCTTCACTAGTAGCTTTTTGTTTATCAAGGATAAGTTTAGATTGATTTGTTTTAGCACGACCTTTCTGAGCGGCATTTTGCTTGGCTTGTAATTTCTCCTGACTGTGTTGTTTTGATTTCAAACTCTCTTTTAATTTTCTTTCTGTTTGCAGCACCTGACGCTCAGCACCCAGAACCAACTGTTTTTTTGAAGCCAAATAATCTTGCCAACCGCCACGGTAAGTATGAATACCATGAGATGACAACTCAAGAATAACGACGCTTTGTTTTAACAAAAGTAAGTCGTGAGTGATGATAAGGCATGCTGGATGAGCTTTTATCCAGATCAACAACCATTGCCGACCACTAAAATCAAGATGGTTAGATGGCTCATCTAAAATATAAAAATCACACTGACGGCGGTGCAAAGCTAACAACGATAACCGTGTACGTTGCCCCCCACTCAGTTGAGCATAAGGCGCATACAAGATCGATTGAGATAACCCATAGGCAGTTAAATCCTTTTTAAGTTTGACCTCAATATCCCAATTGCCATCCAGTAAGGTGAAGTCTTCACTATCAATCCCGCCATGTTCTATACGACGCAATGCGTCCAAATAAATGTGAACTTTTAATTTTTCTGCAACGCTACCCTCAAAATCATCCAAACCTTGGCTCAAATACCCCACCCGCCCAAAATGCTTTACCACGCTTGAGGGTTCAGCTAACAGCTTAGCCAATGTCGATTTACCAGAACCATTGCGGCCAATCATAAAATAGGTAGTGTCCATTAGCATGATATCAACTGGCTCAAACAAATTACTTTCTTTATTAGCAAATTGACAAGCCAGCTTCATTGCATCGATTAAGACCAAAGACATGCTTTATACCGTTTCAACAAGCGTTTCACTGGTATTTTTTGTAAATAACACCAATACCATCACACTCAGAATGAAGAGCACCATGAAAAATAAACGAAAATTGACACAAGCAATCGTACTTCCTAATAGTGCTGTTGCCGTGGCAGATATGGCGCAAATAGACGCAATGGATCCAAATATCAATCCTTTTTGATTCTCGTTTGATATGGATAACATAAAAGCGAGCATAGCAGAGTAACCAACTGCATATAGTATTGACATCAGTACACTAATTACCTGAAAAGACAGGTATCCCATTGATATGAGAAAATTAGCCGCAGCCAGCGAAAACAAAGAAACGCAATAAATAACCAATCGTTTCGGTGAGCAAAGAGCTTGCATTTTCGGCACCACGAAACAAAATGCAAAACACATTCCTATACCCACTTCGGTCATCAATAAACTTGAATTACTTTCTGAAAGGCTCATCACTAATGAATTCATTTTGGGTAAATATTGATAAAACAAGGTCCAAGCGCATTGAAAAAGAAAAAAACCAACGAGGGCATTACGTAAATTCGCGGCTTGCCAAAGTGCCTTAATTTGCCTAAAGGCGATGGTTAAATCAATTTTATTATCGGCTTTCTTTATCTCACTCGTATCTTGAATCAAACCAAGCAAGACCATGCAAACAACGCAGCATAAAGCGACCAGTAAAAATGGTAAATAAAATGAGTAATCCTTAGAAGAAAAAGCGATGCTCGCTATAATTGGGCCAAACATATATCCCGAGGTCAAAGCAAACATCACTTTGGCAATGCTCGTCATTTTATTTTGCCGAGTATCAACATCTGATAGCATAGCTTGCGCAACAGGGATACTGCCAGCCGTTAGACCATCAATCGTGCGACCTAATAAAAATAACATTGGTGCACTGGCAAAGACTGCAAAGGCGCAAATGAGGTAACCAATCACAGCCCCTCCAAGCGATAAATACAGAGTGAATTTTCGTCCGCTTTTATCAGACAATTGCCCTAACACCACCGCCCCAATGATCATCGCCCCAGAAAAGCAAGCCAAGCTCCCACCATAATACACGTTAGTTAACCAACCTGACGTACTTGCTGAAATGATTGAATGAGGCCCTATGGCAAATAAATCACCAATCAGGGGTAACACTAAAGACATACCTACACCATCAATAAACATAATGAACAACAAGGTCAATGTGCTAGTGGTTGAGCGCCAATTAAATGGCGTGGAATGCGTCATAAATTATTTTCCTTATTTGATGTATCGCCCATCTAAAAATTTTAAAGCCAAGTCTAAATAGTTTGGCGACTCGGAATGCTCAATCAGCTCGAAGAATAACATCTCTTTCGTAATTAACTGGCATCGATGATAAGCAAGTCTTTCTAGTGCCTGCGCATTATCATGTGAATTACGAGCCGAAATCGTATCGGATAAAACAAATATTTCATAACCTTCCTGTTGTAAATTAACCGCGGACTGAAATAAACAAACATGTGATTCCGCTCCAGCAAGAACGAGCTGCTTTCTATTTAAATTTGTATCTTGTCACAATCGCCGGGTAAAATGTCTTTTTGAATTATGAAAGGCATAGATGCACGCGTGTGTTTCAAAAAGGTAACTTTATCCTGCGATTACGACCCGAACGGAACTTGATCTATTATTTAGCAGACTCCCTTAAAGGAACAAGCCTGATTTTCAGCTCATACCCAATGGCTGATGCAAACTTCACTAGCGTTAAAAGCGATGGAAAGCTTTTAACATTTTCGTGGCAAGTTTCAAGTCGTGAAATAGCAGGTTTTTGAGTATGCAAGATAGAAGCAACTTCTTCTTGTGTCATATTTTTCTTGAGTCGGGCACCTTTTAATTGGATGGCAAGTTCAATCTGTAGCTTAGTTGCTTCATATATTGCACGTGCTTCTGGATCAGCAAGCACTTCATTCCGCACTTCGTTATCACGAGGAACTGGGTTATACGTCATGATTTTTCACCTCTTTCATTCGTTTAATGGCCAAATCCAATTCTTTTTTGGGCGTCGCCTGCGTTTTTTTTAAAAACACATGCAGGATAACAATGGTATTCCCAGAAATCGTACAAAACATTCCTCGAGCAATACCTTCTTGAGCCTTAGCGCGGATCTCAAACAACCCCTTTCCCATGGCTTTTGTGAAAGGCAGTCCAATATCGGGACCACATCCAATCATTTTATCCATAATCGCTTCAAATTTAGCCTTAATCGACTTTGGAAGGTCCCGTGAATCTTCTTTAACCGACTGGTTATAATAATGAATAGTCCACTTCATGAAGATATTTCTTTATTTAATGATAGCTCAAATGTTAACAAATTTATTAACTATTGTCAATAGTGAGCACGAGCCTCGATCACAATCGCCAAGGAAATGCTTGCCACTAAGCTCGGACTAATCCACGCGCGTCAGCAAGCAGAATTATTTTGATATTAGACTGATGCTTATGTGGTGCACGGAATCTGCTGCGCTTTAAGC
>Ga0206878_10109_pt1 | contig 35901 bp, 23 predicted proteins | sample Alteio_BWOrgCont_8_FD_152621 | JGI IMG/M metagenome (GOLD analysis project Ga0206878, IMG submission 152621) | Enriched cells from forest soil in Barre Woods Harvard Forest LTER site, Petersham, Massachusetts, United States -... | ecosystem: Environmental > Terrestrial > Soil > Temperate forest >... | reverse complement strand
ATTATCCAGCACAATATCTCCCGGGTTGGTAAAAGTCCTGATCAAGTAACGACCCAGCGCCACCGGCTTTTGTGTGGGATGTAAAACAGGACCTTCCGATTCCGCTGTCTTTATATATATATGGTCGTCAACCGGATCTTCTTCATAAAATACAATGTCGTTCGGGTATCGTGTCCCATCGCTTCTTATATGCATGGGTTTAAAGTCGCCATAGCTGCCGGTGAACTGGTCTTTACGGGTTCCCTTATCATAGGCTTCGCCATCGGTCATTTGCGGATTATAAACGGGCTGCTTTTTATAAAATATGCAAATATCCTCGTGTTTTCGCAGCGGTTGTTTTTTTGCGTTCAGGAAATTGGTCGATTTAGATTTTATCCATACTATTTTATACTTAAACAGCTTTTCGTTGCTGAGGATCAGTTTTGCAGTAAATACTCCCTGGGCAGTTAGGGCTATGGCCCCGTTGTCTTTAATTATCCGTTCATAAAGTTCCCAGAGCGCTGTTAAATCAATTACCGAATCCCATTTGTTTTGCGTGGTGCCGTATGGCAGGTCGCACAGCACCATATCAATGCACTTATCGGGCAGTTGTTTCAGTACCTCCAGGCAGTCGCCTTGTGTAACCTTATTTAAGTATTTCTCAATGCTTTTGTTCATATTTAACGTCGGTCGCTTGTGGTGCTAATACATGAGCACATAGTAAGCCAGCTTAAATTGCAGATTTTTTGAAGCAGCAATTTTTTCAAAAGTGCGAAGTTCTTTAGGTATTTCAATTTTTTTTGCCCGGCGAAATTTTGTTTTGCGGGTGTTTCGCGCAGCAAATCAATCGTCAATTCGGTTTAGGTGTATTTTTTTGGACTGATTTGCAAAGCGTTATAAACATATAACGATTATTTATTCGGAAGCATTTGCAAAATCGAAATGTGTGCTTACCTTTGCAGCCCGCAAATGAGGAAGCGGTTGTTCTGAAACACAAACTGAAAAAATAAAAAATAAAGTTTGCAGTAACAAAAAAGGTTCTTACCTTTGCAGTCCCAAAACAAGGGGCGCTGAAAGGCGAAAATACTGAAAGCGATTTTCAGTATAAAAATTGAAAAAGTGAACGCTGTTAACTATAAAATCTGAACCGTGATGGGGAAGGTGACACGTTCTTAAAAAGTATAGATAATCATGTAGCGTAACAGCGGAGGGGGCTGGAGGCGAAGAGGTAAAAGCGGAGAGCTGTTAAAAGCTTTTAGCTTTAAGCTTTGGACTTTAAGCAAACGAAAGCGGTTATGAAACAAAGAGAGAGAAGGGATACTGTAAAAAGAGAAACAGTTAATTGAGGCGGAGCGTGTAACAATCCGTGTTTGAGCTAAGAGCGATCGAGGCGAGACAATTGACAAATTATTTACAGATTCTATTAATTAATAATAGGGTCAGGTAAATCAGACAAAACATTATACAATGGAGAGTTTGATCCTGGCTCAGGATGAACGCTAGCGGCAGGCCTAATACATGCAAGTCGGACGGGATAGAAGAGCTTGCTTTTCTTGAGAGTGGCGCACGGGTGCGTAACACGTATGTAACCTACCTTTATCAGGGGGATAGCCTCTCGAAAGAGAGATTAAGCCCGCATAACATTACGACATAGCATTATGATGTAATCAAATATTTATAGGATAAAGATGGGCATGCGGAACATTAGCTAGTTGGTAAGGTAACGGCTTACCAAGGCTACGATGTTTAGGGGATCTGAGAGGATGACCCCCCACACTGGTACTGAGACACGGACCAGACTCCTACGGGAGGCAGCAGTAAGGAATATTGGTCAATGGGCGGAAGCCTGAACCAGCCATGCCGCGTGCAGGAAGACGGCCCTACGGGTTGTAAACTGCTTTTGCAGGGGAATAAACCCTCGTATGTATACGAGGCTGAATGTACTCTGAGAATAAGGATCGGCTAACTCCGTGCCAGCAGCCGCGGTAATACGGAGGATCCAAGCGTTATCCGGATTTATTGGGTTTAAAGGGTGCGTAGGCGGCCTATTAAGTCAGGGGTGAAAGACGGTAGCTTAACTATCGCAGTGCCTTTGATACTGATGGGCTTGAATGTACTTGAGGTAGGCGGAATGTGACAAGTAGCGGTGAAATGCATAGATATGTCACAGAACACCAATTGCGAAGGCAGCTTACTAAAGTATGATTGACGCTGAGGCACGAAAGCGTGGGGATCAAACAGGATTAGATACCCTGGTAGTCCACGCCCTAAACGATGAATACTCGATGTTGGCGATATACAGTCAGCGTCAAAGCGAAAGCGTTAAGTATTCCACCTGGGGAGTACGCCCGCAAGGGTGAAACTCAAAGGAATTGACGGGGGCCCGCACAAGCGGAGGAGCATGTGGTTTAATTCGATGATACGCGAGGAACCTTACCCGGGCTTGAAAGTTAGTGAATGATACAGAGACGTATCAGTTCTTCGGAACACGAAACTAGGTGCTGCATGGCTGTCGTCAGCTCGTGCCGTGAGGTGTTGGGTTAAGTCCCGCAACGAGCGCAACCCCTATGTTTAGTTGCCAGCACGTTAAGGTGGGGACTCTAAACAGACTGCCTATGCAAATAGAGAGGAAGGAGGGGACGACGTCAAGTCATCATGGCCCTTACGTCCGGGGCTACACACGTGCTACAATGGGCAGTACAGAGGGCAGCTACCTGGCAACAGGATGCCAATCTCAAAAAGCTGTTCACAGTTCGGATCGGGGTCTGCAACTCGACCCCGTGAAGTTGGATTCGCTAGTAATCGCAGATCAGCAATGCTGCGGTGAATACGTTCCCGGGCCTTGTACACACCGCCCGTCAAGCCATGGAAGCTGGGGGTGCCTGAAGTGCGTAACCGCAAGGAGCGTCCTAGGGTAAAACCGGTAACTGGGGCTAAGTCGTAACAAGGTAGCCGTACCGGAAGGTGTGGCTGGAATACCTCCTTTCTGGAGCAGTATCCTGATAGAGGTGAAAGCTGAAAGCTAAAAGGCGAAAGCTAAAAGCTAAAAGGTAACACCAAACAATCTCTTCAAAAACATAACAGCTAAAGGCTGTTACCTGCATGATTCTATCTTTTTATTAGTTGACTGGTTTATTTGTTCATTGGTATTAAAGCCACTCAAACTGACCACTAACCACTCACTAATACAGACACAAAAGGAAAACCCAAAAGATGAAGCCATTGGTAAGAGGCTTTAACTAATAAAGGTTGCGAGATTGTAAGAAATTACGATTTACGATTTACGAGTTACGATTGACTGAAAATCTAAAATCGTAAATCTGAAATCTTAAATAAGCAGTCCCGTAGCTCAGTTTGGTTAGAGCACTACACTGATAATGTAGGGGTCAGCAGTTCAAATCTGCTCGGGACTACGACGCAGCGCAGCTGCGGGTGAATAGAGAATAGTTGAATAGAGAGTAGTTAAAACCACTCACGAATCAACCACTCACTAACAACCATCTTGAAGGGGGATTAGCTCAGCTGGCTAGAGCATCTGCCTTGCACGCAGAGGGTCAACGGTTCGAATCCGTTATTCTCCACCAAGTTTAGGTAAAAGGCGAAAGGAAAAAGGAAAAAGGTATAAAAACCTTTAAGCTTTCACCTTTAAGCTTTCACCTAAAACGAACGTTCTTTGACATATTGGAAGAAGTAAAATAAAAGAGAAAACAACAGTAGAGGACAGTTGTAGACTGGAGTAATTTTATGAAGGAGAGAAGGCGTAAGTATTTGTATTTACAACATTTCAACTTTGCAACGTTACAACCTTACAACGATAATCAAAAAAGCATACCGTGCCGAGCAAAAGGCGGCAAAGGTAGAAGAAAGTAAGAAAGGGTACACGGGGGATGCCTTGGCTCTCAGAGGCGATGAAGGACGTGATAAGCTGCGATAAGCTCCGGGGATCAGCAAATATGAATTGATCCGGAGATTTCCGAATGGGGAAACCTAACTATTTGAAGAATAGTTGCATAATGCGCGAACGTGCTGAACTGAAACATCTAAGTAAGCATAGGAAGAGAAAACAACAGTGATTTCCAGAGTAGTGGCGAGCGAAATGGAAGAAGCCCAAACCCATTATGTTACGGCATAATGGGGGTTATAGGACCACAACATGAGCACTAAATAGAACCGGAACGGGATGGGAAACCCGGCCATAGAGCATGAAAGCTGCGTACGGGTAATAGATAGTAGGATAGTGGTATCCTGAGTACCGCGAGGTCGGAGACGCCTTGTGGGAATTTGCCGGCACCATCCGGTAAGGCTAAATACTCCTGAGAGACCGATAGTGAACCAGTACCGTGAGGGAAAGGTGAAAAGAACCCCGAACAGGGGAGTGAAATAGAACCTGAAACCGTGTACTTACAAGCGGTCGGAGCGGTTAACACCGTGACGGCGTGCCTTTTGCATAATGAGCCTACGAGTTACTCTTCACTGGCAAGGTTAAGTGTTTAAGACACGCAGCCGAAGCGAAAGCGAGTCTGAAAAGGGCGTATAGTCAGTGGAGGTAGACGCGAAACCTTGTGATCTACCCATGGACAGGTTGAAGGTGCCGTAACAGGTACTGGAGGACCGAACCGATAAACGTTGAAAAGTTTCCGGATGATTTGTGGGTAGGGGTGAAAGGCTAATCAAACTGGGAAATAGCTCGTACTCCCCGAAATGTTTTTAGGAACAGCCTGGCGGTTGAGTTAATAAGAGGTAGAGCTACTAATTGGGTGCGGGGGAGTCAAATCCTACCAAATCCAGATAAACTCCGAATGCTTATTAATATACGCTGGAGTGAGGCTCTGGGTGCTAAGGTCCAGGGCCGAGAGGGAAAGAACCCAGACCATCAGCTAAGGTCCCCAAATTACCACTAAGTTGAACTAACGAGGTCCGATTGCACAGACAGCTAGGATGTTGGCTTGGAAGCAGCCATTCATTTAAAGAGTGCGTAACAGCTCACTAGTCGAGCGATCGGGCATGGATAATAAACGGGCATCAAGTGGTATACCGAAGCTATGGATTTCAATGCAAATTGATCTGGTAGGGGAGCATTCTACTGTCGGCGAAGCAGGAGCGGCAAGCAACTGTGGAGATTGTAGAAAAGCAAATGTAGGCATAAGTAACGATAAGGCGGGAGAGAAACCCGCCCACCGAAAGACTAAGGTTTCCTGATCAACGCTAATCGGATCAGGGTTAGTCGGGGCCTAAGGATAAGCCGAAGGGCGATTCCGATGGACAACTGGTTAATATTCCAGTACGTTTTATAACTGCGATGCAGTGACGGAGTAGTGAAACTGACGCGAACTGACGGAATAGTTCGTTAAAGGCCGTAGGTATAGGTTTGGTAGTAAAGTACGCCAGACTTGCTGAAAGCTGATAGTACCTTGAGCCTTCGGGTAAGGGGATAGTTCAGGTAATCAGACTTCCAAGAAAACCTGCTAAGCTTCAGGTTATAAAACCCCGTACCGTAAACCGACACAGGTAGTCGAGGAGAGAATCCTAAGGTGCTCGAGTGAATCATGGCTAAGGAACTCGGCAAAATGGCCCTGTAACTTCGGGAGAAGGGGCGCCCGCCGCAAGGCGGGCCGCAGTGAAAAGGCCCAGGCGACTGTTTAACAAAAACACATGGCTTTGCAAAATCGAAAGATGACGTATAAGGCCTGACACCTGCCCGGTGCTGGAAGGTTAAGAGGGGATGTTAGGAGCAATTCGAAGCATTGAATCGAAGCCCCAGTAAACGGCGGCCGTAACTATAACGGTCCTAAGGTAGCGAAATTCCTTGTCGGGTAAGTTCCGACCTGCACGAATGGTGTAACGATCTGGGCGCTGTCTCAGCCATGAGCTCGGTGAAATTGTGGTATCGGTGAAGACGCCGGTTACCCGCAACGGGACGGAAAGACCCCATGCACCTTCACTACAACTTAACATTGAAATCGGCTACAGGATGTGTAGGATAGGTGGGAGACAGTGATCATGCCTCGCTAGGGGTATGTTAGTCAACGTTGAAATACCACCCTTTCTGTATCTGGTGTCTAACCCCGCACAGCGGGGGACATTGTTTGGCGGGTAGTTTGACTGGGGTGGTCGCCTCCAAAAAGGTAACGGAGGCTTTCAAAGGTAAGCTCAGTACGCTTGGTAACCGTACGTGGAGTGCAATAGCATAAGCTTGCTTGACAGTGAGACAGACAAGTCGAGCTGGGTCGAAAGACGGATATAGTGATCCGGTGGTTCTGCATGGAAGGGCCATCGCTCAAAGGATAAAAGGTACGCTGGGGATAACAGGCTGATCTCCCCCAAGAGCTCATATCGACGGGGAGGTTTGGCACCTCGATGTCGGCTCGTCACATCCTGGGGCTGGAGAAGGTCCCAAGGGTTGAGCTGTTCGCTCATTAAAGTGGCACGCGAGCTGGGTTCAGAACGTCGCGAGACAGTTCGGTCCCTATCTGTTGTGGGCGTTGGAAGTTTGAGTGGGGCTGACCTTAGTACGAGAGGACCGGGTTGGACTAACCTCTGGTGAATCTGTTATGGCGCCAGCTGTATTGCAGAGTAGCTACGTTGGGAATAGATAAGCGCTGAAAGCATCTAAGTGCGAAACTAGCCACAAGATGAGACTTCCATTGAGGGTCGTAGCAGACTACTACGTTGATAGGTTACAGGTATAAAGGTGGTGACATCATAGCCGAGTAATACTAATCGCCCGAAGCTTTCTCATAGCAGGTAAATTAGTGAGTGGTGAATAGTGAATGGTGAGTAGCAATACTCACTACTAACAACTCACCACTCACGACAAACACTAATGCTGTTGTTTTCTCAATTACTTACTTCTTTCAATAATATGTCATTGTTTAGCACAAAGCCGAAAGCGTAAAGCAGAAAGCTAAAAAAGCAAAACAAAAAATACAAGGTCGGGCAGTCAGGCAAGCTTTTAGCTTTCACCTTTCAGCTTTTACCTCAAAGAAATTCAGGTGCCTATATCGGCGGTGTCCACCTCTTCCCATTCCGAACAGAGAAGTTAAGCCCGCCAGAGCCGATGGTACTGCAGTAAAATGTGGGAGAGTAGGTCGGTGCCAAATCTTAAAGAAGCTTCGTGAGAAATCATGGGGCTTTCTTGTTTTATAGCTTTTCAATTACTACCCGGATTGCTACCGTTGCGGCCGCTCCCGGACGTAATCACCGTTAGGGCGACCACAAGGGTAGCCCCTACTGCACAAATCTTGTCTTGGTTCCTGGCTCTTGCCTTTTCCATGAACTATGAACTTCCCATCAACCAACGGCCTTACTTCGCTATAATCAGGTTGAGAATAAAGCCCGTGCATACCAGTCCTATTAAATACTGTATTAACAGGATCACCATGTATTTGCTGGCGAAATTCATTTTTCCAAAATCAAAATTTATCTTAAAGAAAACAAAACTGGTGTATAAAAAGCAGTACCACAACCTGGTTACATGGTATAGCCATTGACCCGGTTCGTAATGGATACCTTTCGGATCCAAATTGCGTACATAATATATGGCTAACAGCTTTCGGTAATGAAAGCTGTTGTACCAACTGAACATCAGCACAATAAAAAGCGACCAGTAAATAACCCTTAAACGGTCGTAGCCGTAATTCCACCATACCCTGTTCAACCGGTCGAGGATCACCGATAACCGTAATGTATTATAAAGCCATAACAGGTTGTCGCTGAAGTTGGCAAAGCGGGGAGAAATATGTGAAAGATATTTAAAGAAGTGTTCATTACGCGTATGATTTCCCATGATGGCTTGCCGGTGATGAAATTCGGCATCCAATTTTTCGTAGCTTCTGTCATAGCCATCATTTTTTAGAACTATCAATAGCTTTTCATAGCAACTCAGTATCCGGTCATTTGAAACATCTTTAGGGAAGTACAACTCAAAATTGAGGTAATCAATGTCCAGCTTATTTATATTTGAGCCTGCCAGGTTTAAATGACATATCTTGTTTGTAGTGTCCTCATCTCTTAGGTCCACTACGTCGGCAGTAACCCCCGAGAGGTCAAGCATATCAGGCAATATGCAATGCTGCAAAAGTATCTTGCTATTTGGACTGTAGGCCCCGGTAGATAAGCTCAATTTGTTGTGGAAAACACAATTGTAAAACCGTAGCGTGCCATTCATTTTAAGGCGTGCAGCGTGTACCGAACTGCCTTTCATTCCGTTTGTATCCAGCGAGTTAGTCATAAAGTCCTTGAAAAACTCACAATTAACAAAGGAAATGTTCTTTTTAACGGTATCGCGGCTTATAAGGCTGGTCTTTTGCTTTAAATCGCAACCGTCAAAAGTCAGTTGACTACCGAGGCTGTTGAAATTCATTTCAAGATTACCGTTAACGATTATATTGCTGAAAATAAAATTATCAGACGGTGGCTTTAAACTGAATTTGCAAAACGTGAAGTTAAGGTCTTCGTTAAAATAGGCATTTTCGATGTACGCTCCGTCCTGGTTATCATTTGACAATACATCCCCATAAAAAGTGAGCGGATCCTTAAATACACTGAAAGGAGTTTTGTAAACTTTAGGAGGATTTAACTTACTTATATCGTTTTTCGGAAAGGTATCCGTCACCGGATAAACGGCATCCCTCGTGTTAACAAACGCCCTGTTATTTAATGTTTTCGAATCAATAATTGCTTCGCTTGTGTCCGGATTTTTTTTTAGCTCAAGACTATCAGCAAATTGTTCAATGGGCTGTATAACGGGGGCGCCTAATTTCCCCTTTTTATTTGTGCCCGGGTGTGCCGGCCACCAGAATAGTGCCGAAAATATTACCAGCAGCAATCCAATAAATACAACAGGGCGCTTGATCCATTTGGGTGGTTTTCTCATGACCTAGGCTTAAATCACCTAAAAATACTGATTTTCACCAATATTTGCAACACAATGGTGCTTAAACACAATTGCGACTGCAGTTTTTCAAACTAAAAATTAGGAGAGCCTGGCGGATATAGTAAATCACTGTCGGGTCAAGAGAATCAATTGTCGAATATCCGGTACAGCACCCAGTCGTCCGTTTCATAAACTCTGCGGAGTTTTAGGGCGCTATTTGACTTTTCAATTATCGCCACATATTTATTATTCAACTGCGTAAAGCCGGTAACCTCATTTTTATCGGTGGCAAGCAAAATATAGTTGTCATACTTGTCGGGCGCCTCAATGGCACTTAAATACACACCTTCCTGGTAAGGCAGGGTAAGTTTATGAATATTTTTGGTGAAGGCAACAACAGGGTAAGCGATGGCGTCATCCATCAAAATGTGCGAATCCTCCGGCAGTCTATTTAAATAATTTGCAAGGTTACGGTTTTGGACCTCATGTGCATCGGGCTTACCATTCAACGCCACTGCAATAAAACTGCGCTCTTCGGGAATCGATGAATTTTGGAGGAACAAAAATCCTGTGTAAAGCTGTACTATCGTTAGCACCCCTACTACTAATTTTAAAACCCACTGATTTTTTATGGTTTGTATCTTATACAAAATACACAACAACGATAACACAAGGAATATGAGGTAGTACTCATGCGCCAAAAATACCTTGTCGTATTTTATATGTAAAAACTCAATAAATGCAAATGGTGTTATCAGTGTTAATATTTGATAGGTGCTGTTTCTGAACAGGTAAATTGCAACCAGCATCATTGGGCAAAAGAGCAATATCCGGACCGATATTAATATTGAAGTTTCGGGCAATTGGTGGAATGTACCGGTTGACAGCTGATCGAAGCTGAGCTTATCGGCCAATACCGTCCAGGTTGCATAGGGGCTCTCGGTAAAATAATTTAAATCCTGGGCGTGGGTAAGGTTAAGCAGTTTATAACAAATTACGCAGGCCAGAGGCAGCACAAAAAGGATGATGTAAAGCGCAAAGGTTTTATTGATAAGCTTACGGCGCAGCGAGGGATTGTTGAAGCTTTGAAACAAGCGAAAGATTGACTCCTGCTCACTTAAATTTAAGCTTTGTATGGTTATTGATAGCACCAGCGGTATAAAAAACAGCGTAAGCCAAATAAACTTGTAGTCGCAAAATATAAGTATAACAAGGCAAATACTGGCAATAGATACGTGGAAGGTGGTATTTGACCGGTAAAACTTAAGCAGGTTAAAAAAGAACAGGAAGAAGAAGATCAATATTATAGCAATTGATTTTCCTGAAGTTGCCGCGTATAATATACCCGGGTGAAATAAGAAGATAACGAGCAATACAAGCAGGTAAAAAAGATCGCTAACCCTTTTTATGAGCGAGTTGGCCATCATGAAAAACAGCAACGAGGTGCAAAGCGCCGACGCGATCAGCGGGGCATACAGGTTATCCCTGAAAGAAAAAATAAATGAAGTGTAAAAAGGCAGTATGGGCGAAGTTAGCCCCATTACTTTTAAGCGGTTGCCTAATCCATCCAATATTATCTTGGTTTTTTCGACATAAAACAGCGCTTCCTGGCTATAGTAGCCCAGCTGGTTAAGGTAAATACCGCAGGCCACGTAATAAACCGCAAGTAATGCAGCTAATAGCAGAAGATATCTTGATTGGTTCCTCATTTAACAACGTTTGTGGGGCTGTTAACTTTACTAAGCCCGTGGTCAGTTTTTTCCCAGTAAAAAGGTTTAACTATCAATTGGTACAATCCTTTAAACGCAGCAACCGAATGCATTAACCAATAAACCGGGTTGGCAATCGAAAAAAGTATCAATTCGTAATAGCGCCTTTTAAATACAGCCATCATATTTATATAGATCATCAATATATTCCCCACCATCAAATTGAAGATCGACATAAATAATACCCAATCGGGGAATAACGTCCTGATGGTTGAAAGATCAAATACGAGGTAGCTGATAAATATCCCAAGCAGGAATGGATAGATAAGGAACGTAAGCGGCGTAGCGCCAATAAAGAAGTTAAACCCAAGAAAACCTTTCCAGCCTAATTTTCTCCACAAAGCAATCGGATCGCGCATGTGTACCAGGTAGGTTTGCATATATCCTTTTATCCACCTTGAGCGCTGGCGAATCCAGTTAAAGGGTTCGTTATTTGCTTCCTCGTATGTAGTCGAGTTAATTACCGCAATCTTATAACCTTTTTGATAAGCCCGCACACCCAAATCGGCATCCTCGGTAACGTTAAACGGGTCCCACGCACCCAGTTCAACCAGGTTTTCAAGTTTAAAGTGGTTGCTTGTTCCACCTAACGGGATGGGGATGTCCAGCGTATCCAAACCCGGGAGCATATAATCAAACCAGTAGGAATATTCAAGTGTAAACATCCTGGTCAGGAAGTTTTCGTTCCTGTTATAGTAATTCAGCGCGCTTTGTATACAAATAAAGTTCGACGGCAGCTTGTTAAACATGGTAACCACCTTTTTAAGCTGGTCGGTATCAGGGATATCCTCTGCATCGTAAATGGTTAAAAATTTACCCTTTGAGAAATGGAGTCCGTAATTACATGCCTTTGGCTTTGTTTTAGGCATATGGAACGGGACAACGATCACTTCGAAAATGGCAGGGAAATCGAGGTTACGTACCGCATTAAGTGTTTTATCGTCATCCTCTTCAATCAGCAACTTTATATCAAGTTTCTCGCGTGGATAATCAATGGCATTTAAGTTCCATATCAGTTTCTTGATCAGCTTATCCTCTTTGTAAACGGGTAATAATATGGTGTAGATGGGCAATTCACTATCTACCACATCGCGGAGCTCTTCCCTGGTTACCGCCTGGTGCAGCTCAAACCGCGAGCCCACCAACGCCAGGAACAGCTTAAATAATATAGCCACAAGGAAAAAGGAGCTGATAATGATATTGATAATGATAGAGGTGTCTTTAAAGCGCAATACCAGCCCGATAACCACGAGCGCCAGCAGGACAAAAAGGAAAACAAGCTGTCCGGATGAAAAAGTGATAAATGCCGAGTTGGCCGGATCGCGGTTTAACAGTTCATAAACCGACGATTTTACATATTTATCACCAAGCAGTTTATGGCTTAACCATACAATGTCGAGATCTGAAGCTACAATGATTTCAGGTTCGCAATCGTAAGTAAACCTGATGAAATCAATAAAAAGCTGGTTCGTTGGGTCGGCCATTATGGTTACAACCCGGTTATTTACAATTCGTAACGGAAGGGCAGCGTTTTGCTCGGCAAATTTCAGCTCGATTTTATTCAGCACCTCCGGGTCATACTCCAGTTCGCGGATTGCCTGGAATGGATAGCCCGCATTGATCATTGACCGCTCGTAATTTTTACGGGATATATAACCAAAATTTAAAGCAATTTTAATAAACGACTGCCCCGACCTGGCAGAAAAATCGTCAATTTTTTCCCGATCGCTCCTCGTGATAAAACCATCATTAACTAAAAGCTCAGGAATAGACATATTTCTATAGTTTCAATAAGATGTTAAAACAATGTGTCAAGCAACCTTAGCAAGTTTTAACTTGCTAAGGCTACTTATTTTGAGCAGGCCCTGCCAACAAAATTTAGTCGTTATATATTTCCTGCGATCTTTGAACCCTTGAACGAACGTAAAGGAATGAAAGCAATATCAGTATTAATATACCAAGCAGTATGTACAGGTTCCAGGTATCCCAGAAACGGGTTAATGAACTTTTGGTTTCAACATACTCCAGGTTATCGCTTGACTTATTGATATTGAACAGATATTTGTTCTGGTTCACATCAGTTACACAAACATTGCTCGAAAGCGTTGAAAGCTGTTCGGTTATAGATTTTGATGCCGCCAAAAGCGATTCAGACTGGTGCGATCCGGTGGCCGTAAGCACTAACGTTGCATTATTGCTAAGGCCATAGAATATTTGTGCCAGGCCAGTTGAAACCGTATCAGACAATTCGTACAATTTCTGGTGGTTATCCGCATTATAAAGGCGGAAGTTTTGGTTAAACCTGATAGGTGCATCAGGGAATTTGCTCATTAAAGGATCGTCCTTATCCAGTACAGCTATGATATTGTTCTTTTTCAGGTCGCCGTCAGGAATACCGTCAGAATAAACAAATTCAGGGAAATTGTTTGAATTGATGTTATTGTTCAACTCATAAATTATTTCGCCCACAGCACCGGCAGCATACTTCGCAATTGATTTTGATACTACTATTTTGGTGGTACCGGTGTTAAACGCTTCAGGATACTGGTAGAAGCTTAGATCGCTGGAGATGAATGGATTTTTTGATTCAAGGTATGATTTATCTACATCCACTTCGCCAAAGAAGTTTATAAAGCTATTTTTACACTCGCCATTGCTCGGGAAAAACCTGAACTCCGATTCGAGCGAGTTGAATTTATGGTGCTGGTAACGGTTAATGGTTACTGCCGTGTTCAGTTTTCCTGATGCATCCAGCTTTTCGCTGCTGATAAGTAAGCCGTTCAGGTAAATATTAAAGTAACCTCTGTCGCCGGGGCTTAAACCGCTGTAGTTACCAATAAACCTTATTTCAACTTCTTTAGGGGTAAAGCTAAAATCGCTGTTTTTAAAGGTATAGCCGCTTTTTAACGAACCTATACCCGAAAGGAAGTCGCTTGAACCGCCAACCTGTTTTAAGGTTATTTTCGACCTGTTTTCGTCGATAGTTTTAAAGAAAGTATTTTCAGCATGGTTGATGATCAGGTAATCGCCAAAGCTTGAATTTAAGATATTAATGTTACCCAAGGTGGTGATCGCTTTTTCATAGCCCTCGTCGTCGCCGCCGGATACCAATAATATTTCGGTTGGTACAGTTTCATTTGAAACCGACCGTTGTGCGACCATTTTGCCGCCCTGGTTAACCATTTGGGTAACCGTATCGGTGGCGTTGGCAGATGACTTCGCCAGGTAAAGGATGCCTTCGCCCGCTGCCGGACTTACTTTTATCAGCGACTTTTTATCATCAGGAAGCGCAGCCATGTTGCCTACTTCAATGTAGTCCCTTATGCTATCAGGTACCGTTCCGGCCTGGAAAAGATAAATAGGTTTGCTTTGGCTTTTCTTAAGCCTTGCGTATGCCCATGCAACTGCCTTCAAATCGTGCAGGCTTGGGTCGGCAGGGTAAACAATTGCCCTTTTGGTATCGAAGCAGTTGCTGATGTTTATGTCACCGACATTTGCATTCTTGTTTTTAAGAAGCGAGAGGTAAGAGTAAGCCTTAACTTTCAGCCACATGGCAGGGTTGTCAAGGTCCTTACAGATATCGTCGCTTACGGTTAGTAAAGTTTTTATCTGGATTTTCAGGAACCTGTCTGGCGACAAGTTTTCCTTTGCCAGGTTAATAGTGACTTTTTCAACAGAGTCGGCGGTGAGCCTTGCGCTGTAAACAGGCTTATCGTTAAGGATAACGTTAATAAAAGAGTGCTCTTTTATTAAAGCCTGTGAAGGTTCGAAGTACAACACCAGCTTGCTGCCTTCAATCTCAACCATTGGCGAGATCTTAACATAAACCGAACTGGCGCCGCTCATGCCATAAATAGCGTCATCTTCGCGTCCTAATGATTTGAAGGACACAATACTCTGAGCCAATGATGCCTTACTTAAAAGAAATACAAGGGCTAATAAGGTAAAAAATTTATTCATTGGTTGTCAATATTAGTTTATTACTTGAAATTCTACTCTAAAATAGTTCCCGTTATCGTCACTCCTGTACGATAATTCGCCACCCATTTCCTGGGTCATAAGTTTTGCTATTGATAGTCCCAGCCCAAGCCGGCTTTCTACGTGGCCCGACGCTTCGCTAAGGGTTTTCAATTTGTTAAACATCGTGTCGAGTTCGTACTGACCGATTGGAATGCCTTCATCTATTATTTCAAAAACAAACCGCTGGCGTTGTAAGCTAGTTGCAACACGGATATTGTTATTGGTTTGAGAGAATTTTATAGAATTCGATAACAGGTTTTGAAAAACCTGGCCCGCAAATACCCTGTCGAGATTAACATCGATGGCAAATGGCGCAATATTGTTAATAAGCGTAATGTTTTTCATTTGCGCGGTTTCAACCAGCCCCCTGAATACGTGATTAACCTCGGCATTGATATCAAATATCTCCAGGTTAAACTTCATTTCGGCCGACTCGATCTCCTTCACATCCATCAGTTTGTTAAGCAGGTACTGCATTTTTTCGGATGCTTCGGATATATAGCCTATTAGTTCCAGCTGATCGCCGCTGAGGCGGTAAGTATCTTCTTTCAGCATATTGTTACTCATAACGATATTGCCTATCAGGTTTTTAAGGTCGTGGCCTGCTATGTTTATAAAGCTATTTTTCTGGTTGTCCAGTTTTCGCAATTGCTCATACTGGGCATCGATGATGTTGTTTTTTTCGTTGATATCCCGGTATTGGTCCTTCAGCTGCTCGTTCGACTTCCCGATAAGCAACTGCGAACGAACGTCGCGCTCGATAATTTTATAACGGGCGCCCGGTACCAGGCATGAAATTAAGGCAATGATGAAGAAGAACTGGCCGCCATTGCTGATCACCATGTCTAATGGATACTGGCTGAACAGCCTGAAAAATATGCCCAGCAGTACTAGCGCCAATAGTGTTTCGATCACCGAATTTATCGGCTCCCAAAATACCTGCAGGTTAAAGAACAGGAATATGGCCGAGAACATCAGGTAATAGATGTTTAATTGCTGCAGATCGACTATATTGCAAAGTAATGCCGATGTTGCTGAAAGGATAAACAGCGTTAGGTGCAGTAAAAGGCGGTAACTGTAATTTTTCCGCTGAAAAAGGCTGTACAGCCCAAGGATAACAAGGTCGGTAATTAAACGTATGATAAAGAATTGAACCCATATGCCATTGGCAAACATGAAATCAATGATGCTGAATAAGGGATAAATAAAAATTATCGTCCAGATAATATTATTAGTCTGATACCAGGCTTTTTTAGAAATTTCTTTTAAAAATTCTTCTTTTGTTATTTGGACAAACATTTTTTGTATTCTTAAATTATGATAATGTATATGTTATCTTAAATTTAATCCGCATAAAGTAAATGAAAATTACAAACAGTCACCCCACATACTTATGCACATTTAAACATATTGTACACTCCCGGCGATTTAAAAAACTTGTTTCAATTCTTAAAATCAGCACTGTTGTGCTCACATTCTATGTTCTCGTGTTCCAACATATAGCAAAAAGCAATCCAACCACTCCGGTTGCCCGTTTAATCGCGTTTAAGAGGGCCAGGAGCCTTGATAACGGCATAAGTATTTCGTGGCTGGAACAAACCTGGAATAAGGATGTTTTAACCCAAAACGGCTTAAAAACCGCCGATTTTATGCTTTTAAAACAATTAGGTTTCAAAAGTATAAGGCTTCCGGTTGCATTTGAATATTATGAAAACGAGAATATTCCGGATGAGCAAATATTTTCCCATATTGATAATATTGTTAAGCAATGCCGGTTATACGGGATTAAACTCATTATAGATTACCAATATGGTGATTTTAATGAAAATAATTTTCTTACAGCGACAAAAAGGGTAATTAACCTGTGGTTAAAGCTTACAAAACGCTATAAACACGTTAGCGGAGACGATCTTTTCTTCGAAATATACAATGAGCCGCCTCACATGGATCCCCAGGTTTGGAAAGATGCGGCGTACAATATTGTAACCGCTATCCGGAAAATTGATAACCAGCGGACCATCATCCTCGGCGCTTCAAACTACAACAGCATTTACGAGCTGAGTCGTTTTGTGCGGCTGGCCGATGAGAACATTATTTATACTTTTCATTTCTACGAACCATTTTTGTTTACCCACCAGGGCGCAGATTGGGTAGGGGACCAGGAGGCGACCATTGGGGTGCCATTTCCTTACAATGCGGAAAAATTTCCAATTATTAACCCAAAGGCAAAAAACACAGATGGAGAGAAAAATTATAAAGAATACCCGATTGACGGTAATGAGCAATCGGTGAGCGACAAGCTTCACATAGTAAAAAGCTGGGGCGATAAGTACGACGTACCACTGCTTTGCGGCGAATATGGCGTTTATAATAAATATGCCGACCTGGACAGCCGGTGCAGGTATATTAAAGCCGTACGCCAAACCCTGAAAGCATTAAATATCCCCGGCATTTTATGGGAATATAACAGTAACTTCTCCATTTTTAATGGTCAGCCCTCCATTCAAAACCTCCCCGATTGTATGAAAGCGGCCATCGGGTATAATAAATAACGCCGCTTCCCACGATTTTTTTATTATGCGAATTTAATAAGCTTTCAATTTGTGTAATTCAAAAAAAAATTGTGTAATTAGTGTTCACCAAATCTGATCGCTCTTTTAACCCCGATGGAGCGGCATATAGGCCCAAAATGATAAATTTATTATTGTTATAAATCGTTACCTTTGCCCCGTAATAAGTTACTATGGAATTTTTTGAAGAAAAGCGAAGGGAAGTGATGATGCATATCGAAAAATTCATGCTTGAAAAAAAGGATGAATATTTGAAACCCATCGACACGATCTGGCAACCATCTGATTTTTTGCCTGATTCATCCCGGGAAACTTTTTTCAGCGAAATTAAAGAGCTACAAGAAAGCGCCCAGGGCTTATCCTACGATCTGATAGCTGTTTTAGTTGGCGATACCATTACCGAAGAAGCACTACCAACCTATGAATCATGGTTAACCATGGTTCAAGGTGTGTCGGACAGCGAAGAAGGCGGCTGGATGCAGTGGACCAGGCATTGGACCGGCGAAGAGAACCGCCATGGCGATTTGCTGAACAAATACCTTTACTTATCGGGCCGTGTGAACATGCGCATGATGGAGGTATCAACCCAATACCTTATTTCAGATGGTTTTGATATTGGTACCGGGCACGACCCGTACCGGAATTTTATATACACGTCGTTCCAGGAGCTGGCCACTAACGTTTCACACCGGAGGGTTGCATCTCAGGCTAAACGGGATGGCGATACCCAGCTTTCAAAAATGTGCGGCGTAATTGCCGGCGATGAGGCACGGCATGCGAAAGCCTATAAGTATTTTATTGAAAAGATATTTGAGGTTGATGCAAACGAGGCCATGGTAGCATTTGAAGATATGATGCGTAAAAAAATTGTGATGCCTGCGCATTTTTTACGCGAAGTGGGTTTAAAGATAGGGCAAACCTTTGGCCATTTTACCGACGCTGCCCAGCGTTTGGGAATTTATACTGCCATTGATTACGTTGATATACTAAAAGAACTGATAGACGACTGGCATATTGAAAGCGTTGTTGACTTAGGTGAGACCGGCGAAAAAGCCCGCGATTATATCATGAACCTTCCCGCACGCTTATTGCGCGTAGCCGAAAGAATGAAAAACCCCATGCTGGATTATAAGTTTAGTTGGATAAATGGGTAGAGTTGGTTGATTAAGTTGATTAGGTTGAATGGGTTGATTGAGTTGGAATAAGTCCGGAAGTCCGGAAAGACCGAAAGTCGGAAAGAATAATTTCTGCTACACAACTAATCTCTAATTAACCAATCTCTAATTAACTACCCCCCCGTCCCTGAATGATGTAAAATGAGGCGACAGCAACTCAATGCCAGCTTCGTTAAATTTATCGACGATATTTTTGTGTAAACCCGAATACAGGCTGGACATTTTATTCGGCAGCGATGTATAGGCATTTAACTGGTAGGTGACGTTAAATTCGTTGAGCGCGGTTTGCAAAATAAATGGCCTTGGTTCGGCCAATATCCCTTCTGTAGCCAATGCTGCTTCAATAAGCAACTCGTGGACGGACCGCCAGGGTTTATCGTACCCTATGGTGACATTGGTATTCAAAATCAATCCTAAATTCTGGGACGATGAAGAGTAGTTGATGGTTGCCCCGCTCAGTATAGTAGCGTTGGGAACGGTAATGTCCTCATTTTTTGACGTACGTATCCGCGTGATCAGTAAGTTTTTTTCAATTACATCACCCATTATTTCTCCAACCCTTACCCGGTCGCCCATTTTAAACGGGCGCATGTAGGTTAACACGATACCGGCCACCACGTTAGAAATAGCCGACGACGAGCCAAATGAAAAGAGCACACCAAAAAACAACGTAACTCCCTGGAATACCCTCGAATCAGAACCGGGCAGGTAAGGGAATATCACCACGAACATAAAGGTGTATAACAATATCCTGACAATATTATAGGTTGGTAAGGCCCATTCCGGGTAGAAGTTCTTGATGACGAAATCACCGTTCTCTATTTCTCCCGCAATAAACTTGATCAGCTTTATAATGTATCGCGTAAACACATAAATAACCGCAATAGTGAGTAAATTGGGTATGTAATGCACCAACGCCAGTAAAATTTTCTTAAGCGGGTTTATAATATAGCTTAGCAGTTCGGTAGCTAAGGACTTTGTTCCGGGTAAAATTAAAAATACGACCGGCAGCGCCAGGTATATCAATAAGATGATAATTACCAGCTTAGCAGCCTTTAGTAAATTGGTAATTACGGGTAATAAATGGACAGCATAGCCAAACGGCGCTTTTTTTTCGCTTAGCTTGGTTATCCGCATTTCCCATACGCTTATTGATTTTTGGTTTATCCATCTGAAGGCCCGGTTTACGGCCCAGATGAGCAATAAGAGGCCGGCAATTTCTGCTAAAGCTTCGCCCACATCAATTGCTATTGTTTTGAAGCTATAATTCTGGAAAGTATTAACAGATTTCTTTTTGATGATGCTGAGGTAGCTTGCCGCCAGCTGCGGCCTGTCTAATTCGGAAAAAGACGCATCCTTGTTTGTAATGGCCAGTATCAGTGCCGATTTGTAGGTGATCTGCGAAACGGCGGTGTCGCCTTTCAATAATAGGGAGTCGGCGTTAAAATCAAGTCTTGAAATAATATCGCTGATCCGTTTACTCACAACTGAGGCTCGTTCTTTCGGAGTGAAGGGCCCCTGGCCTGTGTAAAGCCTGAATAAAGTATCCTTATTAACAACTACCGGTTCGCCTTTATTAGCAATTACGGGTTCAACTTTGGGTAAAACAGGCTTTTGGGCACTCGCCTGGAACACAATTATCAAGAAAATCAGGGGAAACAAGTAACGCAGCATAAACAGATTTTACTGTTTAAAGCTAAGTAATTTATTGCTGATTAGTGATAACCCGTTAGTCCATTTTGGACGGTTTTTAACCGTTTTTTGGCTTATCAGGCCCTTAAATCATCCTTCCAACACAAATGTTACATTACCATCCTGTGCCAGCTCTTCAAAAATGGTATTGAGGATCGATTCAACGGTAAGTGAATTTACATCATCGACGTAATGTTCCGAACGGGTGATCAGTAATTCATCTCCTTTTACTTCTATCCTGAATAAAAAACCTTCGTAAATACCAGGCTCGGAAATTTCAACAATACCATCTTTTATTTCGGTTTTAAACAGTATTTCGCTGTGCCTTTGTTCTTTAAAAAGCGGGTTCAGCTTTTGCTGCAGCAGGTGGACCAGTTCGCCGGGGTGAATGCTTCTATGGATATTTATAATTTTCATAATATTGAATGTTTCCTAATTAAATTACAAGCGGAATGCGCATATTGTTTCGTTGTTTTTTAGGGTGAATGGCTAAATGAATGTAGTTTTACACCGGTAATCGAATGATTTTATTGGCCGTAATTATCTGGCATCTATTTTAAATATGAAATTAAGGGTACATATCGAAAACATGGTACTGATGGCGCTTGGGATCCTGTCCGCGGCGATGGGCATAAAGGGCTTCCTGCTTTCCAGTAAATTTATCGACGGCGGGGTTACAGGGATATCCATGCTGCTGGCCAAAGAAACCGGCCTCCCTGTATCTATCCTGATATTCGCGATCAATGTTCCCTTTATTAGCTTGGGTTACCGGCAATTGGGCCGGTCATTCGCGCTGCGGAGCGCACTGGCTATCGGCGGGCTTAGTCTTTGCCTGGCGTTCGTTAATTTCCCGGATGTTACGCACGACAAGCTGCTTACCGCAGTTTTCGGGGGCATTTTCCTGGGTGTGGGCGTAGGCCTGGCTATCCGGGGCAGCGCTGTGCTCGACGGTACAGAAATAGCCGCTCTGCTGCTGAGCAAAAAGATGGAGGTTTTAAAAGTGAGCGATATTATACTGGTGCTCAATATCCTAATCTTCTCGGCAGCCGCATTTTTGCTGGGCGTAGAGACTGCGCTCTATTCTATCCTTACTTACCTCTCGGCCTCAAAAATGATAGAGTTTATTTTGAACGGTATAGAACAGTACACCAGCATTACCGTGGTATCGGTAAAAGGCGAAGAAATAAGGGCGGCCATAACTGCCCGCGGGCGCGGTGTTACCGTTTACGAAGGGAAAAGCGGTTACGGGAAAGACGGGCATGTAAATGATACAAGGGACATTGTTTTTACGGTAGCAACCCGTTTGGAAGTGCCGTCTATAAAGCAGGAAATATTGAGTATCGATCCGGCGGCATTTATTGTTCAGCAAAGTATTGACGATACCACTGGCGGGCTGGTAAAACGTAAACGACACCACTAACACATATAAGAACTAATCTCTATTCTCCAGTCTCTAATCACTAAATCTATGAAATACAAATTATTAGGCCGGTCGGGTCTTAAAGTTTCTGAATTATGCCTTGGGTCGATGGGCTTTGGAACCGAGGCCGGATGGGGCGCCGATAAGGAAACCAGCTTTGCCATAATGGATGCTTTTGCAAATGCAGGTGGCAATTTTATCGATACGGCCAACGTCTATAAACTCGGCACCAGCGAAAAGATCATCGGCGAATACCTGGGCAACCACGATCGTGACTTTTTTGTGGTAGCTACTAAATATTCGTTAAAGGATAATCTCACCAACCCAAATGCATCGGGCAATAACCGCAAAAACATGATGCGCAGCGTGGAGGAAAGCCTTAAACGGTTAAAAACGGACTTCATCGATATTCTTTACCTGCATATTTGGGACGACCTAACCCCGATTGATGAAGTATTGCGCGGACTGGACGACCTGGTAAAACAAGGAAAGGTGAACTATGCTGGCATAAGCGACACACCTGCATGGGTGGTTGCCAAAGGGAACACGCTTGCCGAGTTGATGGGCTGGAGCCAGTTTGTTGCTTTGCAAATAGAATACAGCCTGCTTGCCCGTACGCCCGAACGGGAGCTGATACCGATGGCCAAACATTTCGGGATGACGGTAACGCCATGGGCGCCGCTTGGCGGGGGCGCTTTGACCGGAAAATACCTGCGTGGAGAGTCGGGGCGTATAAAGCCGGAGAGCAATCGGCGCAACCAGCGTAGCGAGGCCATTACAAAAGTAGTAGTGGCTATTGCAGAAGAATTAGGGGTTACGCCGGGCAACGTTGCCCTAAGATGGACAATGCAGCAAGGTTTTTCATCCATCCCCATTGTAGGCGCTACCAAACTAAGTCAGCTGGAAGATAACCTTAAAACCATTGATGTAAACCTTACCGGCGAGCATCTGCAAAAACTAAATGAAGCCAGCGCCATTGAATTGGGTTTCCCCGGCGACTTTTTTAGGGAAGAAGGCGTGAAGATGAATAATTTCGGCGGGTTTTATGATAGGGTGGAGAAGAGAATAAGTTAATTTGAAAATTTGAGGATGAGTTAATTTGAAAATGATAGCTGCACAATGTGGTTAATTTTCAAATTTTCAAATCACCAAATTTTCAAATCGAAAAGAAAATGCCTGCTGGATTCCGGCAGGCATTTTTATTGTATCGAAAAAGAAACGAACTTATTTTTGCTCTTCTTCTTCAGGCTTTTTGGTTTCGTTTTCGCCTTTATGTTTGGCAACAATTTTTATTTCGCCGCTTTCCTTGTCATAATCAATTTCCATGGTGTCGCCTTCGCCCAGTTCGCCTTTCAATATTTCTTCGGCGATCGGGTCTTCCAGGTATTTCTGGATAGCGCGTTTTAACGGCCGTGCACCAAATTGGGAGTCGTAACCCTTGTCGGCAATAAACTCTTTTGCACCCAGGGTAAGATCTATGTTAAAGCCCAATGAATGAACACGGCTAAACAGGTAAGCCAGTTCAATATCGATGATCTTGAATATCTCATCCTTGCCCAGCGAGTTGAAGACGATAACGTCATCAATACGATTCAAAAACTCGGGAGCGAAAGCACGTTTTAACGCATTTTCAATTACGCCTCTTGAGTGCGAATCGGCCTGTATGGTTTTGGCGCTGGTGGTAAAACCAACTCCCTGGCCAAAGTCCTTCAACTGGCGTGCGCCAATGTTGGATGTCATGATGATGATCGTATTCCTGAAATCGACTTTACGTCCCAGGGAATCGGTTAATTGTCCTTCGTCAAGCACCTGCAGCAATATGTTGAATACATCCGGATGGGCTTTTTCAATTTCATCCAGCAATACTACTGCATAAGGCTTGCGGCGTACTTTTTCGGTTAGTTGTCCGCCTTCTTCGTAACCTACATAGCCCGGAGGCGCACCCACCAAACGCGATACAGCGAATTTTTCCATGTATTCGCTCATGTCAATCTGTATCAGGGCATCCTCGGTATCAAACATAAACCGCGAAAGCTCTTTAGCCAGCTCGGTTTTACCCACGCCGGTGGGGCCCAGGAATATGAACGAGCCAATAGGCTTTTTAGGGTCTTTCAGTCCTGCACGTGTCCTCTGGATGGCGCGGGTTAATTTTTTTATCGCCTCTTCCTGGCCTATTACTTTGCTGCCAACGGTTTCGGCCATATTCAACAGCTTGTGGCTGTCGGCCTGGCCCACACGCTGAACGGGGATGCCGGTCATCATGCTTACTACTTCGGCAACATTATCTTCGGTAACGGTGTAACGTTTTGATTTGGTTTCGGCTTCCCAAATGGCTTTTGCCTGTTCCAACTCTTCCAATAAATGTTTTTCAGTATCACGCAGTTTAGCAGCTTCCTCATATTTCTGGCTGCGAACTACCTTGTTCTTTTCTATCTTGATCTGCTCGATCTTTTGCTCAATATCCAGTATGTTTTGTGGCACGTGGATATTGGTTAAATGCACCCGCGAACCCGATTCGTCCAAAGCATCGATAGCCTTGTCCGGTAAAAAACGGTCGGTAATATACCTGGTAGTTAAGCTAACGCAGGCGTTAATGGCTTCCGGTGTATAGGTAACGCCATGGTGTTCTTCGTATTTTTCTTTAATGCGGTTCAGTATCTCAATGGTTTCATCAGGCGTAGCCGGTTCAACCATTACTTTCTGGAAACGACGGTCTAAAGCGCCGTCTTTCTCAATATACTGGCGGTATTCATCTAAGGTTGTTGCGCCAATGCATTGTATTTCGCCGCGGGCCAAAGCCGGCTTAAACATATTGGAAGCATCAAGCGAACCTGATGCGCCGCCCGCGCCAACTATGGTGTGTATTTCGTCGATAAATAAAATTACATCGGGCGATTTTTCCAGCTCGTTCATTACCGCTTTCATGCGTTCTTCAAACTGGCCGCGGTATTTGGTACCGGCAACCAATGAAGCAAGATCTAAAGTAACCACGCGTTTGTTAAACAAAACACGCGATACCTTGCGCTGAACAATACGCAATGCCAAACCTTCGGCGATGGCTGATTTACCAACACCTGGCTCGCCTATTAATATAGGGTTGTTCTTTTTACGGCGGGAGAGGATCTGCGATACTCTTTCAATTTCTTTTTCGCGGCCAACAATAGGGTCAAGGCGACCGTCTTCAGCAGCTTTGGTTAAATCGCGGCCAAAATTGTCAAGCACCGGCGTTTTCGACTTAATGTCCGACACCTTTTTTGGCTGGCTGAATGATTCTTCTTCTTTAAAATCATCATCGCCGCCGGTAGGTGAACCGGGCATTTCGTCGGTTACATCATTTTTATGCGATTCAACTTCGCTCTTAAATACTTCGTAATTCACGTGAAATTGCATTAAGATCTGCGATGCAATGTTGTCCTCATCGCGGAGGATAGAAAGCAGCAAGTGCTCCGTTCCTATTACATCGCTTTTAAAAATTTTAGCCTCCAGGTAAGTTATCTTCAATACTTTTTCGGCTTGTTTGGTCAATGGGATACTCCCGATATGCACATTTGTGCCGATAGTTCCTTTTACAGCGTCTTCAACCGAGCGTCGTAGTTTAGCTGTATCAACAGTTAGTTCCTTCAATAATTTAATTGCTACGCCGTCCCCGTCCCTGATCAGTCCCAACAAAAGGTGCTCAGTACCAATATAGTCATGCCCGAGGCGCAGGGCCTCCTCTCTGCTATATTGAATAACGTCCTTTACCCGCGGCGAAAATTTAGCTTCCATATATATCCTTCCGATTATGACGCCCTAATGTATTAATTTGTTTCAATAATCAAAGCGTATTGTTTTTACACATATCAACAATATTATTGCCAATTTTTTAAGCTGATCAGAAAGCAGACATTCAAATGATATACGCTTCAATAAACTCAAATAATTTTTAGCAATTTTATAAAAAAAACCCACATTTGCAATGATTTTTATAAAAAAATCATTTATTTATACCTATTTGATAGAATTTTAAGCTATTAGTTTAATTAAAGATATGGCCCGTTAATGGTTAATGTGACAATACCGGACAAATTAGTCAATTGTATGACATTACGGCACTAAGGAATGTTACATTAACGTTAAAAACTCTTTCAAATATATACGGTGTTCAACAAAAAACAGCTTTCAGCAGCGCGGGTATTTTTTCACAATGTTGATTTATTTCCCGCTTTTTACCAACCGGGAATACCCAAGGCTGCAGCTATTTTAAAGCCACCTAAAAGGAGACAATTCAGCGCGGTTGTTGTTTTTTTAGATGACATAAATTTTTGTGGCCCTTTCGCTTCATTATCAGTGTATTTACCCATTCAGCTTAACCGATTTTAGGCTCACAGCAGTTTGAGGGTTCGGGCTGTATCCAATAACTTCTTTTTTATGAAACAGGCAATTCCCATTGAAGCATTTTGTGTAAACTCAAACCAGGATTAATGATTAAAATTAGCATCCTGTAACCTGTAACGCCTGATTATCAGTTAATTGCATCAAGTGTTCCAAAAATGATGTTTTTTGGAACACTTGATTATCAGTTACTTACAATTGGTCAAAAATGAAAGCCGCTGATAATGAGCGTGTTTCACAATGTACCGGATGTTCCGCCTGAAAAAATGGAACGCTGAACCGTTGCGGTGCCCGTTTTAATGCCCTTGTGGTTGAAAAGATATTCTTTAAATGCTCCGGTTTCTCTAATTCAACCTCAATAAGAGCAAAACTATTTTAATACGTCTGCCTCTACCATACCGCCAACTTTTAACTAAAATAGCCATATTTGTGCCTATATTTAGTCGCATCAACCAATTTACTAATCGATAAACCAGTACTTCACTAATTAAATTATATGGCAGACGAAAAAATAATTTTTTCAATGGCGGGCGTCAGCAAAGTTTACCCTCCGCAAAAAACAGTTTTAAAAAATATCTACCTGTCCTTTTTCTACGGGGCCAAAATAGGTGTTATCGGTTTAAACGGTTCCGGTAAATCATCATTGTTAAAAATAATTGCCGGTATTGATAAGACAAATATAGGCGAAGTGGTTTTTTCGCCGGGATATACCGTTGGCTACCTGAGCCAGGAACCGGAGCTGGATCCCAATAAAACCGTTAAGGAAGTTGTGGAAGAAGGCGTTGCCGAAACTACGGCATTATTAAAAGAGTACGAAGAGATAAACGAAAAATTTGGCCTGGAAGAATATTACAGCGATGCTGATAAAATGGACAAGTTGATGAACCGCCAGGGAGAGCTGCAGGATAAAATTGATGCGGTAAATGCCTGGGAACTGGACGTAAAGCTGGAACGTGCGATGGATGCCCTGCGCTGCCCTGATCCCGATACTAAAATTTCTGTTCTTTCAGGTGGTGAGCGCCGTCGTGTAGCGCTTTGCCGCTTGTTATTGCAGGAACCGGATGTTTTATTGCTGGATGAGCCAACCAACCACCTGGATGCGGAATCTATCGACTGGCTGGAACAACATCTGAAACAATATAAAGGTACCGTGATTGCCGTAACCCACGACCGCTACTTTTTGGATAATGTGGCCGGCTGGATACTGGAACTGGACAGGGGAGAAGGTATTCCCTGGAAAGGAAATTATTCCTCATGGCTCGATCAGAAGGCAAAACGGCTGGCCCAGGAGGACAAGACCGAAAGCAAGCGCCAGAAAACCCTGGAGCGCGAACTGGAGTGGGTGCGGATGGGCCCGAAAGGTCGACATGCCAAATCAAAAGCCCGTTTATCCAATTACGACAAATTAGCATCAGAAGAAACAAAAGACAGGGAAGAAAAGCTGGAGCTGTTTATTCCGCCGGGTCCGCGTTTGGGTAATGTGGTGATTGAGGCCGACGGAGTAAGCAAATCTTATGGCGATAAGCTTTTGTTTGATAACCTCAATTTTTCGTTACCGCCCGCGGGCATCGTAGGTATTATTGGGCCGAATGGTGCCGGTAAAACAACACTGTTCCGTTTAATTACCGGCCAGGATAAGCCCGACGCAGGTACCTTCCGTGTTGGCGAAACCGTTCACCTGGGGTATGTTGACCAGATGCACGACGACCTCGACCCCAATAAATCTGTTTGGGAAAATGTAACCGGAGGACTGGAAACGATAATGGTGGGCAACAAAGCCATCAACTCAAGGGCATATGTTTCTAAATTTAACTTTAACGGCGCTGATCAGCAAAAAAAGGTTGGCGTTTTGTCAGGTGGTGAACGTAACCGGGTGCATTTATCCATCACCCTTAAAAAAGGATCCAACGTGCTGCTGCTGGATGAGCCCACCAATGATATTGACGTAAACACCCTGCGCGCTTTGGAAGAAGCCCTGGAAAACTTTGGCGGCTGCGCCGTAGTGATCAGTCACGACCGTTGGTTTTTAGACAGGATTTGTACCCACATCCTGGCCTTTGAAGGCAACAGCCAGGTTTACTTTTTTGAGGGGAACTATTCGGATTACGAAGAAAACCGCAAGAAACGGTTGGGTGATATTGCTCCGAAAAGGATAAAGTATAAGAAATTGACGGTGTAAGCCCCGGCGTTAGATTTGCGAAGTTTTCAAAACTTCGCAAATCTCTATTTGACTTTCTTTTATAGTTGTAGTTATAGTCAACATTTAAAAAATCGCACCATTGATAAACCTATTCCCCTTTTACCAGTCTTAAAAATATATGACGCAACGAATTACTGTGCCGTATATTTACCTGACTTGTTATGATACTTAAACGAATCCTTTTTATCATCCTCCTTGTAAGCGTTTGTCTTGTTGGCAAGGCACAAACCCTGGCTCATGTAAACCTTGTAGTTTCAAACGACCGGGCTGCCGTAACTTCAGTTGATGTGGTTAACAGTAATATTGTTTATTGTGTTGATTTAGGCGGCCATGTTATAAAAAACGCTGGCGCAGGTAACAATTTAAGTATTTCTTATTATACCCAATTCGACGGTTTTGACAACATCGGAAAATTAAAATCCATCGGAAATATTGCTATTTCTTACTATACACAGTTTGACGGACCAGATAATATCGGGAAATTGAAATCCATTGGGAACATAGCTATTTCGTATTATACGCAGTTTGACGGGCCGGATAATATTGGGAAATTAAAAACAATAGGCGGCACTACGGTTACTTACTTTGATCGGTTTGACATTAGTCAGCCCGCAGGCACAATAAAGTCGGTTGGTGGGAATACGCCGTGTTTAAACATAGTTAACATTTAATTTGCGTTTGCCGTTCCCTTTTTCTGTAATTCGAAGTTGATCCGATAAAGATCGGCTTTGTAATTCTTGTTATACCGGGATGAAGCCCGTCAATGGCGAGATCATAATTTGTATAAAAACGGTAGAGAAGGATGAGATGCCCGCCGTCAATGTAAACCTAAAAGCATGCAATCACTCAAAATATATAAAAAGCCGGTAAACCATGCCCTTGCCGCGTTTCTTTTTTTTGTGACGTGCATTGGGCTGGTGTTAACGGCTTTCGCCGTGAATTTGTATGAATTGACTTTTGTACCCTTATCGGTCTGTTTATTAATTTACCTGGTCCCCACTTTAATTATTACTCCATTATTATTAAGGCTGATATTCCGCCAAAGGCCCAAATATGTGGTTTGGAAATGTTTTGTTATTACGCTAAGTAACATAATAGGTATTGGCGGGGTGCTGCTTTACGTGTTTATGGCCGTTAATTTTTATGATGTAGATGCCAGCCGGCAGTTTACACAAAAGCTTTCGATAGTTTCAACAGGGTTCAGAAAATACAGTAGCGACAAAATTCCCTATGCGAATGTTCGATACCATAACCAGCTAAAAGGCTTTGAATTCCCAACAGGCGGCCCGCCGCTTGCCGATTTTAACTTCCTGCAAATGCAGATCAACCATGGTTATTTTGATTTTGATGTGGTAAAGGATTTGAAACTGGCGAAATAGGTTTAGGTTCCCGAATCCGTACATCCCCTCAATCTGCACATTCCCACATCAAAAATCCATACATCAACATCGTTGTTGACAAGTGTGAATTGTTAACAAATAAATCACATAATTTTCACGTTTATATGGAATTATATCTCTTAATTTTATAGACCTGTAGCGAATGTGCGGATTGGCAGATTTTTGATATGCGGATGAAAGATAAATCCTGATTCGAAAACCCGCGATCCGACATACTCCCCGGTCATTAGTATTAACCTAATAGTAAATTTATGACCTGGAGAAAATTTAGCGGCGAGATCATCCAAGCGCCAATTCTTGAAGAGGTTGAAAAAGCCATTGAGCGGGAAACCGGCCTGGGCAACAAACTAAAAGTTTGCATCGGCACCGATTCGCAGGTAAAGGGTAACGTAACCGATTTTGCTACTGTAATTGTGTTTTTACGCGAGCAAAAAGGCGGATTTATGTTTATCCAGCAGGAGCGTACCTCGCAAAAAATGAGCATTAAGGAACGGATGCTTAACGAGGTGCAAAAATCTATCGACATTGCCTACAAGCTTTGCGACCTGCTTGATCTTTACGATGTTGACCTGGAGGTACACGCAGACATTAACACCAACCCAATGTTTAAATCGAACCAGGCTTTGCACGAAGCCATGGGTTACATTTTAAGCATGGGCTTTGTGTTTAAAGCAAAACCCGAGGCTTTCGCCAGCTCGTACTGCGCCAATAAAATTGTGCAGTAGTTTATTGTCGATATCTTAAAAAAGGTGTGGTTGCAGGAGAGGCTTGCCCTGTCCGCGCTGTATTCTTCTCTCCCTAAAACCGGTTTATTCTTACCGGCAGAATGCTTGTCCTCCCTTTATTTCCCTAATTTAGCGCAGATAAGTTCTATCGCATGGATAATATTTTAGTAAGAAAAGCCACTTTAAACGATCTTGAAAGGATGCTGGAATTTGAGCGGGGGATAGTTACCGCAGAGCGCCCGTTCGATTCGACTTTAAAAGACGGAGAGATCCATTACTACGACCTGGCACAAATGATAAACCAGCCTAACGTGCTGTTGGTGGTTGCACAACTGGGCGATGAATTGATAGGCAGCGGCTATGCACGTATCGAAAATTCAAAAGATTATTTAAAACACAGCCGGCATGTTTATTTGGGCTATATGTATGTAAAACCAACGCATCGCGGGAAGGGTGTTAACAATATGATACTGGAAGCTCTAAAAGCATGGAGCCTGGAAAACAACATTACAGAAATGCGGCTGGAAGTTTACAATGAAAACTTGCCTGCAATAAAAGCTTACGAAAAGGCAGGCTTTACCAAGAATTTGGTAGAAATGCGGCTGGGGATCGGTTAATTGAAACCGTAAGGGTGTTATTGTCGTTGGTTATTGTATGAAAACATACCTGTTAAAATCAGAACAAGCAATTCCTATTTCTTTAGCCGGGGCCTGGGATTTCTTCTCGTCACCGTTGAACCTGGAAAAGATTACCCCGAAAGAGATGGATTTTGTGGTGACATCCACTTATAACGGCGATAAAAAGATGTATGCAGGCATGCTGATCACCTACAAGGTTTCGCCCCTTTTTGGGATAAAAATGGACTGGATGACCGAGATAACCCACGTAAAAGAAGGCGAATATTTTATTGACGAACAGCGTTTTGGCCCCTATGCCCTATGGCACCACCAGCATCACTTTAAGGAAATTAAAGGAGGTGTATTGATGACTGATATTTTGAACTATGCTATCCCGTACGGAATTATAGGTCGTTTATCCAACTCAATCCTCATCGGAAAACAGGTAAGGAAGATATTTGATTATCGTGAAAAAGCTATTGTGGAGTTGTTTGGCAATTTTTAGCAGAAAGCCTTAATAAGCGGAAAGCTAAAAGAACAAAGCTGAAAGCCTTTTAAAATGTGGTTTTGTTTACGACCTCGTTTAGCTTTCGCCTTTCAGCTTTCACCTTTTAGCTTCCTACCTATAATCCAGCCTGTAAATAAATGCCAGTGAAAATAGGGTGCCCTGGCTGGTGTTATACCCGGTGAGGAATTTTCCGGCAGTGGCAAACAAGGAAATCTCGTGTGTAAATGAGTGACCGTAGCTTAGCGACATCTCGAAGAAGGAAAAATCTTTGTTCGATTCCAGGATGGGCGAAAACCTGGTGTCATCACTTTGCGAGAAAATACCGGTTGCCGATACGGAAAGCTGGTTTTCGAACTGATCATCGAGCGATACGCCGAAGGTGCCTCCATAGCGGTTTTGTATAGGGCCGTTGGTGCCAAAATATTGCCTTACGCCATCGAATGCATTAAAGTAAATGCTTTTGTTGAACAACATTCCAGAACCCGATACCGCCAGTTTTAACTCGCCGCCTTCTTCGCCATAACCTAACGACGGGTTATTACTGTATAATGGTGTAATGGCTGTTCCCTGTATAGAGAAATAGTAGATATAATCGATATTGGCGAGGTAGTACCTGATACCTGTTTCCAGGTCGGTTATGCCCGATGAAGTAATGTTTTTTGTGTTGTCCTGGCTGTAGGTATTATAAACATACGGAAGTGATGCCACTGCGGCAAATTTCCTGCTGATACCGTATTCGGCATATAAGACGCCGCTAACCGAGCTGTACTTGCCATTATTGGGATACCGTTTTGCAGGCCCGCCGGTGGTATCCCAGGCAGAATTGGCAAAAAAGTAACTTACGGATGGCGATATCAATAGCCTTCCGGGACGAACCGGGAAACCACCATCGGCAAAAGTTGTGCTTTGCGCGGTTATTAGTATAACGAATGAAAAAAAGATGGTCTTTGTAAATGTTTTTAATAGGGCCATGGTTGTAATTTTTGTTTTAAAATAGTGCAAATGTGTCACGCATCCACCTGCCTTCATAAACGGCATATTTTTTTCCGATCTCGTGCCCAAGGTCCCTGAATATGATCAGGTGTTTTGGTGCACGTATGCCATTGTAAAGCGTATAAACATTATTGGGCGGCGCTATCGGATCAACGAGGCCCATGCCAACCAATGTTGGACAGGTGAGGTTGGTGCCGAAATTCTTAGCGTCGAAATAATCGAGGTTGTTTAGCACTTTATCCATTGTCAACCCAGGCCTGGTACTCACGTACTTCCTGATGTCGATGAATGGCCAGTCAACCTCGTCAACCAAATTGCGTACATCACTTAATATAGGATTCGCAGCCGAACAGAAGCTTATACGTTTATCGAGACTAGAAGTTGCAACTGATAAAAACCCGCCAAGGCTGCCACCCGCGGCAATAATGTTATCGTGCCTTAACTCGGGCCGGCTGCAAATAAAATCGACGGCGCGCACACAATCCATTACCGCGCCGCGCAATACATACTTGTTCTTATCCTCCAGGTTAAGTACTATATAGCTTTCGCGCCTTACATTTATTACATCCTTGCTATAACCTGATCCCCTTATGTTTATCGTAAATACGGCTATATCCGGGTCGGTGCCAAACATGGGCCCCAGTGTAACCTGGTAGCCGGGCAAGGCAAGCAGTACAGCAAATTTTTTGTTTTTATTTTTGTTGATCGGCTCGGTTAAAAACCCGCGGATAACTAATCCGCCAATGGATTTCATTTCAACTTTAAACGCCCGGCGGTTATCTCTGGCTGAGTCCGGCAATTCGGTGATCTTGTATTCGGGTTTTACTGCTGCAAGTTCTGTTTTTGCCGTTTTCCAGAACGTTTCGAAATCAGCCGGTTTGGCGTACGACGACTGTATTTCATCGGGTTTTATACCGAAGGCTTTCCGGGTCGTATCGTCATACTCCGATACATTCACCATAAAGTTTATTTTATAGAAGCCGGCTTTTAAACCGGGTATATCAAAATTATAGGTGCCTGATCCATTAGGGTCAATTTTTACCAGTACCGAATCGAACTTAACTTTTTTATTTGCCTCGGTGGTTACCAGGTACGAAACCTTGCCCACTTGCGCGTTTTTTGAGGAGTTATTTACCGTATAAGTAAATGAAGCCGTCGAATTGAAAGTACCGTCTTTACTGTGCGTGGTTAAAACGTCGCTTACCTCACCACCTTTATCATCCTGTGCAAAAACATGCTGAAACCCTGTTACAAGTAACAGGCAGCAAGCAAGGGCGAGATTTTTTATATAAACTTTTATCATATCGCTTTATATTAAGCTTTTCACAGAGATCGGTTTTTTGTTTAGAAAGCAAGGCGTTAATTGTTCAATTGCCGCGTAGTTCCTTTTTTGTCAATCCTTTATTGCTATTTCCGTGCCGAAATTACCAGTCGGCGGTTCATTATTAACGAATATACCCTGTCACTGGTTCTTTTTAGTTAATTTTTTGTCGTTTATACGATGAAACCGTTATTTAAGGTATCCTGAATTTTTCCCGCAACCACAAGTTTTGAAACATAAAGTAGTTAAGGTCAACCTCGTGCGTGGAGTTAGCTACACACACATACTCCTTGCTGGTACTGCTGATATGGTTAAACAAGGCCATACTACAGCGCGGCGGGCAAAACTGGTCCAGCAGCCCTATGCCCATTAGCACCGGACATTTTACCATCGGGGCAAAATTTTGCGGATCGTAGTAATCAAACGTGTTAAAAAATTTGTCCCAGGTAAAGCCGGGATGCATATCATTATACTTCCTGAATACTTTAAACGGGAACACTTGTTTTTGGTATGATGCGGATACGCTCATATCATCGTGTATGTCGGCAAACAACGGCACCTGCATGGTGAGCAGTTTAACGCGCTTGTCCAGGGCTGCGGTTATCAGTGCAAGCGCGCCGCCCTGGCTGCCACCTTCAACAAATATTTTTGAAGTGTCGATGCCTAAGTTCTCGTGCGAATACAAGAAGTCGAGACCGCGGATACAATCCATGTAAACGCCACGATAAATGTATTTATTCCTGTCTTCAACATTCACCAGGCAATAGTTATCGGTGCCTATATTAATAACGTCTTTACTGTTGCCGTTGCCCCTTACGTTAATGTCGAAGGCGATAAAATCATCGTTATCCATATTAGGGTTAAGGGTTACCACATAGCCGGGCACACGGTAATGTACCGGGAATCTTTTGCCGTCGGTGGGTATTACCAGCCAGCCCCTTATTACCAGGTTATCATAAGAATGCATTTCAACAGCGTAAACCCGCTTTTTGTCGGTTGACAGGTCCCGGCGTTCTATCACGCGGTATCTTGGCGTTACCTTTTCAAGTTGTTCTTTTGACTGTGTCCAGAAGGCATCGAAATCTGCCGGTTTGTGCAGCGGCGAACGTATTTCCTGCGGATCAACGCCAAAAACCTTCCTCACGGTATCATCATAATCGGGAGAATTAACCATGAAATTTATACGGTAAAAGCCGCTGGGCTTCGGGGCCAGTTTCACCAATATTTCTTTTGTGGCGCCGCCCCTTATGGCCACGCGCTCGGAGTCAAGCCGTATTTTTTTACCCTCGTCGGTGGTTAAAAGGTACGATATTTTTTCCTCTTTATACTCGTTGGTATTATTTTGAATCTGCAGCCTGTAAACGATCTCTTCCGTTTTTTTGAAAAGCGCATTTTCATTTTTGGGCACCGGCTTTAATATGATATCGCCGGTTTCTTCGGTTTCCTGCTCCTGGGCATTTACCTGCAGGGTGTTACCTGCCAGCAACACCAGCGTAAAAAACAACAAATAGCTAATTTTTTTCATAACTATAATTTAATAATTGCCACTACCGAACCACCATAGCCCAGGCCTGTATTTATGCCATAGGGTACATAATACCCCCCTATGAACATGGAAAACCTGCGCGAGAACTGGTGACCGAAATTGAGCTGTGGTTTTACAAAAGCATAATCCCGTTCGGCGTTATAATTTATATTAAAAGACTTGTTTGGACTAAAGGAACGCATAACCGAAACATCAAGACTTACCTGGTTGTGCCAGCTGATAGGATACCCCACGGTACCCAGGAAACTTACCTGGTCGGGGCCCTGGAAATTGAAATAGCGGCGGTAAGCCACCTCGGTATTAAAATAACCTTTATCGGCAATAAATGCAGGTAAAGCGCCGCAGTACATCACCAACAACTATTTCCTGTGTATTGCCGTGGCCTTGTTCTTTTATGGCATCCTTACAGAAACAACCTTGTTTAAGCGTTTTTTAGCGTTACCGTTTATAGAATTACTGGGCAAAAGCTCCTATATCTTCTATCTAATACACCTCGGCTGGATGTACACGCTCCTCAGTCGGGGCATTAACCACTTAAACGACTCTGTATTTAACCTGTATGATAAATGGAGTGTCGACTGGCAGTCGCCATTTCAATACGACTGGCTAAACCTTATTTATGTTTTTATCGTATTAAACGCCGTTTCGGTCACTTTATTTAAACTGATCGAAGAACCGCTTAATCACTACATCCGCAAATCCGACTTTTTGGTTAAG